>JACDJA010003221.1_pt1 | contig 10747 bp, 12 predicted proteins | sample 7449241 | NCBI WGS metagenome assembly JACDJA01 (sample SAMN14253289, study PRJNA609438) | sludge metagenome | isolation source: initial anaerobic sludge | collected 2018-12-20 | reverse complement strand
TCTTCCTAGATCAGATAGGTGATGTGCTTGTAGCCGCTACACCATCAAGAGTTGTTTCGCTCGGAACAAGCGGGGCAAATAGTTATGATACGGGGGTTAGTGATGTTGCCGTTGGTGGCAATGATGGTTATATTTTTGATAAAAATGGGGAGATTGTGCGGGTTGATTCCAAACTAAATCCTACAGCCAATATCAAATTTAAATTTGCAAAATATGTTGCCGGACAAGTTTATAACGACAAAGTATATGCACTTGATTATAAAGGTTCATTGATTGTTTTAGACAAGGCACTCACAACCTATAAAATATATGATGTGGGAAGTGTAAGCTCACCTGTTTATATGGGTGGAGGTAAGCTTTACAAAGACGGCAAGATCATCGATCTTGGCTCTCTAGGGCTATGAGTGAGATAGTCACCACCTTTGAGGAGTATTTGAGTGTTATCAAAGCATTAAATTCCGCTACAGTCTCCTCCTATATGCAAGATATAACACAGCTCGAACTTACTATTGCACCCAAAAAACTCACAGACACAACAACAGATGATGTTCTAAAATTTTTATCTACTTTTGAGAATAAAAGAACACTCAACAGAAAACTCTCATCAATCAATACATTTTTTAGATTTTGCCATGAGCATAAACTTAGTCACAATAGTGTCTCAATTCCAAGCGCTAAAGTGTCTCAAAATCTACCAAAATATCTCTCGAGTGATGCCATCCAAAAAGCCCTTATGCAGATAGATAGAAGTACTATTTTTGGACTTAGAGATTATGCGCTCATCCTTTTTTTGTATGCAAGCGGTTGCAGGATAAGCGAAGCACTCAATGTCCAAAGAGGGGATATCTCAGGCGAATGGCTCAAAATTCGATTTGCAAAGGGTGAAAAAGAGCGGATGGTTCCTCTAGCAACTGTTGCTATCGAAGCTATCAAAAAGTACCTTGAAAGAGTCGATTTTTCCAATAGCTACATCTGGCTCAATTATAGAGGTGAAAAATTGAGTCGTATCAGTGCATTTAAGATTATCAAAAAGTATCTAGGCGTATCGCCACATGTGCTAAGACACTCTTTCGCCTCAGCGCTCATCATAGGCGGTGCCGATCTTCGAGTAGTCCAAGAGCTTTTAGGGCATAGCTCTTTGGTTACCACACAGATATATACCCACATACAAAAGCAAAATCTCTCACAAACACTCAATAGTTATCATCCTATTAGGAGTTTTGCTTGAAGGATATAGTGGATTTTTTTAGCCCAAAAGGGATTATATTTAAGTCGCTAAAAAAGATAGAGACGAAAGCACTCGGTACACGAAAAAAGATTGACATCTATCTCGGTGTTGACATGGAGGGCTATTTTATTGATATAATGCAACTTGAGAAAAAGAGTAGAGTTTTGCTAAAAGAGGCGGGGGAGATAGATGCACTCCATACAAAACTTGAAACATATAACGGGAGTGTAATCAAAAATAAAGAGATTATCATAAAAGCTCCGCTGTGTTCAAAAGCAAAAAAATTTCTCGAATCAAAGCAATGGGGGGTTTGGCAAAGTTGAAAGATAAATTATTGGTTGATATCGGCAATACGAGAGTGCACCTGCTTCAAGATGGAAAGATAATCCATATCTCAAAAGAGCGACTCTTTAGACAATACGGCGAACATAGGCTTTGCTATATCAATGTAAATCATACACTTGATGCAACATTAGAGAGTAAAAGAAATTGGACAAATCTTGCTCAATTTTTATCAATTGAGGGTGAGTATGACACTATGGGAGTTGATCGTAAGGCGATATGTTTAAGTTACGAAAACGGTATATTTGTTGATGCAGGGAGTGCGATTACCGTTGATATTGTAAAAAAAGGACACTATGTGGGTGGCTATATACTTCCGGGGATTAAAGAGTATCTCAAAGCCTATCAATCAATCTCGCCTGTGCTTGAAGTAGAGATTGACAGGGCTTGTGATCTATCAAAATTACCGAAAAAAACAAGTGGAGCTATAAGCTATGGTATAATCTCATCCATTATTAGTAGCATCAAAAAAGAGAGAATGGCTCATAAGTTACCACTCTATCTTACCGGTGGTGATGGGGCATGGCTTGCATCATTTTTTAAAGAGGCGACCTACGATGAGGGGTTGCTCTTTAAGGGGCTACAAAACGCAACAAAGGATAAGATATGTTAACGATTGCTCTTCCAAAGGGGCGCATTGCCGAGGAGACCCTGGGGATATTCTCAAAAGTATTTGGCGGAGAATTTGCTTTTGATAGCAGAAAATTGATTTTAGAAAATCATGGATTTCGATTTTTAAATGTGAGAAGCCAGGATGTGCCTACTTATGTCTCATACGGTGCTGCTGATATAGGCGTTGTTGGACTTGATGTCATTACAGAGCAAAACCTTGATATTGTTGATTTGCTCGATATGCAACTAGGTAGATGCAAAGTTGCTATCGGGATTAAAAACGAAGATGAACTTGATTGGAGTAGAGCCGATATCAAAGTGGCAACCAAAATGGTCAATATCACCAAGAACTACTTTGCGAAAAAAGCCGTAGGGGTGGAGGTTATCAAGCTCTATGGTTCTATAGAATTAGCACCCCTCATAGGGCTAGCCGACGCGATAGTTGATATCGTTGAAACAGGCTCGACCATGCGTGAAAACGGGTTGCGAGTTGCAGAAGATATCATGGAGTCCTCAGCACACTTAATAGCCAACAAAAATAGCTTTTATGCTAAAAAAAGTGAGATTTTATCACTCAGTGAGAGTATAAAGAGATTTATTTAGGGAGTGTATGCCCCAAGGGGGCATGGATTATCTGATAAGCTCGAATGGAGAGTCAACTACATTTTTTCTATCTATGATATATGGAATGAGTGCAGTTTGTCTTGCTCTTTTGATTGCTATCGTTGCAAGCTCTTGATGTTTTTTACAGTTACCTGTCAATCTTCTTGGCATGATTTTAAATCTTTCACTGAGTGTGAATTTAAGCATACTTAAATCTTTATAATCGATAGTATCGATTTTTGCCTCACAATATTTGCAGTGTCTTTTTTTGAATTTTCTCTCTTTTGACATTTATTCTATCTCCTAAAATGGTATTTCGTCATCATCTATATCGATTTCCGGAACGCTCTCGTTCGCCTCTTTTTTCGTCTCTTGTTGTCGTGGCTGTTCATATCCATTTCCACCTGCAGGTGTAGCATCTTTGCCACCTAGCATTTGCATAGATTCAACACTCACGGAGTGTTTGCTTCTCTTTGAGCCGTCTTGTGCAGTCCATTGATCAAGCACCAATCTTCCCTCTATGAGGACTTGGCTCCCTTTTTTGAGGTATTGATGGGCAATCTCCGCTGTGCGTCCAAAGAATGTAATATCTATAAACATTACCTCCTCTTTTTGCTCGCCGTCCGCGCTTTTATAGCGTCTGTTTGTTGCTATTGCCGTGTTACCTATGGCTGTGTTATTTGCTCCGGCATATCGTACTTCTATATCTCGTGCAAGGTTCCCTGCGAGTATTACTTTGTTGAACATGAAAGCCTCCTATTTCGGTTTGTGCTTATTTGCTCTCTTTTTTCTTTGCCGCTTCGGTCATTTTCTCAAATTGAGCAACCTCTTTTTTCTTGCTGTATTTGACACTCAAAAATTTGATGATATTCTCATTGATTTTCAAGTTTCTCTCGATCTCTGCGATGCTTGAGCCTTCAGCTTTATAATATAATACCGTATAGTAGCCTCTTAGGTGCTTATCTACAGGGTATGCAAGTTTTCTCATTCCAAGAACATCTTCAACGATAAGTTCAGCATTCTCTTTAGTAAGAACATCTTTGATCTTATTGATTTGAGCGGTGATCTCTTCTTCGGTGAGTGTAGGTTTGACTACAAAAAGTGTTTCGTAAAAGTTCATTAGCTTCCTTTGGTTTATAGCCCATCGCTTTTTAGCTTTGAGCAAGAATTTTTAAAGACATAAGGTTACCACAATTTAACTTAAAGCCAAGTTTGTATCGAGGAGAGAGCGGTGTAGATAAGTGCCTCTTTTTGTTGCGCTTTTGCCTTTGACATCTCTAGCTCTGCGCTGAGGAGATACTCTGCTATTTTGAGAATCGATTGTGATTTGATCTTATTGGCGAGATTTGCTTTTTGATCGACGATATTTTTTGGCGGATTGTAGCCAAGTATCTCGGCGGCGTTGATGTAGCCGTTGAGCTTGATATAGGCTTGAAACAAAAAGAGCTGATAGACAAATGCCTGTGTGGAGCGCAAGATGTTCATCTCATCTTCGCCAAGCTCTAGGAGTTTATGGAGGGTTTGCGTGATATCTGCTTTGTTAAAAAGATCAAGCAAAAGGGTCTCAATGGAAAGAGGAGAAGTAGAATAGACAAGATTGTCCACATCTTGTGCCGTGACTTTCCGCTCAAAGATGGAGAGTTTTTTGAGCTCATTGATCGCTAAAGCGAGATTGCCGTCAAGCGTATCGATGAGTCTAGTGAGTGCGTGATAATCTATATCAACCCCAAGCTCTTTCGCCTCTTTTTCAAGGTAGGCGATGTTGTCTTTTGGGAAGTAGGGAAAGAAACGCACTTCAACTTTCTCAGGTTTTTTATTGAAGAGCTTAGCGGTCTCTTTGATGTTCTTTGCATCCCCGTAGTAGATATAAACGAGGTAGTTGTTTTCGTTTTTCATCGTGGTTTCGATGAGGAACTCAAGCTCTTGTTTTTTGATGTTTTTTACTTTATCATTTCTGATGATAAGCAGATTGACCCCTCCAAAGAGTGAGCCTTGCGAGAGGTAGCTTTTTGCTTGATCGAAGTCCCACTCCTCAAAGTAAAGCTTCAGCAGATCATCTTTGGCATCAAGCGTAGTGATATAACGCTCTAGAGTCTTCTCTATGCCATACTCATTTTCGCCATGTAAAAGGAGTGCTTTTGGGAGTACCCGCTCTGCTATTTGTAAAAACTCTTTTTCGTACATCTATACCTCAGTCATTTTAGAAGCTATCTTGCGCACAAGTGTTGCCATGATGGTTGCTTGCGGTATCGATACCTCTGTTATTGCTACCTCTATTGTATCAAATAGAGCCACATCATTACCTTTGATATAGACAACAATGCCTTGCATTTCTGTACGCAAAAGTGCTTTTGCATAGTTGCCGACCTCGATAACCTCGGCTTCAAAGTATTGACCGATTTGCTCTTTGGCCCATCTAGCAAATTTTCTATCTCGAAAATCCCATTCGGCTTTTGTCGCTTCTCGTTCAAGCTCACTCACTCGTGCACAAAGCGGTTGCAAGTTTCGAAGCAGATATTCCATCTCTTCATCATCTTTGGTCAGTTGTGCCTTGATGAGTCTGTGGAGTATGAGGTCACTATAGCGACGAATAGGAGAGGTGAAGTGGCTATAGCTCTCGAAGCCAAGTCCAAAATGCCCTACATTCGTAGCACTATAGCTTGCTTGTTTGAGCGACTTGATGATCATCTCATCAACTTCACTCTCAAGGTTAAGCGCTTTCGCCTCTTTTTGGATAGCGCGGATAAGCGAAGGGGAATCATCATACTCCTCAACATAGAGTCCGATAGCTGCAAGTTCGCTCAAAAGCTCTTCCATTTTACTGAGTTGCGGTGGTTCATGGATACGAAAGATGCCGTCATTTTCGCCTGTAAATCTTTTGGCGGCTGCTTGGTTGGCTAGAAGCATACACTCTTCTATGAGAGAGTGTGAGGGAGTACCTGTTTCTATTTGAGTATTGGTGAGTAAGTGAGCATCATCGATAGTGAGTTTGATCTCTTGAGACCTAAAATCAAAGCCCTGTTTTAGCCTTGTTGCTCTGAGCCGTTGCGTAATCGTATAAAGCGGGATGATAAACTCTAAAAGTTTTGTTATGAGTGCATCATCACTTTTTGGTTCTTGAAGCAGAGCATCGATAGCATCATAGTTAAATCGATGTTTTGAGTGAATGATCGCTTCAAAGAACTTCTCTTTGAGCGGCTTGAGTGTTGTTCTATCAAGCTCTATCTTTGCCACAAAAGCAAGGCGGTTGACATCAGGTTTGAGCGAGCAGATATCTTCACTCAGCTCTCTTGGTATCATAGGAAAGGCTTTGTGCGGCAAGTAGGTTGTAAAACCTCTTTTTTTCGCCTCTTTATCAATCGCACTGTAGTAAGGTACATAATGGCTCACATCGGCGATCGCGACATAGAGGATATAAGAGGCTGTATCAAAGTAGATAGCATCATCGAAGTCTTTTGCGGTGACGGGATCGATCGTACAAAAATCAAGATGTGTCAGATCAATTCTTTCTGGATGATCTATAGTATCGATATCTGCCTCTATCGCTTTAGCTTCTTTGATGCACTCCTTAGGGAAAGCATCTTCTCTATGGTAGAGTCCAAGTGAGAGTTTTTCATCAACTTTCGGGTCACTCAGATTGCCGATATAGGCGAGTATTTTATCGCTATAGGCGTCTATCTTGAAAAGATCATAAATCTTAAATGTTTTTGCATCATACCCTGTAAAATCTACATTGAGAGGTGCTGCATTTTTGATATTGAGCATCTCAAAACTACCATTTTGCATGCTATTGATATAGCCAAATGAGTAAAGTTCGGCTCTCTTGGCTATAAGCACGACCTTACCGCTTGCTCTACCTTTGCGTGCGATGATGCGTTTAGCAACAGCGATATCGCCATGCCTTGCATCATCTAGGTGATCGTTTTCTATAAGCAGATCAACTTCTTGTTTTATCTCACTCTCTAGGTAGCCTCTGCCATCTTTACTGAGATATATCCTGCCTATACGATAGAGGTTTGTGAGCTTCAACAGACCTGCTTTATCTTGCTCTAGAGTACCTAAGGCTTGGAGCTCTTTGATGACATTTTTATCTTCATCTTCGATATCTTCAAGTTTACAACCAAGGGTGAGTTGGAGCGCTAAAGCAGATGCCATTAGAGCTTCTTGAGCGCTTCGAGTCTCTCGACTCTCTGCTCGGTTGTAGGATGAGTACTAAAGAGATTGCTCATAGCGAAATTCTTACCCGTAAAAGGGTTGATGATAAACATATGGGCACTCTGGGGCTCTGCATCTTGCATCGTATTACCTTTGGCATAACTTTCAAGTTTAAGTAATGCACTTTGAAGCCACTCAGGGTGTCCTGTGATCTTTGCTGCGCCCTCATCAGCCATAAACTCTCGACTTCGACTCACGCTCATCTGTATGATAGAAGCAGCAAGAGGCATGATGAGTATAAGGACGATCATCACTATAGGGTTTGGACGCTCATCACTATGACCGAAAAACATCCCAAAGTTTGCAAGCATCGCAATCGCTCCTGAAATAGTCGCTGCAACAGTGCCTATGAGCATATCGTAGTGTTTGATGTGGCTGAGCTCATGCGCTAAGACTGCTTCTATCTCCTCTTTGGTAAGGAGCTTTAAGAGTCCCTCGGTGACCGCGACCACAGCATGATCGTAATCTCTGCCGGTTGCAAATGCATTTGGAACGCCATCGGGGATGATGTAAATCTTAGGCATCGGCAAGTCAGCTTTTTGTGTCAACTGTTCGACAATCTCGTAGAGTGCTTTAGCTGAGTCTCTTTCTACGGGTACGGCTTTGTAGTGTTTGAGTACCATTTGATCACTATAAAAGTAAGCATAAAAGTTCATACCAAGTGCGATAACAAATGCGATGATCATACCGGTTTGACCGCCGATGAGACCACCAAACCAGATAAATAGAACGGTTAAACCTACCATAAGTCCATAGGTTTTTAGTCTTTCCATTTTGTCTCTCCTTATAGGTGTTTAGTTTTTTGGGATTATATCCAAAACGGTAAAAAAATCGTGGAATTAAACAATAAGATGATTATAGCATTTTTTGTAAACGAGAGGTAAATATGTCACATTGTCATATTTTTAAACACACTCTATTTTTTGAGCTAAGATTTGAAAATCGGAGGCAAAAAATGGGCAAAAGGTACGATGATTGGAATGAGGTCAAAAAGCATACAGAAAATGCAGAGAACTATTTACAATTTAAATCTCGAGAGATATACAATGCTAAAATCGGAGAAAACATAGGCTTTGAACAAAACGGCAAGGGCGATGAGTTTGTTCGCCCTGTGTTGATCTTGAAACGGCTAACAAAAGATATGTTTTTCGGGATACCCCTTTCTACGATCCATAGAGATGGAAGTTTTTTCTATAATTTTGAATTTATCGAAGGAGTGCAAAGTACGGCTTTGTTGGTACAAGCAAGACTTTTTAGCTCCAAAAGATTGCTTAATAAAATTGGAATGATAAACAAAGAAGATTTTTTAAATTTGCGAAAAAAATTAAATGATTTGATGTTTGATGGAGATTTTACCCTGCCAAAAGATATTGACAGGTCGTCCCGAAGGAAATTATAAAAGCATTATATCATTATTGGTTGTGATTGTCAAATTTAATTGGCGATGCTAAGTATGTATTTCCATCGAGACGATTGGAACGAGCAAACTATTCAGAAATACTTAATAGTTCACAAAAAGAAAAGGGGGTGTCGGACAAGTCACCAGTTGTCGCAAAATTTGCGACAACTGCCAAAGATGGTAAAATATATAATGTTGAATATTGTAATTTAGATGTAGGCAAAAAATGGTTTGCATTTTCACTACTTGAAGTGGAGAGCTTTGGGCTGATGTGGAGAGTAAAGAAAGCGATGGGGTAAGCCGTCATTGCGAACGAAGTGTGGCAATCCACTAAACCTTCACTCTGATGTAGCAAAGCGAAATCTCGCAGGGCGAAGCCCGATGACAACTATTTCAGGGCTCTAAAATCAGTGTTATTGTGAGGATGAAGCATGAAACAGCGCATACATTTAAGTTACAATTTCTGTCAGGAGTGATACTTTTAGCTGTCTTTGTGCATCTCCATCTATTTTTATATAAATTTTTTTCACTTTAGTTACTCAATATTTTCATCACTATCTTTTTGTTGTTCGGCATTTTTTCTACGAGTAAATTTTTCTGCAACATAGTCTTGAAATGCTTCCCAAAGCGTTAAATTAATTTTATGCTCATAGTCTTTACCGATTTCACTGCTAAGGTGACTTTTTAACAAGTCCATTCTAAGTTTTGTTCTTAATTGGAATTTTTCTTCAGGAGTTATTTCCATGCCATCCATAGAGCTATCAGCTACATCTTTTGCGATTATACCAATTTTTGCAAATTGTCTTTTCTGCTTTTGTATGTGTATTAGATTATGTATAAAAATTTTTGAAACTCTATACGACACATATACTATTGAAGCCACAATAAATACAAAAGGCAATCTTGCTAAAAAGAATTTCCACATATCTATACTTTTTGTTGTTGTATCTAACGCAACAATTAAACCCTCTGTTTGAAAGAAAATAAAATAAGCTATATAAGCAATTAACACCCATGGAATGATCGCTAAAAAAAAGTAGATCCACATATGATTATTAGCTTGTTTTACATACTCTACCATCTCTGTAGAAAATACATTTTTATCGTTGTTTAAACGCCTAATATCGGCAGTTAATTCACCTATTTCAGTATTTAATTTATCACTTTCGCCTTCCAATTGTTTAATATTATTTTCTATTGTTGTCTTTTTCTTTTCAAGCTCATCTTTCAATTGTTGTATTTTTTCTGTTTCTTCTTTAACTTCATTAAAATTTTCTTTTAGGCTTGGAATTTGTTCAGTTTCATAATTCTCTTTTTCTGCTCTTAGTTCATTTACTTTTTTTACTAATTCTTCATGTTCTTTTTGTGTTAAGTCAACAAGTTCATTATAGGCAGTTGTTTTTTCTTCTATTTCTTCTACTTTGCTCTCAAGATTTTTATGCAATGTTTTAGTTTCATTGTATTTGCTTTGAATAGTTTGAAAATCTTCCACTGTATAGCCTACTATGGATATACTTTTTAATTCTATTTTTTCAACACCACCAAAAATTTTTTCTGGTGCTTTAAATTTAAACTCATTTACAAATGTTCTTGGTAAATGCCTAATATTTCTTTCTTCGCTAGATTTTATTTTATGCTCTTTACCGTAAATATCAACATATTCTGTTTTGAAGCCTTTTAAAGAAGTGCTTTCATCTTTTGTGCTATATATAATAATTTCAATAAATACTGGCTCTTCAAATTTAAAAGAGTAATATTTATTTCGTAATACATATGTAAAATTTTCATCTGTATTTTCTAGTAATTTAAATTGTTTGCCTGCATTGTTGGTAATTAACTCACTACTAATTGTTTTTGACTCAAACTCTTCATAATTTGCTACTTGTTCTTGTAGCTCTTTTATATCTACCATTTTTTATTACCTTTCACAATAATATTAAAACTTTTTGATTATATCACTACATCTCAATATATGTCAAAATATATTTCAAAATGTCATATTATTTCAATAAATAAAAGTCTCTGCCGTATGTTTTAAGAGCAATTTTGCCACTCATTTTGCTATATGAGAGTTTGATTTTGGTTTCTAAGTTCATTATTTTCCGGATTTTCGTCTATTGCATTCACGACATAACATTTGACAATTATTTGGCTCGGTTTTGCCACCCTCGTGCCAAGGTGTTATATGATCCCCTTCCATCTCTTCTATCTTAAAGTGTTCTTTACAAATCACACAAATTCCCTTTTGTTTTTCATAGCACTCTATTTTTTGATTTTCACTAAAAGGACGGATATTTAGATATTTCTCTTTTCCGCTTAAAAGATACTCGTAAATCCCCCTTTTGCTT
>JACDJA010003220.1_pt1 | contig 10750 bp, 8 predicted proteins | sample 7449241 | NCBI WGS metagenome assembly JACDJA01 (sample SAMN14253289, study PRJNA609438) | sludge metagenome | isolation source: initial anaerobic sludge | collected 2018-12-20 | reverse complement strand
TAACTTGAGACGAAGTCAACTTCCTTCACAAACCCACAATCCTCAACCAGGCGTTGGTAGTATGGGTAGTTGTAGTTCATCATGTTCATCATCTGCCGGTGTTCAAAACCCTCAATCTGGATTCCGTATCCGTCAAGCGGACCGTATCCCTTCGGACCCACTATTCGGTTCATGCCGTGTTCCAGTGTCCAGCGTGTAGCGAGGTCAAACAAAGCGTTTGCGACTTCCTGATCGTCAATGCAATCAAAAAGATAAAACTCGCTGTCTTTCGTGCCGTGATGCTCGTTGAACGGCTTGTTGATCAGCATGGAAATCTTTCCAACAACTTTTCCGTCGCGTTTTGCCAGAAAGAAATCGGAGATTGAATGATCATAGAATGGATGTTTCTTTTCATCCATCATGGCATAAATGTCATTTTTGAAAGGTGGGACAAATGATTTACAGTCTTTATAAAGCTCATACTGAAATTCAACGAATTCTTTTCTTAATGCCTTAGTGTCAACTTTAATAATATCGATCATGCCTTCCTCCAGCGGAGATTTTTGGGAAAATAATAATTATTCAGTTATAACCCCAAACTGCAAATTGCGATACTTGCCGAGTGATACAAGTTGTTATATAATCCGCCTGTTAATTAGTCTGAAAAGAGGTTTCCATAATATGATCGATGTAAATGATTTACGCAAAGGTGTGACGTTTCAAACTGACGGCAACTTATACCGCGTATTAGAGTACACACACAACAAACCTGGCCGAGGCAGCGCCACCATACGTGTTAAAGCACGCGATATTCGCAAAGGCAACACCCTTGAAATGACTTTTATCTCAGGGGATCGTGTGCAGGACGTGCGCCTTGACTATCACAACGTTCAATATCTGTATCGTGATGAGAATTTCTTCTACTTCATGGATATGGAAACCTTCGAACAACCCGCCATCCCCAACGATCTTGCTGAGGATTACGCCGGCTTCCTGAAAGAAAACATGGAAGTTAAGCTGACTTTCTTCGGGGAAGAACCACTTGATATCGAACTGCCGACCAGTGTGGACTTGAAAGTTGTTTCTGCCGAAGCGTCAGCCCGCGGCAATACAGCTACCGGTGTTACAAAACAGGTCATCACCGATACCGGTCTAAAGGTGCAAACTCCAGCCTTCGTGAACGAGGGCGACACCATCCGTGTTGATACCCGCACTGGTGAGTATCTGACCCGGGTTTAGCCTTTCATGAAAACTCCTGACGGTCGCGAGTGTAAATTCTTTTATGGGGATTACTATCGCGGCCGTAATTATGAGGAATGCCGCGCGTTAATTAATCCTCAGGATAAGAAAGAATGGACATCGGCAGCATGTAAGGCTTGTCCTGTTCCGGTTATCTTGCAAAACAACGCCTGTCCAAACATGGCTCTGACCACCTATTACCAGAAAACTCTGTTCGGAAAGCGAATTCGGGTTAAAGCCTGGTGCTCCCGCTCGCACGGGATCGTCAAGAATCCAAATGTTGGCTGCGGCATGTGCCACCTGCCCCCTGAAGCTGAATAACGTTAGAGTTCCGTTAGATATTTCCTTAGGGGCTTCGCAGAAGGAAAAACCGGTCTGTGTTATTGGTATAATGCTTAGTTGATGCGTAAAGCGTTAAATTTACGGAGGTTGTTTTGAAACCACGAAATCAATCTTATTTTATCTCGGCACTGCTATTGTTCGCCCTGGTTGCCATGATTTTTTATGGCGTTCAGGAGAATAGTTTCGGCAGCACGGAGATTCCCATTAACCAACTCGCCGCGGACATCGAAGCGGGAAAAGTCTCGACCATAAAAGTTGACGACAACAATGTCGAGATTCAATACAAAAGCCTTGAACAAAAGACAACCAGCTTCTCCTCAAAGGATCCGCAAAGTGGAATCATTGAGCAGCTTATTCAGCTGGGGGTATCACCTGAAAAACTGAGAGACCCTGAACTCAGCATCCAAATTGTCGTGCCAGGATTCTGGTCGGATGCGTTGGTTTCTCTGCTGAACTTTATCCCATTCATTTTGATGGGAGTTCTCTTCTTTTTCTTCATCCGCCAGGCTCAAGGCTCCAATAATGCCGCAATGGCTTTTGGAAAGTCCCGCGCGAAGATGATGACTGGTGAGCATCCGACGGTCACATTTGCGGATGTCGCCGGCGTGGAAGAAGCCAAAGAAGAACTACAGGAGATTGTCGAATTCCTCAAAGAACCCCAGAAGTTCATCGCCCTTGGCGCGAGAATCCCGAAAGGTGTTCTGCTGGTTGGCTCCCCCGGCACGGGCAAAACCTTAATGGCTAAAGCCGTCTCAGGTGAGGCTGGCGTGCCATTTTTCTCCATTTCCGGCTCGGAATTCGTAGAAATGTTTGTTGGCGTAGGTGCCAGCCGTGTTCGGGATCTCTTTGACGAAGCCAAAAAGCATTCACCCTGCATTGTTTTCGTGGATGAAATTGATGCCGTCGGTCGGCACCGCGGCGCTGGTCTTGGCGGCAGTCACGATGAACGCGAGCAGACCTTGAACCAACTTTTGGTTGAGATGGACGGTTTTGGAACCGACACTAACGTGATAGTAATTGCGGCAACCAACCGCCCCGACATTCTTGACCCCGCTTTGATGCGCCCTGGGCGGTTTGACCGCCGGGTGATGCTGGACAAGCCAGACCTAAAGGGTCGTGAGGCAATCCTTAAGGTGCATACCCGCGGAAAGCCTGTCGCGGCGGAAGTCAATCTGGAAGATATTGCCCGCTCGACCCCTGGCTTTGTTGGGGCTGACCTTGAAAACCTCGTCAATGAGGCTGCCATTCTTTCCGCCCGACGTAACAAGAAGATCATCGGTCAGGATGAATTTGAGGAGTCAATCGAAAGGGTTATTGCCGGACCTGAGCGTAAGAGCCGACTGATCAACCCCAAAGAAAAGAAGATCATCGCCTATCACGAAGCCGGACACGCGATCGTTCTCAACGCGCTGCCAGAAGGAGACCCGGTTCAGAAGGTTTCCATTATCTCACGCGGTATGATGGGCGGAGTTACCCGCGCTATGCCGACGGAGGATCTCAGCCTTGAAAGCCGCAAAAAATTGATGGCTGATATGGTTGGGCTTCTTGGTGGGCGTGCCGCTGAAGAGATCATGTTTGATGACATCACCTCCGGTGCTTCGAGCGATATCGAACGTGTTACCAAGCTGGCTCGAAGTATGGTTACACGGCTCGGCATGAGCGAAAAACTCGGACCGATGGTCTATGGTCAGAAAGAGGAAATGGTATTCCTGGGTCGCGAAATATCCGAACAGCGAGATTATTCCGAAGCTGTCGCGCAGGAGATCGACCGTGAGGTTCAGAGTGCGGTCAACCTGGCTTACCAAACGGCAAAAGACATCCTCGTAACCCATAAGGATAAATTGATCCAGGTTGCCGAAAAACTACTCGAGGTCGAAACGATCAGCCACGAGGAGTTTGAAGCGATCTTCCCTCCACCAGTCCAGAAAAACCAGGGAATACCCGTTATCGCCCAGGCGTAATCCCAAATTGACTTTGAACAAGATCCAGCGCGTTTTTAAACAAAGCTGGATCTTGTGCGTTTAACCAATGGATATCTGGATCGCTTGGTTTAAACCAGTTAGCCTGTCTGCGGACGTACATGTGTGAGTTGCGTTTGATCAACGTGACGGCATCGTCCAGGCTAATTTCACCAGCCAGGAACGACATAACCTCGTTGTACCCAATCACACGCATGTTCTCAAGCGCGGTGCCAAAACCCGCATCGAGCAGCCCTCGAACTTCATCGACAAGACCCGCTGCTATCATTGCATCCACCCGTTTATCACTCCGTTCATAAAGCAGCTCGCGCGGGAATTGCAGCCCAATGATTAAAGCGTTGTAGGGAGGTTTTTCTTTGTCCCGCAGGTCAGAAAACTTCGTGCCTGTGGACAAAATCACTTCAAGCGCCCGGATCGTCCGTCGGTGGTTGCGGTAATCTATATTAGCAGCAGCTGCCGCGTCAATCGCGTTGAGCAAATCGTGGAGTTTGTCAAAACCAATCCGGTTTCCGATCACTTCGAGGTCTTCACGTAACTGGTCGTTTGGACCGTGGGAGGGGATTTGCCAGTTTTGTAACACCGACCGGATGTACTGACCTGTTCCCCCGGTTAAGATTGGGAGCATTCCGCGTTGGTGCACCTCGTCAATCGATGTGGTGACGGATTGCTTATACAGCCCCAGGTTCCAGGGTTCTGCCAGGCTGGCAACGTCGATCAGGTGATGCCTTGCCGCTGCGAGTTCAGCCTGAGAAGGCTTGGCAACCCCGATGTTGAGTTCCTTGTACAGGTATCTGGAATCTGCGGAAATTATCTCCCCGTCTAATGCCTGCGCGAGTTGGATCGCGAAAGCAGTTTTGCCCGAAGCAGTGGGACCAACCAGAACCAACAGCGGTATATCAATCATCGATCTTTACCGATCTGAATAATATTATTTCGGGGGCTTTCCCAACGGTGAAATCCTCAACAATCACCAGGTCCAAATTCCAGAAGGCTGGATACTCCGGGTGTTCAAACAAAAATGTATTCATCGCTTTACTCAAAGACTGGAGCTTCTTTTTTCCGACACTGTTTTCAGCCGGTCCGAATTTTTGGCTGCGGCGGGTTTTGACCTCAACGCATGTAAGCAAGCCAGATTCATCCAGCATAATCAAATCCACTTCTCCGTGGTTGCAGTGATAATTCCGCAGCACCAACTGATATCCGCGGGCTTGCAGATGTTCCAGAACCAACGTCTCGCCCCAATTCCCGGTTTTCTTGTTTCTGAGTGTATCCATGCTAAAAGTATAATCGGTTCAGGCTGCATTCAAAGACTTTCACAGTCACCCAAATATGCCTGATTAAAGTATCGGAAGTTGCGGTCTTTCCACTGTTTGATGCTATATGCTTCCATGATCCTCCCACCATGATCCTTGTATTTGTAGACTTTCCTTCGGCTTTGAGATAAAATTGACCAATTATATTGAGAGGATTTTCCAATGGCAGTATGTGAGATCGTAACAATAGGTACCGAGCTTCTTCTCGGCGAAATCCATGACACTAATTCAAGATTCATTGCCAGGTCTCTCCGTGATATTGGAGTTGATCTTTACCGTTTGACGACGGTAGGAGATAACCAGCAACGTATCACCGCGACACTTCTGGAAGCCCTCATCCGGTCGGACATAGTGATCACCACCGGGGGGTTGGGTCCGACGGTGGATGATCCCACCCGCCAGGCAGTTGCCAATGTTTTTAATGTGTCTCTGGTTTACAAAGAAGAATTATGGCAGGAGATAGTCGATCGGTTTGCCCATTACAACCGAACCCCTACCGAAAACAACCGTCGGCAGGCATATATCCCCGGCAATTCGATCGCAATTTCAAACCCTGTTGGAACCGCGCCGGCTTTTTATGTTGAGCTTGGCGGCAAGACTCTGATTTCCCTTCCTGGTGTTCCGCGCGAAATGGAATACCTCATGGACAATTTTGTCGTAAATTACCTCAAACAACGCTACGACCTGCGTGATGAAATTATCCTTCCCTGGGTAATTCACACCGTCTCAAAAGGCGAATCCGCTATCGACGAAATCATCGGCGAGATGGAGTCCCTCAGTAACCCAACCGTTGGATTGCTCGCGAAGCCAGGCCAAACGGACATTCGTGTCACTGCTAAGGCACAGTCCGCTGCTGAGGCTGAAACCATGATGGAACCTGTGCTTCAGGAAATCCGCGAAAAATTGAAGGATTTCATCTATGGTGAAAATGAAACAACCCTTGAGCAGGCAGTCGCTGAGCTATTAAACCAATCCCACACCCGTCTCTCGATCATCGAAAGCGGTACCAATGGCGAAATATTTGGAAAATTGAAAACTCACATTCCCGAAGGTCAAATCACCGGAGATAATGTGGACATTGTGTTTTCCGGTGAAACGCTCAACTTCCTGTTGCACGAGTATCAGGCGCAAAAGAATGCTGATATGGTGCTCGGGGTTATCCTTAGTTCGGAGAACTCCGACCCGCATGTTCGGATCGCTTTACTGAGCAACGGTCAAGTAACTGAAGTAAACCGCCTTTATGGGGGACCCTCCGGAGATGCTCTCACATGGGCAACAAACTACGCTCTGGACATGATCCGCTGGACGTTTATAAAGTAAAAAAGGAGAAAAATGCACAGTTTAACCACCATACTCAGGAATGCCATCGTTCTGACAATGAATCAGGACAGCGAGATTTTTGAACCTGGCGCGGTTGCCATTGATGGCGATAAGATCGTTGCTGTCGGAAGCGAAAAGGACATTCTTTCCCAGTATCAGGCTGCTGAAGTCATTGATTGCGGTAAAAAGGTACTGATGCCCGGATTAATTAACACACACACTCACATTCCAATGACTTTGCTGCGCGGCTTATCTGATGACCTGCGCCTTGATGTCTGGCTGATGGGTTATATGATGCCTGTGGAACGCGAGTTCGTCTCACCTGAGTTCGTCCGCCTTGGCACCAAACTTGGTTGTGCTGAGTTTATCCGTTCCGGCGTAACCACCTATAATGACATGTATTACTTTGAGGACGACATCGCGGAAGCAACCGCCGAAGTCGGATTGCGGGCTCTTGCCGGGCAAACTGTCCTAAAGTATCCATCTCCCGATGCTGAATCTTATGAAGATTCGCTGGTTCTATGCGAAAAACTCATTCAAAAATGGCAGGGTCATCCCTTGATCATCCCAACAATCGCGCCTCACGCGGTCTACACTTGCCCTCCGGAGGTTTTGACTTCGGTGGTGGAGTTGGCGAAAAAGTACAACGCCATCGTCCACTTCCACGTCTCAGAAACCAAAGATGAGGTTGAGAACCTCCGAAAGGACCAGGGTTTACCCGTGGTTCCGTACATCCGGAAGTTCGGCATGCTCGAGACCAAGCTGATCGCGGCGCATTGCGTTTTTATTGATGAAGGTGAAATCCGCAGCTTGCAGCATGCTGGGGTTGGCATTGCTCACAATCCCACCTCAAACCTGAAGCTTGCCTCGGGCTTTGCTCCTGTTGCCCGCATGATGGAATTGGGCTGCAATGTTGGAATTGGCACAGATGGTTCCGCTTCCAACAATGACCTGGACATGTTCGAAGAAATTCGCCTTGCAAACCTGATCGCAAAAGCAACCACTGGCGACCCCACTGTATTGCCTGCCCGCCAAACGCTCCAGATGGCAACCATTCTCGGCGCGAAAGCGCTGCATATGGACGAGCTCATCGGCAGCCTTGAACCTGGCAAACGGGCTGACATCATCCTGATTGACATTTCGCCTGTTCATAACCAACCCCGTTTCAAGCGTGAGCCAGACGGCATTTATGCTCAGATAATTTATGCGTCCAAGTCTACTGATGTAACAGACACGATGGTAAATGGAAAATGGCTGATGCGCGATCGCGAATTGCTCACGATTGACGAGCAGCAGTTACTCTCCGAGAGTGCGGTTGTCGCGGCGAAAATTGACGAATTCCTTAAAGATCGGGAAGAATCTGTTTTCTCCAAGCTGATTGCCATCGGCGGCGCAGCAGAGGAGGAAAGCTTTGAAGTTCAGGCGAAGGTTAAAGTGGATTCGATTGCACCGGTATTGGAAGCTCTGTCAAAACCAGGCATCCAAATCATGCGGAAACGCCACTATCACGAGTACGATACGTATTTCAGCTTTGACCGACCTGCCCAGGGACGCCTGCGTTACCGCGAGGATGAATTCCTGGACGATATGGGCAGGACGACCAACGTGCGTTCCCGCTTGACTCTCATCGGTGAGCTCGAAAAGCCTGGTGTCCAGAGCGACAGCCAGATTATGCTTTCGCGCAGCCGCTATCTCGCCCCCGCTACCCACAGCTTGCGCTTCTATCAGGAATATTTCAAGCCTGTTTCTAAGATTGAAATCGAAAAGAATCGCCTGCGATACTTAATTCAGTACAAAAACACCGAATTCTATATCAATCTTGACACCATTCAACAGCCAAATATCGGAAATTTCGTTGAGATTAAGAGCCGCACCTGGAGCCGCCAGGACGCCGACCAAAAAACCGCATTGATTCATGAGCTTGTCACGTATCTTGGTCTGGATAATACGGAGATCAACACATTAGATTACCTGAAGATCGTCGAGAATACCCTCGGAAAGTAGAGCTTGGTATGGACACAATAAAGGTTTTATTTGCTTCAGCAGAAGTCGCTCCCTTTGCTAAAGTTGGCGGATTAGGCGATGTATCTGGCGCGCTTCCTCCTGCCTTAATGGATCTTTCAGGTGGATCGCTTGACCTTCGGCTCATCATGCCCTTTCATGCTGCCGTTAAGAAAGTAAATCCCCCACACCGTCTGATTGGGAATTTCTCCTTTGAAGCGAATGGGCGTCCAATTGATTGCGATCTTTATGTCAGTGAGATAAGTGGTGTTCCGGTTTACTTGCTGGATAACGAATTTATCAATCACGACTCACCGGTTTATCACGGCGATTGGACTTTGGATGGGTTGAAGTATGTCACCTTTTCTCTGGCAATCCTGGAAGCAGCCCGCTACCTGGATTGGAAAATTGATATTCTTCATGCCAATGACTGGCACACTGCTTTAGCGGTTTATGCCCTTCGATCGATTTATGCTGACGACCCATTTTTCGCGCAAGTGAAGACAATTCTCTCTGTTCACAACCTGCCATTTAATGGATGGGGTTCACAGGAAGCCATGACTTCGCTTGGTTTTGAGGCTGGCACCGATCCCGATTTGCCCGATTGGGCGAAGTTCACCCCGCTGCCTCTTGGGCTTTCTGCCGCGGACAAAGTGATTGCGGTTTCACCGAATTACGCGCGTGAAATATTAACCCCCGAGTTTGGCTGTGGAATGGATGCCTACCTGCAAAAGCACGCCGATAAGGTCATGGGAATCCTCAACGGCATTGATGAAACCAAGTGGGACCCTTCAACGGACACAGCGATTTCAAGCAACTTCAGCCTGGAAAACATTGAAGGCAAGTTCAAAAACAAATTGGACCTGCAAAAGGCGCTTGGTTTTGAAGTCAACCCTGACATTCCGCTTCTGACTACCGTCAGCCGTCTGGACCGTCAAAAGGGAATACACAGCATCCTTCAAACGCTTCCCAAACTTTTGGCTCTCCCCTGGCAGTTCGCTCTTTTAGGAACCGGCGACCCAGAGCTTGAACGGCGAGCAAACGAACTCAGCGCAAAATATCCGAACCGAATTGCCTGCATTCTTAAGTATGATGACATCATAGCTCGTATGCTATACGCAAGCGGCGATTTATTCCTCATGCCGAGCCTCTACGAACCCTGCGGTCTCTCCCAAATGTTTGCGATGAGATACGGCAATCTGCCGGTGGCAACCAGCACGGGCGGTTTGGCAGATTCGATCACCGATTACTCTAAGGATCCGGCTACTGCCACAGGCTTCCTCTATGCCGAAAAGAATGAAGCCGGTCTTGAAAAGGCTCTTGGTCTTGCCCTATCAACTTTTGAGGATAAAACTGCTTGGGCGATAATGCGTCGGAACGCCATGAGTGTTCATTTTTCGTGGAAACTTTCTGCCGGCAAGTATCTTGATGTTTACCAAAGCCTGATGGCTTAAAAACTACTTTTAAAGGATTTTTTATGAAACTTCAACGTTCCTCTGGTATTTTGCTTCATCCTACCAGCCTCCCCAGCCCGGATGGCATAGGTGACCTGGGACCCGAAGCTTACCATTGGATTGACTTCCTCCATTCGTCTGGTACGCAAATGTGGCAGATCCTGCCGCTCGGACCAACTGGCTACGGCGATTCGCCCTATCAATGTTTCTCCGCGTTTGCTGGGAACCCGTTTCTCGTAAGTCCAACCCTTTTGCTGGAATCCGGTCTGTTAAAACCCTCAGACCTGCGACAGCGTCCGGAGTTCCCTGAGACACGCGTTGACTTTGGTCCGGTAATTCAGTGGAAAAACCACCTATTGGACCTGGCATATAAAAACTTTCTGCAGCTTCACCCTGCGGATATCGCAAATCAGTTTCTGCACTTTGAAAAACAGAACTCCGATTGGCTGGACGATTTCGGTTTGTTCATGGCAATCAAGGAATCCCAGAGCGGACGACCGTGGTCCGAGTGGCCAAGACCACTGAAATTCCGTGAGGCTGAAGCGTTGGATCAGGTTCGCGTCAATTTAGCAGCGGTTATTGAAAAAGTAAAATTCAGCCAATTCCTGTTCGATCAGCAGTGGCAAAATCTGAAAAACTACGCTCATAATAAGGGAATTCGCATAATTGGAGATATGCCTTTTGTCATCGCTCTTGACAGCGCGGACACCTGGGCTAACCCTGGTCTTTTCCTGATGGACGAAGCGCTTGCGCCTACGATGGTTGCGGGCGTTCCGCCGGATTACTTTGCTGTAACCGGGCAGCTTTGGGGCAACCCGCTTTATAGTTGGCAGGTTCATGCCGCTCAGCAATACGACTGGTGGGCTCGCCGGCTCGGCGCGGTTCTTTCCATGGTGGACCTGGTTCGGTTGGATCATTTCCGCGGCTTCGCCGCCGCCTGGCATGTTCCCTTTGGCTCAGAAAATGCCATTCATGGGCAGTGGATTAAAAGCCCCGGCTTAGAATTGTTCACCGTCCTAAAAGCTCGCTTCCCCGAACTCCCGATCATCGCAGAGGATCTTGGCGTTATCACGCCGGACGTTGAGGAATTAAGAGATGGCTTCGGACTGCCAGGGATGAAAAT
>JACDJA010003219.1_pt1 | contig 10752 bp, 7 predicted proteins | sample 7449241 | NCBI WGS metagenome assembly JACDJA01 (sample SAMN14253289, study PRJNA609438) | sludge metagenome | isolation source: initial anaerobic sludge | collected 2018-12-20 | reverse complement strand
TCTACAGCGTACGCGCAAGTGCGGACATCTGCGGCCTTACACCCGAGAGCGTATACCTGTGCGTGCTGCCCGCCGGGCACAATTTCCCGCTGTCCTCGCCCGGCACGCTCGGCACGCTCTTCGCCGGCGGCACGGTGGTGCTCGCGCGAACGCCCGAGCCCGCACACTGCTTTCAACTGATCCGCGACGAAGGTGTGACGCTCACCGGCGTCGTTCCGCCCATAGCGCTCTTGTGGAGGCAAGCCACCGCCGATCTGCCTGGCCTGCTGGACGGTGTCACCCTGCAAGTCGGCGGCGCGCACCTCGACCCTGCCGCCGCGCGCGGCTTGGTAAAAACGCTGGGCTGCCGCCTGCAACAGGTTTTCGGCATGGCCGAAGGACTGGTCAACTACACCCGCGACGCCGACAGCCTTGTCTACGAAACGCAGGGCCGCCCGATCTCGCCCGACGACGAAGTGCGCATCGTGGACGACGTCGACCGTGACCTGCCAGACGGCGAAACCGGGCACTTGCTCACGCGCGGCCCCTACACCCTGCGCGGCTACTATCGCGCACCGGAGCACAATGCCGCCGCGTTCACCCCCGACGGCTACTACCGCACCGGCGACCTCGTGCGGCGACTGCCGTCCGGCCACCTGCAAGTCGTCGGCCGCGCCAAGGCACAGATCAACCGCGGTGGCGAGAAGATCGCCGCCGAAGAGCTCGAAACCCTGCTGCGCGAACACCCAGCGGTGGCCGACTGCGCCGTCGTCGCCGTGCCCGACGCCTGGCTGGGCGAAAAGACCTGCGCCTGCATCGTCGCCCGCGATCCCGCCGCGCCGCCGCGCCGCGCCGACTTCGCCGCGCATCTGCGCCAACTCGGTATCGCCGCGTACAAAACTCCCGACCGCGTGCTCGCGCTCGCAGCTTTTCCGCGCACCGGCGTGGGCAAGACCGACCGCCGCGCGCTGGCCGCGCTCGCCGCCACCCAGGAGTGAATCCATGAGCATTACCCGCATCGCTGCCTACCCGCTGCCGACCCGCGCCGTGCTGCCGAAGAACCGTGTCGACTGGCATCCCGACCCTGCGCGCGCCGCGCTCCTGATCCACGACATGCAGGAATATTTCCTCGACTTCTACGACCGCGACGCCGCACCCGTACCGCAGTTGATCGAGCACATTTCAGCACTGCGCGCCGCCGCCGATGCCGCTGGGATGCCGGTCTACTACACTGCGCAGCCGCCGGTGCAGTCGGTCGAAGATCGCGGCCTGCTCAACGACTGGTGGGGCCCGGGCATCACCGCGCGCCCCAACGCCGCAGGCATCGTCGCCATCCTCGCGCCGCGCGAAACCGATACCGTGCTCGTCAAATGGCGCTACAGCGCCTTCGCCCGTTCGGACTTCGCCGAACGCCTCAAGGCGCAAGGCCGCGACCAACTCATCGTATGCGGCGTCTACGCCCATATCGGCGTGCAGACCACCGCCGTCGACGCTTTCATGCGCGACATCCGCGTGTTCGTCGCCAGTGACGGCGTCGCCGATTTCTCGCCCATGGAACATGCCGACGCGCTGACCTGGATTTCCCACCGCTGCGGTGTCGTGCTGCCCAGCGGCGCGCTGTGCGAGACGCTGGCGACGCCTTCGGGTGCGGCCGGTGCCCTGCGTGCCGAAGTCGCCGCCGTGCTGGAGATCGCGCCCGGTGAACTTGCCTACGACGCCAACCTCTTCGATCACGGCCTCGATTCGATCCGTCTCATGAGCTTGGTCGAACGCTGGAAACCGGCGCCGCTCGGCTTCATCGATTTCGCCGAAACGCCGACGCTCGTCGCATGGGCGGCGCTGCTGAAACGGACCTGAGGCCATGCACGCCGAATCGCCAACACGCCCGCTAACTCGCGCCCAGCTCGGCATCTGGCTCGGCCAGCGGCTCGACCCTTCCAACCCCGCATACTGGACCGCCGAAGCGCTCGAACTCGCAGGACCGCTCGATCGCGCCGCCTTCGTTGCCGCGCTGGAAGGGGCGCTCGCGCCGCTGGAAACCCTGCACGCGTGCTACGAATTCGTCGGCGACGCGCCGTGCGCGATCCTCGCTGAGCCCGACGCCCCTGCGTCTCTCGCCGAAAGCGACTTTAGCGGCGCCGCCGACCCGCTCGCTGCCGCGCTCGCCTGGGCACAATCCCAGCTCGTGCGTCCCGCCGATCTCGCGCGCGGGCCGTTGTATCGTAACCTGCTTGCGCGGCTGGGCGACAGCCATTTCCTTTGGGTGTTCGCCGCGCACCACATCGCGCTCGACGGCTACGCATACGGTCTGGTGTTCGACGCCGTCGCCGCGCACTACGCCGCGCGACTCGGCGGTACGCCGACGCCGCCGCCGGGGCTCGCGGCGGTGCTCGCCGCCGACCGTGCCTATCAGACCAACGGCGCCGCCTCCGACCGCGACTGGTGGCGGCAGCGTCTCGCCGACGTGCCTGCGCCGCGCCCGCTCGCGCCCGCGCGTCCGCTCGCGCACGGTGTGCGCCGCCAGCGTCGCCACCTCGATGAGACGACGCTGGAAGCGATCCGCACCGCCGCACGCGCCGCTGGCACCGACTGGGCGGCCTGGCTGTATGCGCTCGCCGCCGTCTGGCTCGCGCGCGAAACCGGTGTGCGCACCCAGACCCTGGGCCTGCCCGCGATGCTGCGGCTCGGCACGCCCGCGCTACGGGTGCCGTGCATGGCGATGAACATCGCCCCGCTGATCGTTGAAATCGCACCCGAACGCAGCCTCGCCGCACACGCGCGCGCCGTCGCCGCCGAGCTGCGCGAGATCAGGCCACACCTTCATTACCGCTACGAAGACCTGCGCCGCGATCTCGCCGAGACCGATCCCGGCCGCCGCCCCTTCGGCACGGTCGTCAACCTCATGCCATTCTCACGCCCGGCGCGTTTCGGCCCGCTCCTTGCGACCGCACATCCGGTATCGGGCGGTCCGGTCGAAGACCTCGCGCTTGCGCTCGCCCCCGACGCCAACGGCCTGCGCGTCGATTTCGACGCCCACCCCGACGCCTATGATGACGCTCGCCTAGCCGGGCTCGCCGACGCCTGGTTAGCCACGCTGTCGGCCGCGCTCGTCCGACCCGACGTACCGCTCACCGACGTGCTCGACCTCGACGCGCGCCGGGCCGTCCTGCATGGCGAAGCCCTCGCAGCGCTCGCCGCGAGTGTGCTGCATCGCTTGCTCGAAGCCGCCGCACGCCGCCCGTGGCACCCCGCCGTCACGCAGGGCGACGTCGCGCTGGATTATTCGAAGCTGCTTGCCGAAGTCCGCGAGCTCGCGGGCCGCCTGCACGCGTCCGGCATCGGTCCCGGCGACTGGGTCGGCGTGCTGCTGCCGCGCGAACCGCGCACGGTGGTCGCGCTGCTTGCCGTGCATTGGCTCGGCGCGGCCTGGGTACCGCTCGACCCGGCCTCGCCCGACGCGCGCATTGCGCAGGTGCTAGCCGATGCCCACCTGGCGAGTGTGTTGAGTGTCGCCAAGTTTGCCGCGCGCCTGCCTGGTACCGCGCATGTCTTCCTGCTCGACGCGCCCGCCGACGATGGCCCACCGCTCGCGGAACCGCTCGCACCGCCGCCCGACAGTCCGGCCTATGTCATTTACACCTCGGGCTCGACCGGCCGACCCAACGGTGTTCGGGTCGGCTACGCTGCGCTTGCGCACTTCGTCGCTGCCGCCGGCCGGCGTTATCAGATCGCCGAAGCCGACCGCGTCTTGCAATTCGCGCCGCTGCATTTCGATGCCTGCATCGAGGAAATCTTTCTCGCGCTTTGCCACGGCGCGACGCTGGTATTGCGCGACGACGCTATGCTCGAATCGCCGCGTGCGTTCTCGCTGGCGCTTTCCAAAGCGCGAATCAGCGTGCTCGACTTGCCCACGGCCTACTGGCATGAACTGGCGTGGGCGCTCGGCCGCGGCTTCGCGCCGCCGGACAGCCTGCGGCTCGTCATCATCGGCGGCGAAGCCGCGCTCGCCGAACGCGTCGAACGCTGGCGGCGGTACGCGCCCGCGTCGATCTGGCTGGAGAACACCTACGGCCCGACCGAAGCGACGGTGATCTGTGCGACCGCGACGCTGGCCGGGCCGGGGTATCTGGAATACGCGAACGAAGCCATATTTCATGAAGGCCCGCTTCCGGGCGGGCCTGTGCCTATCGGCCGCCCCCTGCCCGGCGTCACGCTCGCTGTCGTCGACGAGGTCTATCGCCCGCTGCCGCAGGGCGAAGCCGGCCAGCTCGCGGTGATCGGTCCAACGCTTGCACTCGGTTACCACGACCGCGCGGCGGTCGAAGCCCAACGCTTCGTCGACCTGCCAGCGCTGCCCGGGGCGCCCCGCGCCTACCTTACCGGCGACCGTGTCGTCGCGGGCCGCGATGGCCAGCTCGTCTACCTTGGCAGGATCGACGACGAATTTAAGCTTTCGGGCCACCGCATCGCGCCCGCAGAAGTCGAGACCGCGCTGCTCGATTGCGCGGGCGTACGCGAAGCCGCCGTTATCGGCGTCGAAACGGCGGATGGCCTCAAGCACCTGGTCGGATTTCTCGTCGTCGAAACCGGAGTGGCCCCGGGCGATACGGCAATCCGCGCCACGCTGATCGAACGCTTGCCCGCACCCGCTGTGCCGACGCGCTTGCATCGCCTCGCGGCACTGCCGAAGAATGCGAACAACAAGATCGACCGCCGCTCGCTGCGCGATTTCGATCTCATGCGCGAAGCCAGGCCGAATGAAGCCGCACCGGCCGAAACCGGGCCGAACGAAGCCGCGGTGCGCGCGGTGTGGGCCGAAGTGCTCGGCGCCGTGCCTGATGCGAGCGGTGACTTCTTCGCACTCGGAGGCAAGTCGCTGCAGGCGATCCAGGCTGCCAATCGATTGAGCGAACGACTGGGCCGCGAGGTGCCGGTGTCGCTGATCTTCCGCTACCCCGACGCCGCCGGGCTCGCCGCCGCGCTCGACACCGAACCGGCTCGCCCTATGGGTGTGGCCGACCCACTCGCGCCGCTTCTCACGATCCAACGCGGGGTCGAAGGCGCCCCGGCGCTGTTCTGCGTCCATCCCGCCGAGGGGCTGGCGTGGGCCTACTTCGGTCTCGCCCGTCACCTCCCAGGCGTGTCTATTTTTGGCCTGCAATTCCCTCTGCTCGCTGGACAACCGCTTGCGGACTGGGACGGTCTCGTTGCGGACTATCTCTCGCGCATCCTGACGGTCCAGCCGCGTGGTCCATATCGACTGCTCGGCTGGTCGTCCGGCGGCGGCATCGCCCATGCGCTCGCCTGTGCGCTTGAAGCCCGGGGCGACGCGGTCGAACTGCTGGCGATGATGGACAGCTTCCCGGCCGATATCTGGGTCGGCAAGCCCGAGCCGACCCGGCGCGACGCGCTACTCAATCTGCTCGATGTGATCGGCGCGAGCGAATTTGCGCCCGACGGCCGCGAGCGCGATGCCGTCGAACTCGAAGCCCTGCTCGCCGCTCCCGAGAGCGCGCTTGCTGGCCACGACCACGCCACCCTCGCCGACGCCTGCCTTGCCAGTATGGCGATCTATCGCCAGGCCCGCCATCCGATTTTCCACGGTCCGACCCTGTTCTTCCGGGCCGCCATCCGTGCTCCCGACCTGCCGGATTGGACGGTTTGGGCACCTTACTTAGCCGGCCCGGTCACACGGGTCGACATCGCCAGCGACCATCGACGCATGAGCCTGCCGGAGCCACTCGCGGCAGTCGGCGCCAGGCTCTGTGCAAACCTCATGCTAGTCGCCACCTTCAGCCATGCAATCCCATGACCCAAGCACGCACCCCGCCGCGTCTTCTGTATGTCACCCGCATCACCGACCTTGGCCCGCACCTGCGGCGCGTCGCCTTCGCCGGCTCCGCGCTCGCGGGCTTTCCCGAAGGCTCGGATGGCGCGCACGTCAAACTCATGTTCCCGCAGATGCATCAGACCGAACCCGTGCTGCCCACGCTTGGTCCGAACGGCCAGGTGTGGCCACCCGCAGATCTGCGCCCGGTCACGCGCACCTATAGCGTCGCGCGCTACGACGCGCACGCGGGCGAGCTGATGATCGATTTTGTTCTGCACGGCGACGACGGTCCGGCGTCGCGCTGGGCCGCCGCCGCCACGCCCGGGGCGGCGCTCGGTATCGCCGGGCCGGGGGGACCGCCGCGTCATCGCAGCGACGCGAGATGGTTCCTGCTGGTTGGCGATCTGTCCGCGCTTGCCGCGCTTGTCGCCGTGTTGCGCGCGCTGCCCTCGAACGCGCGCGGCGCGATGCTCGTCGAAATCCCCGAATCCGCCGACAGCGTCGTGTTCGGTCGCCCGCCCGACGTCGCGGTACGCTGGTTGGTACGCGGCCCGGAGCGGCGCGCAGGCGAGAGCACCTTGCTCATCGATGCGGTGCGCGCGCTCGACTGGCCCGACATGCCTTCGGTGACGCTCGCAGGCGAAAATGCGCAGGTGATCGCGATCCGCGACCACCTGCTGCGCGAACGTGGTGTGCCGCGCGATCATCTCTACGCCGTACCGTATTGGAAGGACGCGCAGTGCGAAGAAGTCTACCATGCCGAACGCCATCGGGTGATGGACGAACTCGCGGCCTGGCTCGAGCCGTTCGCCATCCCTCCCGCAGCCTGAACCTCAGCCGACCGAAACCTGCCATGAATCGCCGCCGTTTTCTCGTCCTCACCGCCGCGCTCGCGGCCAACCCGTCGTTCGCCGCCGCACCCAGGCGCGTCGTCGCGCTATCCGAATTCGATCTCGACGCAACCCTCGCACTGCATGCGCCGCTGGTCGGGGCGACGCAGGCGCGTGGACTCGATGCCGCGCCGACCTACCTCGGCGATGCCGCGCACCGCCTGCCGTCGGTCGGCCAGTTCGCGACGCCAGTGCTCGACCGCGTGATCGGACTCGCGCCCGACCTCATTCTCGCCGGCGGCATCGCGAACCCGACACTCATGGCCCAGCTCGCGCGCATTGCGACGACGCTCGTAAGCTTCAAACCCGGCGAGGACTGGCAGGTCGCGCTCGGTCGCGTCGCCGCCGCTTGCGGTCGCGACGCCGCGCCGCTGCTCGCGCGCTATCGCCGCCGCGCGGCGTGGTTGAAAGCGAAGCTGCCCCCGGGCAGGACGGCGAGCGTGGTGCGCTGGGCACCGCAGGGTCCGGCCTACATGCTGTCGGATTCCTTCGTCGCGCGTGTGCTCGGTGACGCTGGGCTCGGCCGCCCACCCGCGCAGCGCCAGCCCGGCGCCGGGCATTCGTCGCCGCTCTCGCTCGAAGCTTTGAGTCGTATCGACGCCGACTGGCTCTTCGTCGGCGCATTCGGCAACGCGCAGGCTGTGCTCGACGCAGCGCGCGGGAGTTCCGGATTCGCGCGATTGCACGCCGCGCTCGCGGGGCAGGTGCGAGTTGTGGACGCCAGTCTGTGGACCGGCATCGGCGGCCCGCTCGCCGCATTCGCGATCCAGGACGAGCTCGCGGTCGCATTTGGCGCGGGCAAGCTGCCTTGATCCGGCCGGTTCGATACGGGAAACGCAGTTGACTGCGCCCCGCCCTTGTAACAAGGTGTACCGCGCATGCGGGCGTCTGTCCGCCGCGCTGCTGCTGCCGGCGCTCGCGCTCGCTTCGCTCGCGTGGGGCGCGGGTGAAGTCGGCCCGATAGCGCTGTGGGCTTCGTTCGCCGGCCACGGCGACCGCGGAGCCATCCGCGTGCTCGCCGAACTGCGTCTCCCGCGCACGCTTGCGGCGATCCTGGTCGGTGCGGCGCTGGGCATGGCCGGTGCGCTGCTGCAGAACGCGACGCGCAATCCGCTTGCCGAACCGGGTCTCTTGGGCGTGAACGCGGGCGCGGCGCTTGGCGTCGTCGTCGGCATCGTCTGGGCAGGTGTGACACCCGGTGCGGGTTACCTCGTCTGGGCGCTTGCGGGCGCGGCGGGCGGCACGGCGCTGGTGCTAGCGATCGCCCATGTCGATGCGCGCGCCGACGCGCCGCTGCGGTTGATCCTCGCCGGGGTCGCGCTGGGCGCGAGCTTTTCCGGTCTGACATCAGCCCTGCTGTTGTCGCAGCAGAGCGGCTTCGACCAGTACCGCTTCTGGGTCATGGGCTCGCTCGCGGGCGTGCCGCGTGACGGCCTGATGATGCTTGCGCCGTTGGTCGCGGCCGCGCTTGTCGGCGGCGTACTGCTCGCGCGCCCGCTCGCCGCGTTGCGCCTTGGCGACGACGCGGCGCTCGCGCTCGGCGTGTCGGCCGGCTTCGCACGCGGCGCGGTGATCGCGACGACGACGGTGCTGGTCGGCAGCGCGGTCGCGCTCGCCGGGCCGATCGCCTTCGTCGGCCTGGCCGCACCCGCGTTGGCGCGTGCGTGGGTGGGCGCGCGGCTCAAGGCACAGCTGTATGCCTCGGCGTGGTCCGGCGCCTGCCTCGTGCTCGCAGCGGACATCGTCGCTCGGCAATTGCACCCGCCGTTCGAAACCCCGGTGAGCGTTCCGATGGCGCTGGTCGGTGCGCCGCTGATGGTCTGGCTCGCCCGCACGCGGAGGCAGGCATGAAAACCGCCGCACCCAAATCGGCAGTGCTCGAACCCGGCGTGCACGCCGTGCGTCTGGGCGCTGCTTCGTGGTTGCTCGCCGCGCGCGCGTGGACGACGCTCGCGGCGCTCGCCGCGTTGCTGCCGCTGATGGCTCTGGCCGCGCTCACGCTCGGCGACACGCCGCTCCCGCCCGCGCGCGTCGCCGCCGCGCTCGCCGGCTCGCCGCTCTCGGCCGCCGACGCATTGTTGGTCGAATTCCGCCTGCCGCGCGTGCTATTGGCGCTGCTGTCCGGGTTTGCCTTGGGGCTCGCGGGCGCGCTGTTGCAGGCGGTCACGCGCAACGCGCTGGCCTCGCCCGAGCTGCTGGGTCTCTCCGACGGCGCGGTGTTCGCGATGTTGGTCGCATTGGCACTGGCTCCCGACGGAATGCTCGGGCCGTGGTGGGTCGGCCCCGTCGGTGCGCTATTTGCAGCCGCGCTGTTGTTCGCCGCCGCGGGCCGGCTCGACCCGCGCGGCCAGCGCCTGCTGCTGGTCGGCGTCGCCGCCGCGAGTCTGTGGCGCGCGCTAGGCGAACTTGCGATGTCGCAGGAAATGCTGGTGCACGCGGGTGCGCTCTATGCTTGGAGCGTCGGCAGCTTTTCCGGCAAGAGCGAGGCCGAGTTGATGCCGATGGCGACGGCGCTCGCCTTGCTTGCGCCGCCCGCCTTGCTGCTCGCACGGCCACTCGCGCTGCTGCGCTTCGCACCCGAACACGCGGCGACGCTGGGCGTGCGCGTCGGCCGGGTGCAGCTCGCGGCGGTGCTGCTTGCGGTCGGGCTCGCCGGGGTCGCGGTCGGACTCGCCGGGCCGCTCGCCTTCGTCGCGCTCGCGGCGCCCGCGCTCGCCCGGCTCATGGCGGGCGACGGCCGCCAGCCGCTTTTCGCCGCTGCGCTCACCGGCGCGGCGCTGGTGCTCGCCGCCGACACCACCGGGAGGCTGATTCTGCCCACCGCCGAATTGCCCGCCGGGGTGCTGACGAACCTGCTCGGCGGGCCTTTCCTTCTCTGGCTTTTGTGGCGCTCGCGCAGATCCGATGTCTGAACCCATGCTATCCACCCACCGCCTTGTCGCCGCGCACGGCGAACGCATCGTCCTGGATGCGATCTCGCTCGATTTCCACGTGGGCGAGACCGTCGCCATCGTGGGCCCCAACGGCTGTGGCAAGTCGACGCTCCTGCGCTGCCTCGCCGGACTGCATTTCCCCTGTGCGGGCGCGGTGCGTTGCTGCGGCGCACCGCTTCCCATGCTCTCCGCCAAACAGCGCGCCATGCGCATCGCGCTCTTACCGCAGTCGCCTGAAGCGCCCGAGGGTATCCGCGTCTCCGAGCTGGTGCGCACCGGGCGGCACCCGCATCAGAAATGGTTCCGCCAGTGGTCAGACGCCGACGAAGCGGCGGTCGCCGACGCGCTCGCCGCCAGCCAGACGCGCGACTACGCCGACCGCCGGCTCGCCGAACTCTCCGGCGGCCAGCGCCAGCGCGCGTGGCTGGCGATGGCGCTGGCGCAGGCGACACCCGTGCTGCTGCTCGACGAGCCTACCTCGATGCTCGATCTCGGCCATCAGGTCGATCTCCTGTCGCGCGTGCACGATCTGGGGCGCGCCGGCCGCTGCGTGATCGTCGTGCTGCACGACCTGGCGATGGCCGCGCGCCACTGCGACCGGCTGGTTGCGCTGCGCGACGGACTTGTGCTCGCAGACGGGCCGCCGCGCGGCGTGCTGACTGCGGAACTCGTACGCACACTGTACGACGTCGACGCGCACGTGCTCGACGCGCCGGACGGTAGCCCGGTGGTGGTGCCGGCCCGGGATCAACGGCCGGGAGCCGGAGGGCAGGGAGGGGAAGGACGGCAATGAGCGAGCAGCAGGAATTCGCCGGGCGGGTCGCGCTCGTCAGCGGTGCGACGCAGGGGATCGGGTTCGCAGTTGCGCGGCGCTGCGCGCAGGCCGGGGCGACTGTCGCGCTGTTCGACCGGGACGGCGACGCGGTCCGCGCCGCCGCGGCTTCGCTGGTCGAGCTCGGATGCGTCGCGCGCGCGTGGACGGTCGATGTGCGCGATGCCGCTGCCGTCGCGTCCGCCGCGCGCGCGGCCGAGGCCGCGTTGGGCGAGGTCGATGTCCTCGTCCCCTGCGCCGGGGTGCTGCACCTTGACCTCGCGCTCGACATCGCCGCCGCCGATTGGC
>JACDJA010003216.1_pt1 | contig 10765 bp, 6 predicted proteins | sample 7449241 | NCBI WGS metagenome assembly JACDJA01 (sample SAMN14253289, study PRJNA609438) | sludge metagenome | isolation source: initial anaerobic sludge | collected 2018-12-20 | reverse complement strand
TTTAAAAAGACAATCCGGATGAGTAAAATGTTTTGATGTGAAAAATTTTAGATTTTGGATTTAGAGCAAACTCCGCTTTGGGTATTTCAACGGGTTTTACTACAGGAAAGTATTGGTAATCTGTCAGTTAAGCTAAATAAATTTTGAATTAGTTGCTATATTTGACTTAACATACTGACTGTTAGTGTCTTTGTAAAGATACAAAATAAAATCGATGTATTAATAGAATTTCTTAATATTTCTTTAACATGCTATGTATCAGCCATTTAGTGCTTGGATTTTTAGTTGCTACAAAAACATAAAAATAACAGCTAAATATCTGTAATAGTGCAACTTGTTCAAGTAAAATCCGTTTCAACTATCCCGGTTTATTTACTTCATATTCCGGGTTCATCAATATTGAAATTCATTGTTTCGATGGACTGCAGAATAGTTTTCATCTGTCAACGCCCTCATCAGAAAAAGCTGCGATGAGCTCTACTACTGGTTGAGGAAGGAGATATTTTGGGTTAAAGTTGATAAAGACGAAAAGGACGCCCAAAACCTCTATTCGAATTTCAAAAAAGCCCTGTTCGGGCCAGTAAATACCGGGGGTTTAAAATTATTCTGTTTGTTAATTACTAAATTTATTGTTAGAGTAGTTATCTTCCTTGAAAAGTAGCATGAACCCCAGCATTAAACCAACAGAAACCAGGGTGGTAATACCCCAAATAGCATCCCAGTTATATCCGGCAGCGGTTTTGTAATGATGAATAAGCCGGGCACACAAAAAGTTACCCACCAGCAAACCTGCTCCAAAAGTGACCAGAAAAATGAATCCCTGGGCTTGTGATTTTAAATGAGCAGGCGCTTTGTTGTCGATGTAAATTTGCCCGCCAACATAAAAAAAGCCGAAAATAAGCCCGTGAATCAAAATCCCGATGTAATACATCCAGGGTTGGGAAACAATGCCACCGGCATAAAACGAAAGGTAGCGAATAGTAAGTGCAACCAGTCCGAGCACCATAGTTTTTCGCAGCCCGAACTTTTTAATGGCAACAGGCACAAGCAATAAAAAACCCATTTCCGCCAGTACGCCCCAGTTGATGGTGATGGAGATGTATTTGGTGTTGATGTTCAGCAAGAACTCTGAAAAGTAGGAATAGTACATGGCAAAGGGAATCATGGAAAGGAAGGAAAACAGGATGAACAAGGCAAAATTACGATCTTTCATCAGTTGCACTGAACCCAGTCCGAATACATCGATAAGCGTTGATTTTTGCCCTTTGGCCAGCGGAGGTGTGTTGGGAAGAGTCAGATTCAGAAAAACAGCTACTATGCTTACACCGGCGCCGCAGTAGAATGGAAGATGAGTTCCATCAAAATCAATATTCAGTAATCTGATGAAAATAAGGCTGAATATTCCCGAAGCCACCCAGCCAATGGAACCAAAAACCCGCACTTTTGGAAAATCTTCTGAAGGCAGATGGGCCATGGCAATGGCTGAAGTCAGGCCCCACGAAGGCATATAAGCCAGCATAGCCATCAACAGGCAGATGAAAAGCACATTGGGGTTAGGTGTAACGGCTGCCCAAAGCAGCATAATGGCATGAACAAAATTCAAACCTGCCAGTACTTTTTGGGCCGACCAGAACCGGTCGGCCAGCATACCAATCAGCGGTGAAGCCATACAACCAATGGGCATTGAGCTCAGGATAAGTGCTTTTTGGGCGCTTCCCACTTCCAGGTTGGTGAGGTAGGCTGCCAGCGGAACCCACCAAACAGCATACATCATGTACTGGAGGAGCATCATTAGGGAGAGTTTGAATTTTTGTTTGTTCATTTATTTTATATTCAGCTTGTTATGTGTAATAGCTCAGCTTTTTGTTGAGTTTTTCCTTAAGGTACTTCCCAGCCAAAATCAATATATTCCCAGGTGAATTGTTGATTTTCCGACACATGAATAAGAAGAAATCCTTCTTCCATCTCAAAACGTTTCCCGTTCCAAACCGCACCTGAAACTGCTCCACCAGTAACATAATGAATACCTTCATAATATATGTCTTCCAGAAAATGAGTGTGTCCCTGCAAAACTATTTTAACATTGTGCCCTTTTAGCACCCCTCGTATTTCATTTGCATTATTTACGATAGAATTATCCTTGAATGCTTCCGTCGGACCTAAAGCTATTTGTGCTTCAACACTGAGCAATGGTATATGGATGCTTATAACAATAGGGGATGTTTCACCAATTCGCCGCAACTCTTCTCTCAACCAGTCCATTTGTTCCTCGTCCACATATCCTTTATAGCGTCTATCTTCCGTGATGCCAACGCCATCTAAAATGATAAAAACCCAGCCCATATAATCAAAAGAATAATACCGCGGAGCAAGTCTTTTTTCATACATTTCTTTTCCATATTCCAGATGTGAAGGAGATATCCCACTTTTTTCGTAGATCCCGAATAAATCGTGATTGCCAATGGTTGTGTAAACCGGCGAGTTAAAATTCGCCATCATAGAATTGAAAAGGTTATAAAGGCTGTCGCTTCTTTCCCAAGTTTGCCCGAAGGCATCCATGATGTTGTCGCCACCAGTTATAACGAAATCAGGATGCAGTTCATTTGCTGCATCAATTGCTTTCTGAAATCCTTGTATCGCATTTTTTTCGGGTTGTAAATGAATATCGGTCATAAAAACGAAGGAGAACAGATTGTCATCCTTATCAGGTTTTACAACCTGACCAAAGACAGAGTAACAACTAAAAACGGAGAATATAATGAGCAGATATTTCATCCTTAGAACCTTTAGACTAATGATTTACCACCAAGCTGAAAAGAACCCTTAGATATCTTCTTCGAATTCAACATACTTATATTCAAAATCTTCTTCTGAGATGTCTATTTTTAAAAATCCTTTCGCGAGTTTTTCATTCCAATTTATCCCGTTAACAGCTCCTCCGGAAATGAAATGAATCCCGTTGTACAGGATATCTTCGCGGAAATGGGAATGTCCTTGTAATACCATTTTTACATTGTATTGTTGAAGAATTTCAATCACCGCTCTTGCATTTGTAACTAAACAAGTATTTGGAATTCCATCTTCAAATCCTACTAAGACCAATCGCTCTACACTTAATAGGGGTATGTGGCTAACTATAACAATAGCGGTATTTTTATTCAACTGCCCCAGGTCATTTTTTAGCCAATCAATCTGCAAAGAGTCAATATAGCCGATATATGGATCCTTTTTATTGATGCCGTTGCTGTCCAAAATTACAAAATGCCAATTTCTGAAATCAAAAGAATAAAAACGATTAGCCAATCTGTTTTCATACATTTTTTTGCCATACTCCGGATGCTCATGCCACTCTCCCGTTTTGTCATATAATCCAAAAATATCGTGATTCCCCAATGTTGTATAAACAGGGGCTTCAAGCTTTTTTGATTCGGCAATAAACAGATTGTACAGACTATCGCTTCGTTCCCAGCTCTGTCCCATTGCATCTCTTATATTATCCCCTCCAGTAATCACAAAATTAGGCTTTAGTAGATTGGCTCTGTGTATTGCCTTATTGAAAATTGATATTCCGTTGTTTTCCGGTTGCAGGTGAATGTCAGTCATAAAAATAAAAGAAAACGAATCTCCCGAACTTGATTTTTGGGAAAGAGTTGTTCGCTGGCAAGATAGAACCGATAAAACAATTAACAGCACTATAAGCAATTTCGGATTAATTTTCATTTTCTGGATTGAATTACTAGTGAATCCACATGTTTCCCCTCAACATCAAAAACATTAATATTCAATGTTGAATTTTCGGTAGATGCTTTTATAATCGCTTTATTTGAATTGGCAATGATCGGGAAATTTTGTCCGTCGCCTGCTTTTTTGAATACGTGGCGATGAAGGTGGCCGCACAACATCACGTCAACCCCAGCTTCTTCAAGCAAGGGAACGAATTTGTCCGCAATTTCCTGTTCCCCATGCCAGCCGCCAAATGGGGGCATGTGGACAAGCACTACGCGGTAGGGTGCATCACGAAAAACATCCTCCTTAACTGCCTCTTTCAGCCATGCTGCCTGTTTCGTCCGGTAGCCGTCGAAGGCTACAATCCCGCTATATTCCATGTCAGAATCAGGTTTGTCTTCGCCGCAATCAAGCACAACAAAACAAACCGGCCCCTGGCGAAACATATAATACAATTGACCGGTAGGTGTTGGGAAATAGCGTGGGAATGTAGTTGCAAAGTTTCCACGCGTTTCATGGTTTCCCCGAGCATAGTACATAGGTGTTTCTTTGGCAAAAAGCTCTATTGCTTTGTCTAGAAAGTCGCCAAACAACTGATCTTCAGATCGGATATCGTTGGTCATATCTCCATTGAAAAATACTAAATCAATATTATCCCATTCGGTATCTTTCAATAAATTCTCCATCAGTTCATTATTTCCGTGTATGTCATTAAGCACTAAAAATGAAATGTCATTATTTTCCGGATTATTAGTGATAAACTTCAATGGCTTTTGTCTGTACACATTACTGGCTGCTATTTCTCCATACAAAACTTTTGTCCCTACATGACTTAAAACTTCCTGGGAATATATGCGGTAACGGTAAGTAGTGTTGGGTTTTAAATTAGTGAGTGTAACCATATGGACAGAATCAACCACCTTAAAGCCGTATGATTCTGCAAAATACTTAGGTCGTTCAGTTAGATAAAAGTGTGTTTCATCGTCGGGTGCAAGCTCAACCCAGGCAGTGCCCTTGCGATTGGTGGTCCAAACAATTGTCACCTCATTTTCAGTCAGTCCCTGAAGGTAAGGACCGTGGGTTATGGAAAAAGGTTCCTGTGAAAATAATGTTGTATTAACAAATATTAAAGTTGTTATAAAAAGAATTAGCTTTCTCATATCATTGAAGATTAAATAATTAATAAATTTGTTTTTAACCAGAGTTCTGGATAAAAGTATTCATAGTATAAAAAAAGTAACAGAAATTAATTATAACAGTTAAGAAGAATTCCTTTAATTAAACTATTTCTTCAATTCCAAAGTGACAAGTACTGGCATATGATCTGATGGATTAACAGGAATTACTTCAACATCCTTAATTATCCACTCATGTTCATTTGAAACGAAAATATAATCAATACGTGCCCTTGGATTCTCAAATGAGATTGTATTTTGAGGATCTCCTTTCATAACGGCTGCATCATAAAAGCTTTTCAATATCACTTTATATGGCTCAGTATCTGGTCTGAAATTAAAATCACCTCCCATGATTATTGGTTGGTCGTAATTGTTGAGAATATCACAAATATCTTTTGATTGTGCTAATCTATTTTCCGAGAATTCATGACATAAATGTGTTCCAGCAAAAATTATTTTTTGACCATTTGGGAAAGTGTGTTCAATCATTAGTAGTGCTCTTACTTCACCTCCTTTAGGAATTGGAAGATTGTAATTAACAGCTTTTACTGGGAAACGAGACAAAATTCCTTCGCCATAACCGCCTTCACTATAATCAATTGCCTTACCAAAAAAGCCATACATTTCTGTTGCCTTTGCCAATTCCTGCACCAAATTTATTCTAATTCCATCATTAAATGCAGCAGTTCTATTTGTCATACTATCAACTTCTTGTAACGCGACAAAATCAGGCTTATATTTATTTATAACTTCCGCTACTTGCTTCAAATTACTTTTTCCTCTATCATAGTGTTGTTCACCATGGTAAATATTATAAGTCATTACTTTAATTTCCTGGGCGAAAATATTTGGTAAAAAACCCATGGTAAAAAAAAGATAAAACGCTAAAGTTCTATTTGCTACTTTCATTTGTCCATTAACATTTAAATTAATACAGGTGATGCTATAGCATCACCTGTTAAGAAATTAATATCCTGGATTTTGAATTAATAATTCATTTTTATTCATTTCAGCTCTTGTAATTGGCATAAAATAAGCTTTATCTAACCAACCTCTTTGTTGAAATATCTCATGGGTTATTGTTGGGATTGGCGAAGTAGTATTGTTTGGTAAAAGTTTATATCTGACATTTGCTTTTAAGACTGGTTTGTATGCTTCAGTCCCAATCACCCACCTTCTTACATCATGAATACGGTGTTCTTCAAATGCAAGTTCAATTCGCCTCTCATTCCTGTAACGTATTCGTAATTCTTCACCAGATTCAGTAATATCTGGTTGACCTGCTCTTCTTCTAACCATATTGATATATGCTCTTGCTTCAGCATCTTCGTCTAACTCAATACATGCTTCAGCATAATTAAGAAGTATTTCTGCATACCTAAAGAACCTGAAAGGTACACCTTGATAACCTCCACCACCCCCTTCAATATAAGTAAGGTCTTTAGCAGGATCAATAAATTTCCGCATATAATAACCAGTGTAAGATCCATTCCATTCCTCAATGCCACCATATCTGGTATCTAAACCATATTCCAACACAACTTATTATCCCATCTTTCCCAGGTTCCTACCTGAATCACGCCTTCAGGATCTCTTCCAATAGCATCGTGAGGTCTGATTCTCCATTTTGCACCTTCATAAAAAATATGCGCATAAAACCTCTGATCTCGATTTTTATATGGATGTGCAGCTTGTTCAGGATTTTCCCAGTCAAATCTTGAACCATCTTTCATTTCATAATCATCAACCAAATCCCCTAATGGAGCCTGTGTGCCCCATCCATGATAACCATTGGGACCACTATACAACCCAATCATCTGTTTGGATTTTTCTTCAATAAAAAACTTATACCATATATCTTCTTGCGTAAAATCTTGAGTTAAAAAATATTCACTTATATTTTGTGCAACTGAATCTTCTACAGAAGGGTTCGCTTTATAAAGACTGTATAGTCCCATATCTATTACTGCTTTTGCTGCATTCTTGGCAGCAGTCCATCTGGCCTTTCTGTCTCCACTAGTATAACCTATTAATTCCGGATTTGAAAATGAAGGAAAAACATTGGTATTATAAAGGTCACTTGCAGCATATAGAAGAACTCGTGATTTTAATGCTAATGCTGCTCCTTTGGTAGCACGCCCTCTATCGGCACCATCCTGAATATCTGGAAGTAACGATGCGGCTTTATCACATTCCGAAACTATAAAGTTTACACAATCTTCATAAGTATCTCTGGGTGCACTAAAATCGTCTGACAATTCGTAAACATCTGTGATGATAGGGACACCGGCCCATATTGAAATCATTTTATGATATAAATATGCACGTAAAAAGCGAATTTCTCCTTCCATTTTGTCTTTTAAAGCATCGTCATCAGAATTAATTCTTTCCTTATTTTCCAGAAAAACATTACAATACCTTATTCTTTTGTAAAAATCTCCCCAATACAAATCGTAATACATACTTATCCATGCAGGTGTTGCATCTTGTGTAATTACGCCTCTGTTAAAATTTAACGATCCTGTATTGCCTCGATAATCTGCTTCATCAACTAAATTAGATGTCAATCTACCTCTTCGGAATGGTTCTGGAATACCTGCATAAATATTGTTAATATATGTTCGTACAAGATTAGGGTCCTGCCATAAGGCCACTTCTGAAATTTCAGTGAGAGGCTCTGTTTCCAGAAAATCTTCATTACAAGATGATAATATCACAACGATTATTAACATCGAAATTTTTATTAATTGTTTTAAATTGTCCATTTGTTCAATATTTAAAAAGTTAAACTTATGCCAATATTATAAACTTTGTTTAGAGGGTATGAAGTGGAGGAAGTTGATTCCGGATCGAAATCTTTCATTTTATCAAAAGTTAGCAAGTTAAAACCAGAAAAATAAATCCTAAAATCATCCATCCCCATTTTTTTAACAAAATTGAACGAATTTATATTATACCCAACCTCTAAGCTTTTGAGCCTTAAATAATCAGCACTTTCTAACCAATAAGTGTTTCTTTGCTCACGCCAGTAACCAAAATATCTATTCCATGTTTTTGCTTTAGTTGCATTTGGATTATCTTCAGTCCAGCGACCTCTAGCATCTTGGGCAAGAAAATTACCTGCCTCACCCTGCATTTCATAATACCTGTATCGTTCAGCACCTGTTGCCCACTGAAAAAACAAAGACGTATAGAAATTTTTCCAATTCATATCAAAATTGAAACCCCCTACAAATGTTGGTAAATCTGTTTTGTCAGCTCTTACTCTGTCCAATCCATCAATTACACCATCTTTGTTAACATCTTCAAATATAACATCTCCTGGTCTTGCTCCCTGCCAATGAGGATAAGCATCAACTGCTGCCTGGTCTTTAAAAATACCAATTGCAACATAATTCAAGGCAGCATTCATGGGCTGACCGGTAGATTGTTGATATTTTGGAATACCTGGTGTTTCATCCCAGTATTCAATACGGTTTTTACTATAGCCTCCATTAAGTGATGCTTTATAAGTAAAATCACCTATTCTGTCACTAAAGCTTATTATAAAATCAAATCCTTGATTCACAACCTCTCCAATATTTTCTCTTGGTAAACTTAGGCCTGTCGATTCTGGAACAGAGGCATTACGCTGCCATAATATATTACTTCGAAAGTTATAAAAATAATCCGCTGAAAGGTTTACCTTACTATCGAAAATCACTGCATCAAAACCTACATCGAACTGATCTGCAACTTCCCAGGTTACATTGGGATTTGGAATTCTAAGTTCAGTTAGAGTTTTTTCTTCATCTCCAAAAACATAATTAAGACTTCCAAAGCCGTAACTACTTAAATATTGATATTCAGCAATGCGATCGTTTCCTGTTTGCCCCCATGAGGCTCGAAGTTTAAAATGATTTATTGTAGGAAGGTTGTTTTTCCAAAAATTTTCTTCAGAGACTACCCAACCGAGTGAAACTCCTGGGAAAAAACCAAATCGCTTATCTGCCGGGAAAATGTATGATCCATCATATCTCCAGACAAACTCAGCTAAATATTTGCCTAAGTAGTCATAATTTACTCGCCCGAAATAATTTAACCGTGCACTTAAACTCGCTGAGCCGCTATTATCTTTTTCCAGTTCACCTCCTGCGAAAAGTTGATCAAGTGCGGTAGAAACAAAATGTTTGCGGAATGCCCAAAAATTCATTGATTCACCTGAAAGCCTTTCTGAACCGACAAGTATATTGATTTTGTGTCTGTCAGCAAAACTCTTTTGATAATTCAACAAACCATTAATTGTTGTGCGACTTGCATCCCCCATATTTTGTGTAAGTTGTGGACTTTCAAAACCTCTTTGAGCAGGATTTAGAACAGGAATGTTATTATTATCTACAGTCTGCCCATCCCATGTATATAAATACCATGGAATTTCCCATAGTTTACGGTTTTCAAAATTCTTATCAAATGAAACATTACTTGTAAATGTAAGACCTTCAACCCAAGGTATTTTAATGTTTAGCTTTACAACACTTTCAAATACATAATTAATCCGTTTGTTATATCCGCTTTGTTTAGTAGTTATTACAACAGGATTATTTCCAAGAGCAATATCTGGTCCATTAAGGCCATTGGGCCAATAAGCATGAGTATTTGGATAACCTCGCATTAGCATCGAAAAGATGGCAGAAGCTGATCTTGTTGGATAATTTCTGGTTTCCTGTCGACCAGATATATCAACACTTAAATTGATATTTTTAGAAATTTTGCCATCAAGGTTGCTCCTGAAGTTTGCTTGATCATATTTTGTAGCACTATTTATATAAATACCATCTTGAAAATTAGCTCCCATAGACACAAAATATTTCAACCATTCTGAGCCACCTCTTAAATCAACATTGGCATATTGTTGTAATGCTGAAGATTTCATCGTTTCATCATACCAATTAGTATTAGGATACCTCCAAGGATCAGAACCGTCTTTGTATTTTTGAATTTCTTCGTCAGAATATTTTGGAGGGTTTCCATCATAATAGTTAATTTCATTAATCATTTGTGCATATGTTGCTGCATCTGCCATTTTTGGTAATACAGTGGGCATACTCCACCCCTGGTTTAAATTAACTGTAATTTTTGGTTTACCTTCCAATCCACGCTTTGTGGTAATAAGTATAACTCCATTTGCAGCCTGCGCTCCATAAATTGCGGCAGAGGCATCTTTTAAAACTGTTACACTTTCTATATCAGCTGAATTCAATCTGTTCATATCTCGGTTTGCAATCCCATCAATTACAATTAGCGGGTTGTTGTTTCCTAATGTATTAGAGCCTCTGATTCTAAAAGTAGAATTATCGCTTCCCGGTTCTCCAGACCTCGTTACAACTGTCAATCCAGGTAATTTTCCAGCAAATGCATTTGAAAAATTAACTGTGGGGGCTTTCATTAATTCTTCACCACTGGTTGAGCTTATCGCGCCTGTTATCGTAGCTTTTTTCTGTGTTCCATAACCCACTGCCACCACCTCTTCAATTCCAATAACATCTTCCTCCATCACCACCGTAAAGGTAGTCCTTCCTTCAATTGGTATTTCCTGTGTTCGCATCCCCACAAAAGAGAATTGCAGCGTTTCTGCGCCTTGTGGTATTGCCAAGGTAAAATTACCGTCAGCATTTGTAACAGTACCCATAGTAGTGCCTTTAACAACGATTGTTACGCCCGGTAACGGCAGTCCGCGCTGGTCTGTTACCACACCGGTAACCGTTCGTTGCTGAAGGGTGATGGTTGTTACCGTTCCTCTTTCCCTTTCCCTTACTTTCTCAGTTAAAATAATCTGCCGGTTGCTGCGGACTTCATAATCCACTCCGGCGGTTCCGCAAACC
>JACDJA010003202.1_pt1 | contig 10793 bp, 5 predicted proteins | sample 7449241 | NCBI WGS metagenome assembly JACDJA01 (sample SAMN14253289, study PRJNA609438) | sludge metagenome | isolation source: initial anaerobic sludge | collected 2018-12-20 | reverse complement strand
GCAACAAGGGTATCAGAATAAGGCGGTTGTTGGCGGTATCCGCCAGTTCGCCGTTTTCTGGGTTTCGCAAGCGCGGGAGGAAGCAACCGACGAGGCTGATCTGGCGTTGGCCGAGCAAGTGTCAGAGGTCCTGATGGATTATAACCGGTTGTCGGGTGTCGAGGCTCGCTCACGAGCCATCGACTCGCTGTTGGCAAGTGTGGAACGACGTCGCGAACGATTGCCCGCCCCGACCCCCGCCAAAACCCGGGCGGCATCGCCGGCTACCCCACCGCCTCCGACGCCCTTGGCCGAGCAGCGCGCCGAAGCAATGGCCCAAGAGACGGCCGAAGAACAGTCCACCGATGAGGAAGTGATGGAGATGCTCGCTGACAGCGAGCCGGCCGAAGCACTGCCTGAAGCCGAACCGGAGCCGGAGCCTGATGCTCCCCGCGTTCCTCCTGACCCGCAAGGCCTGGCGCGCCCGATTACAGCGCTCAAGGGCGTAGGGCAGAAGATCGCCGAACGACTCAACAAACTGGACGTGGAAACCATTCAGGAATTGCTCTACCTCTTCCCGCGGCGGTATGACGACTACACCCTTCTCAAGCCGATCAGCAAACTGCAATACGGTGAGCAGGTTACGATCATCGGTACGATCTGGCAGACAAAAGTACGTCGCTCCCGTTCCAACCAACCGATCATCGAGACCGTGGTCAACGATGGGACCGGCTCAGTGCAGGCCACGTGGTTTAATCAACCCTGGCTGGCCGATCAATTGCCTGCCGGGACGCAAATTGTCCTGAGCGGCAAGGTGGATATTTTTCTGGGGCGGCTGGTGTTCAATTCACCGGAATGGGAGCCGCTGGAGTTGGATCCGCTGCGAACGCGGCGCATCGTTCCTGTCTATCCTCTGACCGAGGGGTTGAATGCGGGCAAGATGCGGGAAATCATGCAGCGGACGGTGAAGGAGTGGGCGCCTCGCGTGCCCGATCCGTTGCCGGTGGAGATCCGCAAGCGCCGGCGCCTGCTTTCCTTGCCGGACGCGATCCAGCAAATGCACTTTCCCGATAACCAGGAGGCGATCCGTCGCGCGCGGCAGCGGCTGGCTTATGACGAACTGTTGCTGCTGCAACTGGGCGTGCAGCGACAGCGGCGCGACTGGCTGGAGCATCCCGGCATGTCATTGGCGATTGAACAGGAACAGTTCGACGCTTTCCTGGAAGCCCTGCCGTTTCAATTGACCGGCGCTCAGCTGCGGGTGATCGACGAGATTCGCGCCGACATGCGCCGGGACCGGCCTATGAACCGACTGCTGCAGGGCGACGTCGGCTCCGGCAAGACGATGGTGGCCGCGGCCGCGATGGTGATTGCCGCCCGGGCCGGCGCACAAGCCGCGTTGATGGCTCCCACCGAAATCCTGGCCGAACAACATTACCGTGGCCTGCGCGGCCTCCTGGAGCCGTTGGGGCTGAGTGTGGCGTTGTTGACCGGCAGCACGCCGGCGGCTGAGCGGGCCGCCGTCTACGGGGGAATGGCCGACGGTTCGATTCAGATCGCTGTCGGCACTCATGCACTGATCCAGCCGGGGGTGGCTTTCAATCGTCTGGGTGTGGCCATCGTTGATGAGCAACACCGATTCGGCGTCGATCAGCGAGCCGCGTTGCGCGCCAAGGGGCCGGCAATCGACGGCGATGCCTCGGCCGGCGACGACCACATTAGCCCGCATCTGCTGGTAATGTCGGCGACGCCTATCCCCCGCACGCTGGCCCTGTCGCTCTATGGCGATCTGGACCTGTCGGTGCTGGATGAGATGCCGCCCGGCAGGCAGGAAATCAAGACGCGCTGGTTGCGCGCCTCGGAGCGAGAACGCGCCTATAACTTTATCCGTCGCCAGACGGCAGAAGGACGGCAAGCTTACCTGATCTACCCGCTGGTGGAAGAGTCGGAGTCAATTGACGCGCGCGCCGCGGTCGAAGAACACGTGCGGTTGAGCGAGCAGGTGTTCCCCGATCGGCGTGTCGGCCTGGTCCATGGTCGTTTGCGCGCCGAGGAGAAAGACGCCGCCATGCGTGCCTTTGCCGCTCACGAGACCGATATGCTGGTGGCGACATCGGTTATCGAGGTCGGCGTTGATGTGCCGAACAGCACCGTAATCATTATTGAGAGCGCGGATCGATTTGGCCTGGCCCAGCTGCACCAGTTCCGCGGCCGCGTGGGGCGGGGTGAACATCAATCATACTGTATCCTCATCGCCGAAGATGTGTCGATCGAGGCGGAACAACGGCTGGCGGCGCTGGAGGCCACCAACGACGGCTTTGTTTTGGCCGAGCGCGATCTGGAATTGCGAGGCCCGGGCGAGTTCTTCGGGCGTCGTCAGAGCGGCCTGCCGGAGTTGCGGCTGGCGTCCTTACTCCACGACATCGAGGTACTTCGCATGGCCCAGGAGGACGCCGCGGCGCTTTTCGAAGCAGACCCCTGGCTGGAGCAGCCGGAACACCAATTCTTGCGGGAACAGGTTGAGGCGTTCTGGGAGCAGGCGGCTGATGTCAGCTAGGCCTTGAAACACACAGCAAATCAACTACTCAGGAGGGAGAATTGACCAACCGAGCCGTCTACCCGGGAACTTTCGATCCTGTTCACCATGGTCACGTTGACCTGATTCTTCGCGCGGCCAATTTGTTCCAGGAGTTGTACGTGGGTGTCTATGATCATAGACACCCGACGAAGTCGGTGTTATTCTCGGTCGAAGAGCGCGTGGGGATGATCATGGAAGCGCTGCCGAATGTCGGCAACATTACCGTCGTGCCCTTCACCGGGTTGCTGGTCGATTTTGCCCGACAGATTGAGGCGCGGGTGATAGTCCGCGGTCTGCGGGTGTTCTCCGATTTCGAGTTTGAATTTCGGTCGGCGCTGGCCAATCAGCGACTGGCTCCGGAGATCGAGACAATCAGCCTGATGACCCGCGAGGAAAATTCATTTGTGAGTGGCAGCACTGTCCGGGAGATCGCCCAACTGGGCGGTGATGTCACCAGCATGGTTCCCCCCAATGTGGCCGAAATGCTCTACGCGCGTTTTCGCGATGCCGAGGACAGTTCGTTCACCGGCAATCTACCGCTTCGTGATTAGAGGATACGCATGGACATTCAACACCTCGTCGATAGCCTTGAACAGGCGCTGAACGAAAGCACGCGCGTGCCGTTGAGCGCGTATCTGCTGGTTAACGAAGAAAAAGTATATAGCCTTCTCGATCAAATGCGCGTCGCCGTGCCGGAGGAGATCAAGCGCGCCAATCGGATTGAGGCGGAGAAGGATCGCATTCTGGCCCAGGCCAAGGAGGAAGCCGAGCGTATCCGCGAGTTGGCGCGTCAGGAAGCAAACGAACTGGTGAAGCGGGACGCAATCGTCAGCGCCGCCCAACACCGGGCGGAAAATATCGTTGAGCGTGCGCGACGCGACTCGGAGGCGCTGCGACAGGATGCCGACGTCTACATTATGGACGTACTGAATCGACTGGAAGAGGACCTGACGAGAACGCTCAAAGTTGTCCAGAACGGACAACAGAAGGTTCAGAGCGAACAGCAGGCGGCGATGCAGGCGGCTGCCGATGCTGCGGAAGGCGCCCGCCGCTGATCCTAGCTGCGGGTGAATTGATAACCTACGCCGCGCTGTGAGATGATGTACCTGGGCTGATCCGGCCGCTGCTCGATCTTGCGGCGCAATCGGTGGACGTAGACTCGCAGACGATCCTCATAAGCCGTCTCCATCGGCCACAAACGGCGCAGAATGAAGTCGGTGGTCACGATCTGCCCCGCATGGCGTAGCAGGATGTAGAGCAGTTTCGTCTCGGTTGGCGTCAGTGTCACCTCGCCCCCGTTCACGTAGGCGCGTTGGAACGGGAAGCTGATCGTCAGATGTTCATCGATAACCGTGTCGGTGCTCAGGGTATAGGCAAAATCTCCCATGCGACGCAAGACACGCCGCACCCGCGCCACCATCTCCCCCGGATTGAATGGTTTGGTGATGTAATCTTCGGCAAACTGATCGATAGACTGGATGATCGTGTCGTCTTCGTCTATTGCCGTCAACATGATAATGGGAAGATCGGAATACGACAGGATCGCCTCGCAGAACTCAAGGCCGTTCATGCCGTAGGGCATATGAATATCGACCAGCGCGAGATGGGGGAGACCGAAGCGGCGGATGTTTTCCAGCCCTTCCTCGGCCGAAGACACAGTCGACACCTGGAACCCGGACTTTTGGAGAGCCACGGACACCAGGCGTTGCATGGAGTAGTTATCGTCCAGAACGAGAATCCGATACGTATTCTCTTCGAAGCCGGAAGTCATACCAGTAATACCGTTTACTCTGGCGCGCTCGAAGGAGCGAGCGGGATTTAATCTGTGTTGTTGTTGGGCCGTTTGTGCTGCCATGTCGGCCGCAACTCCGATGCCGGTATGTTGTATGTGTCCCTTTCCGACTCCTGATTGCATTCTAACAGACTCCGGCGGACGACTCAACTACTTTTCACGCTTACTTAGCGCATTATGATTCCCCGACATAAAATATTGCTGATCGATTGTACTGTCCTGTTGATACGATTTCCCGATGCGCGCCGAGGCGACAGCCGGTTTAATTCCACCCAATATTATCGTTGACTCGCGCTACTACCTTGCCCCGGTAGCGGGCATTGGTTGGCTTGCCGGCATTGGCCTGGCGTCATTGGCCGGCTTGCCCGCTTACACCTGGTTCCTCTTCATCCTGCCTTTCGCTGCCGGCGCCATCGCTTTCTGGCGTCGCGGCCGGCTGGGGCTGATACTTGCCGCGTGCGCCGCGCTGGCGATGGGCGGGTGGCGGTATACGGCGTCCGTCGTGTCGAGTGATCCGGCTGCCATCCATTACTATCACGGCGCAAAGGATGTGGTCGTGCGCGGGTGGGTCAGCGCCGAACCGGAGCGCAACGGCACGCGCCTGCTGCTGCGCGTGGCCGCGCGGGAGCTGGAGATCGACGGCCGCGGCCGGCCGGTGGATGGTGTGATTCAGGTGAAGACCGGGCTTTTCCCGGTCATTCCTTACGGTACAATGGTTCAACTGACGGGTGATCTCGATGATCCTCTAGTGATGAGCAGTCCCGGCTATGCCGCCTATCTGGAGCATCGGGGTGTAAGCACCGTCATGAACCTTCCGAAAGTCGAAGTGCTCACCGGTGCCGGCGGCTCGTCTCTGTTCCGGGCGCTGTTGGCTCTGAGAGCGCGCGGTCGCGCGGCAATCTATGCCTCCTTGCCGGAGCCGCACGCGTCCTTGTTGGCGGGTATCCTGCTGGGCGACGACAGCGGTATGCCCCTCGCGCTGAGCGAGGCCTTTCGCCGGACGGGTATGACCCACATCATCGCCATATCCGGCTTCAACATCGCGGTGATAATCGGCCTTCTGGACGTGGCCACTGCGCCTCTTCTCCCGCGACGCACGGCGGCCGTCGCCATTATGATGGCCATCGCGGTCTATGCGGTGCTGGTCGGGGCAAGTGCGTCAGTTGTTCGCGCATCGCTGATGGGCATTGTCTACCTGACCGGCCTGCGCCTGCTGGGACGCTCGACTCTCGCCCTGGCCGGGTTGTTTACCGCCGCATTCCTGATGACGTTGATCCGTCCTGCCGTTTTATGGGATATCGGTTTCCAGTTGAGCTTTGCAGCCACACTGGGGCTGATTCTTTATGCCGGGTCGTGGTCGCGTCGCCTTAGCCAAGGCACCGCGCAAATCCTGGCGCCGGACGTCCAGAGACGAGTCAGTCGTACGTTATCCGAGGTGATCGTAGTGACGCTGGCCGCGCAAGTGCTGACGCTGCCCTTGCTGCTCTATCACTTCAGCCGGTTCTCTCCGATTGGCTTGCCCGCGAACTTCCTGGTTTTACCCGCCCAGCCGGCGGTTATGGCGACCGGCGGGGTGACCATGTTGCTGGGCATGATCGCGCCCCAGCTTGGACGGATTGCCGGGCCGGCTGCCTGGCTGTTCCTCGACTACACCATCGAGGTGATTGAGTTGTTGGCGCGGCCGTCCGGCGCGTCGATCTCCCTTGGTTTGAGCGAGGGCGGACTGGTTGGGGTATACGTGGTCATTGGTCTGATCACCCTGGCAACGACCCACAACAAGAAGCGAACTCGCGCCGCAACGACAACCCGCATTTCATTTGCCCGGCTCGCCCCATTGATCGCGGTCATGGCAATTATGGCTATTCTGTTGGTTGCCTGGGTTACCAATCGACCGGACGGCCGCCTCCACGTTGCCTTCCTCGACGTAGGTCAGGGGGATGCAATTCTTATCACCACTCCCAACGATCGCCAACTGCTCATCGACGGAGGAAACTTCCCGGTCGCGACGCTCGATCAACTTGGAAGACAGATGCCGTTCTGGGATCGGTCCATTGATCTCGTGATCGCCACTCACCCGGACGCCGATCACGTGACCGGGTTGGTCGACGTCGTGCAACGCTACGAGGTGTCTCGCCTGATAACCAACGGCGCAGACGCGGCCGACGACACAGCATATGCGGCCTTGCTGGCGGCGGCCGAGGCGCGGGATACGCCGGTCTTGCCGGCCCAAATCGGCGAAGTGATCATACTCGATGAGGGTGTGAGGCTTGAAATACTCCACACCGCAACCGCGCAGACAACGTCCGGCTCCAGCAATGACGGCTCAATCGTTGCTCGACTGACATATGGCGACCTCTCCGTGCTGCTGACCGGCGATGCTGAGAGTGAGGCTGAGACGGCGCTCCTGACGACTGGTCGCCCGCTGACGGCCGTTGTTCTAAAGGCGGGTCACCACGGTGCGAATACGTCCACCGGGGCGCCATTCCTGCGCGCGGTTTCGCCTCGATTTGTCGTCATTTCCGCCGGTCGCGACAATGATTATGGCCATCCACACCCGGCCATGCTGGAGCGCGTGGCGGCGACTGGGGCCGCTGTTTTGCGCACCGACGAGATGGGTACAGTGGAATTGGCAACGGATGGCAAGCAGATGTGGTGGACGGCCGATCGGGCCGATGTGATACCGGCTCCCTGACGCTGAGCGCCTGCATAGAGGAGTGGCGGCCCGGCAATTAACGGTTACAATCCTTAACGAAGAGCCGATAAGGTGTTCATTTGGTATTGAAGCGACAAATCTTCCGGGCCTGTGCCCCTCTACTATTGTTCGTGGTTGCGCTCTCCGGTTGCATGCGCGACGCCGGTGGTCAGCAGTCCGAAACGCCGACAGTCACAACCCCGATCGCCACGATTGAGCTGTCGCCTGAGCCGACGCCTACTGCCACACCGACCCCTGAACCAACCCCGATTCCACCCGGCGTGATAATTGACGATCAGTCAGTGGATGAGAGCGGCGTCCTCGTGGCCGAGCAGGTTTCGCTTCCGGGGCCGGGTTGGCTGGCTGTCTATCGAACAGTGGACGGAGAACCGGACGAGGTGATCGGCCGGCAGTCGCTGGCGGCCGGTGTTCATGAGCAGGTCGAAATAACCGTTGATACGGATATGGTGACCGAGCATCTGTTGGCCGGGGTACATATGGATGTGGGTGCGGAAGGCGTGTTCGAGTTCCCCGGCGAGGATGAGCCATACCCCGGCGAGCCGGAAGTCGAGTTTGTCGTTGAACTACTCATGCCTCAGCCTCGAATTGAGGTGGCCGACCAGGCTATCACCGAGAACGGCGCTGTGACACTGGCGCTGGTGGAGGCTCTCGAACCGATATGGGTGGTCATCCATAGCGATCGGGCGGGGCAGATCGGCCCGGCCATCGGCGCGCGCCTTTTCGAATCAGGCACGCATGAAAACGTGACGATGACCATCGACTGGCGGAGGGGAACCCCCGCGCTCTATGCCGTATTGCACGAGGATGACGGGGAGACGGGCGTGCTGGAGTATCCCGACGGCGATATGCCCGTGTTGCGGAGCGGTGAACCTTTTGTGGCCGCTTTCAAGGCCACGTATCCACCCGAAGTACTGGTTTATGATCAGCCGGTGATCGGCGGCGCCGTGACAATCGAGCGGGCCATCAGCGAGGGGCCGGGCTGGGTGGCGATCTACAACGAGGTAGACGGCCAACCCGGCATGATCATCGGCACCGCGCCGCTTGTGGATGGTCTAAATGAAGCAGTTACCATTAATCTGGTTCAGTCGGCTATCACACCGCAGCTCTTCGCGCGCCTCCATCACGACACCGAGCCGGATGATGCCTTTAATTTTCCGGGCCAGGACCCGCCGGTTTTCTATAACAACCGGTTGCCGACGGCCTCCGCCTTTCGCACCGATATCGGCGCCCACGTGTTTGTGCAGAACCAGCGCCTCGACGAAAATGGCGATGTGCGGATTGCCGTCGTCATCACACCGGTGGACGCCTGGGCCGCTCTCTATAGCGACGATGGAGGGCAGCCGGGAGAATTGCTTGGCCAGACCCGGGTTCTCGCGGGGATTAGTCGAGATGTGGCTGTTTCCGTCGATCCCAATACCGCCCCCGGTGCGCTTCACCTTGTCATGTATGAGGACTTGGGGGTGTCGGAAGAATTTGAAGCGCCGGAGATCGATCTGCCTCTGGCGAACGACAACAATCGGCCGATTCGCGTGACTTTTACTCTGAACACGCCCGCCGAATAGCTTCTTTCCCCTTCTTCGCGCTGCCTGACGCCACCTCGCCCGGCCTCCCCTCAATTTCACGAGGCCTTCATGAATTCCCGCTGAAACATTTCACGTGCTATTCATGTTCACACTCGCCCACCTGTGGCAATATTTCACTGAGTAGATAGACGCCAAGCCTGATTTTTCGGCACCAGGTTATTCATCTGCGTAGTCGGCTGCGTCAGACGGAACAACCACGAGTTTCAACTCCGCAAGCGCGCTGGCGCGAATTTGCTTCTAATTATCTGACATCTTTGATGCCCAAGGAGTTCTCCTGATGTCTATCAGTTCCAACACTGCACAGACGCGCGAACTAAGCGAACTGCGGAACCACCTCAAGTGGCTGGACGAGGAGCGCCGCAAGAGCGGCCGCAAGATGGCCGAGCTGGAACAGCGCCTGGCCCAGCAAGGGCGCGAATTGGCCGATCGTGACCAGAAAATCCAGGACCTGGAATGGCACGTCGCCAACTTCGCCGAGCGTTTTGAGCGCTTGCCGGACCTGGACACCAACGTGGCCGGTACCGAACAACGTCTCCAGGACCTGGAATGGCACCTGTCGAACATGAATACGCAGTTGACACGGATGCCCAACATGGAGGAGGAGCGCGCGCGCATGATGGAGGAGGCTTCCCGAATCGTGACAACGTCCCAGGAGAGGCAGGAAGCAGGCCTGTCGTTGCTGGAAAGCCGGCTACGCTCCGAGATGGTCGCATTGCGGGAATCGGATGAGCACCGGGCGTTGAGCATTCGTCAGGATGAGCAATCGCAGACGCTCCACGGACTGGAGCAGCAAATCGTGGCCGTTCAGGAAAGCGTCGGTATGCTCTCGGGGCAATTGCGTGAGCGAACGGTCAATCTGGCTGCCGAGTCCCAGGCCGGCATCAGTTCCCTTGCCGCCAGGCTTCAGGAGCATCTTGAGGCAATGGCCGCCGAGCAGGAAGCTACTTTCAACGCCTGGTTTGCCGAGCAGCAGACGGCCCTGAACGCGATATCGGCCGAGCAGCAGGGAACCCTGAGCACGATATCGGCCGAGCAGCAAGCAGCTCTGAGCACGATATCGGTCGAGCAGCAGGCGGCCCTGAGTACGATATCGGTCGAGCAGCAGGCGGCCCTGAGCACGATATCGGTCGAGCAGCAGGCCCGTCTCGATGCCTTCGCGGCCGAATGGCAGAACCGTCTCGACCATCTGCCACTGCCGAGCAACGATCCTTCACCGGAATTGCTCCTGCACAACGAGCGGCTCGCCGGGTTGGAGCAGACGCAGCAGCAATGGCAATTACGATTGACACAGCTGGAAGAGGGCATCGGCAAGCTTGGCAATGTTCGCGAAATCATGCCGATACTGGATCGCCTGGAGCAGGAACTGGAACTGCGTCAGGCCGAGGAAGTACGCCTGTCGAATCTTCTCGGCACACAGGAAAACCGCTTTGCCCCTCTGGCCGATGCGCTGGAGGAGATGAACGGGACGACAAACACCTTGCACAGCCGCGTGTCGGATTCGGAACGACTGCTTGAAGAGCTGCGCGTCTCTATCCAGGACTTCAACGACAACTGGAAGCCGGCTCTCAGCGAGACCAGCCGGCGTATTGCTCCTCTCACCGAGCGGATTACCGTGCTGAGTAATAACGTCCTGAAGACCGAGGCCGGTCTTCAGACTCTGACGGGCGATCAGTCCGAGTTGCGCGAAATGATGACCGGCCTGACCGACGATGCGCGTCGCAATCAGAGCGACGTGGCCCGTCAGCTGGAAGGCTGGCAGGCGACTCTGGATGAAAACAAGGACACTATCGAGCGGTTCACGCAGCAGTGGCTCACGCTGAGCAACCAGTACAAAGAAGCTCGCATGGCGGTGCAGAACTTCGCCCACTGGCAGAAGCAGCTGGAGCAGCAAAAGCGTGAGGCATCGGAGATGCTCCGCATCGAGTCGAACCGTATGCAATCGCGCTGGGATGGCTTTTTGCTGGAGATACAGGAAAAGCTCAAGAACTTTGAGCTTGAACTGGGGCAGAAATGGCAGGCCTTCGAGCTGGAAAACGAGCAGAAATGGTCGAGCGCCCGGCGCAACGAACAGATCCGACGCGAAGAGCTGGCTGCGGTGGACGAACTTATCCAGAAACTGCAACAGGACAATCGGAACCTGATCTGGCG
>JACDJA010003200.1_pt1 | contig 10799 bp, 23 predicted proteins | sample 7449241 | NCBI WGS metagenome assembly JACDJA01 (sample SAMN14253289, study PRJNA609438) | sludge metagenome | isolation source: initial anaerobic sludge | collected 2018-12-20 | reverse complement strand
TTTGAAATTGTCGCACCGCAAAATCTGTCAATGTGTATTTTATTCGATAATGAATAACGGTGTTTGTTTTCCGTTTTCATAAAAATTACTGGGTAATACATACTCTTTGCAGTTGTTCGGATGCTGCACCCCGATTTGGTATTAAAATTCAAATCTTGCAAGTGTATCAAAATCTGCGTTTGTTACTACTACGGTGTAATTTTTTAGCGTGTATCGGGTAGTCATGTCGGCGATAACTCTTACGTTATAATCCGTTCCGTAAACAATTGCACTTGTTATTTGTAGCTTGTTGTTATGTTGGTCGTTTTCGCGGCTTCCGTTGTTTACGTCTTCGCCAATACCTTGTAAAATATCACCAGCTAAATCAGCTACCAAATAGGCGGCTATTTCGCTTTTAAAGCTATAATCGCTTTTTAGTGTTCCTAAAAACCAATCACTTGTTAATACTTTTTTGTTTAGGTTAGACGCTGCTGTTTTTGCGATTTTTTGAAAGTTCATAGTTGTAAATTTTTGTTTTTTGTTAAGATTGTTTGTGTGTGTTTGTTTGATAGTGCAAAGATACGGCGGTATTTTATACTTTCCAAACTTTTTGCAAATTATTTTCATTTTTTTTCAAAAATTAACACTTTTTAACACTTCGGACGCAAAAAACCCGCAAAAGTACGTTTTTGCGGGGGTTAAATTACGCGTAATGTACCCTAATGCGCGATTTTAAAATATTTCGCATAGCTTCGTTGCTAACGGGCTGCGGGCTGCAATGTATTACGGATTTACCAATTACAACAGTATTTTTATAATCCTCTGTTTTAATGGTTCGTACTACATTGCCGTTTTTATTTTTTACCTCTATTACCATAATATTTATAGTTTTATATATTCTGTTTCAATCCTTGCACCACATTCATGCGCTACTCGGTAAATGTACTGCTTCGGTGTTTCGTTGCCTTGCCTTAGAAAAACACCTACCGTTGCCCAACTTAATGACTGCTCAAAACTACCGTCACTAAAAACGTATATGTATTGCATTAAAAAACCATCGCTTTTTGCGTTGTGGTGTTTTAGTTGGTAGATGTAACTTGCCCCTGCTGGGTAGTTAGGCAGGTACGTTACGGTCCCGGCTGCATCGTCCGTAACTAAACACCGCCGCTCGTTACTTGCCTGTTCGTAAGTGTCGCGGTCTATGTGCCTATGATTTTTTGCAAGTACGTTAATGGCGTACTCTTGTGTGTATGTTTCACCAACTACAAACCCGCAAACCTTTTGCAGCTCCCATGCCGCCTGTGCCGAAATAATAAATTCCGTTCTATCCATAAATAAAGTATTAGTTTTGTCGTCTTGTTCCGTTCCGTTGTTGGTAGCCTGCCAAGCACGCTCACAATAAACGTGCTTTTCAGGTGTACCTTGTTCGTTTACTACTCTTGCGTGACCTTTGCAATAACAACAATTTAAACATGCTGTTGTACCTGCTATTACGTTGCCGCGTACGTGACAAACCTTCGGGTAACTTATTACGAGCATTTCGCTATCCGAATAAATATCTGTTGTTCGGATTGGAAAAGCTAAATCAATTAACCTGCTGTCGATTTGAGTAGCTACTGTTGGCTCGGTCATGGCTGCAATTCTCCTATCACCGCACTTTCGTAAATCTTTTGCTTTGCGGTTGCTTTATCGTACTTTTTTAAACATATCGCTATGTACGTTTTGTACATTACAGGAAACGTTTCTTTTAGCAAATCCGATAACTGGGGGACGCTCAATATACGGTAACTTATCGCTTCAAAGTTACGGTTTGCCCGCTGCTCCGTTTTTGATAGTAGCTTTATTTCGTTGGTGTGCCTATGGCGGCAAACATCGTAGGTTTTTTGCATCTGCATAATTTTGTTATTTTTGTTTTTGTTCGTAAATAGGTCGGTGGTACTTTTTGATGTACGCTTTATTTTCGGTTTCGACTGCCGCAAAATAAAGTATTTTGTAGTTGATAGTGTCGTGCTGGTCGGATAAAACAGACTCGATGTGCGTCTTTGAGCATTTGCATAATTTCGCCACGCGGTTCTTTTGCCTTGCCGTTAATTTGATAATTCCTAACTGGGCAAGTCGGTGTTCCTTTATTTTGTTATTCATGTTAGGTGTTTATTAAAACGAAAAATATTCATTTCTTGACGCTCCGTAATAGCTTGCGGCATGTAATGGTTGCATCAACATATAATCCCCAAACCTCCATAAAAAATAGTACAATACATCACCCGACCATGATTTTTCCCCCCTTAATAAGCAACGCATCTGTTGTCTTACATCATCATTTGAGTATATGCTGCCTAAATACCTAGATTTTAAGTTAATAATTAAGTTTATTAGCTCAACCTTTCTTCTGTTTTTATGTTGGCGCTGCATAGAGCATATTTTTTTGTATGCAATTTTTATGTTATTCATTTTGTTTTTTTTTGTTAGTGATTAGATAAAAGATATAAGCACCTGCATAATTGCGTTTTTCTTATCCGCTGGTGTTGTGGCGAACCTATCTGCTTGTTTTAAAAAGCCATGCAAAGTATCTGTAAATGCTTGGCGTTTTACTTTCGGGTTGTTTTGCAGGTAACAGTCTATTGTTGCCTCAATTTCGTTGGCGTACAACGTTTGCCACTCGGGTATTTTCGCCTGCTGCTCGAACCACAACCGTAACGCCTCTGCTTCAGCTTCTAATTGCTCTACTGTTTTTGTCATCTCGTTGTTTATCCTCAAAACCATTTCCTCTGGGCTATCGTCTGGGTCAAAAACTATGTACCTTTTTTTGTTTTGTTGTTGCATGATTAGGTGTTTTGTTTTTTGCAATTGCAAACTTTGATAGGCGGGTCTTGTATCTCCTTGCCGTCTTTAACGTCTTGTACTTTCTTTGCTACGGTTTCATTTACTTTACCCTTCTTATACCCTCGTGCCACATAAAAGGCTACTTGCTGATTAAAGCTTTGCGGCTGAAACGTGCTAAAACCTTCGGGCGCTGTTTCGTTTATTGCAGCAGGGCTTGTATCTTTTGCACTTTCTTTGCACGCTGCCACCGCTCCTTTGCAGCTCGGGCAGTAAATTACGCAAATCTGTTCCTGTTTGCGGTTGTAGGTTTTTTGCATATTTGTTTAGTTTAAAATGGTATTTCTTCTGTGTCGTCAGTATAAGGGTCGCGGCTACCAACTAAAATATCAGCTATTGGTGACAAGGTCGTGACCGCGTTGTTGTTGTCGTGTTGGTAAGGGTTGCGTATTCCGTACTGTTTCAATAGTTGGCTCGTTAAGTCGTTACTTGTATCACCGCCGCAACAAGCTAAATAATCTTGTTCGTATTCGGGGGTGCAACTTTGTACGGTGTAAATGGCGGGTATTTGGAGCAATGGAATGTTCACGCCAAACGTAGTCGCCCCGCGTTTGTTTTTCAAAATGCTTGCTTGCATATACCGATAATGTACGCCGCCTTCGCTTTTTGACATCCTTTCGGCACTTTCTTTTAGCAAGCATAAGCCAATCATTATCGTTGCCGATGCTTCAATCGCCCCGCCGTTTAGCCCATCGCTAATTTTCGGCATCCGATAAAGTATATCAACCGACTTGTCTTCAGGTCGTCCAAGTTGCGACAATACCACAATTGGAACTTTTAGTTTACGTGAAACAGCTTGCAACGTTCTACAAACGTGAGCCAATTTATCTGCGGGGTTGCCGAAATAATCTGTAACAATAAGCTGTATATAATCTATAAATATTATTTTTGAGCCGTTATTTACATCGGCGTAAATCATGCCGACAATACTTTTTAAATCGCTGTTAAAATCTTCGTGTAGCTTGATTTTTTTTAATATTTTATTATTTGCGGCTGCCTCCATATTTAATATACTGCCATTGTCTTTAATCTTATTTAAAAACATACGCATTGGTGTAACCCCTAAATCGCAACCGATATTGCCAACAAACATACGCGTCATGGTATCGCTATCTGTTTCAAGGCTTATAACGCTGCAATCCATATCTTGTGCTGCTATGTTACAAGCCATTTGCACAACTACGGTAGTTTTACCTGCACTTGGCGGAGCTAAGATATAAATCAATCCGCTTTCAGGCGCGCCGCCAATTACGTTATCAATAGCAGTTATTCCTGTTTTGATAAATTTTCTAACTAATAATCCCGCGTCAATCTGTTTGTACTCGTCTATTACTTTGGCTGCAATCCCGCCCGCTGTAACCTGCGATGCTGGCATGGTGTTGTAAATCTTTGTAACCGATTGGCTTAAATTATCCAACACCGTCAATGCGTCCTGTTCATCATCTTGTGCCGCTTGTAACGTTTCAAGTGATGCCTGTATTGCCATGCGTTTAAATCCGAACTGTTTTAGTGTAAAGCAATGCCGCTCTATCGACTCGGTGCTACCTACCCGCGTTGTTAGGTTTGTGACGGCAAACGCGCCGCCAATATCGGTTAATATACCTAAAAACCTGCACTCCTCCGTTACGGTGATAATATCAATAGCTCCGCCCTTAGCGATTAAATTATCGATAGCCATAAACACACCCTTACCAATAGGCGTATAAAAATCTACCGCCTTAATAATGCCTAACGCTATTTTGAGCGCCTCGAAATCCAACAACATGCTGCCCAAAACCACCTCTTCCACATCTTTGGAAAACGGAAACTTTATATTTTTTGTGTCCGTTGTGACGGGTTCTGTTTTGTGCTGCATAGGTCGGTAATTGAAATTTGCTTTGTGCATTTTGCTAAATTTGTTTTTTGCTTGTAAGATATTCACCCCATTGCATAGCCATTGCATTAGCTATGCCTTGAAAGGTTTTTGAGCGTTCGTTACTGCGTTCTTCTGCCGTCTTGTACCATTTATTTGCTGTTCTACTGTATTTATGTGGCTTTCCGTCAGCGTGAATAAATTCGCTAAAAAATGGAGCCACGTGTGTAATGTTTGTGTCAAATAAATTACACTCTTTATTGTGATACAACGGCGGCAAATTTTTTAACCACAAACACGTTTTTTTGCTTGTATCGTCTCCAAAGTAATACGGCTGTATTATCTGGTCGGGTTTTCTGTATAGCTTACTCATTATGCCAACTGGATTTTCTATTGCGATTACCGGTATCGGTGCGTTGGCAATTTTCATAAAAAAGTCTATACCCTCCTGTTGCCGTCCGTCTTTTCGCTTTACCTCAAACCACGCCGCACCACTAACCGCTAAATGCGTACATGGCGGGAATGCTATCATCGCGTCCCAACATCCCATGCCGATAACCTCAAACACGTCCTGTTTAAGGTGCCATTCAGGATGCCCGCCGCTGCACTCTTGTAAGTCGCAACTAAACGCCTCAATCCCTAACAGCCGAAATGCTTTGCAGACTGTTTGCGTCCTTTCGCAAGCTATTAGAATTTTCATTTTGCTAAATTTGTTTGTTTAAAAATATATACCGTCACTTTTCGGTATGCTTGGAACGGTTGGCGTTGCCGTTGTTTCATTACGAACCGAACCATTAAATACTCTTTTTTTGTACCCATCAAAAAACGACTGCCAGTTATTTATAGGCTTACCGTTGTGCAACCAATTATTTTCAGTTTGTACCGTAAAAAATTCCGTTGCTTTATCGGTGCTTTGTTTTGTTTGGATAGCGTATTTTTGTACGTCTAACAAGGTTGGTATTTTTAAATCAAAAAAATGTTCACTCTCTCTTTTTTCTTTTGATTTTTCTTCTTCTAATTCTGTCCTCATTTTTGCAGTACCCCCTCCTTGTTTTTGCAGTACACCCCTCCTCGTTTTTAAGGAGGGGTTGCTCGTTTTTGTAGGGTGTAAATCTATTGCATCTTGTACGTTTTTTGGCAAAAATATTATGCTATTTGATAGGCAAACATTTTCGTTTTCGGCATCAAAATTACGGTATAACTGTATGTAATTAAGCTCCGATAACAGTACATTTGCTTTGCGTATTGCACCTTCGCCAAACACGCCAAGTAAGCATTTACGCAAATAGCTGTTACTACAATCCTGCTGTAACTCGGCAACATCAAATCGTTTCCTGCCGCTGCTGGTTAGCTCCGTAATGATTTGGGCGTGCCTATGTTCGTACAATCGCAACAAAGCGGCGGCACATTCGTTACCGTTACAAATACGTAGGTAGTAGTCGGTAATGGTAATATAGTAGCTATTTTTAGGCGGTGTTATGATTTTCATAAAGTCAAAGGTTAAACGGCAAAGGTACACAAAAAAATAAAACGGAGACTAAAACGGTTTTTATTTATTTTGCAATAATAATACTTTTGCAAAATTCGCAAACGTGCCTAAACTGTTTGTCGTATTTGTCAAACGGTTTAGGTATTTCGCACTCGCAAATAGTTTCTCTACCTGTTGCAAAATACATACCTTTTAGTGCGTTGCTAAAAAGTTCTGTAATATCTGATACCGAGCTTGGGCTGTCTATTCCGTTACATCTTAAAATACTTGCTATAAACTTTTGCATTTTGCTTGTTCGTTTAAAATGGTTTGTAATATTTCGTCTTTGCGTTTTTCGTACCAACGCGGGAAACTATCGGCATAAGTTGCCCATTCCAAACTATCTGCATATTCCTCACCTGCCTCAAAAGCCAAACGGAATAACTCCTCAACTGTAAATTCTTGCATTTTGTTTGATAATTTAAAAAAAAACACCCGACACAAGTTTTGAAAACACACATTTAATAAGCAATACTAAAAATGTTAAATGCGCCGGGTGTTAGTTGCCCACATGATTAAAACCCGAATTTTACAACATTGTAAAAAAATTAAGCATGTGGGCGTAAAAGGTACTAATACGGTTTTTCTGTTTTGCACCGTTGCCGATACGTAGCTTTAATCCTGTTCGTTTAACACCGTTGCCGATGCGTAGTTTTTTTCATGTGTCCTCTGTTCAACACCTAACTTCTCCCATTACGGTAACATTGCCCTATTCAGGCTCGGTCTTAGTGCGTTGTGCATTTTGTCGAACAGCCAAATTAAACACCCGCTTAACTTAGCTTCAAAATTTTCTTTATTTGTGCAATTGTTTCAGGTGCGATAAGTTCCTTATACGAAACTTGTAACGTAAATATGTGCAAAGAACTTGCAATGTTTAGTTTTTCGCGGTCGCGTTTCATTCCTGATATGGAATTGTGACCAGACCTTGCGCTACCCTCAACACCGCCTTGTAATTCAAGCATTAACGCAATACCGTTGCATCTCCAAAAATAATCAGCTCGGAACTTTCGCGGTTGTGCAAAAAGCGTTTCTAATTGCGGTGCAGGTATATTATTGTTTTTCAACAACTGCAAAAAAGCTGCTTTTGTTAGCTCCGTTGCTAACATGTTAGATTTTCGCTTTTCTTTGCGGGCTGCTTTCTGTTCGGCTGTTAGCGGTGTCGGTGGTTGTTTTTTGCGTTTCATATATTGCTTTGTAAATAGTTTCGCATCCACTCCGTATTTTTATATTCTGCTTGTAAAACATCGCTTTCAACGCGTGCCTCAAAACAAGTTTCGTGCATAAATTCAGTATAGCCTAACGCCTCAATGGGTGTAACAAATTTGCGTTTCGGCTTTATAACCTCTCCACAAATACCACACTTGCCCATCGGCTCTGTCGCGGTGTGTGCTATTTTCATAGCTACAAAGTTTTTACCTTTGCGTTATTCAGCAACCATTGTGGCGGCGGCTCTTTTGCGATGCTATAAACCTTTAACGCTTCGTTTGGCGTTAAAACGCAATCGCACAACCTTTGCACGTGACCAATTGCGGTCGCTGCATCTTTGCACAATCCGCTACCTCTGCCGTTGTTGTCGGTAGTATTAACATCTAAGGTAAAACCGATATTTTCGGCTGCTGGTGCGTTGTACGATATTGTCACGTTACCCACTTTTAGGGATTGGGCGGTGGCGGTCGTGATAGCTGCTATCAATAAAATAGCGGTTAAAAATATATTTTTCATTGTCGTAATTTTTAGAAAGTTAAACTAATCCGTAATATCTATAAACGTATCGCCTGCTTTAAGTTGCTCGTGCAGCCAATCGAAGGCTTCTTGTGCAATAGTTGTTGTTTTGCAATACTTGGCAATATACGCATCTTTATTTACAGATGTGTAAAACCGCAGATGGTTGTCTGCTAAGGTTATTTTTTGGACGCAATCCAAATTAACCATTTCGGTTGTGGATATTTTTACGATTGTCATTTGTTGGAATTTTTGAAAAATTAGTTAATAAAAATACCTTCTGGAAACGTTGTGCCATCTAAGAAAAAAGCCATATACGTATACCTTAATCCTACGTTGTTAAGGTTTTCAATCCTTAATGTTTGCAGGATGTTTTCGTGGAACTTATTCCACTCTGCCATATCTTGAAATTTAAAGTAAGTAACATTGACTTCTTTTTCGTAATAAATATCAATATCTAACGGCAGGTTAAAAACCTTGCCTTTGATGTTTAAGTTCATGGATTGTTTTTTGCTTGTTAAATAATTTCGCACCCAAACTCTAAACCCGCATCGTAACCTCTGAAAGTATTAGTTTCGATGCACTTTGTAACTTGTGCAATGTAACGCTCAACTTCTAAGTCGTAAAAATTAGCGGTGTCGGGTGATACATAAATCAGTCGTGACTGGTAAGGTGCAACCGTCTCAAAGAACAAAAATACGGTTTCGTGTTTTTTGCCTGTCACGCGTTCTAAAACGTAACGGTAAAACGCTTCTTTTAATCCGTACTTAAATTTAGCGTCTTTGTGGGCATTATCAAGTTGTGCGCATGTTTTTACGCTTACAACTAAACCGTCACAAAGTAGGTCGGGGCGTGCTTTAAAATGTTCGCAAAAAAACGTCCATTCAGATTTGGCGTATTTAAGCCAATCTAAAATACCTGTTGTGTCGTGCCTGCGTTGTAACTCGGCTGCAATACCTTTGATGCACTCCGCGTCTTTTTCAGTTACAAAGTTATACTTTTTTTCGCACTCTTTGCGTAGTTCGTCTGCTAACACTTTTTTATCAGCTATCAACTTAGGCGGTGCAAATTTTTCAACACCTAACAAGTTAGCGTAATAATCAATCTCCGTAACAACTCCGTCCGTTGTGCCACGATTAAACGTAGGCATAACTTGTAACGTTGCTAAGTAATCATCTAAACTAATACCTGCACTCCACGCCTCGATGTAGCTATGTACCGCCGTTCCTGTTTGGTAGTACGGCTTACTTTCTCCGTTACCCTTGTTTGCAATTTCGTACTGCAAAGCAAGTTCGCTTTTTTGGATAGCGGCAAAGGTACTGCTGCCTATTCTTTTATCGCTTAAATATTCGTGCATCGGTAGCGTTTCATGTACCTCACCATTAACGGCGGTAAGATTAAACGGTTTTGCTGGCGGCGGTGTAAAATGCTGTGGGGACAAGTTGTCCCCAACAGCGTTTAAATTAGCAACCAAATTGTCGAAAAAATTACTTAGTTCCATTTTCGGTAATTTGTTTTTGTGGTGGTGGTAATAAAGTAGCCATCGTTTCGGACAAATCCAAATTGTTAGCTAATGCGTACTGCTGCACGTTACGGTGACTAATCATGTGAGCCTGCTCAACGGTTGCAAAAAAGTCAAGTATTGCCTGCACCTGTTCGGGTGTTGCCTCGCCTGCTTTATTAAATTGTAACGTTTTGCTTTTGCCCGCCTTAAACGTTTCCTCTTTAAAGCTAAAAGTTACCTTTGTTTTCAAAAGGTCGGCAGGCGTTCCAAACGCGGCTATTTTTTGCATAAAACGGCGGTAACTACCCTCCGATGATTTTTTTACAAGTGTGCTAAAAATGTTACCTGTGCCAAGATGCACAAAGTAAATATTTAGGTAGTCACACTTTTCGCTACTTGGAAACTTCGTAAGATTGTACATTATCGTGTCTTGATAGCGATGCACAATTGGCAGTATAATCACCTCGCCAAAGTCTATCGGTTCGTCATCTCCGACAAGGTAAAACTTGCCGTCTTTACAATCGGTTTTAACATCCAACGGCTGCGGCGTTTCGCTGCCCATTGTGTTTAATTGCACCTTGAAAATGTTTTCAGTTGCCATGATAAATTTCTTTTTTTGTTTGTGAAAAGATTTGCAGTCGGGGCGTCTACTTCTGCCACATGACTGTTTTTGTTTATATTGCGTATTTTTCTATCACCGCTCTAATGTCGGCTAAGAAATCATTACGCTCCTCTTTGGGAATAACGCAAAGTATACCTACCTTCGTGTATACTTCAATTTCGTCAAAATCGTCACAGATTAGCGTTAAATCTGTACTACCTACAGAATAATCTTGTGGATAGCCCATAGTTCAAAAATTGTAAAAATTATGAAAATTTGTTTAAAACTTTTTCGTGCCACTATACCCCGAACTTAAACCTGTTCGGGGCTTTCGTAAGCGGGTGCGTTGGGGGTATTCATTTCTTCCAATAACGCATCTGCGTACATAGCAGCTCGCTTGGCAATAAACTTCGTGTAGTGTATGTTATGAACGTACTTAGTATCTGGGCTTTCCCCAAGATACTCCTTGATATACGAATGCGAAAACTCTTCTATTGCAGGATTTGCTAACAATGCCGCAGCGAACTGCACAATAATTTGTTGTCTGGTCATAAATTCTTTTTTTTGTTTGTGAAAAGATTTGTACGCACCGCAACCGTCGGGGCTGCTAAAATCCGAACTTAAACCTGTTCGGGGCTTTCATAAGCGGGTGCGTTGGGGGGGTTAAATTAGCAAGTGTAAACCCAACTTATGTGGTCATTTCCGCTTTCGTAAAAATCCTTGACACTTTGCC
>JACDJA010003197.1_pt1 | contig 10804 bp, 8 predicted proteins | sample 7449241 | NCBI WGS metagenome assembly JACDJA01 (sample SAMN14253289, study PRJNA609438) | sludge metagenome | isolation source: initial anaerobic sludge | collected 2018-12-20 | reverse complement strand
TACTCAGTATCTGTCTTAGATTCTCAATAATTTCGTACGCATGCCGCGCAGCTGTCATCGCGTTAGAATTGTGGTCCTCCTGATTCGCTGAGGTTGGTAGTGATCGTATCGAATCAGGAGAAGCTAAAGTCTGGTTTTCAAGTACCAGGGAAGCAGCTGTGTATTGAGGCAGCATCATACCTGAATTCAAACCGGCGCTCTCCATATCAGCAACCAGCATGGGTGGCAATCCATTGTTCAGTTTCTCATCGGTGAGTCTGAAAACCCTTCTCTCGGAAATAGCGCCTAGTTCACACATCGCTATCGATAAATAATCCATAACCAATCCAACCGGCTCACCATGGAAATTGCCACCTGAAATCGCCTCTCCTTTTTCAAAGATCAGCGGATTATCAGTAACAGCGTTAATTTCTCGCTCTACGATGGATTTCACATAATTAACCGTATCGAGGATAGCGCCGATAACCTGTGGCGCGCATCTAATAGAGTACGCATCCTGAACCTGATTTTTTGAATCGAGAAGCGTGCTATTTTGGGTTAACTTTGTTAATTGATCAGAAATATATATTTGACCTTTCTGCCTACGCGCAACGTGTATCCTTTTATCCAAAACGTTCGACCTTGAGCAAAGCGCTTCCATCGATAAAGCGGTTGCAATCTCAGCAACATGGATCAGGTATTCTGCTTCATAAACTGCTAGAGCTGCGATAGCAGCAGAAAAAGTTGCTCCGTTGTTTATCGCCAGGCCTTCCTTCGCTTGTAGAATAATTCGATCAATTCCTGCTTCTTCCATCGCCTTTTTTCCGCTTAATAGATGACCTTTATAAATCGCCTGTCCTGATTCGGATTCCAGATCCTGCTCGTCCTTTGAAAATACCAGCGCCATATGTGATAACTGGCACAAATCTCCTGAAGAACCTAATGATCCCTTCTGTGGAATCAATGGTGTCACACCGCGATTTAACATTTCAACAATTGTATTAATGATCTCCGGGCGTAAACCTGAAAATCCCTTTGCTAAGGTTACGGCCCTGATAAACATCGCCGCCCTGACCAAACTTCCATCCAAAGGCTTTCCCGTCGCAACAGAATGGCTAAGTATTAAATTGCGATTCAGTTTTTCGATCGAGACTTTATCAATTGTTTTGTTGGCGAAAATTCCGAAACCGGTATTAATTCCATAAACCGGCTGCCCTTGTTCCACAATTTTGTTAACTCTTCCGTTGGATTCATGAATTAGCCGGATCGTTGTTTCAGTGAACTCTATTCTTTCACCCTCAACAGCTACTTTGACAACATCATCAATGCTTATTTCCTGCAAATGATCAATTTTCATATATGCCTTTTATAGAATTATTATTGATGTCAACAATGCCGTAACCGGAACTGTCAAATTATCCCAATCAGACGGTGCTATCGATTCCACAATAGTCGAACTGAATGATGCCACAAGCAGAGCCGCCAAAGCGATTTTCATTTCATATTGCACAACGAAGATATCCTTAAGCCATAATATTAGTACAAACGACAGTAGCGCACCACCCAGAAACATTGCGATTGATCCCGCTACAGTCTTTTTATTAGCCCAGGGTAATTTTTTTGATTTCACACGTGTCCCGATAAGATCAGCCAGCCCATCCCCTCCACACAGTATCATCAAAGCGATCACGGCTGGAATTGTCTTCCAAAACAGTAAAGTGATACCAACAAATACAAGTCCGTATAACAACGGTCCTCGCAATAGCTCCAGTTTTTCGCCGGTTCTTGCCATCGAAAGAACAGATGTGCGGTCTTTTATTACGCCATTCCCCACAAGGACAAGTTGTACTACGATCAAGAACGGAACAAGGGCCGCCAGGTATTTTGATATTGAATTTTCTGGGAAAAATGCCCAACAAAGCACAAAAACTGGTCCAGTTCCTATGTGTATGACTTTTCTTGAAATGGATTTAGGGATGATTTCCTTATCTGTTAAGTAATTGACCAATCTCATCCATAACAGACTGAAAAATAGTGTAACAAGCATTGCCAACCATGGACTGTTTATCAATTTATTCTCTTTTGCTCAAAAGTCTATCAAGATCCCGCTTCTGGTCTTTCTTGGCGATGTCTTCACGTTTGTCGTAAAGTTTTTTGCCTTTTGCAATAGCTATCTCGATCTTTGCTCTTCCGCCTTTCAAATACATCTTCACCGGAATAATTGTGACACCTTTTTGCCTGACCTCGGACCAAAGTTTTCTGATCTCTTTTTTATGCAGCAGCAACCTTCTTGCTCTTTTAGGATCGTGATCCTGGTAACTTGCTTCTTTGTATGATGCAATGTGTGAATTGATCAACCATGCCTGATTGCCGTCAATTTGCACATAGGATTCCTGCAAACTCACCTGCCCGGCACGAACCGATTTGATTTCTGACCCTTTAAGCGCGATTCCCGCTTCTAAAGTCTCTAAAATGAAATATTCAAATCCTGCTTTTCGATTCTTCGCTACAACTTTTATATCCATCGTTATTGAAAAATCCGCCTATCTCGATTGGAAATACGAAAACAATCCCATTAGCGCACCCAGGACCAGCAAAATAACAATGATCAACCCAATGGGTATTCCTCCCAGTTCCTGACCTGTAGAAGATTCATATGTTGGTATCGATAATGGCGGAGGGGCAGTAAAAGTAGGTAGTTTCGTCGCTTCTGGTGTGGTGATGAACTGCGCTGCCATTGTAGGATCTATTGTTATGGTCGTCATCGGTACTGGCGATGGCGGACTTTCGATAACTACAAGCTCTCCAGGGCTGACATCCATGTAATAGGACCATACCCAGCCTATTCCACCCTGAACGCCCGGGTATTCAATCACCAGCCAATCTCCGCCGATTGATTTTCCAACAACAGGAACTTCAACCCCAAGCAGGATAACGCCTATTTCTGGATAAAACACACTCGGGCCGGACCGAACGTTCACCCGGTCTTCGGTTAAACCTATTTTTATCGTTGCTGTAATTCCCTTCGGTGTGCCAGTTACGGTGGGTATTGACCCGGTTGGCTGCTGTGCCCCAACTTGTTTGGGAAATGAAAAACTAAATGCAACTATCACGACCAATATTGCGTAAACAATGGTGAATAACCAACGATGACTTCTAACAAACATGCATTCTCCATTTTCAAATAAGTAACGTTTTTGATTATAATTCATTTATGCCACAACGAATTTATCACGGAAAAATTACCAATAAAGATCTTGCCCGCGCGATTATTTCCAATTTTTCGCACGGAAATTTACACGTCCAGCAATTTGGAACAGAAGAAAATCTTATCATCCAAATTGCCACAACTCCTTATGCCAGGTCGGGTGGTAAAACTGCGTTGAGCATTTCGCTGCAGAATGTTGAGGATGGCGTCTCTGTTGATGTCAGCAAACAAACATGGTTGGGTATTGCGGCAAGCCTCGGTATCTCTACAATTGCCACGATTCGAAATCCATTGAATTTACTTAATCGCCTTGACGATATCGCCCAGGACATTGAATACATGCAACTTGTTGAAAATGTTTGGAACGTGATCGATGGCACCGCCCGCTCGTTGGGATCCGGATTTGAGCTTTCAGAGAGACTCAACCGATACGTTTGCGACTACTGTAATACCGCTAACCCTCCCGGCGAGCCCAGTTGCATCGCGTGTGGCGCACCTTTGGGCAATATTCAACCCAAAACATGTCCAAAGTGCGGTTACGTTGTAAATAAATCCGAAAAGACCTGCCCCGTATGTGGTACGCTTTTATAGACAGGAGAAATTCCAATGATTAGAATTGTTGCTGACACCACTTCCACGATTGCGCCAAAAGAGGCTGAAAAGCTTAGTATTTATTACATTCCCCAAATAATTATCTTTGGTGACAAAGCCTATCGTGATGATAACGAAATTACAACCAAGGAATTTCTTGAAAAATTAAAAAAATCGCAGAGTTTACCTAAAACCGCTGCCCCGCCGCCAATTTTGTATCAACCGATTTACGACGAATGTGCCAAACGTAAAGATACAGTTATCGTCATTTGCCCTTCCCAGAAGGTAAGCGGCACATACCGCAGCGCAGCTGACGCAGCCCTGGAATACCCTGAAGCAGACATCAGAGTCGTGGATACACAAACAATAGGACCAGCGTTGGGTACACTTGTGCTCAAAGCGCTTGAATGGGCAAAAGAAGGAAGATCAGCTGATTTCATCGTTAAATCCATCGAAGAAATGGGTAAAAAAGCTCGAATCTATTTTTACGTCGATACTTTGGAATATTTATACAAAGGCGGTCGAATCGGGGCAGCTTCCGCATTAGTAGGCAGCATTTTACAGCTAAAGCCAATTCTTCTCTTTAAAGATGGACAGGTTAACCCGTTTGATAAACAACGGACGAAGAAAAAAGCCCTGTCAAGAATTGTGGAGTTGGTAACCAGCCAATGTCCCCCCACTTCTGACTCCCATCTAAGTATTCTGGAAGCTGACGCGATGGAAGACGCAGAAGCCTTAAAAAAGAATTTCCAGGAAAGCCTAAACATTAATTCAATCCAAATTACTGACCTTCCCCCTGCGATTGTGGTACACGCAGGTCCTGGTGTAGTCGCCGCAAGCTTTTTCTTAGAATAATTTTTTTGGAAAAAATAGAGATTTTATATAAAGACGATTATTTTATCGCGGTCAATAAACCGTCCGGTCTATTAACGATCCAGGACGGGTACAAACCAGAACTTCCTAATCTTAAGTCGATCTTAGCTAATCAATTTAACAAAGTTTATACTGTGCACCGCATAGATAAAGAAACAAGTGGTTTACTTATTTTTGCTCTAACATCAGAGTCTCACAGAAAATTTTCCCTTGTATTTGAACAACGAAAATTAAAGAAGGAATACCGCGCGCTTGTTTCATCCGAACTTCCCAAAGAGGCACTAACAATTGACCTACCCCTTCGTGTTAATGGAGATAGGCGGCACCGCACCATCGTTGATCCACAGAGAGGCAAGCCGGCCATTACAGTGATTACGTTTATAAGAAAATACAACTCCGCAACAGTGATTAGCGCGTCTCCACAGACTGGGTATACACATCAAATTCGTGCCCATTTGGCTGCAATCGATTGCCCTATTATCAACGATCCATTATATAATCCACAATCTATTGATAGCGAGCACTTTCCACCTCGTCTCCTTCTACATTCCTACAAAATTACTTTATTACACCCGTTTACTCAACAAACAATCGAAATCATTGCCCCATTACCACCTGGGCTTCATTTTTTGGAATGAATGTTTCATAAAAAACAGGGCTGTCTGAATCAAGACAGCCCTGTTTTGATTAACTAAATTTCGATTATTTGATCGCCACAGATTTTTTACTCTGCTTGATCGCCCAGGTAACACTAGCGAGCAGTACAACTACGACGATCCATCCAATTACACCCAATTCCTGGTACCTTACGATCACAGGAGCAGCAATAAGGCTAACCAGGTTGACAACTTTGATCATTGGATTCAGAGCAGGACCAGCCGTATCCTTCAGGGGATCACCTACAGTGTCACCCACAACGCCGGCTTTGTGTCGTTCAGAACCTTTACCGGTGTTTCCATCCAGATTCCGAGGCTCATCTTCAATAGTTTTCTTGGCATTGTCCCAGGCGCCGCCTGAATTTGCCATAAATACTGCCAAAAGCTGTCCACTGAGAATGACACCTACCTGGAAACCGCCTAATGCTTCTACCTGCAGTACCAGACCGATCAGCAGCGGCATAACAACTGCGATGATGGCTAGCGGGATCAACTCCTTTTGAGCAGATTGGGTTGAAATGCCTACAACCTGAGCGTAATCAGGTTTCTTTGTCCCCTCAATAATGCCCGGGATTCTGAACTGCCGCCGTACTTCCTCCACCACTTTACCCGCGGCACGAGTTACAGCCCTGATAGAGAGTGATGAGAATAACCACGGCAGTGCTCCACCAAGTAAGAGACCAACAAATACTTTGATATCAGATATTCGTATTGAAGTTAATACCTCGATATCCAAATTAAGGTCGTTGATCAAGCTTTGTTGAACCCGTGCTACATCCGTAATGTAGGAGGAGAACAGACTTACTGCGGCGATAACTGCGGATGCGATTGCGATACCCTTCGTGATGGCTTTAGTCGTGTTGCCAACCGCGTCCAGATCTGCCATGATTTGTCGGGCGCGCTTTGTCTCCTCATCAGTTTGATCGTGCCAGGACATTTCACCGATGCCGTTCGCATTGTCAGAAATAGGCCCGTAGGAATCCATCGCAACATTATTTCCGGTATGGCTCAACATACCGATACCTACCATCGCTACACCGTAAAGAACATAAATTGGCTCCATATTTCCATACAGGAACAACGAAAAAATGAAGCTGATTGAGATTACGACGAGCGCCCAAACGCTTGATTCCATTCCCAACGACAAGCCTGAAAGAATCGTTGTTGCGGGACCAAATTTTGTTGAATCCACGATTTCTTTAACAGGCGCGTACTTAGTGGATGTAAAGTATGAAGTCAGTGGATTGAAAACCACTGCCAGACCGACACCAATGGTTGTCAACATAGCCAGTTTCCAGTCATGAGCATATGCGATGGCCACAACAAACGACCAGATCACCGTGTTGATACTGGATACTTCATACGATCTGAACATTGATTCTTCAGCGTCATGAGCCCGAAGAAACTTGATCGGGAACTTTTCCCAAATGGGAACTGTGAATGTGCCTAGAATGGAACTGACAACACCAATACCGCGAATGATCAACGGATAAACGATCCACTTCAAACCATTTTCAGGGTCCATGGACCATAAAGCAATACCAAGAATCAATGCAGAAACGATGGTAACTTCGTAACTCTCAAAGATATCCGCTGCCATACCAGCGCAATCACCAACATTATCTCCAACAAGATCGGCAATTACAGCTGCGTTGCGAGGATCGTCTTCAGGAATGTCGCGCTCAACTTTTCCAACAAGGTCAGCGCCGACATCAGCGGCTTTGGTGTAGATACCTCCACCGACGCGCATAAACAGGGCGAGAACCGTTCCGCCAAAGCCAAATCCCAGTAAAACATCAGGAGATGCTTTGCCAAATATGATGAAAATTAGCGTACCGCCCAGTAACCCCAAACCATCGGTGAGCATACCTGTAATTGTTCCTGCGTAGTACGCGATGGAAAGGGACTCATTGAAGCTTCTGCGCGCTGCGGATGCAGACCTCACACTCGCTTGAATAGCCATGCGCATACCAAGCTGACCAACAAGCAACGAAAATGTTGCGCCTAAAACAAAGGCTAATGCACGGCCAACCGCAATGATGAGCTGAGTGTTGTTTGGAAACTCTAGTTTCGCTTCGTGACTTGGCGGAACCACATAAACCGAAAGAAACAAAGCGACAAATAAAATACCGATCGCAGGAAGAATTGTTTTTAACTGCTGTGACAGGTAGGAATCCGCACCTTCCTTGATTGCCTCCCACACTTCCTGCATCTTCGCGGTACCTTTATCCTTCTTCATAACTGTTCCACGCAATAGCCAGGCGTAAATCAGGCTGATGAATGCAACAATTAATACCCCAAACACACCAATTTGCTCGAAATTTGTAAGTCCATGTCGAGCGAGCCCTAAGATATCCATCTTTCCTCCAAATTATGAAATTTTACTTGCATTTTTTGGCACATTGAAAGTGTTTACTGCAAAAAGTTAATTATACAGATTTTATAAAAAAAATCAATAATAATTTATAAATTCCCGCAGTTTTTGGGTTTTTCCTGTATAATAGCGAGGTTTTGCCTGTAGATGAAGTGACATAAATACTCAAAATAACTGCAAATAGAAATTTACTACGCAATTTTCTATTGTATTTCTTACAAAACGAGTGTATTCTGATTAAGAAATAGTAAAAGGCTGGTGTTACTTGGATAAACCGATTATTCCGATTGACGACGATGATGAAGACTACCCGGCGATCGCCAGGTTGATTGAACTTGGTCGTCAGAAAACCTACATAACCATAGACGATATCCTCCATTTCTTTCCTGAAGCTGAGCAGGACGTTGAACAGCTCGAAGAAACCTTTGCTGCGTTAATGAGCGCCGGTATTCCATATGTTGAAGATGAAATTCTTCACGAGGAACCATCAGATGAAGACCTCACTACCGCTGACGATGAGATAAGCGAGACAAAGGCTGCTGCGACCGATGACCTGGAAAATATTGATACAGATGACACAATTGGGCTTTATCTCAAAGAAGTAAGCCGTGTTCCCCTGCTTAACGCTGAGGAAGAAGTTGAGTTAGCGCAACGTATCGAGCGCGGTCGGATGGCTCGAGAGGAATTGGCAAAAGGTAATGTTAGTAACAGACGCCGACTTGAATTGCGGAAGCTGATCGAAGATGGCTGGGCTGCAAGAGAACACTTAATCACTGCTAATTCCAGGCTCGTCATAAGTGTGGCTAAAAAGTATATGGGACGTGGTGTTCCCTTCCTGGATCTTATTCAAGAAGGAAATATTGGCCTCATCCGCGCGACAAAAAAATTCGATTACCGGCGCGGTCACAAATTCAGTACATATGCGACCTGGTGGATTCGCCAGGCAGTTACCCGCGCCATTGCTGACCAAGGACGTACTATCCGTGTCCCAGTGCACATGGGTGACCAGATCAACAAACTCCTTCGCGTACAACATCAACTCACTCAGAGGCTTGGGCGCGAGCCAACTGTTGAAGAATTAGCCATAGCGCTTGATGTTCCACCCAAAAAAGTGGAGAACATGATCCAGGTAGCTCGTCGGCCTCTTTCGCTTGAAACCCCTACCGACGATGAAGAGGATTCTGTTTTGGGAGATTTTATCGAGGATGATGAAGCACCTCCTCCTGATGAATCAGCCACCTACAATCTTTTACGCGAACATCTTGAAGAGGTTTTGAACGGATTACCTCCTCGTGAAGTGAGAATTCTCCAGCTTCGCTACGGCTTGCTCGATGGACAGGCTTATACGCTGGAAGAAGTGGGCAGAAAAATGGGTGTGACGCGTGAACGTGTCAGGCAAATCGAAGCGCAAGCACTAAGCAGGCTGCGTCACCCCTCTATCCGCAGGAAATTGCGTGATTATTTAGGTGAATGAAATTCAATCTGGCATGGATATCCATGCCTTTTTGCTTAATTTTCTTCTGCTGTATAATATTAAATTGAATTTATCAATTGCGGAGGAGTATTAGAATGAGCACAATAACGCTTCGCGAGTATCATCAGTTAATTGATACCCTCATAGAAAAAAACGCCAATGAAGAGGCAATTTTTCATTGCACAAATATTCTGACTAGTTATCCGAAGTCTGCTAAAACCTATCAGCAGTTAGGTCAGGCCTTGCTTGAGAATAAGCGCTACGAAGATGCTGAGAATGTCTTTGCCATGGTTCTTTCTGTTTTCCCGGATGATTTTTTGGCTCATGCCGGACTTAGCGCAATACATGAAGAAAATCGTGAGATTGACAAATCGATCTGGCACATGGAACAGGCTTTTGAAACCCAACCTTCCAACCAAACCATACAGGACGAGTTGCGCAGGCTGATCGGTAAACGCGATGGAACTGAACCATCAAAAATCAGGCTAACACGCGGTGCTCTCATCAGGATGTATACCAAAGGCGAACTTTATCAACAGGCTATTGCCGAAACCCAGTCTGCACTCCAAGCATACCCTGATCGCGTCGATCTTAAATTACTTCTAGCCAGATTATTAGTTCTGACAGACGCTCATTCTGAGGCTAAAGAAATCTGCAGCGACATTCTTACAAACAACCCCTTCTGCTATGAAGCAAATCGGATTATGTTTGAACTGAGCGCAACAGCTTCCGACGCTGACAATTTCAATCCGATCTATTATCAAAGACTGACCGAGCTCAATCCCTACTATTCGTTTATTGAAACCGCAGCAGAAAAAATCGAAGATGTACCGGATGAGAAAATTTCTCTCGATAAGCCTGAATTTTTTCCTGCAGAAACAGACGATTCAGATACTCCTGAATGGGCTAGCCGAATTGGAATACCCTGGTTTGAAGAGACTAACGGACAAAGTGTTGAAAAAGAAGTCTTTGATATGCCTGATCTACAACCTATAAACGATGATATTGACGAAGAACCTTCGTTATCCATTCCTTTCATCAATGAAAATGACAATATTGGTGAAGAAAACGAAAACATTATAGAAGATGGTACGAATTCCCCTGCGGATGACTTACCGGAATGGATTTCCAAATCTGGTTGGATTAGAGCGAATGATGAAGAAATTGCCGAAATCGCCGATGAGACGGGAGAGTCCACCACTGAAATCGCACCCGAAATCGATGCTTCCAATGCTCAACCCGCTGAAGACCTGCCTGATTGGTTGCAATCACTTAGCCCAACGGGAAGTGATGCACCACAGCTATTTACCTCAGATGGTCAGGAATCGATTCCTGAGGCTGCTATTCCTCCGCTTCCGCCTGAAATCATTTCCGAATTCCTGTCCGATGATAATGTTGATACAGAATATCCTCAACCACCAGTACCCGCTGAAATTGCCGATACTCTTGACTCGTTATCAGGCGATCCGACTAAATCTTCATCCGATGCAACACTTCCCATAAGTGATGATTCAATTTCAGATTTACCGGATTGGTTGAAAGACCTGGATACAAGCGAATTTATCGTCAATATTGCTGAAGAGTCTCAAAATTCCTCAGATACCGTCTCCGGATTGGAAGAGACACCTGTTGAACTGGAAAATACCTCT
>JACDJA010003196.1_pt1 | contig 10808 bp, 7 predicted proteins | sample 7449241 | NCBI WGS metagenome assembly JACDJA01 (sample SAMN14253289, study PRJNA609438) | sludge metagenome | isolation source: initial anaerobic sludge | collected 2018-12-20 | reverse complement strand
GCTCTTCCTGGGGTCGAGCTGCATCTACCCCCGGCTCGCACCGCAGCCGATGAAGGAAGAATACCTGCTCACCAGCGAACTCGAACCGACTAACCGCCCCTACGCCCTCGCCAAGATCGCCGGCATCGAAATGTGCTGGGGCTACAACCGCCAGTACAAGACCCAGTTCCTCGCCGTCATGCCCACTAACCTCTACGGCCCCGGCGACAATTACCACCCCGAGAACTCGCACGTCATTCCTGCCCTGATCCGCCGCTTTCATGAAGCGAAGCTTGCGGACGCGCCGAGCGTTACCGTGTGGGGAACGGGCACGCCCAAGCGCGAATTCCTCTACAGCGAAGACATGGCCGATGCCTGCGTGTATCTCATGAACCTGCCGGATGAACAATTCGTGCCGCTGCTGGGCCAGGACCGCAACGACGGCTTGGCGCCGCTGGTCAACATCGGCGTCGGTCACGACCTCAGTATCCGCGAGCTCGCCGAAGCCGTGGCCGCGACCGTGGGTTACCAGGGCAAGCTCGAATTCGACGCCAGCAAGCCCGACGGCACGCCGAGGAAGCTGATGGACGTGGGGCGGCTGAACAGCATGGGTTGGCACGCGCCCACGGCCTTCAAGAAAGGGCTGGCCAAGGCTTACCTGGACTTTGTCGAGAAACATGCGTGACGCGTTCCAAAATGTTCTGTGGATATCCGCTGTGCCGAAGTGCGCACAGTGCGGCATCCGCTGCGCTAATTGGTCGCTCTCTTCCAGAGCAAAAGGGCTGACATGACCAGCCAAATATTTCCCCACCGCATGAATGGTCCCGCCTCATCTTTCGGCGTGTGGGGCCTGCTCGGGGTACTTGCCATAGCCGCGGTACTGGCTGTTTTTTTCGGCCTGATCGCGGTCACCACCAGCCCCATCCTCGTGAGCATGGCTGCAGCCCTGGTGGTGGGAGCATTTCTACTGGCCAAACCAGTCTTGAATATCTGGTTTGTGCTGGTGCTTGGTCTGCTGGTGGTGGGCGTCGTGCCCATCTGGGCGGATGGCCTCGGCAGCAAAGCGGTCTGGGGTGTTTCCATTCTGGGTTTCGCTCTGATGGGAAGCGCGCTTTTTAGTGCGGCTAGCAGACCGGGCGCAACGCGCAACACACCGGCATTTGTCTGGGCGGCCCTGATTTTCATGCTGTATGCAGTGGTCGCCACACTCATCCAGTTTTATTCCATTGGGGAATTTCTCACCGCGTTCAAGCGTTACTTTCAGGCGTTTGGGCTTATGTTCGCCCTTTGCTGGCTGGCCATCGGCGAGCAGGATATCCGCCGCTGGCGCAAGTTTTTTGTCATCGTTGCGCTGGTGCAACTGCCTTTTGCCTTGTACGAACTCATCAGCTTGGTCCCGTTGCGCGAAAGTTTTCGTATTCCTAATCTGGTACCCATCGACGTAGTGGCGGGAACCTTTGGCGCGAGCCTTTATTTGGGCGGTGCTAATGGCGAGATGGCCACATTTCTGATTTTCGTCCTGGCCTTTATGCTGGCACGGCGACAGGCGAAAATATTAACGATGGGCCGCTTGGTCTTCATGGTGCCATTGGTGTTGGCCCCGCTGTTTTTAGGAGAGACCAAGGCTGCGGTGCTCATGCTTCCAATGATGTTTCTCGTGCTTTATCGCCACGAGTTGCTGACGCGGCCTCACTATGCCGTGATGGGTTTGCTGCTGGGCATCTTGCTGACTCTCGGTGCTTTGCAGACCTATCTCAGCATCACCAAGACAACGCTGGATGAGCAGATTGCAGCTACCCTCGATTACAACATTTACGAAAGAGGATACGGGAGTCTCCACCTCAACCGTACAACGGTGCTTACCTTTTGGGCCAAGCGTCAGGGTGCGCATGACCCGGTTTCTCTGGTGTTGGGCAACGGCCTCGGCAGTTCGCATCGCGCTACAGGGGGACATCTTGATATCCGGTATCCCACCCATGGCATCGGCTTGACGGCGGCTTCGACCCTGTTCTGGGATCTGGGTATTTTGGGCTTTGCATTGTTTCTCGCCATTCTGGCGCTTGCCTGGCGCACGGCCGGCCGGCTGCGACGAGAAGCCGCCGAGGCGCTGGTGCGGGCGGATGCCGCGGCGATTCAGGCGATTTTGCCTCTGTTCGGCTTTTTTCTTTTCTATAAGCTGAGTTTGCTGGAAACTCTGACTTTCCAGATTGTTTTCGCTGCTTTGCTCGGATACCTCGCTTGGTTGCATCGCAGGCATGCTTGTTCGCCTTCAGCGAGTCAGCCATGAGTACACCGGCGGCTTATTCGAAACAGGCGCTGAAGCGCAGTGCCTGGCATTTCCTGGGTGGCAAGGCCGTGTCCGCGCTGCTAACGTTCTTAGTCCTGCTTTGGCTGGTGCGGTTGTTGTCGGTGGCGGAATATGGCGTCTATGTCACCTTGGTGGCAAGCATAGAATTGGCCATGGTTATCTCCACCCTGGGACTTCCCTGGATGGCTGCGCGTTTTCTGCCAGAATTCCGCCTGCATGCCCCTAGGCCACAGTTCAGGCGTCTGGTTCTCAATGTTCTGGCCTGGCAGGTGGCTGCGTTGGCCGGACTTGCTGGCGTTCTGGCCCTAGGGCTGGATGTGTACCTGGGCTGGGCCAATCTGGAGGCTTACCACACAGTGGCTCAGGTTTATCTGTTGATGCTGTTCGCCGAGGGAATCGGGCGCGGGGTGCGTGAAAGCCTGTTGGGCCCCTTGCTGCTACAAGGTGTTGCCCAGATCAGTTTGGTAATACGCAATCTGGTCTTTATTGCGCTGCTGGCGGCGGCAACCCACGCCGGCACCATATCACTGATAGACGTAGTACGGGCTGAGTTGGTTGCGTCGGTGGTGGGCGCTCTGCTTGCTTTGGGTGGTTTGGCTCATCATCTGAGAAAATCTGACCCAATGCTGGGAAAACCCGGCTGGCAGAAACCGCGGCTTGTCGCAATGTGGCGTGTCGCCAGCCACATGTATCTGAGCAATTTGCTCACCATGCTTTACAGCCCGCAGGTTTATGTGCTGTTTATCCAGCGCTACCTGGGGGTCGAGGCAGCGGCGGTTTTTGGTTTTCTGCGCACGCTGTATGAACAAATTTCGCGCTATCTGCCCGCCACCCTGTTGTTTAGCTTGGTGCGCCCGAAGTTGGTAGCCAGCTATGTGGGCGATAGTGGCGCAGATGGTCTGTCGCGTAACGTTAATTTAGCGGGAAAGCTCAGCCTGTTTGTGTTGATGCCAGTAGTGGCCTTTGTCGGTGTTGGGGGGCAGGATCTGGTTGGCCTGCTATCGGGCGCCAAATTTCCCGACACCGGGTTGTTGTTTTTTGGCTTTATGTTGGCGCTGATTCCTTACAGCCAGCGGCAGCTTCTGGAAACAGTGGCGGTGGCTTCAGGTTTCAGCCATCTTTGTGTTCGTGCTGCAGTGAGTGGCCTTTTAATGTTGCCCTTGATGTATGGCTTGTTGGTCGCAGGCCTGAAGTTGTGGTCGCCGGTGATTGCACTAGGGGTGGGCTATCTCTTATTCAATAGCGTGATCATGGTCGGCATCGTTCGCCACACCAGTTATCGACCGGATATTCGTGGTTTTTATAAATTGCTGGCCTCTGCGCTGGCTGGGTTTTTGGCAGCAGTCTGGCTGCCTGCTGTGCACGCAGTATGGATACTTTTAATCAATGTGGCTATGTTGGTCATGGTGGTTTACCTGTTGGTGGCCTGGTTGATCAAGCCATTTTCAGCGGAAGAACGCGCGCGACTGAACGGCATGTTCAACAGGAAATTGTTTATCTGGTAAACATCATGTCTTTTCGTCTCCTCTTCCTTACCGCCGAAACCTGCCCGACCTTCCGGGCGGACGTAAACGTATTGTTTGGCAAGCACCTGCCGCGCCACGGTGTTTGTTCGGACATCGTCGCTGGCAGAACGCCGGGAGCAAGCGTGAATGTTCAGTGGGGCGGTGGCGAAGCTTATTTATGCAACATCGAAGGTGGGGCCGCGAAAAAGCACATCAAGGTAATGTTGCATGGTATCCGACATCTGTTCCGCGCCGACCGCTCGCGCTATCAGGCTATTCAGGTGCGTGACATGCCAGTGTTGGCCACCTTTGGCCTGCTGGCCGCCCGTATCAAGGGGCTGCCATTTTATTACTGGATGTCCTACCCCATGCCGGAAGGACAGGTCGCACTGGCGCGTGAGCGTGGATTGTCGGCTGGGTTGATGAAATTTCTGTTTCCTTGGGTCAGTGGCCAGGTGGGTGGATTTCTGCTTTACCGGGTTTTGTTGCGCCGGGCGGATCATGTGTTCGTCCAGTCGGATCGAATGAAGGTGGATATGGCGGCAAGGGGCGTGAATCCCTCCAACATGACGCCAGTTCCCATGGGAGTTGATCTTGAGGACATCCGCCTTGAGGAAATTCGACCGGCCGACGATCTCGTGTTCAAAGGGCGGCGAGTGTTGGTTTATCTGGGTACCCTGGATCGGCCACGGCGGATCGAAGTTCTGTTCGAGATGCTGGCTTTGCTAAGCAAACAGATACCCGAAGTGCTGCTCGTATTGGTTGGTGACACGCAGGACGCGGTATATCGCAACTGGCTTAAGCACAAGGCGGTAGAGGTAGGTGTGTCCGAATACGTGCACTGGACCGGGTGGCTACCGATGAAAGAGGGCTGGCGCTATGTCAAGACCGCTGAAGTAGCCTTGTCTCCTTTTCCACGGGGTTTCTTATTGGATAGTGCATCACCGACCAAAGTGCCGGAATACTTGGCTTTAGGGGTCCCCGTTGTATGCAACGACAACCCGGATCAGGCAAGCGTCATCGGCAGCAGCGGCGCCGGCTTATGCGTGTCATATACCGCACGGGATTTTGCCGATGCGGTCGTTGCAATGCTGGCCATCGATGATCAGGCCCGCAGCGCAATGATCATTGGGGGCAAACGCTACGTTGCAGAGCAGCGGGATTACAAGTTGCTCGGGGAAAAGCTGGCACGACGCTACTTGGTGCTTCAATCTCACGATCATGTAGTGCAATGAATACACAAGAGAACCGCTTGAATGGGTTGGCGTGTGCAGATATTTTCGCTGTTGCAACGGGTGCCATGTGCGTCCAACTACGGCTTGAAGGTTAAAAAATGCCAAAAACTAAAGGCTTGCAGGTTGGTATTTTAACCATGCATCGGGTGTTGAATTACGGTTCATTCATGCAGGCTTATGCATTGAAGCGCGTGATTGAATCATATGGCTACGAGGTTGCATTCAAGGATTTCAAAAAAGGCCAGCCTCGCCACATCGGGGAGAAGGTCAAGAAGCCTGGTAGGGTCCAAAAGCTGGCGAAATTGCCCAAGATTCTCTCCAATATTCCGGAAACACTGCACAACCGTAAATTCAAGAGTGAGCTCAAGAAATGTTTCGAGCAGGTGTGTTGGCCTCTCCTGAATGTCCCGCAAGCGCCTGACTACAACCTGTCCGCAGATGTCATGGTGATTGGCAGCGATGAGGTTTTTAATTACACGCAAAACCATGCCTTTGGTTATGTACCATGCCTGTTTGGGCATGGCGTTGAGGCCCCTGTGATTATCAGCTACGCGGCATCTGCTGGTTATGCCAATGCGGAGGATGTTGTCCACGATGACATGAAAGACGAAATCGCATCTGGATTAAACCGCATTAAACATCTTGCGGTTCGAGATGAGAATACCCGGGAATTGGTTGAGTACTGCATCAACAAAACACCGGATTTGGTCATTGACCCAACCTTGATTTATGACTTCGACACGCTGCTGCCCAAGAGTCCAGTTGTAACTGGAGATTACTTGCTTGTTTATGCATACGCCGGCCGGATGGCCCCTCATGAAATCGAGACTGTACGGGAATTCGCAGCGAGAAATCGGCTTAAGCTGGTTTCTGCGGGCGCCTATCATGCCTGGTGTGACGAAAATATTGTGGTGGCGCCTTTCGAACTGCTGCGTGTTTTCAAGGACGCGGCTTTTGTCGTGACAGATACTTTTCACGGCAGCATTTTTGCGATGAAGTCGAACACACAATTTGCCGCGTTGATCCGTAAACAGCACAAGCTTGGCAGCAACTCAAATAAGGTGCTGTACCTGTTAAGGCAGCTTGGCATGGACTCAAGAATCGTTGCTGATGTTTCACAGATGGATAAGGTTTTATCTACGCCCGCCCCATGGGAGACCTTCAAGACGCGTCTGGAACCTTTGCAAGAAAAATCACGCGACTTTCTGCGGACAGCGTTGGCGGTTGGTGAATGAATGATGTCGTACAAGAAAATCATTCTTAGATGGACCCCGAAATTGACACATCGATTGCTTCGGGATGTTTATTCAATTTTACGGATGTTGCCAAACTATAGCTATGATTTTTGGCGCTATCTAGCCCATGCTGGAATGAATATAAGCCGCAGTAATCGTTCAGAGCGTGCAGCCAGGATTACGCTTATTTACCACCAGGTGGAAAAGGGCTTGAGCCTTGCTAATCCACGCTTTGGATTTGGTATGAAAGTGATCCCTGGCCTGCTTCATGATGTTGATGTTTATGTTGGGCGATTTGGGATAGAAGAGCCGGCAAAAACAGCAATGGCGGCTCTAGCCGCTTACGTGGGGTTTCATGAACGAAGTGGTCAGGAAGCGGACTTTGTGAAGAAACGACTAGCGGAAATCAAGCGTAAACATGGCATTTCTGATGAGATTTTGCAAGGGTGGAATGGCGGGACGTCACACATAACACGCTCTGGCCTGCTCACGGCACGGAATCAAGGGTTTAAGGCTTTCTTTGAATCCAGGCACAGCATCAGACAGTTTTCTGGCGGGACTATTCCGCGCGAAGATGCCAGACGGGCGGTAGAACTTGCACAGAAAACACCATCGGTGTGTAACCGGCAACCCTGGAAAGCGCACTTATATGACAACCCGTCGAAAATCTCATGCCTGCTCGAAATTCAGGGCGGCAGCCGCGGGTTTGGCGAAAAGGCGTCGCTGGTGTTTGTGGTAACCAGCGAGTTGGGCTGCTTTGTTAGTGCGGCCGAGCGCTATCAGGCATGGATCGATGGTGGAATGTTCTCGATGTCCCTGTGTTTAGCCTTGCATGACTTGGGTTACGGAACCTGTTGTCTAAATTGGTCGAAAGAATGGGCGGATGATAAAGCCCTGAGGGCTGCGGCTGCGATAGCGGCATCCGAACAAATCATCATGCTCATAGCGGTTGGCACATTGCCAGAAGAATTTGAAGTGGCCAGATCTTGTCGTCCACCGGTTGATCAGTGTCTGGTTATTCATTAAACATTTTATTAGCTGCTTGGCTGTAATTTTATTGGCCTTGGTTGACGGATTATTTATGTACGCATTTGTTCATATTGAAAAAGCTGCAGGTACAACGTTGATCCATATTTTGCGCAGGAATTTTTTTATGCGCTATGTGGATGTCCGTCCTCTTTCGCCAAACAGCCAATCTGTATTTAATGCTGTGGATTTGAAAAAGTATTTGAAGATAAACCCATTTACCGAGTGTATAGGCGGCCATGCTGTCACGCCTTTTGGCAATCTCGAAGATGTCTGCAGTGATATTAAGTATTTTACTGTTTTGCGGGACCCTGTTAAGCGATATTTGTCTCAATATGAATATACTGTTCACAGTATGCGTAGAAAAATAACTTTTGAGCAATTTCTTAAGTCGAAATCATGGTGTGATCTGCAAACAACTAAAATTGCTGGTGTGGCTGATGCTCGGAAAGCGATTGAAATCCTAAATAAGAAGTTTTTTGTAGTTGGAGTTGTCGATCAATTTGATTTGTTTCTGGCTACATTGCGGCAGGCCGTCACAACAAAATCATTGGATATTTCATATGAGCAAAAAAATATTGGTGTTACGGGCAAACGTGTAGGAATCTATGAGGAATATAAGGACCGTATTTTAGAAAACAATAGTCAAGATAGTGTGTTGTATGAATACTGTAAAAATGTGCTTATACCAGCTCAGACAAGGCGATTTTTCGGAGACGAGAACTATAAGCTAGCGGATCGACTAGATGTAGGGACAACATTTTTAGGCAAAGTCAAGTCTTATTCTGACTATGTGTTACGTAAGGCTTACTTTGAGCCGGTTACGGGCATTATTCGAAAGAGCAATGGACTGGCGCCAAATGGATCTTATTGACTGCCTGTTGTTTGATTGTTGAGAAAGGTAATTAGCCTGATTTCAAACACTCGCTTCGTTATTGTTGTATCAACGCTTCTAACATCATTTGTTACAACATCCTCTGCTGCGTCGGAGTTGTGGTTTCCGTTTAGGGAAAAAACGATAGATGTGGTTGAAGATAGCGTACTGGATTTTTCCAATCTGCACTCAAAGGCATCTACAGATGAAAAGGCCGGTCTGCAGGTAGACCGTGACAGCTACCGCACCATTGCAGGGTCAAAGCGTTACCTTTGCGCCTCGATGGTGCCGAGCGGTCCCAATGGCGGGATGCCCGAAAAAGAGGAGGCTGATCGCTGGGTAGAACAAATGCGGCGTACGGGTTACAACTTGGTGCGGTTGCATTTCATCGATGCAATTCTTATGTCGGATCGCAAGGGCGATTTCGATTACGATCCCGTCGCGTTAGATCGTCTGCATTACCTGATGGCACGCCTCAAAGCTGCAGGTATTAATTCTGTTGTGGATGGGCTAACCTCGGATAATGGAGCCTATGGCAATGTTCTGCCGCACCGTTGGGCCAAGCATTACAAACTTAGAGAGCGACTGTATTACGATCCAGCCGCGCTGGAGCACTGGAAACGCCTTGTCACCTCGCTTTGGGGCAGGGTGAATCCGTACACGGGATTGGCACCGCTAAATGACCCATCCATGTTGGGAATGATCTTGGTGAATGAGGGCGGTTTGCCGTTTCTTGCGACGCTAGTGGGGCATTATCCAAAAGAATTGGCTGTGCCGTTCGGTGCTTGGTTGGCGACGCGCTATCACAACGAGGCGGCGTGGAGAAAGGCGTGGGGCGAGGAGGTTACGGCGCGCGATCAGTTTGGCGCGTCTGTCAACGTGCCTGACGAAATCCGGGGGCGCGACAAACGTTCGCGGGATTTTGCGTCGTTCGTTTCTGAGCGGGAGACAGCACTATATAAAGCGATGGAAGCCCATGTGCGATCGCGAGGTTTTAAGGGTCTGGTTACCAGTTACAACAATTGGGGTTTCAAACATGCGCATGCGGTGCGGGATGCGGTCGACTGGGTCGATATGCATGCGTATCAGTCGCTACCCTCACGCAATGCCATGCCAGGGTCGGTGCTGGCACAAACAAGCATTTTCGATGATGCGGGCCGGTATGGCCGTTCGCTGGCTAACGCGCGGCACTGGGGGAAACCCTTTACTGTGACGGAATATGGGCAGCCGTTCTGGAACCAGTGGCGCCATGAATCAACAGCCTGGATTCCTGCGCTAGCCGCGTTTCAGGGCTGGGATGCAATTTGCCAATTTGCCGAGTTGCCGGTACTCCTCGAATACAGCAAGTCAGGTCCGCCCCGCCGTCAGGCAATGTATCCATTCGGGGTGGGCGCTGATCCGATCGCACGGGCGGGCGAACGACTTGCCGCCTTGCTGTTTCTCCGTGGCGATGTTGCACCGTCGCGCACACGCCTCATGCTGGATTTGGACCCCAAGGCCTTATTCTTGAAGGGAAATGTTTGGGGGCAGATTCCCGAGCATCTCAGCCGGATGGCAATGGTAGTTGGAACGGGCTTGGCGCTACCGCGAATGTCGGCCATCCCGAAAACCAAGCAGGATATTCATTTTCCGCTGGACGCTGGTGCAGGAGCAGGGGGCTGGCTTGACAAAGTCCGCAATGTGGCACTTAGGAAAGGCTTTTCGTTTGGCGAGGATCCTGTGGCGCAACTCAAGTCGACCGGGCTACTGCCATCCGTGAATCGAACAGACATGTCTGCCGGATTGTTTGAAACGGATACGGGTCAGATGGTATTCGACACACCCCAAAAAAGGCTGTCTATCGTGACGGCACGCACAGTGGCATTGACATTGCGGTCTGGCTCGATGCACGGCGGAGCGGTAGAGGTGACAAACTTGTCCTCGCCGGCAACGGTTGCCGTAGGTGCACTCGATGATCAGGTAATTGAACAAAGCCGTCGCTTGCTCGTATGGGTGCTGACCGATGCGATCAATACGGGGATGGAGTTTGCCGATTCCGAAAGAACGACATTGAAGAAGCTGGGCAGCTTTCCTCCCAGGATACGCGCGATTACGGGGCGGTTGGCGATCAGGCACAGTGATGCCGGGGCACGGAAGGTGTGGGCGATTGATCAGGCTGGCCGGCGTGCTGCTGAGGTGCCGTCAGGTGTCGAGGACGGATTCCTGCGCTTTGCGATTGATAACGTGGTGCCGGGATATGGCCCGGTCACTTATTTTGAGGTGGCTGACCGATGAATGGCAATTTGGGTAACTGGCCTTGAGAACGACACGCATCCGAACCTTTTACCCGGCTGACCCGGCAGGCATTGTTCCGGGGGGCGTAGACACGTTTATTCGGGGGCTCATCAAGTGGGCGCCGGAAGATATCGAATTCAGTCTGGTCGGCATGACGACCGACGAGGCCGCGCGCCCTGTTGGGCGCTGGACGCGCTGTGATCTGGGCCGCTGCCAATTCGACTTTTTCCCGGCGGTGAAGGTGGCCGAGGCGGGTGGACGGTCACGGGTTCCGTTGTCGCTGCGGTTTGCCTGGGGGGCGGTTCGTTATCGTCAGGCCTGTGCCAGCGATTTCGATGTGTATGAGTTCCATCGCGTGGAACCGGCTTTGCT
>JACDJA010003194.1_pt1 | contig 10817 bp, 10 predicted proteins | sample 7449241 | NCBI WGS metagenome assembly JACDJA01 (sample SAMN14253289, study PRJNA609438) | sludge metagenome | isolation source: initial anaerobic sludge | collected 2018-12-20 | reverse complement strand
CTCTCTTGGCGTCGTTTAAAGCTTTTCTGATAGCCTTAGAGGCGAGTTCAATATTTGTTATGGCACCCTTTTTAATCCCTTGAGACTTAGTAATGCCGTGTCCCATGATCTGAATCTGACCATCATCAAGTCTGTCAGCTATGATGGCACAAATTTTCGTCGAGCCGATATCAATAACTAAAAATGGACTATTCAACTGTAAGATCCTTTACAAAAACTTTTGTAGGGTATTTTTGATTGAGTATACGAGTAAGTTCGGATTCGAAAAGTGCATTTTTAAGTTGAGAAGCTATTTGTACCGACATCCCTTCCTCCTCGCCTTCTAATGAGACTCTCTTCTGATCCAAGATTGTATATATGATTTTCTTGTCAGATACTGTAATAATACCCTTTTCTTTCGTAGTTGTAAAGAGTTTCTGCAAAAATTGTAAACTTTCTTGATCATTTAGTGTCGCAATGTCCGCTTTTTGACCAAGCGTAAGGTAGTCTGTTTGCTTCTCTTTTTGAGGGTCAAAATTATCTAAAATACTCTTTGAAAGCTCGATGAATGCGTTAACTTTTGCATTTTTAAGATAGTCATTTTTTACAAGTTCTTTTGCTTCCTCAAAATTCATTTCAGAAGGAGCAACACTGTTGACAACTTGTATTGATACAAAATGATCATTATTGGCTTTGGATTTCAGGAAATCTCCATTTTTCGCGGATGTTATCGCCTCCCATATCTCTTCTGTAAATTGAGGATCATTTTTTTCTACCAAGACTGATTTATCTGCTTGCAATTCACCTTTTTTAAATGCGATAGAATCGAGTTTTGCCTGTTTTTCAGATTTGTCGATTTTGACATCAGCAACCACAAGTTCTTTTGCTTCTTCTAAACTAAGAGGATCCCCATTTTCGTTGGTATATTTGTAGTTAAATTTTTTATACTGTTGTTGTATTTCGTCTTCGCTCACATTGATATCTTTTGTATCTGTAACTTTGATAGCTAGGTTATATCGCGTTTTGTACATATACTCTAAACTCTTTGTTTCCCAATATTTTTTTAGCACTGCATCGCTAAGATCAACCTTTGCCTCATCTTCACTTATAACTCTATAAGCTATCTTTGTTTTGTTGCTTAAAGCATAGTCGATAACCCCTTTTTCATAATCGCTGACATCTTCTTTGAAAAGAGCTATAAGTTTATTGATTTTGAGCTCATCTCTAAGTCCATCTTCAAATGTTTTTGGTTTGACATGCTGGGATGCAAGGAAGTTCTCATAAATCTCTCTATTGAAGACCCCGTTTTCTTGAAAGTTTGGAAGGGATTCTAGATTTTTTGCAATCTCCTTATCTGTTACGATGATTCCAAATTCATCAGCAAGGTTAAGGAGTAAGGCTTGCGTTTGTATGATTTCAAATGCTTGTTTTTTGATTCCGATTTTCTCTGCTTTTTCTTCATCAAGATTCCCTTGGAGCATTTGATTGTAGTAACTGTAAAGTTGTGAGTAGGTCATCTGATACTTTGTTTTTTTGATATCGATATCTCCGACTTTAGCGATGGAGTCACTTGTTGATCCAAATTTATAACTTCCCCAACCGACAAAACCGGCACCTATAAAAGCTATCGTTGCTATCCATATGGTCCATACGAGGTATCTATTGTTTTTTTGCATCCAACCAATCATAATTCATCTGCCTTCAATTTAAAAGTTTGTACAATATTTTAGTCAACTTGTTATTAAGTGTAATTGAAAAAGCAAGCAAGCATGGTTTTTGGGAGGGTTTATGACAAATGAAGATATGATAAAAAGAGACCTTGAAGTTCTCTGGCATCCATGTACACAGATGAAAGATCACGAAAATATACCATTAGTGCCTATAAAATCAGCAAAAGGCATCTATCTCTATGATTTTGACGGCAATAGATACATAGATGCAGTGAGTAGTTGGTGGGTCAATATCTTTGGACACGCAAATGAGCATATAAGTAAGCGGATAAAAGAGCAACTCGACAGTCTTGAGCATGTTATTTTAGCAGGTTTTACTCATGAGCCGGTTGTTGAGTTGAGCCATAAGCTCAAAGTATTGACAAAACTTGACAAAGCATTTTACGCCGATAATGGGTCAAGTGCTATTGAGGTGGCTTTGAAAATGAGTTTTCATTATCATCTCAACAAAGGGGAGCACAGAAATTTATTTCTCTCTTTAGAAAATAGTTATCATGGAGAGACGCTAGGGGCATTGAGCGTTGGAGATGTTGCGCTTTATAAAGAGACATACGGTGCATTGCTTATACGCTCAATCCAAACACCTACACCAAAAGATCAAAGCATCGAAGAGGCACAAAGTGCACTTGTGGCACTTGAGAAAATCCTAAAAAAACACCACAAAGAACTCTGCGCTATGATTGTCGAGCCTCTAGTGCAAGGGGCAGGGGGGATGAGGATGTACCATAGTCATTATCTTAAAGGAGCAAGAGAGTTGACTCTAAAATATGGAGTTCATTTTATAGCCGATGAGATCATGACAGGTTTTGGAAGAACAGGAAGTATGTTTGCGTGCGAACAAGCTGATATATTACCTGATTTTATGACACTCTCAAAAGGGCTCACCGCCGGTTATCTTCCTCTTTCCGTTGTTATGACGACCAATGATGTTTATAGTGCTTTTTATTGTGATTATAGTGAGCATAAAGCTTTCTTGCACTCTCATAGCTATACGGGCAATCCTCTTGGATGTGCTGCGGCACTTGCAACTTTGGAGCTTTTTGAAAAAAATGATGTTATCAATGCAAATAAGCAAAAGAGCCTTTTTATGGCACAACAGCTTGAGCGTTTTAGGGATTTAAAGAATGTAAAAGAGGTAAGAATAACAGGTATGATTGCTGCTATAGAGCTAGTGGGGTATGATTCAAAAGAGAGAGTAGGTTTGAAAATATTTCAAAGAGCACTTAAAAATGAAGTACTTTTGCGACCCCTTGGAAATGTAATTTATGTGATGCCTCCGTATGTTATCACACAAGAGGAGCTACAAAAAGTATTTGATGTTGCTTATGAAGCCATAGTTAGCTTATAGGCTATTGAAGCATCTTAGAGAAGATACCGCTTTTTTTACTCACTCTCTCTAAATGGGGTCTCGCTCTTTGAAGCCCTTCTTGGATAGCTTTTTCATAAAGCTCTTTAGCTTTTTTTTCATTTTTGGATACTGCAACACCAAACTCATAAAATTGTCCTAAATCACAAAGAGCCTCGCTATAATCTTCTTCAGCTAGTTCATGTATGATTTTGTAGGCTTCCACTTCATCTTGTGCCACGAGCTTGCCCCTATAGAGCTCTCTAGCCAAAAGGAGTCTACCTAGTTGTAAATTTGTTGCAGCACAAACGCAGATAAGCTGAGCAGCTTCTGAAGTATCATCTCTGCCTTTAAGATTTTCTATATGTCGCAGCATTGCTTGGAGACTACTATCGGTCACTCCGCGGTTTTTTATCTGCGTTATCCAAATCTTGGTTGATTGGTATCGCGTATCTGTTTCGTGTGCAAAATTATAGACTCCGTATATCTGCTCAAAGCGCTCTTGAATATCTCTGATAGGGGTTGGTTTGCGTCGTTCATCTAGCTCATCTTCATCAGAGTCATCATCTTTACCAAAGTCATCATCTTCATCGGATGGAGTATCATCTTCTTGTGTATCTTGGATCTCTTCATCTTGCTCAATACCATCCTCATCGTATCGTCTCTCTTCTTCGTCGATCTCCCTATCATCTTCTGTTTCGACATCTTGTTCATCAAAATCATTTATCTCTTCTTCGTCTATTTCGATATCCTCGTTGTCGAGGTCTCTATCTTGCTCTTCCTCGTCAAACTCATCTTCTTCTTTGACTTCTAGGAGCACTTTGTGAGGAGGAAATACTTGGTAAGGGGATTCATCTTCCTCCTCCTCATCTTCCTCTGCATTTTTATTGGTTGGCATAAGGATTTGAAACTCTTCAAGGATAGAGTATCGTTTTTCTTTTTGTATTTTTTCTTGGGGTTTGGTCTTTTGTTTTTCGGATTCTTCCTCAATAATTTTAGTTGGATTGATATATTCAGTGATAAGATATTGCGCTTGAGCATAGTTTTTCATCTTAAGAAGATCGATGATCTCATCTAGCTTTGGATCAATTTCAAAAGGCTCAAGTTTCAAAAGTTGCAGTCTAATAGTCTCGCTATCTGTCATTGAGATAGCTATTTTTATAATCTCCAATCTTTTTTTGATCTGATTCACTCTCAATCCTCTCAGGCTTTAACTGTTTACAATAGTATATCAAAAAAAACTTGATATGTTGACAGTTTTTGACAATATTTTATCATAAATTATTGAGTAAAATGGATGTAATAGATTTTTAGATATGATTACAAAAAAGAGAAGCAGGAAAAATTGGAAGAGAAGATACCGCATATACCCGTCCTTCTTGACGAGGTCTTAGAGAGCTTTGAGTCCATAAATAGAGGCTATTTTGTGGATTGTACTCTTGGTTATGGAGGTCATAGTAGTGCCATGCTTGAAAGATATAAAGATATCTTGCTCATCGGTATCGATAGAGACAGTGAGGCACTCCGTTTTTCCGAAAAAAGATTGACAAATTTTCAAGAGAGATTTAGCTTTTATCAGGGTGCATTCTCAGAGATTTTCCCCAAACTGCATGAGCGTCCGATAACGGGAGTATTGGCAGATTTTGGCGTCTCCTCTTTGCAACTTGATAAAGTAGAGCGAGGTTTTTCTTTTGAGAGTGATACGCTTGATATGCGAATGGATCAAGAGGCTAAACTTAGCGCCTATGATGTGATTAATTCCTACTCCCAAACAGATCTAGAGTATATATTTCAAACATACGGGGAGCTTAAAGAGCATAAAATGATGGCGCTTGAGATCATAAAAGCACGCTCAAAACAGCCCATACAGAGTGCAAAAGAGTTGAGTGGGCTTGCAAAAAAAATCATAAGAAAAAAGAGCAAGATTCATCCCGCTACACTTGTTTTTCAAGCGATTAGGATAGAAGTTAACAGTGAACTCAAAGAGATAGAACTCCTTTTAGACGGTATCGAGAAGATGCATACAAAAGGATTGATAGTCTCTTTTATCACTTTCCACTCATTAGAAGATAGAATTATAAAAAATAGATTTACAAAGTGGAGCAAGGAGTGTATTTGTGATGATTTTGCCATTAGGTGCACATGCTCAAGGGACAATGCTAAAGGGAAAGCTATATCTAAAAAGCCTATAATAGCAACTAAGAAAGAGCTAAAAAATAATCCAAGGAGCAGGAGTGCAAAACTTCGCTCTTTTATCTTTACAAAAGATGCAAAGGAGGGGTGATGCAAGAGGGTATTGATGTGCCAAAAGGTGTGCCTTGGTCTTTGATCTCTATGACTGCGCTTTCGATAACCGTTTTTTTATTATTGACCTCATTTAAGATATTTCTTAGTAGTAAAATATATTATGAGAGCAAGAAGGTCAATAATCTCAGACAGGATGTTACTGTTTTGAGGGCTGAGAATATTATGCTTCAGAACAAAGTTGAGGCATTGCGGTTTAAAAATAGGGTCACTGATCCTCTCTTTGTTATGGACCAAGAGGGAGCTTTAGATTAGATTTTGATTGATAAAAAAGAAATTAGTCGCTATAATAAGCTCTTGTATTAAAAAGCGTTAGGAAGTTATAAGTGAATATATTTAATGATGAAGATGATTTTTTAGTCAGTACGCCTAGAAGAAATTTCTTTGATATCTCAAAAAATGCAAATCAAAACATAGTGGAACTCGAGCTCGAGAAGTTGTTTGAAAGGTTAGTTGTAGCGGAAAAAATTTTAGAAGAGCAGGGGTTGGATGCTCGTCTGCAAACTAAAGTGAATGAGATGAAATTCAACGAATCAAAAGAGTTTGAAGATAGACTCAATAGTATATTTTTAGAGCTTGTCGGCAATATCGTAACGCAGTGTGAATAAAAAAAGGGACGAAGTGCTTAGTGAAGTAGAGCAAAAGATAGATGAGATAGTCACAAATTTGCACCATAAAGAGATCAAAGAGCTTTTGAAAAAACTCCCAATCGGGAAAAGATTGAGAGCTAAATTGATACTCTATATAGCAGGTGCAAACAAAGAGACCATAAAATTAGCATCCATAGTGGAGATGATTCATGCAGCAAGCCTGCTCCATGATGATGTCATTGATGATGCCATGCAGCGACGAGGCGTTGACTCTATCAATGCAATCTATGGTAACAAAAATGCGATTATGCTTGGAGATATACTCTACTCAATCGGTTTTTTTGAGCTTGTTGCAATGGGTTCGGATATCGCAAAGAGCATATCAAATGCCGTTGTTCAGCTTAGTATCGGAGAGCTTGATGATGTCTATCTCTCAAAAAAATTCAATACGAATGCATCGATTTATAGGGGCATGATCTATAAAAAAACAGCTTCACTTATGGAGGCGTGTGCATATAGTGCAGCTACTTTTGCAGGTAAAAATGCCGAAGCGTATGCACTGTATGGTAAAAATTTAGGCATAGCTTTTCAGATGATAGATGATATGCTCGATATTACTTCCGATGCACAAACACTGGGAAAACCGGCTTTACATGATTTTATTGAAGGCAAGACGACACTGCCTTATATCTACCTTTATGAAAAACTCGACAAGAGTGAAAGGCAGAAGTTGGAATCTATGCATTGCAGGGCTTTGGATAAAGAAGAGCAAGAGTGGATACTATCAAATATTAAAAAATATGATATTATTCAGAAGTGTTATCTCGAGGCAAAAGAACTTGTGCTAGAAGCTCTTACTGCAATCAAGGATGAGAAAAATCAAAAACTTGATTCAATTGCTAAAGAGATGATAGATAGGAGCTTTTAATGTATTATCAAGTGATTAGTTTTAACTATAAAAAATGTGATCTCTCACAACGAGAGTTACTCGTCTTTAAAAATGATGATGATAAGAGAGCCTTTCTTGATAGACTGGTAGATTTTGATTTTATTCATGAAGTATTTATGCTTAATACTTGCAATAGAGTAGAGATCGTCACTTCAAATAAAGACGGTTTTGCCACTTACCATACAATACTTGGACTTGTTAGTGAATATAGTGGAATAAATTTCTATGAACTTAAAGAGATGATGTATAGAGTTGATGATAGTGAAGCAATCAAGCATATCTTTAGTGTTGTTTCATCTCTTGATTCTTTAGTCGTTGGGGAGTCGCAGATAACCGGACAAGTTAAGGATGCTTTCAAATTTTCTTACAGTAATAAAAGTGCAGGGAGAAAACTCAACCGTGTCGTCTCTTATGCGATGAAGTGCGCAGCAGAGGTAAGAAATAAGACAGAGATATCTAAAAATCCTATTTCCATCGCTTCAGTAGCAGTAACACAGGCAAAAGAGATACTCCAAGATGGCATCGCAGGAATCACGGCAGTCGTTGTCGGTGCCGGAGAGATGGGCGCTCTTACAGCAAAACATCTCCATAAAATCGGTGCTGATGTAATCCTGCTCTCAAGAAGCCTGACAAAAGCAGAGGCTATCGCAAAGGATCTCGGCGAAAATATAAAGGTTGATGTTTTTGAAAATTTGCCAAAATATATCAATCGTTATAGACTTCTCTTTAGTGCTACGGGATCGCCTGATACGATTATCAAAAAAGAGATGATAGAGAGTTGTGATTTTAAAAGATTATGGTTTGATATTGCTATTCCAAGAGATATCGATCCTATTGATGATGATATGATTTCAGTTTATCGTATCGACGATTTGCAACACATATCAAATACGAATCATGCTTTAAGACAGGAGCAATCTTTACTTGCTGAAGAGATTGTCAATCGATATAAAGAGGAGTTTTACAGATGGCTTAAAGCACTCTCTATAGAGCCGGTTATCAAAGGGATGCGAGAAGGGGTGGATGGAGTGATAGAAAAAGAGCTTCAAAGGGCGATAAAGAAAGGTTTTGTTCCTGGTGAATACGAAGATAACCTTAGAAAAATGGCAAATGCAATGTTCAAACGATTTTTACATACACCGACATTCAATATGAGAAAAAGTTCCCACGAGAAAGACGGGCTCAATAAAATAGAGGCGATTGAGTCCATATTTGAGATAGATACACAAGATATTGATCCAAAGCTCTACAAAGAAGATCAGCATGCAAAAGGATACAACGAATGAGATTTAGTAATCTTTTAATCCCCACATCAAAAGAGACTCCAAATGAAGCAACACTTCAAAGTCATATCTATCTTTTAAGAGCGGGATTTATACAGAGTGTCGGAAGCGGACTCTATAATTATCTTCCTCTTGGAAAAATGGTTCTAGATAATATCAGTAGAGTTGTCAAAGAGGAGTTAGATAGTGCGGGAGCCCAAGAAGTATCACTCGGTTTTGTAACGCCTGCTTCGCTCTGGATAGAGAGTGGAAGATTTGAGAAATACGGCAAAGAGCTTTTGCGGTTTAAAGATAGAAAAGATAATGATTTTGTCTTGGGTCCTACCCATGAAGAGATGATGGTTAATCTTGTCAAGCAGAGTGTAAAGAGTTATAAACAGCTTCCTCTTAATCTTTATCAGATTAACTTAAAGTTTAGAGATGAGATTCGTCCGCGTTTTGGTCTTATGAGGGGCAGAGAGTTTCTCATGAAGGATGGTTATAGTTTTCATGCCAATGAAGAAGATATGAAACGGGAATTTCACCTTATGCAAGAGACCTATTCGATTATTTTTGAAAGGTTGGGACTCGATTTTAGGATTGTTGAAGCTGATAGCGGAGCTATAGGCGGGAGCGGAAGTAAAGAGTTTATGGTTTTGGCTGATAGCGGAGAAGATACCATTGTCGTATGTGAAAGTTGCGAATACGGTGCCAATATAGAAGCCGCTGTGTGCCGATATATACCGTCTCAAAATGAGAAAAAAGATGCATTTGCAAAAGTGCATACACCAAATGCAACAACGATAGAAGAGGTTTGTGATTTTTTACATGTTGATGCTTCTTCGTGCATGAAAGTTGTTGCCAAAAAGGCACTCTATGATGAGCATAGTGAGGCTGTGATGTTTATCGTGCGAGGTAATGATACACTCCAAGAGATCAAAGCATGCAATAGTGTTAATGCTAATGAACTTGTTGATCTTAGCGAAGAGGAGCTTGAAGATGTAGGCTTGGTTGCCGGATATATGGGACCTTTGAGTGCTCCTGAGACAATCAAGATCGTTATTGATAAAAGACTGCAAGATGCCTCAGGTTTGGTGTGTGGTGCCAATGAGAGTGGATACCACTATGTAGGCGTAGATACAAAAGTGCTAGAGAATGCACTCTTTGATGATATTGTCGCCGTTAAAGAGGGTGATAAATGTATTTATTGCGGAGGAGAGCTCCACTACACAAAAGGTATAGAAGTTGGGCATATATTTCAACTTGGCACTCGATATAGTGATCCGCTCAAGGCTGAATTTTTAGATGAAAACGGGAAAAGTAAACCTTTTGTCATGGGCACTTACGGCATAGGTGTGAGTAGGTTAATCGCTGCTATTATAGAGCAAAATCATGACGACAAAGGTTGCATTTGGACAAAAGAGAGTGCGCCTTTTGATATGATGGTTATTATCTCAAATGTTAAAGATGAGATGCAATATGAAGCAGGAGTGAGTGTTTATGAGCAACTCAAAGCCAAAGGACTCAAGGTGCTTCTTGATGATAGAAAAGAGCGTTTTGGTTTTAAGATGAAAGATTTTGAGCTCATAGGGATACCAAAGGCGGTTGTAATCGGCAAAAAATTAGAAGAGGGGAGTGTCGAGTTGATTGATAGAGCCGATCTCAGTTCAAAAACACTCTCCTTAAATGCGTTAATAGAGGAGATATAAGCGTTTATGATACTTTTAATACCGCTGTTTTTGATATTGGAGATTTTCCTAAGTTTTTCTTTCATAGATTATATCGGTTTGTGGCCAAGCATCGTTTGGGTCTTTAGTACATTTTTCATAGGATTTTTTATGTTAAAGTTTTCGTCACTTGCCCTCTCAAACGCTATGCGTTCTGTCGATTTTACATCGATACATAAGATTCACACGGTTCAGCAGAAGAGTACGGCTTTTATGTTTGGTGCATTACTATTTATGATTCCGGGATTATTTACAGATATTTTGGGAGTATTTTGTGTTCTTTACATCATCTATTTACAAATAACTGATACAATAGTACCCCAAAAGAACAATCGAAACAAAGGAGAAGAAGATGTCATCGATGTTGAAGTTATTGAGCGCACTGACGATATTGACGCTAAGTAGTTATGGAGCAGATGTAGATAAAAAACAGCTATTGAGATATATGAATGATGCTGTTATTAAAAATCCTGACGCTAAAGCAATCGATGTTGAGATATATGAGTCTAGAGAGCCGAAAGAGCTCAAAGGATGGAGTGCACTCTTTACAAAGATGAAGATAGATTTCAAGGGCGAAAAGGTAGATGTGCCGGAACTTATTTTTATCAAAGACGGTTTGGCAACATCAACGCTTGTTGATCTTAACACTCGCAAAGATTACTCAAGTGAGCTTAAACCTACCGTCAAAGCAAGTATGTATGATGCGCATCATCTTTTAGCAGGCAATAGTAATGCTAAGCATAAGATAATCCTCTTCTCTGATCCTCTTTGCCCTTTCTGCAGAGAGATTTTTCCTCGTATGATCAAAACAGCCAAAGAGCACCCTGAAGTATTTGCGCTCTACTATTATCATATGCCACTTACTAGACTCCACCCCGGTGTTGAAACTTTAACAAGAATTATGATTCTTGCGCAAAAAGATAAAAAGTTT
>JACDJA010003190.1_pt1 | contig 10821 bp, 10 predicted proteins | sample 7449241 | NCBI WGS metagenome assembly JACDJA01 (sample SAMN14253289, study PRJNA609438) | sludge metagenome | isolation source: initial anaerobic sludge | collected 2018-12-20 | reverse complement strand
CCTCAATTTCTTCAATCTTCGGCATGGCTATATATCAGTTATTATTTGCTACGGGATTGTTGTTTAGGTGACTATCTGCTTCAGTTGTGGCATCTCCTGTTGAATTCATGGCCGCATGCAGGGTATGCCACGGCAGAATCGCACACTTGACTCTGGTCGGTAAATCACGTACCCCTGCAAGCACCTTGAGCCGACCAAGATGATCAAAATCCTTGTTTTCTCTACTTACCAGCATATCCCGAAATTCCTGAATCAAAGCTTCTGCTTCCTGACGAGATCTTCCCTTAACGGCATTGGTCATCATTGAAGAGGAAGCCTTACAAATTGCACAGGATTCACCTCGAAATACAATTTCTTCAATACGTTCATTCAGCATATTGACATCCAGGTCAATCCGATCGCCGCACAGCGGATTATGTCCTGTCGCATGGTGGGTAGGATGGCTAAGAGAACCATAGTTACGCGGCTTGCGATTATGATCAAGAATAACTTCTTGATAAATTGATTTCAGACTCATTGTGCGAAAACCTTTTGTACAGACCGAATACCTGCCACCAGAGCATCGATCTCTTTTTTAGTATTATAAAAAGAAAATGAGGCACGCGACGTTGCCGCCACATTAAAACGCTGCATAATCGGTTGTGCACAATGATGCCCTGTGCGCACAGCTATACCTTCCTGGTTCAGTAAAGTACCAACATCATGCGGATGAATACCATCAATAACAAACGATATCACCGCAACCTTATTCGGGCAATCACCTATGATTTTCACGTCTGGGATCATTCTGATTTGCTCAGAAGCATAAAGCAGCAGCTCATGTTCATAATCAGCAATAGCATCAAGGCCGATCTGTTCCAGATAATCAATTGCCGCACCAAAACCTATGGCCGCCGCAATAGGAGGAGTACCTGCCTCAAATTTATATGGTATCTCGTTATATGTTGTTTTTTCAAAGGAAACCGAAGCAATCATGTCCCCTCCTCCCTTGAATGGTTGCATAGATTCAAGCAAATGCGCCTTTCCGTACAAAATACCAATCCCGGTGGGACCGCACATTTTGTGCGCCGAGAAAGCATAAAAATCGCAATCGAGATCCTGCACATCTATTTTCAAATGAGGCGCTGCCTGGGCGCCATCAATCAAAACAGGAACATCATGCTGATGTGCTATGGCAATCATGCGTTTGATCGGATTGATGCTACCAAGTGCATTGGAAACATGCGACAAAGCTACAAATCGGGTCTTGGAATTAAAAAGTTTTTCATATTCCTCCACCAGAAGCTCACCTGCATCATTAATTGGGGCTACCCGGATATGCGCACCTCTTTCCTCGGCCAACATCTGCCAAGGCACAATATTGGAATGATGTTCGAGCTCGGACAAAATAATTTCATCGCCACGCTGAATGAATTTACGTCCATACCCATGCATCACTAGATTGATACTGTCAGTTGTACCACTAGTGAATATCACCTCTCTATCTTCACGCGCACCGATAAAATTTTGCAGTTTGTACCGTGCCGCTTCATATTCCTGTGTAGCCAGGTTGGATAAATAATGTACCGCACGATGAATATTTGCATGCTGAGTTTTCTGGTAACGAACCAGACAATCAATGACTGCCTGCGGCATTTGGCTAGAAGCAGCGTTGTCAAGATAAATCAGCGGTTTGTCATCTACCTTGATATCAAGAATCGGAAAATCTGCACGAAATTTCCCTATTCCAGGTACAGTTGTTTGCGGTGCAGATGAAGTCACTAATGTGTCAACAATTTTCATGATTTAGCTAATGCGTGTTCTTACAAGAATATATTCTTCAAGCCGTTGCCTGAGTGAAGCCACTATAACGCGGTTAATAATTTCGCCTCCGAATGCGTATGTCAGCAGATTGCGGGCTACTTCTTCTGCGAATCCCCTGCTTTGTAGATAAAAAAGGGATTCCTTATCAAGCTGGCCTACCGTGGCGCCATGCGCGCATTTAACATCATCGGCAAATATCTCAAGCTGAGGTTTGGTATCCATACGTGCTTTTTCTGACAGCAACAAATTATGGTTCAACTGCCTGGCATCAGTCTGTTGCGAATGTGGACGAACCATAATTTCTCCACTGAAAACACCATGTGCGCTCTCGTCCACAATGCATTTGTGAAGTTGTCTGCTCCTGCCATGCGGACTGGCATGATCGATGAATGTATGTGTATCTGCGAGCTGACGATCAGCTATCAGCGCTAATCCATCTATTTGACACTCAGCACCCTCACCCGCCAGCGTAATTTTCTGGTCAAAACGTGAAATACGCGCGCCAAGCGCAAGACTGACCGAATCATAATGTGCTGTCTTTGCAACAAACGTAGAGTTATTAGCAATATGAAAAGCTTGCGAAGCTTCGCGTTGTACTCGGATATGATTCACACGGGCTGATTCCCCGACGTATATTTCTGTTACTGCATTTGTCAGGGATACGCCTTCCTGCCACGCCACATATTCTTCGACAATTGTTACTTCAGCTCCGGATTCAGCAACAAGCAAGCAGCGCGGATAGGCAGCCACTTCCTTTCCGGAAGTAATATATAAAATATGAACCGGCACTGTTATGGAAACATTGGCCGGTATAACAATACAAATACCGTCATGCATGAGCGCAGTATTCAGTGCCACAAATACATCATCCTGAAAATCAGCAAGCTGGCCGAGATACTGTTCTGTTTTGGAAGCACATATACCAGTCAATTCGGATAAACTACAAACAATGATAGAACCATCATCTGTCAAGCCGGATAGCCCCGGCATATACTGGCCATCAACAAATACCAGTCTACAAGTAGGCTCATCCAGAAAAGTACTTTTCTGGCTATCCAAGCCTGGTAATGAAGCCGTTGAAGCTCTCGGAAACAGTGTATTCCTGAGTGAGGAAATATCAGTAAAGCGCCATTCCTCATCACGGATCGTAGGTAGCCTGAGTGACTCGATACGACTTAACGCATTTGCCCGAAGCCGATTTAGATAAGATACAGTACGAGAAGGCTCACCTTCTTTCCTCCAGGATTCAATCAATTTCTCAAGATAATCATCCCAGATAACCGTGCTCATGGCAGCGCCCCGGTAATTTGTTCATTTGTATGAATCCAGTCATAACCGTGCGTTTCCAGAGCCTGCGCGAGTTCTTTGCCACTTGTTCTGATGATACGTCCTGCCTCCATTACATGCACATAATCAGGAACAATATAATCCAGCAAACGCTGATAATGTGTTACCAAAATCAGGGCATTATCTTTATTGGATAACTGGTTAACCCCATTGGCAACTATTCTGAGCGCATCAATATCCAATCCTGAATCCGTTTCATCCAGCAAAGCAAGACGGGGTTCAAGTAAAGCCATCTGCAATATTTCGTTGCGTTTCTTTTCGCCTCCTGAGAATCCTTCATTAACGCTGCGATCAAGAAAATCCGGATTCATCTTGAGCAGTTTCATTTTCTCCCGCACGAAATCATCGAACTCAAGAGGATCTAGCTCTTCCTCACCGCGTTGCCCCTGGACAGTGTTATAAGCCAACCGTAGAAATTGGTTATTAGCAACGCCCGGTATTTCTACCGGATATTGAAAAGCGAGAAATATCCCTGCACGCGCACGCTCTTCTGGTGCCAATGCTGACAGATCCTGACCATCAAACAACAGCGTTCCCCGGGTAACTTCATAGCTCGGATGACCAGCCAGCACCTTAGCAAAGGTACTCTTTCCCGAGCCATTTAATCCCATAATGGCATGGATCTCGCCACTCCTTACCGTGATATCCACTCCTTTGAGAATCTCGGCTCCGCTAACTGTTGCATGTAAATCATGGACTTCAAGCAGAATCTTGCTATTTGCATTTATCATCCGACACTCCCTTCCAGTTTGAAGCTGAGTAATTTAGTGGCCTCTACTGCAAATTCCAAAGGTAATTGCTGAAAAACCTCTTTACAAAAACCATTAATAATCATTGAGACCGCTTCTTCCGCATCGATGCCACGTTGTGCGAAATAAAACACCTGATCTTCACCAATATTGGAAGTTGAAGCTTCATGTTCAACTTGTGCACTATTATTTTGTACTTGAATATAAGGGAAAGTATGAGCCCCGCATTGGCTGCCAATCAACATCGAATCACATTGCGAATAGTTGCGGGCATTCCGTGCTGTTGGGGTAATTCTCACCAAACCGCGATAGCTGCTGTTAGATTGGCCTGCCGAAATTCCTTTACTCACGATGGTGCTGCGCGTATTCGGACCGATATGAATCATTTTGGTACCGGTGTCAGCCTGTTGATGGTGATTAGTGACAGCAACGGAATAGAATTCTCCAACAGAGTTTTCTCCACGCAAGATACATGAAGGATATTTCCAGGTAATAGCCGAACCAGTTTCCACCTGTGTCCAGGAAATACGTGAATTCCTGCCTTTGGCCAGTCCACGCTTGGTAACAAAATTATAAATGCCCCCGACGCCATTCTCATCCCCGGCATACCAGTTCTGTACAGTTGAATACTTGATATCCGCATCATCCAGAGCAATCAATTCGACTACGGCCGCATGAAGTTGATTCGTATCAAAACGGGGAGCAGTACATCCTTCCAGATAGGAAACGGACGCGCCCTCCTCTGCAATAATCAGCGTACGTTCAAATTGCCCGGATTCTTCCGTGTTGATACGGAAGTAGGTGGATAAATCCATAGGGCATTTAACCCCTTTCGGAATAAAACAGAAAGAACCATCCGTAAATACAGCGGAATTCAGTGCTGCATAGTAGTTGTCCCCTGGCGGCACAACTGTACCCAGGTACTGTCTGATTAACTCGGGATACCGCTGAACGGCCTCCGAAATCGAACAGAAAATAATACCAACCTCAGCCAGTTTTTCTTTATAAGTTGTTGCAACCGATACGCTGTCAAAAATAACGTCAACAGCAACTCCTGCCAGTGCCGCCCGCTCATGCATGGGGATACCCAGCTTTTCAAATGTACGCAACAGCTCAGGATCAACTTCATCCATGCTGGCAAGCTTTTTCTTTGGCTTGGGCGCCGAATAATAGCTGATATTCTGAAAATTAATTTTGGGATATTTAACATTTTGCCAAGTGGGCTCAATCATATTGAGCCACCTCCGATAAGCCTCCAATCTGAACGTAAGCAGCCATTCAGGTTCATTTTTCTTGGAAGAAATCAGCCGGATAATATCCTCATTGAGCCCTTTAGGCGCAATATCGGATTCTATATTCGTAACGAAGCCGTGCTTATATGGTTGATTCACCAAATTTTGTAATGCAGCACTCATTTTTATAATTCCTGAATTTCTAAGTTTTAAGGCTGAAACTCTCTCCACAGCCACAAGTATTGTCTATATTTGGATTGCTAAATTTAAAAGAGCTGTTTAGACCTTCCTGGACAAAATCAATCTCAGAACCATCAATAAAAGACAATTGATCGCGTTTAACGATAACCTTGGCATCATTTGATTCAAACAATTGATCATCTTCCAGCACATCGTCAGCATAATCAAAACTGTACGCGAATCCCGAACAACCTGATTTCTTGATTCCAAGTCGTAACGCCACCCCTCTACCTCGCTTGCCCAGTTGATGCTGAATCTGTCTGGCCGCACGCTCAGTTAATGTAATCGCCATAATTCACTCTATTGCAAACAAATAATCAGAATGCAGCTTCCCGCATGTCATATAATTTAACTACTGCCTGTTCACGCTGTAGTTCGCGCTGACTCTGCTCCTCCACCAGCCGTTCCAGGGTGACATTGCCAAGATAATCAAATATGATCTCATTCAGCTTTGTCCATAAATCATGGGTCATGCATTTACTGTCGCCCAGACAGTTTTCCTTACCACCACATTGCGTGCTATCGATGGGCTCATCCACAGCCAAAATAATGTCGGCCACCGATACCTCATCCAATCCTTTAGCCAGACAATACCCTCCGCCGGGCCCGCGCACGCTGTCAACTAACTTCCGCTGACGCAACTTGGAAAACAGCTGTTCCAGATAAGACAGCGAAATTCTTTGTCGTTCACTGATATCTGCCAATGCAACTGGTCCACCCCCATGCCGTATCGCGATATCCAGAAGTGCTGTTACCGCAAACCGCCCCTTTGTTGTTAATCTCATTTCAACCTCTTAGCATGTAATTTTAAAGCGATTAGAACCACTTACCGCTGATTTTCCCCAAAAACGAAACTATATAATACCTGACTATATTAGTCAACTATAGTCGGAGGTAAATATCTGTTGTTGCGAAACGTAAGTAAACTCTTTATATTTGCCAACATGATACAGCCCGTCAGAATCAACTTCTTCTATCATCCTTCTTACCCGACGACTCTGTTATGTCTGCTCGGACGACTGCTGCGCCTTGGGCGCTAATTATTCCAACCATTTTCCCATCTGTTTGAAGTGTAAAGGCTGGCATACCAGCCAACCGTCCGGTTTGAGCCAGAATAATATGGAGTAGAACAATGAAAGAGCGTTTGGTTATTTTTGATACAACGTTGCGTGATGGTGAACAAAGTCCCGGTGCATCCATGACCATGGAAGAGAAAGTGCGTATCGCTAGACAGTTGGAGCGCATGGGTGTGGATGTAATCGAAGCAGGTTTTCCAGCAGCATCAAAAGGTGACTTTGAGGCTGTCAAGGCAGTTGCGGAGGCCGTGAGCAACAGCACGGTATGCGGTCTTTCCCGTGCGATAGAAGCTGATATCAATCGTGCCGGTGAAGCTCTGCAGGCAAATCAGAATATGCGCATCCACACCTTCATCGCCACCTCACCAATTCACATGAAGAACAAACTGCGCATGTCGCCTGATCGGGTCATCGAACAAGCGATCAAGGCAGTAAAGTGGGCTCGCCAATATACGGATAACGTTGAATTTTCTCCTGAAGATGCCGGACGATCCGAAATAGATTTTCTTTGCCGGATTCTGGAAGCTGTAATTGATGCAGGTGCCCGGACGTTGAATATTCCGGATACAGTGGGATACACCATGCCGGATCAGTTTGGCGGTCTAATCCGCACGTTACGTGAACGAATTCCGAATTCTGACAAAGCTGTTTTCTCCGTTCATTGTCATAATGATCTCGGCCTGGCGGTAGCCAACTCGCTGTCTGCAGTCATGAATGGCGCGCGCCAGGTTGAATGCACCATCAATGGCTTGGGTGAACGCGCTGGCAATGCTGCTCTTGAAGAAGTAGTGATGGCCGTGCGTACACGGCAAGATTACTTTCCATGCGACACACGCATTGATACAACCCAGATCGTATCTACTAGCAAGCTGGTTTCTGGAATTACCGGATTTCCGGTGCAACCCAACAAAGCTATTGTCGGTGCTAATGCTTTTGCCCATGAATCAGGTATTCATCAGGATGGTGTACTCAAACATCGTGAGACCTATGAAATCATGCGCGCAGAAGATGTCGGCTGGGGAGCGAACAAATTGTTGTTGGGCAAGCATTCCGGTCGTAATGCGTTTCGCAGTCGCTTGAAAGAACTGGGAATCGAATTGGAATCAGAAGAGAAACTGAATACCATATTTATCCGTTTCAAGGACCTTGCGGACAAAAAACACGAGATTTTTGATGAAGATCTGCACGCGCTTGTTTCGGATGAAGCACAGATACCCGAAGAGCATTACCGTTTACTCTCACTAGTCGCACACAGTGAAACCGGAGAAATACCTTTTGCACAGGTCGTTATTGCTACAGGAAATAACGAGCAACAGGCCGAATCAGAAGGAAGCGGGCCAGTAGATGCGACGTTTCGTGCTATTGAAAAAATATTGAACAGTAAGGCAGAATTGCAATTGTTTTCTGTAAATAACATCACCAGCGGAACAGATGCCCTGGGTGAAGTAACTGTTCGATTGCAAAAAGTCGGACGAATCGTCAATGGCCATGGAGCAGATACAGACATCATTGCAGCTTCTGCCAAAGCTTACCTGAATGCCTGTAATAAACTGCACACCAGCCTGGAGCGCACACACCCACAGGTTTAGATCCGAAAATAATTAGAAATTGTCTAGCATAAAGTTGATTTTATAAAAATAACCAGGGGAAATTCCAATTCCGGTACAGATACAATTGCTGTATCGGAATTTTACAAAAAGCTCAATAGAGCTTGTGAAACGCATTGTCTTGGTCAGCCTATCGGAATACGTGATGAAACAACAATGGGGAACTATAGCATTACTCACCTTGATTTTATGCCTGTCTGTCAAAGGAGTTGAAGCATACGGCTTCCATTTCGAGGATAGCGCAGGTAAAACTCATACTTTATCGGATTACAAAGGGAAGTGGGTGCTGGTTAATTTCTGGGCAACATGGTGTCCACCTTGCCTAAAAGAAATTCCGGATCTTTCGAGGCTATCACAGGAAAGAAACGATATCGTAATCATCGGAATCGCTATGGAATACGACAATACTAAAGACGTTATGCAATTCGTAAAGAAAATGGCGATTTCCTACCCGATTGTACTGGGTGACAGGGCAGCGGCAGCTCAGATCGGGGATGACATCTCGATGTTGCCGAGCACATATCTGTTTGATCCTGATGGAAAGCCTGCAGCACGTAAAATCGGACTGATTACTCGTGCCGAAATTGAAACCTTCATTGATGCCCGCTAAGAAGGCAATATAAATTCTAGTTATTGTGAAACTGTGGAGTAAGTCCAATGGCGATGCCAGGCATTAAACACAAGATTAGGGTAATCGGCCTTGCCCAGACTGCCGTTATATCTTCCCAGCGCCCTGAAATAATCACCTTTCTCCAGATCGAGGTAGTGGCGCAGGATTGTGCAGCCGTAACGTAGGTTGACACGCAGATGAAACAAGTTGTGTTCCTGGCTGCCTATCAGATCTACCCAGAACGGCATGACCTGCATATACCCGCGCGCTCCGGCAGAAGATACAGCATATTTTCTGAAATTACTCTCAACCTGGATAATGCTAAGTACTAACTCAGGATCAAGACCAGCGCGAGTAGCTTCATAATGAACGGTCATCAGAAATGCTTTGCGCTCTTCAATTTCCGAGATCCGTTTCTCCAGGCGCTTCATCATGCTGTCTAGCCAGTTTCTTGCCTCGAGATCGGAAAGTGTAACAAACATGGGTACAGCCCTGTCACTAACGGTACGCTGTAATACTGTCCGGGTGCTGACCGACAAGGATTCATAAGCCTGAGACCCTGCCATAGCCGTACTTGCAATGAAAAATGATAGAAAATTTATCAGCCGCCACATATTTCCCTGATAACAGGGATAACCTCCTGTAGAGAAAGTAAACGGGATGTTTTATCCAGCCTCCCCTGGTATTCCACCATCCCATCCCGCAAATTTCGCTCACCAATAACAATACGGTGCGGAATCCCAATCAGCTCCTGATCTGCAAACATAACACCTGGTCGCTCCTCCCGGTCATCCAGCAATACTTCGATGCCTGCTGCACGACATGCTCGATACAGTTTTTCCACTTCAGCCTGGATCTGAAGGTTTTTATGATAACCAATCGGGATAATCGACAACTGAAACGGAGCAATTGCTACTGGAAATATGATGCCGCGCTCATCACAGTTTTGCTCAATAGCCGCAGCAACGATGCGTGAAACACCGATACCATAACAACCCATTTCCAGAATTTGAGTCTGGCCAGATTCATCCAGATAGGTTGCTTTCATTTTTTCAGAATATTTGGTGCGCAACTGGAAAATATGACCAACCTCAATACCACGGCAAATTTCGAGCATTCCTTTTCCATCAGGCGAAGGATCACCTGTAACCACATTGCGGATATCGAATACCTGGACTGGCAATGGCAGATCACGTTCAAAATTAACTTGAGTCAGGTGATAGCCTTCTTCATTTGCCCCGCAGACGAAATTGCTCATTTCCAGAACTGCCCGATCAGCGATAATTTCAGTTTTCACACCGATCGGACCAAGATATCCTGGAAGGCAACCAGTTTTAGCAATAATTCTGCTTTCATCAGCAAACTCGAAGTTACTCAGAAACGGGATTTTTCTGGTTTTTGTTTCATTGAGCTGATGATCGCCTCGCAGCAGCAGTAGATAAAATCGGCCATCGGCTATCACTGCCAGTGTTTTAAGAGTCTGTTCTATTGGAACGCTCAGAAATTCAGCAACATCCGAACAGGATTTACGATCAGGGGTAGCAATTTTTTTCATCACACCCGCCGGATCCTTACGCAGAATTCCATGTGATATTGCTTCAGCAAGTTCAATATTGGCGGCATAATCGGAATCAGGGCAAAATGCGATAGCATCCTCACCTGAATCAGCCAGCACGTGAAATTCATGTGATCCGCTACCCCCTATCGCCCCAGTATCAGCAGCCACTGCGCGAAATTTCAATCCGATCCGGGTAAAAATTCTGCTGTATGTTTCATGCATAAGCTGGTAGGTTTGTTCCAGACTGCCCAGATCAGCATGAAAGGAGTAGGCATCCTTCATGATAAATTCCCTGGCGCGCATCACACCAAAACGTGGGCGGATTTCATCACGAAACTTGGTCTGAATCTGATAGAAATTAATAGGCAGTTGCCGATAGCTTTTAATTTCACGACGAGCAATATCAACAATAACTTCTTCATGTGTCGGCCCAAAGCAGAAATCATGCTGATGCCTATCTTGAATTTTCAGCATTTGCGGACCAAATACATCCCAGCGACCTGATTCCTGCCAAAGTTCAGCTGGATGAACAGCGGGCATCAGAAGCTCTAGCGCACCACTGCTGTTCATTTCCTCACGGATGATATGTTCAATCTTGT
>JACDJA010003188.1_pt1 | contig 10825 bp, 10 predicted proteins | sample 7449241 | NCBI WGS metagenome assembly JACDJA01 (sample SAMN14253289, study PRJNA609438) | sludge metagenome | isolation source: initial anaerobic sludge | collected 2018-12-20 | reverse complement strand
GTGTTCTACTCCATCCACATGTTGCCGCCCTTCTGGCAACAGGTGTCTTTGTTCAACCCGATTCTCTACATCATCAACGGCTTTCGTTACGCCATGCTCGGCATCAGTGATGTGCCGGTCTACACGGCCTACCTGATTCTGCTGTTAACCATCGTGATCCTGTTCGCCTACACCCTGCGATTGTTCCGCAAGGGCATTGGCATGCGGGGCTAATATGAAAATTGGTCAACTTGAATTGCTCGCCCCCGCACGGGATGCAGACATCGGCATCGAAGCCATCAACCACGGCGCCGATGCGGTTTATGTCGGCGGGCCCGGTTTTGGTGCGCGCAAAAGTGCTGATAACGACGTGGCCGATATCGCCCGTCTGGTCGACTATGCACACCGCTTTCATGCACGCGTCCACGTCACGCTCAACACCATCCTGCGGGATGACGAGCTCGAACCGGCCCGCAAGCTGGCGCACCAACTCTATGACGCGGGCGTCGATTCGCTCATTATTCAAGACATGGGCTTGCTCGAACTCGACCTGCCGCCCATCCAGTTGCATGCCAGTACGCAATGCGACATCCGTACCCCCGAGAAGGCGCGTTTCCTGCAAGATGCGGGGCTGTCGCAACTGGTGTTGGCGCGCGAGCTGAGCCTGGAGCAGATCAAGGCCATTCGTTTTGCTACCACCGTGCCTTTGGAATTTTTTATCCACGGCGCGTTGTGTGTGGCGTATTCGGGTCAGTGCTTCATTTCAGAGGCGTATACCGGGCGCAGCGCCAACCGGGGCGAATGCAATCAGGCATGCCGCCTGCCGTACGAAGTGCGCGACGCCGAGGGCCGCATCATCGCCCACGACAAGCACGTGCTGTCGATGAAAGACAACGATCAGAGCGCCAATCTCGCCGCGCTGATCGATGCGGGCATCCAGAGCTTCAAGATTGAAGGCCGTTACAAGGACATGGGCTATGTGAAAAACATCACTGCCCATTACCGCAGCTTGCTGGACGGCATCCTCGAACAGCGCCCGGAGTTGAGCCACACGTCCAGCGGGCACAGCACGTTTTATTTCACGCCCGATCCGGCGCAAAACTTCAACCGCGACGCGACCGACTATTTCGTGCAGGGTCGCAAGGAAGACATCGGCGCGTTCGACTCGCCCAAGAATCCCGGCCGCCAGATTGGCTGGGTGAACAAAATCGGCAAAGATACCGTCGAGATCGAAACCGATGCCGACACGTTGCTCAATAATGGCGACGGCCTGTGCTATTTCGACCTGCACAAGGAACTGGTCGGCATGGCGATCAATACCGCCGAGAAAATAGCGGCTGGCCGCTGGCGGGTCGTGCCCAAGGATCCGATTACCGAGCTGCGTCATCTGAAAGTCGGCACCGAACTCAACCGCAACCGCGACATGAACTGGCAGCGGCTCATGGACAAGAAATCCGCCGAGCGCCGCATCGATGTCCGGCTGCGGTTGGATGAAACCCCCGATGGCCTTGCGCTGAACCTGATCGACGAAGACGGTTGCAGCGCCACAGTAAAACTCGCCATCGCCAAGGAACTGGCCAAGGACGCATCCCGCAGCGAGGCCAGCCTGCGCGAGAACCTTTCCAAGCTGGGCACCACGATTTTCAATCCCGTGGACATCGTGCTCAATATCAGCCAGCCCTGGTTCGTGCCCGCCTCGCTCGTCAATAACCTGCGCCGGGAAGGTATCGAGGCCCTTGAGGCCGTACGCAAGGCCACGCTGCAACGCCTGCCGCGTGCCAAACCGGTGGAACCGCCGGTGCCTTACCCTGAAGACACCCTCAGCTACCTTGCCAATGTGTTCAACCACAAGGCACGTGACTTCTACGCCAAACATGGTGTGAAGCTGATCGAAGCCGCCTTCGAAGCACACGAGGAGGAGGGCGAAGTCTCGCTGATGATCACCAAGCACTGCGTGCGTTATTCACTCAGCCTCTGCCCCAAACAAACCCGTGGCGTCACCGGCGTGCACGGCACCATCAAGGCCGAACCGCTCGAACTGATCAACGGCAGCGAAAAACTCAAACTGGTGTTCGACTGCAAACCCTGCGAAATGCACGTCGTCGGCAAACTCAAGCGTGGCGTGGCACAATCCAAGGTTAAGGAAATTCAGGCCGTGCCGATCCAGTTTTACAAGGCGCGTCCGTCCGTTTAATCTCATAGATAAACCTGAGCACAGTTCAGGTATTTGTGATTCTTCATAGAGCCTTTGTCGGCCTAGCAGCTAGGCCTGCATGCTGACGGCTCTACCTTGAAGTTTCCGAATATTGCTTCAAATCAAACACGCTCATGGAGCCCACAATGCCAGATCAAAAAGGAATCATGTTTCCTGATGGGGTAAGGCAGGTCACTTGCAAAGATTGCATTGACGGCCAATTCACTATTCCAATATCCATGGCCTTCCAGCCGATCGTCAACACCGCGACCAAGCGGGTATACGCCTACGAGGCACTCGTTCGGGGTGTTGCCGGGGAACCTGCGCTGTCGGTGCTGAGCCAGATCAATAGCGATAATCGCTATTTTTTCGACCAGGCGGCACGGGTTACCGCAATCCGCCTGGCATCTGAGTTAGGTTTTTCCTCAAAAGATCCGGACACCAAGCTCAGTATCAATTTCATGCCGAACGCGGTTTATCGCGCTTCAACTTGTATCCGTGCAACGCTTGAGGCCGCACGCCTCTACAATCTGGATCCGAGGCGATTGATCTTTGAAATAGCCGAGGCAGATCAGATCGTTGATCGAAAACATCTGATGGACATCATCGAGGTCTATCGCACACAAGGCTTTACCATCGCGCTTGATGATTTTGGTGAAGGATACGCTGGTTTGAATCACCTGATCGAGATACGGCCGGATGTGATCAAGCTGGATTTGAATCTGATCCGCAATATTGACCATGATGCGGGTCGGCAAGCGGTGGTGCGTGCAACGGTGAGCATGTGCAAGGAATTGGGTATCGGCGTAGTCGCAGAAGGTGTTGAAACGCTTGAAGAGTGGTCATGCCTTGAAGACTTGGGCGTTTTCTTGCACCAGGGTTATTTATTCTCGAGGCCAGTATTTGAGGCGTTGCCTGAGCCACAGTATCCCGCCTGAAGCATGGAGTTTGGACAGGCATCCTGGCATGTCGCGCCAAACACACTCGATGGACATTAATTATCTTTTGCCGACGAGTTGGAACGTCTGGCGAAATACATTTTCTTTGCTGATCAGTATTGCATCCCTACGCACTTCGGTACTATTCACGCGGCTGCTCAAGCGCCTGTGAGATCAGTTTCAGGATGTTTGTCGCCAGATAAGCTTCCGATTGCGTTTCTGTGCTGCCGCCGGGCAGATAGGGGCGCATCGGGTTGATCTGAAAGTGGAAAATCACGAGGCCGATCAGGCTCGTGGTGAGGAAGTGCGGATCGCAGGCGGGGTTGATGGCCAGAAAGATGTCATGCAGGGCATGACAGGTTTCGGCCATGACGACGTTCACGAGAAACCTGTATCGATCTTCGTCCTGCTCGATCAGTTCGCGCATGAACAATTGACGGAACATGGGTTGTTCATTCAGGCGGTGGCAGATCAGTCGAATGAAGTTGCCGAGCTTCTCTTCCGCGGGTTTCTCATCCTTCAGACAGCCCATCAGACTGGTGCCGTGTTCTTCAAACACAAAGCTCAAGGTTTCCTGATACAGCGTCTTCTTGTCGGCGAAGTGGTTGTAGAGCGATGGCGCCTTGATCTGACAGGCGCCAGCGATATCGCGCATGGTAATTGCATCGAACCCCCGTGCTGCGAAAAGTTCGGCTGCGGTCGAAAGTATGGTGTCCCGAGTGCTGCTCAACCTGTTTGGTCCTGTTTCTTGTTTCTGATGGCATCCCAGTCGATGTTGTTGCAGGCGTAGCAGGGTGTTTCGATCAGGCGGAGCCGTACCAGCAACGAGTGGATTTTACACCCAAGGCAGAAACCCATCACCGCTTCCAGCCAGATCATGGCCAGGCAGACCCAAACCAGCGCAACCGGAATTTGGTAGGGGATGTAGTTGACTGTTGTCGGCAGGATGTGATGTGCAAAGAGCGTGTTGACCCATCTGGCAAATACATCGGGATTGAAGAACACGAGACAGAAGCTCGCCAGGAACAGGCCGAGCCCCCAGGCAAAGCGCTTGGGTGCCAGCGGTTTCCACACGGGCGGTTGATTACGTGTCAGGAGCGCGGCCAGTTGGATAGTCGGAGAAAAGCGCGAACTCCAGACGGTCATGCTGACCAGCAGTTCGAATAACGCATAGATCAGCACGAGCGTCTGCGGGGTGTAGTCGATGATGCGCATCTTCATGTCCCCCGAATAGATGATGTTCGACGCCGCATCCAGGTCGTAGGTGTCTTTTACCGTTGACGGATCAACGATCCAGGGTGAGGTGTAGAACACGTAAAAGAAGGTCAGCACCATGAAGAATGGGATGAACATCATGATGCCGGCCCGGATGCGCACGGCATTTTCGTTGATGAACAGATCGGGTTCGCTGGTGTCTCTGAACCATGTTTTCTTGAATGTGTTCATTGCGCGCTCCTGTTCTTTTGCACGGAACCCGAAACGGGTTTGCTGAAAAATGTATTAAGGATCATGGAGACGCTGTAGGCCTCACTATGGTTCCATGGCATCAGTGACATGAAGCGGGCAAGGAAGCAGTAATTGAGCAGCACCATGGCGCTGGTGCCGATAATGACGGGGTAGATCAACCAGGCCATGGGGTGCCAGAGCGCCAGCAGCAAGAGCAGCAGATAGGCAATGCGGACTTGGGTGGCAAAGCCGCGAATGGATCGCTCTTCCGCATAGAAATGCACGACCTGAACGGTGGTGAGGCCAATGGCCAGCATCAGGCCCGTGTGCCCGAAGATGGCTTCAATGATGAGAAGCACGTCCGTGATGAACCAGTAAATCCAGATCTTGTTCGGTATGCGCATGATTTTTCCCCCTGAAATCGTTTTTCTTTGACTAACTAACGTTCGTTAGTCTCACGTAAAGCGCTTCTGATTGTCAATGGGTAGGCTGTCCGCTGATTCTTGATCTTTCATTTTCGGGCGATACTGTTCTTCCGCATACATCGCCGTGCTGTGTTGTCGGCCGGATTATCCCGGTTTGCCTTAAGGAGTGTTCATGTCCGATCTGAATGACCCGCGTGTTTTTTTTGCCGCCGAACGCACCTTGATGGCTTGGAACCGTACCGGTTTGACGCTGATGGCTTTCGGTTTTGTGATTGAGCGGTTCGATCTGTTCGTGACGATGTTGGCTCGGCTGCCGCAGAAACCACTGGATCACGGTTTGTCGTTCTGGATCGGCATGGCGTTTATCTGGCTGGGGGCCGCATCGAGTGCCTTGGCCGTCGTGCAATATCGCAAGGTGTTGCATACACTGAACCCGAACGAGGTGCCGCAAGGCTACTGGGTCAATATGGGCGTGTTGACAAATCTGGCCGTGGCGGCGCTGGGGTTCTTGTTGACGGCCTATCTTTTCATTAGCCATTCGGGTGGTTGAGATCACCCATAGTCGCTCCAGTTTGCGTTTTGCTTCAGCCATGAACTATCCTGTTTGAATAGTGTAACTTTATTCAAGAGGATATGCCGTGGACTCATCCGATCGTTCATCACCCCCCAAAAAGCGACGTGCCGATGCCAACGGGCATGGTGGTGCGCGTGCAGGTGCCGGCCGGCCCAAGGGGCAGGGGCGTTGGGGCGAGCCCACGGTGCCGGTGCGAGTACCGCAAAGCCGGGTGGTGGTGGTCAAGGCTTTGCTGGATACGCTGCCCGCGTTACCCGCCCTGAATGGCAATGACCAAAAACTCCCAGATCAAGTTGGCGATGTGCCTGCCATTGCCCGGTCGAAGGCCAGTAAGGAGCCGCTTTCACCGGATGCCTGGTCCGATTTGCTGGCTGCATCGGGGTTGATCCCGCTGCAACCGGCCACGGTGTCGCCCGTGTTGACGTTGCCCCTGTTCGGTTATCGGATTGCGGCGGGGTTTCCGTCTCCGGCGGATGATTATGTCGAGGAGCGCATCGACCTGAACCGGCATTTGATCCGGCACAAGGAAGCCACGTTCTTCCTGCGCGTGCAGGGGGATTCGATGATCAATGCCGGGATTCACGATGGCGATATGCTGATCGTTGATCGGGCCATCGAGCCGGTATCGGGCAAGATCGTGATTGCGGCGCTGGATGGAGAGCTCACGGTCAAGCGGTTATCGGCCAGTGGCGGCGTGGTGCGTCTGCTGCCGGAAAACCCGGATTATCCGGTGATCGAGATCGGTGCGGAGCAGGAGTTGGTGATCTGGGGTGTGGTGATTCATGTCATCCACGCGCTGGGCTGAGAAAATGCCGGTTGCAGCATCACCCCGATTGGACAGCACGCGGCGCAAGCCGGTTTTTGCACTGGTCGATGGCAATAATTTCTATGTGTCCTGCGAGCGGGTGTTCAACCCGGCGCTTGAAGCACGTCCGGTCGTGGTTTTGTCGAATAACGATGGCTGCGCCGTCGCCCGTTCGGCAGAAGCCAAGGCGCTGGGGATTGCGATGGGGCAGCCGTGGTTCCAGATTCAGTCGATGGCGCAGTCGCATGGTCTGGTCGCTCTGTCGTCGAACTATGAGCTCTACGCGGACATGAGTAACCGCATGATGCGGATCCTGGCCGATTTCTCTCCCCGTCAGGAAGTCTATTCGATCGATGAATGCTTTTTGGATTTACGGGGGATGGATGTCGATCTGACGTTATTGGGGCACAGGATGCGCCAGCGTGTCGCACAGTGGATTGGTATTCCGGTCGGAATCGGGATTGGAGAATCCAAGACGCTGGCAAAGCTGGCCAATCATCTGGCGAAAAAACAGCCGCAGTGGCAGGGCGTGTGTGATTTGACCGCGCTGGAGGAATCGGCGCAGGATCGTTTGATGGCTTGTGTCGATGTCGGTGATGTCTGGGGTGTCGGGCGGCGCTTGAAAGAACAGCTCAACGCGCGGGGTATTGTTACCGCGCTGGATCTGAAACGCGCCGATCCGGTGATTGTTCAGCGGCAATTTTCGGTTGTATTGGCGCGCACGGTACGCGAGCTTCAGGGTATTTCCTGCCTGCCGCTGGAATCGGTGGTGGCGCCCAGGCAACAAATCATCGTCAGTCGCTCATTCGGCAAACCGGTGTGGTATCTGCCCGACCTGCGTCAAGCGGTGACGTCGCACATGAGCCGCGCGGCCGAAAAGCTCAGAGCGCAAGCCAGCGTAGCGCAGATGGTGCAGGTCTTTATTCGCACCAGCCCATTCAGTGCCCGGCCTTTTTATAGCCAGGGCATCACACTGCCTTTGGCAGCGGCCAGCGATGATACCCGCTTGCTGGTTAAAATCGCCCAGCAGGGGCTGGGGCGAATCTATCGAGCAGGTTTCGAATATCAGAAGGTCGGCGTGGTGCTGATCGACATCCAGCCCAAAGGGCAGGGGGCGCGGACGGATTTATTCCACGATGCACAACACGACCGGCGCACAGACCAACTAATGCAAACACTTGACGCGATCAATGCCCGAATGGGCAAGCACACGCTGAAACTAGCCGGAGAAGGGTTCGCACAACCATGGGCCATGAAGCGCAATCGGCATACACCCGCCTATACGACCAATATTCGTCAACTGGCGCGTGCATGGGCGAAGTGATTGTTCCAGGCTGGAAACGCCGGGCATAAAAAAAGCCTGCTTGAAGCAGGCTATCAGCGCCGTGTTTGCTGTGCCTGAATCAGGATGATGCTCACCCTGCCTCAGGCTCTAGGGCTCAATGCTTCGCGGCCCCTTCTGCACCGATGCCGGTTTCCGAACGCTCATATTGAGCGTGGAAGCGGGCGCGTTCTTCGGCGGCACGTGCGCTGTTGTCGGTGATCGAGAAGAACCACGCGAAGACAAACGCCACCGGCATCGAGAACAGGGCAGGATAAGCATACGGCATGATCGCTTTAGAGTAGCCGAGCACATCCACCCATACGCTCTTGGAGAGAATAACCAGGATGACGGCCGTCAACAGCCCGCCCAGCCCGCCCATGACGGCGCCACGTGTGGTGAGATTTTTCCAGTAAATCGCCAGGAAAAGAATCGGGAAGTTGGCCGAGGCCGCAATCGCGAACGCCAAACCGACCATGAAGGCGATGTTCTGCTTCTCGAAGGCAATGCCGAGGAAGATGGCCAGAATGCCCAAGGTAATGGTGGCATAGCGGGAAACGCGCATCTCGGTTTTTTCATCCACACGACCGTGGCGGAAGGCACTGGCGTACAAGTCGTGCGATACCGCTGAGGCACCCGCCAGGGTCAGGCCGGAAACCACCGCCAGAATGGTGGCAAACGCAACCGCTGAGATAAATCCCAGGAAGATGTTGCCGCCGATGGCGTGTGACAAGTGGATGGCCGCCATGTTGTTGCCGCCGATCAGTTTCTGAGCCGCATCGAGATAGGCCGGATTGGTGGAGACCATGACGATGGCACCAAAGCCGATGATGAACGTCAGCACATAGAAGTAACCGATGAAGCCCGTGGCGACAAACACGGATTTACGTGCTTCTTTGGCGTTGGTTACGGTGAAAAAACGCATCAGAATGTGCGGCAAGCCAGCCACACCGAACATCAGCGCAAGCCCCAGCGAAATGGCGGAGATCGGGTCGTGGATCAAGCTGCCCGGCGCCATGATGGCATCATGCTTCGGACTGATTTCGATGGCCTTGGCAAACATCGCGTTGAAATCGAAACCGAAGCTATACAGCACGGCCAGCGCCATGAAGGTCGCACCGGAGAGTAGCAGCGCCGCTTTGATGATCTGTACCCAGGTGGTCGCGAGCATGCCGCCCAGCGTGACGTACAGAATCATCAGCACGCCGACGATCACCACCGCGTAGTTGTACGGCAGGCCGAACAGAATCTCGATCAGTTTGCCGGCACCGACCATCTGCGCGATGAGGTACATGGCCACCACAATCAATGATGACACGGCGGCAACGCTGCGAATCGGGATCTGCGAGAGGCGGTAGGAGGCGACATCGGCAAAGGTATATTTACCGAGGTTGCGCAGTTTTTCCGCCAGCAGGAACAGCATGATCGGCCAGCCGACCAGAAAGCCGATGGAGTAGATCAGGCCATCGAAACCGTTGGCGTAGACCAGACCGGCAATCCCGAGGAACGAGGCGGCAGACATGTAATCGCCTGCCAGAGCCAGACCATTCTGGAAGCCTGTGATATTGCCGCCGGCGGCATAGAAGTCCTTGGTGGTGCGTGTGCGTTGCGCGGCCCACCAGGTGATGAACAGGGTCAGTACCACGAAAATCACGAACATCGTGACAGCAGGTACATTGATTGATTTTTGTGCGGCATCCGCGGCGAAGGCGCCGGTAGAGAATAGAGTCGCTGTTGCCAGGGCCGCAAGGCCGGCCAACATGAGAAGTGGGTTTTTCATTCGTGGGATTCCTTGATCTTGGCTGTGATCTCATCGAACTGTGCGTTCGCCTTGTGCACGTACAGTCCGGTCATCACAAAGGAAAAGATGATGATCAGGAAGCCTGCGACAATGCCTACGGAAATAGTCGATCCGGCAGAGATTTTTGTTGCCAGTAACTGCGGGTTATAGGCAATCAGCAAAATGAAGGTGAAGTACACCAGCATGATGATGAAGGCCATCATCCAGCCATACCCCGTGCGGCGTTTGATCAGGTGTTGGAAATCGGGATCGCTGGCGATCCGTTCGGCTAAGTCTGCTTTCATGAGGCTCCCCAATTCAATTTTTGTTTGTTTTGCCAGACCGGCTCTTCGTGGCCTTTGACAGGCACTCATTTCATCCAGCGTTGACGAGATGAGATTCCAAACCCTTTTTTTTGGGGAGTCCTTTCCTCCAAGGGTGCGTGATTATACGCACAAGTTTGGGGCGTTGCAGGTGTTGCAAAAAAATTAGCCTAATCATCTGTTTATAATGATTTGCTAATTAATTGGATGTGATACTGATTAGAAGCTTTCGACTTTGACCGCAGCGAGCAGCCGCTCGGCGCTACTTTGGATTTGGCGGGTACCACTCGTGGGCAGTCGATGCGTGACAAGGCCGGCGAAAACAGCCTGAATGTCGTCGGGCAATACATGATCCCGCTGATCAATAAATGCCCATGCCCGGGCAAGATTCAAGAGCATCAGACCGGCGCGGGGCGACAACCCCATGCTGAACTCAGGCATTTCCCGGCTGGTTTGCAGGAGTTTCTGCACATAATCGATCACGGGGTCGGCAACAAAAATGTTGCGTACAGCTTGGCGCATCTGGGCAAGGCCGCAGGCATCCAGCACCGGTTCGATATCGTTGATATGCGTACGTCCCCCCTGACCCTTGAGCATGGCGCGTTCCACTTCCGGTGCGGGGTAGCCCATGCCGAGAATCAATGCGAAGCGGTCGAGTTGGGATTCCGGTAGCGGATAGGTGCCCTGCTGGTGCAGCGGGTTTTGGGTCGCGATCACGAAGAAGGCTTCCGGCAGCGGATAGCGTTTGCCTTCGATGGTAACCTGGCGCTCTTCCATCGCTTCGAGCAGGGCGCTTTGCACCTTGGGCGGGGCGCGGTTGATTTCATCAGCAAGCAGAATTTCGGTGAAAATCGGCCCCGGCTGAAAACGGAATTCGCGACTTTGCGGCTCGAAGATCGATACGCCCAGAATATCGGCGGGCAGCATGTCTGCCGTGAATTGCAGCCGACGGAATCGCAGCCCCAGTCCGCGTGCCAGCGCATGCGCCAGCGTGGTTTTCCCGAGCCCGGGCAGGTCTTCTAGTAGCAGATGTCCGCCGG
>JACDJA010003186.1_pt1 | contig 10832 bp, 7 predicted proteins | sample 7449241 | NCBI WGS metagenome assembly JACDJA01 (sample SAMN14253289, study PRJNA609438) | sludge metagenome | isolation source: initial anaerobic sludge | collected 2018-12-20 | reverse complement strand
GGTCGTTGCCGGGGGTCGAGCCGGTCAGGAGGGTGAAGCGGAGGGCGTCGGCGCCAAATTCATCCATGACCTGGATGGGGTCGATGACATTGTCGAAGGTCTTGGACATCTTGCGGCCCTGCTCGTCGCGCACCAGCCCGTGTAAGTAGACGGTGTGAAAGGGGATGTCGTTGGTGAAGAGCAGACCCTGCATGATCATGCGCGCCACCCAGAAGAAGAGGATGTCATAGCCCGTTTCCATCACGTCGGTGGGGTAGAAGCGGCGCAGATCGGCGGTGTCGTCGGGCCAACCCCGGGTGGAGAAGGGCCAGAGACCTGAACTGAACCAGGTGTCCAACACATCCGGGTCCTGCTCCAACTGCACGGGGCTGCCATAGCGCTGCACAGCCTGGGCCTGGGCTTCTGCCTCCGATCGGGCCACAAAGACATGTCTGTCCGGTCCGTACCAGGCAGGGATGCGGTGCCCCCACCAGAGCTGGCGGCTGATACACCACGGTCGCAGATTCTCCAGCCAGTGATAATAGATCTTGGTGAAGCGTTCGGGCACGATCTGAACGCGACCGGAGCGCACCGCGGCCAGGCCGAGCTGGGCCATGCCGTCGGTGTTGACGAACCACTGGCGGCTTATCAGCGGCTCGATGATCTCGCCCCCGCGCTGGGCGCGCGGCACGGTCATGGTGTAGGGTTCTTCCTTGATCATCAGGCCCGCTGCGGCCATGTCCGCCCACAGCTTCTTGCGCGCGGCAAAGCGCTCCATGCCTGCATAGGGGCCGGCGTTTTCGTTCAGGGTGGCGTCCTTGTTCATGATCGTGATGACCTGGAGACCATGCCGCTGGCCGATGGTAAAGTCGTTCGGGTCATGGCCGGGCGTGATCTTGAGGGCGCCGGTGCCGAACTCCCGCTCCACATAGGGATCATGGATCACGGGGATGGTGCGGTTGAGCATGGGCACCAGACAGGTTTCGCCGATAAGATGACGATAGCGTTCGTCATCAGGGTGCACAGCCACGGCCGTATCGCCCAGGATGGTCTCGGGCCGGGTAGTGGCTACGGGGATGTAGCCCTTGCCGGGGCCTTCGTCCAGACTGTGACCGGCGATAGGATACTTGAAGTAATAGAGCACGCCCTGCTCCTCGCTATACTCCACCTCCACGTCGCTGACCGCGGTTTGCAGCCCCGGCGACCAGTTGACGATGTACTCGGCCTGGTAGATGAGTCCCATGCGATGCAGCCGCACGAACGCCTCGTTCACGGCCCGGCTAAGCCCTTCGTCCATGGTGAAGCGTTCGCGGTCCCAGTCGCAGCTGGCGCCCAATCGCCGGAGCTGGCCCACGATGCGCCCGTGAAATCTTTCTTTCCAGGCCCAACACTCGGCCACAAAGGCCTCGCGGCCGATCGCTTCGCGGCTTGTCCCCTCTTCGCGCAGTTTGCGCTCGACCTGGAGTTGCGTCGCGATGCCGGCGTGATCGGTCCCCGGCACCCACAAGGCTGCGCGCCCGCGCATGCGCTGATACCGGATCATGAGGTCCTCCAGCGTCACGAACAGGGCATGCCCCTGATGGAGCGAGCCGGTGACATTGGGCGGCGGGATGCTGATCACGAACGGCTCGCCATCAGGTTGGCGGCTGTTTTCTGGCTTGAACCAGCCGCTGGCTTCCCACCATTGGTAGAGACGCTGTTCGGCGGCGTCGAAGTCGTAGGTTTTGGGCAGGTCGAAGGTAGGCATGGAAGACTCCGTTGTTCTGGTTGCGGATCGAATTGCGGAATTCCAAATCCGAAATTCGCAACAAAAAAGCCTTCGCGTCGCAAGGACGGAAGGCTCCGTGGTACCACCTTGTTTGATCATTCGGGTCGTAGGGGCGTGGTCACCACGCCCTACCCAAACGATCCACTCTGGCGCAATAACGGGCGCACCCGGATGGGTCTAGTAACTGGAGGTTAGAGATTGGGGATTGGCAATCTCCAATCTCCAATTGTCGACGCATCGACTCACCGGCGACGTTCGGAAAGGTTCGTTCGAGCAGGGCTTTCAGCCGATGACCCTGCCTCTCTGTCGACAAACACAGGGCGAGGCGACCTCGCCCTACTTCCTACTCCTCCGGATCATGGTCGTTGGAGATGAATATGGGCAAATTGTAGGGCAACCGGTTAAGGATGTCAAAAAGTCAGACGTCGCCAGGCCCTGCCACCGAGCGTCAACTCGCGGAGATCGTGTCCCGGATTGTTTGATCCACCCTCTGCTGCAGCCACACGTTAACAAGTGTCTGGGTGCTGACTTGGCGCTTTCTGGCGATACGGCGGAGATCTTGCATTAGCTCTGGTTCGATACTGACGAGCGAACGCCGAGCCACAGGGTCAAAAGTCATTTCGACCTCGTGCGTCTGATCCTCAAAATCGGCCAGACTATGCGTGTCCCAGAACTCCGCCATTTCTTCCAGTGTGTGTGACTGCGAGATGGTGCTTTGATTATTTGATGCCATAGGTCTTTCGCTCCCTGCCATCCATATCGCGAGAACTGATCACAAGGGCGTGGTGATGCTTTTCCCAGAGCTTGTCCTCAATCTCTGGCAACCAGATGATTTCTCTGACTCTCATTGCATGCCTCTTGATGTCGAGTCCGAATGCTGCTAATCGGCGGTGCAGGAAGATTATTGTAATAGCATTCCGAGGAATCTGCCAGCCGGCATTGCGCGAACCACAACTCATTTGGCGGCAAGTGCGTACTTGTTGCAGAATTGCTGTTTCCTGGCCGTTGTCCCGCCAGGCGCCGTTTCTTTTCGATGCCCTGTACAGGTTATGCAAGCTGGCCAACCGGTTCCTTCTTTTCGTCTTACTGCCGCAGTCTCCGGACGGGTGATTAGCCCTGGCTTCCGGCCTCTGGTGCTGCTCTTCCATAACCAGCACAGCCTCGACTCGGTGCGCGACCTGCAGCGGTCGGTTCGCAATCGCTACCCGTCGGCGCAGGATGTCACGGTCGCAAGCGTGGCCGATACCAGCCGGGCGCCGCGCCTGCTGCGCGGGGTCATCGAGGCGGCGCTGAAGCGCGCCTATGTCGAAGCCAGCAAGTTCGTACCCTCTGATCTCGATCCGGCTGACTACGTCATTATCCTACCGGATTGGTCTGGTGAAGTGACAAGGGCCTTTGGCGTGGGCAATGTCGATCGGGAGGGGCAGGTGGTGGTGATTGATGGCAAGGGGCTGCTGGTGGGCAGCTACCAGGGTGCACAGCCCGGTCAAGCGGCCCTGTCGCTCCTTGCCAGGCTCCAGTAGGTGCTTGACCACTTGTCACCCCTTCACCCCTGCACCTTGTCACCCCCTCACGCTGTCACAGATCAATCCACCGCGCCAGCAGTCTGTAGCCGCCGTAGGTCAGGAGCAGCGCCCGCGATGTCTTGCCAATCCACACAGCAAACAGGAAGTAGCGCAGCCGGAAGCCTAGGGCGCCGGCGATGATGCCCGCCAGGTCGAAAAATGGGTTGGGGATGAACGCCAGCACGGCAAAGAAGGGCAGCCCATAGCGCTGCGCCAGCCCCGCCAGCCAGTCGTATCGCTGCCGGTGCTGAACGATGGCGCGTCCGCTTGCCCCGGCCAGATAGCCTGTGACCTCACCCAGGGCTTCGCCGGTGCCAGCAGCCAGACCCACGAACAGCGGGTTGAGCGCTGTGGCCGCTACCATCGTCACCATCCAACCGGGCGCCGGCAGGATGATGGTGGCATTGGCGGCGAAGCTGATCAGAAACACGCCAAGATAGCCAAACCGGCCCAGCTCCCGCACCTTGTCGGCGTTGAGGAGGATCAGGGCCGACAAGCCCAGCATAGCAAAAATGGCGCCAACTCGCAGAGCGAGCTGGCGCCGTTGCGCCCAACGATCGGTCAGAACTTCGACCTCAGGACTCATCGATGACGATAGTATCGATCATATCGCCCTGTTCGATAGCGAAGAGCACTTCCTGGCCCTCGAGCAGGCGGCCAAAGACGCTGTGTTTGCCGTCCAGCCAGGGGGTGGGGACATGGGTGATGAAGAACTGGCTGCCGTTGCTGTTGGGGCCAGCGTTCGCCATGCTCAACACCCCGGCGCCATCATGCTTCAGACCTGGGGCGAACTCATCGCGGAATTGATAGCCGGGCCCGCCGCGCCCGGTGCCTGTCGGGTCGCCGCCCTGGATCATGAAATCTGCGATCACGCGATGGAAGGTGACGCCATCGTAGAAGCCCTCACGGGCGAGGAAGACAAAGTTGTTGACGGTCACCGGCGTCTGCGCGGCGTGAAGTGTGAGCTTCATGTCGCCCTTGTTGGTGCGGATGGTGGCCGTGTAATTTTTCTTGAGATCTATTTGCAGCGAAGGTGGGGTAGTGTAACGTGCCATGATGAGATGTGTGTGACTGGGTGGCAAGGTGACAAGGTGGCAGGATGACGAGGTGATGCGACGCTCACCTTGTCATCCTGTCACCCCTTCACCTTGCCACTACTTTGATTCGATATCGACCTTGAGCAGCTTCGTGCCGGCTTCGGTATCGGCGTCGGGGTCGCGCAGCTTGATCTGCTGCAAGACGTCCATACCTTCGGTGACTTCACCGAAGATGGTATGCTTGTCATCGAGCCAGGGGGTGGCGTCGAAGGTGATGAAGAACTGGCTGCCATTGGTATCCTCGCCGCGGTTGGCCATGCTCAGCAGACCGGCGCGGTCGTGGCGCAGGGTGGAGACAAATTCATCCTCGAAGCTGTAGCCAGGCCCACCGGCGCCGGTTCCCGTGGGATCGCCGGCCTGGGCCATAAAGCCCTCGAGTACCCGGTGGAAGCTGGTATCGTCGAAGAATCCATTCAGCGCCAGGAGGACGAAGTTGTTGACCGTGTTGGGAGCGTCTTTCTCGAAGAGATCGACGGTGATGTCGCCGGCCTCGGTGCGCAGGATGGCCTGGTAGTCTTTTGTTGTGTCGATTTCAAGCTCAGGCGCCGTGTTGTAGTAGCCATCCCGGTCGGCAACCGGCACATCGCTGAGCGGACGCTGGCCGGATCTGGGCAGAGTGGGCGCAAAAGGCGTGGGCAAAGGTGTGGGGGTAGGGAGTTGCGACGCCGTGGCCGTGGAGATATCCACGCGCTGCAGCAGCAGTCCGGGGTCCTGATCCGGTAAAGTGGGGTCGAGCGGCGTGAGGCCGTTGAGAACGTCGAGGCCCTCGACGACGCGGCCCAGAGGAGTAAAGCGTTCGGCCAGCCAGGGCGTCGCGCCCAGAGTGAAGAAGAATTGGCCGGTGTTGCTGTCCGCTGCCTGCTGGGCGCTGCCCAACCAGCCAACGTCGTTGAACACGGTGGGGTCCAGTTCGTCGGGCACGGTGTAACCGGGGCTGCTGCCGCCGTTTTCCAGTGGATCGCCGCCCAAAGCCACCAGGTCCTCGATTACCTGATAGAAGTGGGTGCCATCATAGTAGCCGGCGCGAGCAAGGGCGATGAAGTTGTTGACATTCTGAGGCGACTTGTCGGCCATCAGTTCCACGACGACATCGCCTGCGTCGGTGCGGAAGGTGGCAAGATAGATCGTTCCCGGCTCCAGGACGTTGTCCGGGGCCGTGTTCCAGTAGTTCACGCGCTCTTCGCCAGCCAGCGAGGCCATGAAATGGTCATCGGCGCTGGCGTCAGGCGAGAACGGCGTTGGCAGCGGTGTGGGCGTTGGCAGCTGCGAGGCAGCGGCTTCGCTGATCTCGACGCCAAGGATGGCGTCGCCTGTGAAATCAGGCGCCTGATCAGGGTCGCGGCGGGTGAGCTGATCCAGGACATCAGCGCCGTCGACCACCTCGCCAAAGATGGTGTGATTACCATCCAGCCACGGGGTCGGGCCAAAGGTGATGAAGAACTGGCTGCCGTTGGTGTCAGGGCCGCTGTTTGCCATCGCCAGCAAGCCGGCATGGTCGAACTTGGTGTCGGGATCGATCTCGTCAGCAAAGGTGTAGCCGGGGCCGCCCGATCCGCTGCCGGTGGGGTCGCCGCCCTGGGCCATGAAATCCTCGAGAACGCGGTGGAAGGTCGTGTTATCGTAGAAGCCTTGTTCCGCCAGGAAGATGAAGTTGTTGACCGTATTCGGGGCCTTGTCGGCAAACAACTGCAGGGTGATGTCGCCTTTGGCGGTCTTCAGCTTGGCCAGATAGATCTTCGATGGGTCGATGGTCATGTCTGGTGGCTGCGACCACTGCTTGCCGGCGGCGGGCGCGTCGGTCTGCGCCGAACTGGGGGTGGCGGCGGCAGCTTCTGGGGTAGCCGTGCCGTCGGTCGCCGGAGGAGTGACGGTAGCGGCAGGCGCTGCCCCGCCGCAGGCGGCCAACAGCAAGGCCGCGGCAAGAAGAAGGAAGAAAACGATGATTCGGTAGTGTTTCAAGGGAAGTCTCTTAAGGGGTGGAAGGGTTGGTACATCATCGATGTATTTCAACGGCTTAGCGGTACTTTCTCCATTCGCCAGATCAGGATCAAACAGCTCAGCAGCACCGACGTGATCACGATGGCGCCTTCGACGACGCTGGCCTGACTGACGAAGATGGCGATCATGCCGAAGACGCCGCCGATCAGATAGATGGCCATGACAGCTTCGCGGCGGGTGAGACCCAAATAGACGAGGCGGTGGGAGAGATGGTCTTTGCCGGCAGTGGTGAGGGGATTGAGGCCCCGCCGCAGCCGTGAAATGATGACAAGCGTGGTGTCGAGGATGGGGATGCCTAAGACGAGCGGCGGGATCATCCAGGTGACGGCGGGAACATTGGCGGGAAAGCGCAGCTTGATACCGACGACGGCTAACAGGAATCCGATAAACAGGCTGCCTGTATCGCCCATGAAGATGCTGGCGGGGTTGAAATTATAGACCAGAAAGCCCAGACATGCCCCCAAGAGCGCGGCGGCAAGAACCCCGACCAGGTATTGGCCCGACAAGGCGGCCAGGAGAACGAAGAAAGCGCTGGCAACGGCGGCGACGCCCGCTGTGAGGCCATCCATGTTATCCAGGAAGTTGACTGCATTGGTGATAAACAGCACCCAGAGGAAGGTGGCGGCGATATTCAGGATTGGCGAGGGGAAGAGGGAGATGCGCACACCGGCAACGACCAGCACCGCCACCGGGATCGTTTGTCCCAGCAGCTTGGCCCACGGCGGCAGGCTGACGCGGTCATCCCAGAAGCCCAACGTGGAGATGAGAGTGGCGCCAATGATGATGGCCGCTACCTCGCCAACGTAGAAGTGATCGCCGAAGACCAGCAGGGCGCCGATGACCGCGGCGTAGATTGCCAACCCGCCCAACAGCGGCGTAGGATTGGCGTGGAATTTGCGCCCGCCGGGACGATCGACCATGTTGGTCCGAAATGCCAGCCTTCGCGCCATGGGTGTGACACCCAGTGCAACCGTGAGCGCGGCGCCGAAGATAAGCATCACCTGTTCTAACATCGATTCAGCCTCCACCTGCTCCTGCGGCCTGTTGTTGGAGTTGTTCAATCAGCACATCGATCGAGGGTTGTTGCTCGGCAGGCGCCCTGTTCCGGGCCTGTTGCGCAAAGTTCAACGCTTGCTGGAATTGTCCCTGCTGCTGGTACAGCAGCGCCAGATTCTGCATGGTGCTGAGGTCGTTCGGGGCGACAGCCAGAGCCTCAAGGTTGGCGGCAATAGCCTCGTCGATCCGGCCCAACTGGGCCAGGGCGTAGGCGCGGCCGCTCAAGGCGCGCAACTCACCCGGCCTGATCGACAGCGCCAGGTCATAGACCGCCAGCGCGCCATCCCAGTTGTCCTGCTGCGATTCAAGTTGGGCCATCCGGAGATAGGTGTCGATAAACCCGTTGTCCAATTCAAGCGAGCGCTCGAAACGCTCACGCGCCTGCTGGTAGTCGCCTAATTGCAGATAGATGGTGCCCCACTCATTCTGCAAATGGGCCGTGTTGGGGCTGAGCGTCGTCGCCTGGCGATAGTACTCGGCTGCCTGCTGCAACTCCTCCGTCCGGCGAACGGGGTCGCTGCCGGTGAGCGCCCGCGTGCCGTAATAGCGAGCCAGGTTGGCGGTGTGGTCGGTGTTGAGCGGATTGAGATCGCGAGCTTGCGTCAACACCGTCTCAGCACGGTCGAGCAGGGCTTCCTGCTCGGCGGCGGTGCTGGCGATGCGAGCGCTCTCCAGCAGGGCGCGACCCTGAAACAGCTTGTAGTAATCTTCGCGCGGCATCATGGCGGTGGCAAGGTCATAGAAGACCAGCGATGAGCGCCATTCACGGCGGGCATCTGTGCTCTGGCCCAGCTTGAAGAAAACATCGGCGCGCACCAGGTTGAGATTGACCACCACGATCACGTAGAGGGTAACGGCAAGCAGGCCGCCGCCCACCGCCAGCGGAACCAGGCTGCGGCGGCTCCAGCCGCGAGCCGGACGCAAGTCGAGCCAGTAGATGGCCGCGGCCAGCGCTGTCCCCAGCAAGGCCAACACAAGGTAGAAGTAAACGATATGGTTGGCAATATACCTTGCCTTGCTCTCCATCGGCCAGGCTGAGGGCAGAGGCAGCAGCCGCCCGGCCTGGAAGACGCCATAGAGCATCCAGACGCCCAGGCCGATGCCGGCAAACGCGGCCACGGCCAGCACAAGTTCCTTTGTGCGCCCGGACGGCGTCTCTGCCGATGGCCGCGCCGCGCCGCGTAATACACCTGTTGCGGTTTCACCCACCGCCAGCATCAGGGCGACGATAAACGTGAAGATGACAATCCAGAGAGCGCCGGCGCCGGCAACCAGCACCCCTTCGCGAAGATGGGTTGTCCAGGATTTCCAGAAGACCTGGAAAACGCCTTCGTTGCCCAACTGATTGGAAACGAAATCCCAAGCGAGGATGAAGAGAACCAACGCCACCAGAACGGCGAAAGGTAGAATCCGGCGCCAGAGCGGGATGCCCGCAGCCATGCGTGGGGGCTGGGGCGCGCTGGACGCTGCCCGGCGCTTGCCTGCCTGCGGTTTGGCCGGCGTACCTTTGCTTGCTTTGGCAGCGCTGGACGTAGCTGGTACCGGCGCCGCACCTGTCTCTTCCGCCAGTCTGAGCTGGCCGGCGCCAATCGTTACCAGCGCGGCGGTGAGGATGAAGAAGTAGGTGCGCGTGGAGACGATAGCAATGCCGAAATGGATCTCCACGAAGTGGGCGACGATGGTCGAAAGCAGGGCGATAATCAACAACTGGCGGCGGTCGAAGCTGGCAATGCCGGCGGACCCGCGAAAGGCAGCAAGAGTGACATAAATGAGCACACCCAGGATAAAGCCCAGCGCCACCCCCACCCCCGCAAAGTACGACGCTCCCGCAATCACAGGTATCAGCGCCCCCAGAGCGCCGCCAATCGCGCCTAATATAATGAAGAGAATCTTGTCATTGCGACTGGCAATGAGGCCCAGCCAGCGGAGCGCATAGAAGAAGATGCTGGAGAAGAGAAGGATATAGGCGATAAAGCCGAGGGCGCCGGTGGTCACCAGGCTGTCGAAGGTCTCGTTGTGAGAACGGTCAGGTGAGGCGTTACGCGCTTCCAGATCGCCTAATTCGGGCCGGTAGAAGCGATTGAACGCCACCCACATCGATTCGGGACCGTAGCCGATGAGCGTGCGAACAGGGTTGAGCCCATCTGTCCGGCCCTGCGGGTAGCTCAGGGCGGCGTGTGGTTTCAGCATTTCGACAACGCCCTGCCAGATCAGAACGCGCACCCGCCCGGTGCCGCCTTCTGTCTCCAGCATTTGTCCCAGACGCCCGACGTAGGGGATCTGCTTGACGCTGTCCAGCGGGGTGGCGGGCAGATTGAGGACGACGAGCAAGGCAACGGCCACGACAGCCTGCGTTACAACGCTCAGCCACAGCCAGCGCCAACCGCGGCGGGTGATGAGGGGGACGAGATAGCATGCCAGCGCGCCGAGCAGGGCCACGATAAGAAGCAGGATGCCGCCGATCCCCGGCAGCGCCTGGGCTGCGGCCAGACCCGCGCCTGCCAACGCCAGCGCCGCCAACCCAACCCCAATACCGGCTGCCGCCTCACCGAGGCGGAGGGGGCCCTGATTCCTGGCTCGCTGCCGCAGGCTCGTCAATCCCAGGAGGACAAAGACATAGCCGCCTGCGGCCAGACCCAGCCACGGCCCCCGACTCTGGGTGAGGATGATGGCGCTGATCTGGAGCGTCAGGGCAAAGAAGAGGGCGCCTGCGGCCAGAGCGTCTGCGGTGGTGCCATCTTTATCCAGGAGCATACGCTGGACTGCAACGATCAGACGTTCCAGGGTCAGGGGCACTGCCATGATCAGATAGGCGGCGACGAAGATGGCGTTGCCCATATTGCTGGCGACGCGCTCGAAGGTGTCGCCGCCCCAGGGCAGCGGATCGAGTTGCGCCCGCTGCAGGATGCCGTAGAGCGAGACGGGGACGCTGGCAAGGATGACCGTATACTGCAAGCGCCGCCACTGGTCGGGGGTCCGTAAGGTATCGAGGACGACGAAGAAGAACGCCATGTAGCTGAACATGCTCAGGGCGCCTTGTAGGCGCTGATAGGATCCCCAAAAACTGGTGCGCGGGTTGACCGAAAGCAGGGTGCTCAGCAGATAGGCCGCCGCCAGCGCCAGCACCAGGCGGACGAGAGGCTGCCGCCAGAGCGATGGAGAGGCGGTCTCGTTTTCTGCTCGCCCGTGGCGCCAGCTATCGAACTTCTTGACCACCCATGCTACCAGCGCCAACAAGGCTAGCGAACGCACCAGGCTGATCTTGTCGGGTTCGAAGACGCGCTGCGAGTAAACGTTGAAGAAGAGCGGCGCCACGATCAGGGCGGCCAGCCAGGTGGCTTCGATCACGGCGTCGCAGAGTTTTTGCAG
>JACDJA010003185.1_pt1 | contig 10832 bp, 17 predicted proteins | sample 7449241 | NCBI WGS metagenome assembly JACDJA01 (sample SAMN14253289, study PRJNA609438) | sludge metagenome | isolation source: initial anaerobic sludge | collected 2018-12-20 | reverse complement strand
TCAGCGTAGGAGGTCGCGCCGACATCGAAACGCTACTGAAGTATATAGAGAATCAGAACGACCCTCGGAAGATCAAAGGGCCGCTCGACTAGCGCATGACGCTGCGCGTACATACGTAGGATGCGCGGCCTGAATGCTCAAGGGACACAGCACCTGCCCGGCACACCCAGAAGGGTAGGGGTGCTGACTCTCGGGACACCGCATAGGCCTACCGTCCACGACTCCCTGTCTCCGGTGCAGGGGAGTACACCCCAGAAACCCGCCTTGTTCTTTTCTGTCTTTTTGATTGCGCTCCCTTGTCTTCCCCCGGGTTGAAGCATAACATATACGCCTGCTACACAATACGCCATCCGGTTGCATCAATTACCGGACAGACTCAGGAGACCCCATGAAGGGCCAACGCCGTACTCTAAAATTCATGCAGGACGTCGCGACCGAACGCGGCGGAGCTTGCCTATCGGAACGTTACAAGCACGGACGTGCACTGCTGCACTGGCGCTGCAAAGACGGCCATGAATGGAAGGCGCCCTCGAACTCGATCATGCAGGGCGCTTGGTGCCCGACCTGCGCCGGCAGGCCGCACTACACTCTGTTCGACATGCAGGACTGGGCCGAAAGCCACAACGGCTTCTGCCTCAGCACCGAGTACGTCAATTCGACCACACCCCTCAAATGGCAGTGCGCCCACGGGCACACCTTCGACAAGCCCCCGGCACAGATACGCCAAGGCGCCTGGTGCCCGACCTGCACCCCCCGCGGCCGCAAGCCGCTCACCCTCGAGGACATGCAGGCGCTCGCCACCGAACGCCACGGCGCTTTCGTCTCGACCGCCTACCACGGCGTCGAAGTAAAGCACCGCTGGCGGTGCGCCAAGGGCCACGAGTGGGACGCGCTCCCGAAGAACGTCCGCCAAGGCTCCTGGTGTCCGACCTGCGCCAACGCGGAAGGGGCGAGCAAGCGCGCGGCGAATCCCGCGCGCGCCCGCACCCCCGGGTCCCTCAGTGCCATGCAGGCGGTGGCGACCAGCCGCGGCGGTGCCTGTCTGTCCACCGACTACCGCAACAACTATTCCGACCTGCGCTGGCGCTGCAAAGAAGACCATGAATGGAAGGCCAAACCCTACAACGTCCAACGCGGGTCCTGGTGCCCGACCTGCGCCGGCAGATCGACCTCGGGTGGACGGGGTACCGGCCGGAGCGGTCGACTTGCCGGATTCGGAGACCAAACCCGGGGAGCCGCTAAGATCTCAGGCTTTGCCTGAGGCGGTTGATCGACTTAACCGCTTCACGTCCTGATGCGAATAGTGCCAAGCTATCCGACGCCCCTGCGGCGCGCCCCGGTCACAGCGTCCGAAGCTCCAGCGGCGGCGCATCCAGCTGAGACAGAATGCCCGCCATGGAGAAGCGGGGCTTCTCGCGATTGGGGAGCATCGCGTCCGGCGAAGGCGCGACAGGCAGGGCGATAGGGCGGGCTGCGCGCCGCGCCAGTCGGTCCGAGAAGCTGTTGTTCCCGGGACTCACGTACAGAATCTCTGTCGCCTCGAAGACGCGCTTCCACGACGGCGAGATCACCAGATACTGCGCACTACCGATGTACAGCCGCACCCGGCGCGCGCCAGAGTTCCAAGCGGCACGCAACAACTGGTTCTGCGCGGTGCGCAGAGCGCCTTTCTCTGTATTTCCAAGGATCTGCCGGGACATCGTGGCGAGCGTGTGCCGGCCGCGACGCAGATAGCCACCGATACCAAAGCCCCCGGCGGTCGGCACGATGCTGATCATCACCTCGGCCCAATCCGCCGAGCTGTGCTGCCGCGGCGCTCGCCACGCTGGGCGCGCATCGAAACCCTCGCTCAGCTGACGCAACCGCCGCAGCAATCGCTCCCGGCGCAGCCGCGTCGGGCCGCGCATCCGGTAAACCTCGGTAAGCAGTCGCTGCCGCATCCCTTGGGTGGCCGCCTGCACCTTGTCGCGGGAAATCTTGCCCTGCGCATAGTTCTCGCAAAGCGCATCGAGCTGTTGCTGCGCTTCATCCAAAACCCGCATGTGGAACGCATCCATTGAATTGGTCATGACTGTCCTCACTAAAATGCCGTATAGCACCAGTATATCAGCACGCTGAGGGTCGCGCAAAACGGATTCCGTGAATCCGGCGCTGCGGGTCTTGGCCCCAGGGGGTCCCACTATGCAGTATCTGCATAGAGCCAACCCTTTAGAAATCCGCCAACCTGTCGTATACTATTGTTAGGTGGTGATCAGTCCATCCCCAGCTACTCCGACGGCCTTCGGGCCGAGCAGCCAGACCGGCAGCTGATCAGACAGCAGACTCCCTCACAACGTGACGCCTATGTTCGTGTCGCCATGTCTCGTGGGTGGATCGGGGTACACCTTGCTTCAGGCCAAGGAAGGCCGGAAGCGATGAACTCGAACGCCTCGATGCCGGCTGCGCGCAACGCACTGCCGAGCGCCTGGGTTGCGCCGTAGTCGGCGGGGTGCGTCAGGAGTGCCTGGTGCGCGGCGAATGGAGCCTGGTGCAGCACCTGCCCCCGGGCGCTCGCATATTGCGCCTCGAATAAGGTGTGTTGGGTATCGATCTTCGCTGGCGGCGCGGTCGTCATGCCGTGCCAGAGCACGAACCGATAGTAGTCCTTCTTTCACCGCTCTCTTCGGGGAGCGGTTTCTTTTGACCGCGCATGCGCCAGGTTGGCCGCCACGCCCATTCTGCACTATGATCCGAATGGTGTTTTTTGCCCGCAGGGCTTGAGGTCGTGACATGTCACAAGTATACTAGAGAGAAGGGGCGGTACCCGACAGGACGATACGTTTGCCTGTTTACACCCACACCACACTCTGGGGGTTGCTATGCGTGAGTACACTCTTGACGGTCACACTGTCGGTTACCACCGACCGATACTCTGTGGCTACGACTGGCGGGCTACTGAAGCCTTGGAGTCCGGCATACAGACGGGGGCTGTTCACATCATCGACGACTATCCTCTTCCCGTGATCGTCATCGACCGCGTGACCAGTAATGTCGAGCAAAACTTGGCCGGAAATATCTCAATTGATGGATCTCGGCTGCACCGCGACACGGCGTGCATTCGAATCGATGCCGCACCGCGCGAGGGGATAAACAACACGCTCCGGCGCTGGGAGGTATCTGTCAGTTATGACGACACCTACCGCAACGGGTGCGGCAACGGGCGCACCTTATATTCCCGCGAATTCGAGGGTAACCCGTCTCGCGAGGACGTTCGGGCCGCCATTGATGCCGCGGCGGCCCTCCTGGAGACGTTCGATTACACGTCTACCTGGGATCTGGATACGCAACGGGCCGAGGAATTCCGGGTTTTGCTGGGTGGGTTTCCCGAGAGGCCGACGCGGGCGGAATACGAGGAGAAATGTGCGCTGCACGGGCTTACGCCGGAACCAGACGACGAACGGTCGTATGCCGCCTCGTACTACGACTACGGTGTTGGTGGCTTCGCCAAGCTCGAACCCATTCGACAGCTGGAAACTGAAATCTATCTGCGCCGGATGCGGGTGTGCGTGCACGAACGGGCGAAGCGCGAAGCAACTGCTGCGGACGCACCCTCACAAGCCATACTCACCTCTCGTCCGGTGCTGATGTGTAAACGATGTTCGAATTCGGGTCATCGTGGTTCGTACCCCTTTTCTACGCTACCTGATTCTGGGCTGTGCGACGATTGCGTGTAGAGTTTTATGGGTAATAAATCGACACCCACAATCCGTATCAGTGGCGCTGGCGTTGTTTCCGTGGACTCTTCCCAGATGTTTTCCTCTGCCAAGGGGAAACAGCAGATCGATGAGCTAAAGAAAATTCACGAACACCGTAAGAAGCGCAACAAGAAGGTGAATTCAACTAAGGAAGAGCATGGCAACCGCGGCTGAGCGCAAGGCCGCCGAGCGCGCCCGCAAACGGGCCGCCGGTTTGGTACTGGTGCAAGTCTGGGTACCGGAGAGCGCCGTGGAAACGCTGCGCCGCTATGCGGCGCGATTCAGCCGCCAACACACACGAGAAAAACCCAATGGGTAGGCCAGCACCTTCTGATCCTGCATCGCCGTAAATCCATCCGCTGACCGCCATGGAGAGCGAAGCGAGGGCGGTTAGTCCGAGGTAGCCGTCGGCTGGGCGGGCGAAGCAGCCCAGCCTTTCACGGCGTTAAGTCACTGTGAGTACTTACTGAGGGTCGCAACACGCTTGGTAACGAAACCGTTGTGCCGCCTCCTTGTGAGGCGGTTTTTTGTGGGTGCCCGCCACGAAAAACCCGCCTCGAAAGGCGGGTCGAAAGCGTCAGCCGCGGCTGAACGGGTTGTCGATCTTCCGGGTAGTGACCTCGAGCAGCACGAACTCCGCCGCCTCTTCCTCGCCGTAGCCCCAGGCCTCGGAGCGGATGGCCTCGGCGGCCTGTTCCGGGGAATCGAACAGCAGATCCGAGATGTCGACCTCGTCGGTCATCGGATCGCCGATGTTCAGCCGGCGCAGGTTGCCGTCATCGTCGTGCACTTCACGGCGCCAGCAGTAGTAATGCTCGTCGATACACCCTTTCTCAGCGTTCTTGCTCATGATGTCCTCTTGATGGGTTACAGACCGAGGGTGATCCGGTCGAGATGGGCTTCGACCCAGCGGATCCGTTCGCCGAAGCTCGCCAGGAAGGCGAGATCCGCGCACGTCAGCCGACCGGTGCGGTTGATGCCGTCGCCGAGCGTCCTCGCCAGCCGGATCTCCACGATGTGGCCGTGGATGGTCTGGTACACGGTGACCTGACTTGCGGCCGGAAAGTGCGCCCGGCAGTCGTGCACCACCGCCATTTGGCCCGGCGTCAGCGGATCGTCGACGTCGTTGAACGTCACCTCGGTGTCGGGATCGAACCCCGGGTTGGCACTCGGGAGTTCGAGGCCCGGGTAGCGCGCCGCGAGTCCGGCGTCACCGAACGCCTGCACCAGCGCGGCGTCACCGCGGACGGCGAACCCGGCGTGCCCGTGCTTGGCGAGGCTGACCCGGTAATCCGCGTCACGGGCCAGACGGTCGGCCGTGTCTTCCACGCAGGCCGCGACCAGTCGGTCACGGTCATGGGCGGTCAATGTCATGATAGGTGTCTCCTGTGATTGTCCTCAGACGGTATAGCGAACCCGGGTCCCGGGAACGCCGCACCGCCACAATCCGCAGGAGAGACAGGGGGGTTGCCGCCGGATTAGGTCGCCTGGAGTTCGTCCGGGATCTGCTGCTGCATGTGCAGCACGCGCCAGACGTCGAGGTGCTGGTCGCGCTCGACGTAGAAGACCAGATATGGATATCCATTCAATGGCCAGCTCCGCAGCCCGGGCAGATCCATCTCGTGCGCATACCGCGGCGAGCCGGAGGCGGGGTGGTGGCTGAGATGGGTGTAGGCGGACTTGAGCGCGGTGACGAACCCCTGCGCGACGCGTGCCGGTGCGACGGCGAGATAGTAGTCCAGCGCGATATCCACGTCGCGCAGGGCTTTGTCGCGGGGGATAGCCGGTTTGACCCTCAATCGGGCGCGTGCCGCGCAATGCGGTCGTAGAGTCCGTCGAAGTACGCAGCGTCCGCCGGCGGCCCGGGCGGGGACGCCGCGCCTTCCAGGAGCAGCGCACGCAGCTGCTGGCGCGCCTGCTCGCGGCGGATCAGCGCGCGGACATACTCGCTGCTGGTGCTGTAGCCGCGCTGCTCGACCTGCTCGTCAACGAACGACTTCAGGTTTTCCGGCAAGGAGATGTTCATGGTGCTCATGCGTCGAGTATAGCGAGTTTGGCAAATTTTGCCAAGGTCAGCAATCAATAGAACGCCCCGAGATACCGGGGCGGGAAGTGCGTCAGGCGCGGGTGACCCAGTGGTCTTTCATGTGCATCGCCTGGCCGTCGAAGTCGACGGTCATCTCGTAGCCGGGCGGGAAGGTGTGCGTCACCGTGCCGACCGTGCCCTGATCATGAATCGCGCGGCACTTGTCCACGAAACTCCCACAGGGGTGCGCGTGGATGGACTTGTGGCCGTTCATGATGGTCTCGAAGGCGCGGGTGTCGATGACGACGCGGTCGCCGACCTGATAGCGGATGGGATCCATAGCTTCTCCTCGAATTGATATGCCCTTCAGGTCGTATAGCTATCACCGGCGCGGTGGCGGCAAAGAAAACCGCCAGACCTCGGGCGGTGGAAAAGCGGTCGTTCACGCAGCCTGGCGGAGCTGTTCCTTGGCGGCCCAGTGTTTCATCAGCCGAAAGTGCAGGTCGTAGTCGCTGAAGCACCGGTGGGGCGCATACGGGCCGATCCCTTGTGCATCCGACCGGATGGCGGCCGCGCACAGGGCGATCGCGGCGGCCTGCGTTTTGGCATACCGGCAAAAATCCGGGTCGCTCACCTGGCTGTCGGGTCCAACATCGAGGCTCGCGTACCAGCCGCGGCCGTCACTGCTCGGACGGGACCTTGTGATGACGTCATCGGCGAACGAGTCCAGCGTCCGCTTGTAAAACGGCGGATTGTCCGGGTCGTACGAGGCGCTCACCGGTTCGGGGACCAGGGTGGCCAGCACCGAGGCCAGCACGCACCAGGCCGTGAAGTCCCGCGCCCGGCGATAGTCCTCGATCACGGTGATCCACAACCGCTGTTCGGGCGTCCACAGCAGGATGCGGAAGTTATCCGCGCTGACCCGCTCTTCGTCGAAGATGCCGAGTTCCTCGCGCCGGCGCAGGGTATCGAGGTACCCGTACAGCGGCCAGCCGATGCGCGGGCGCAGGGTCTCGAGCGCGTTGGCCGCCGCGGTCCGTTGCAGGGAGCTCACGGACTCGGGTCCCGGCAGGCGGTGCGCCAGCGCCTGGAGCCGGAGTGCGTCGCAGTGCTCGCGCGGGAGCGTGCGCGCCTGCGCGGTGAGGTCGCGGATCCAGTCATACAGGGGCCGCAGATCGCCGTAGGGGTGTTGCACCGCGTCGAGGTCAGGGTTCTTGCTCATAATATCCTCGCGTCAATCTGTGTACCTGACAAGGTATAGCAACAGCGCACCCTCGCGCGACAGCCCCTCACGACCCGGTGCCGGGTTGCAGCTGCTGCATGCACGCGGGGCAGAACCCGCCTTTGGTCGCCCAGAAGGGATCCTCGATGTTGAAGCTTTTGCGTTGCGTGTCGCGGTACGGGACGTCGTAAAGCGCGCAGGGTGCACCGCACAGCGTCGCGCCGTCCGGGACTGACTTGTCCCGGTACCACTGATTGCCGCGCACCGGCGCGAGGGGTTTACGGATATGGATCATCGAGCCGGGTCACCGGTGACCGTTACGGTAGTGCGGACACCAGACGCCCTTGGACGGGGAGCACAGCGCGCGGCCACCGCAATGGCGGCAGGTTACCGTCTGAGATCCAAAACTCCCGGGAGGACTCCGAACGATCGAAGACCATGGCGACATGGCGAGCATGTTCGAGAGCAGACATGGCGCGCTCCGATACGAGGGTAAGCTCAGGATTACAGTTCCAGGTCTTTTGCTAGAATTCCAACTTGGCGCCGGTAACAACATCCCACACGAAAATGCCGACGATAGCCACGACCAGCGCCACACCAATCAAGCCAGCGACCCTATCCGAAAACTTGCTGCCAGAGCTCTTAAACATGGCAAATCTCCTGCTCATTGAGTTGTAAAATTTTATAACATCTTTCGCGCGCTATGTCCGGCGCCGACTTCAGTCTATCACGGGCGTTTTGTCCGAGAGACCCGGGCGCTCAGGCCTCGGGCGCCACCGCGGCGCCGCGCCGGCGCACGAACTGAATCAGGAACTCCTCGCCGGCCTGCGCGCCGGGAATGCCCAGCTCGTGGCCTTTCACGACGCAGCGGTCCAGCACCGTGCCGACGGCGCCGGCGACCTGCTCGGCGATCTCCCAGTCCGCGTCTTCCCGGGCGAGGATCTCGTGGGTGGTGCCGGTCGGCGCTTTCAGCCGCGCCGGTGCGCCCAGCTTCTCGGCGAACGGGCGGTTGTAGTCGACAACGGAGATCATGGGCATCGCGGTGCTCCTAAGCTAGCGGTTATCCGGGAAGGGGAAGTGCGTGCGCTCGTAGGCCTCGACCTGGGTCACCAGTGCCGCCAGCCGCTCGCCGGCCGGCGTCCCGGGCGCGGGATCGTCCCGCATCAGCGCCTCGATCTCCCGCAGAGCCTCGCGGTGTTCAGCGTCCGTCGTAATCGCCGCGGGCTGCCGCAGCGCCGTCTCGATCCAGTCGCGCAGCGCCGCGAGCGTCGCCCCGAGTACTTTGGTCTGGAGCGCCGCCGGACCGCCGGCGTCCCGCTTGAGTTGCGCCATGAACGCCCCGAGCGCTGGGCCGCGGAGTCCGGTCCATTCGCAGACCAGTCGCCCATTGAACCGTTCGCGTACGGCCTGCCGCCGAGCCAGCGCCGCCCGCGCCGCCACCAGCCGCTCGCCAAACCCGGGGAATGCCTGACTTGCCGCCGCCAGCCGCGCCTCCCGAGACGGCGCTTCGCGGACCGGCAGTGTCCGGCCGTTCACCCACGCCAAGAACGCCGTATAGGTCGGGCGCTTGGCATCGCGGATCCGCGCGCGGTGGCTGCGGTGCTCGAGCGGGAACTGCGCCGGATCGAAATATGCGGAACTCGCGACGTACGCGAACACGTCTTCCAGGGTATCGAAGCCTTCCGCCCCGCGCTCGGGATCAAGTCCAAGGAAGATCAGGGCTTGGGCAAAATCCTGCGTTACCTGCACCTCGGCGACGAGGTGGTCGCCGTCGCGCAGCGGGTAGTGAAGACCGTCGTGGCCGAACTTGAACCCGTGCTTATGAGCGATGCGCCCGATCAGATTACCCAGATCGTTCCAACTGAAATAGCCAAGCGCAAACTCGAACCACGCCGATTGCGCGGTGATCAGGTCCACCTGGAACCCGTCGAACTCGAACGAGCACACCGGGCCGTTCGGCACCACCTCGCGTGAGCCCAGCGCCGCAGCGATGCGTTGCGGCCAATCGCTCGGCAGGACGTTACGTTCGATCAGGATGTCCATGTCGCCGAAGTCGGGCTTGGCGCGGTAGGCCTGGATGACCTCAAGCCGTGTTCCCGGGAGCGCTACACGCAGACGCGCCGTCACCTGCTCGACGAGGTGCCGGTATTCGGCGGCGTCCACGCGCCGCGCATTCTGAATAGCTCTACCGCCCATCAATGCCCCCTGCGGCTTAAGCCGCCAGCGTAACGCCGTCGGTCGCGGTGATCAGCGCCTCGATCTCCGCAAGCGCCGCGGCCAGCTGCTCGTGACCGGCGCTCTCGAGGCGGACGGCGCAGTGCCACAGGGACTGCGTGTTCAGGGACTCGAAATGGACGCCGCGCGCCGCCGCGATCTGGCCTGCCTCCATCTCGATCTCGGAGGCGCGGTGGATCGCCGCATCCTTGGCCTCCGCATCCGCTGTCGCGCAGTCACACACCGCGTACAGCTCCGCCCGGTAGACGGTGTGGATGGGGGTGGCGGTCTTCGTGCTCGGATGGGTGTCCATGGCCTGTCCTGGGGGTGTCGCGATAGCTTGACCGCGGTCTGAATATTATACAAAAAATCGGGTTAGTGTAGCAAGCGGCAAATATAGGTTAGCGCGCACCACAAGAAACGCCACCCCGGAGGGTGGCGGAAAGGGTGGTGCGGTTTGGAACTGGCCTGGACCTCAGGCGGCCTCGGCCACGGAGCGGATGGCGCGCCGCAGCGTTTCCGGCTCGGGGATGCGCGGCCAGGGCGCGTCCAGCGGCTTAGACTTCGGCGCCTCGGGATCGATGGCGCACCAGGCCTGCCACAGGGTGGACGTGTGGCCACCGCCGATCATAAGGCTCTTGATCGCATCCCAGCCGTCCTGCGAGGGCGCGTTGAGATAGGCCAGGATCTGCGTCTGGGCCGCTTTCGGCAGCGGACCGAACAGGTTGAAGCAGCCCCTGAACAGCCCGGCGTTCACTGCCGTGGCTTCTGCGCGCCGCCGGGCCTGCTCGGCCTGGTAGGCCTTGCGCTGGCGGGACTCATGGGCACGGAGCTGCTCCCGGTAGGCGGGGTCGCTGCGTTTCGCCTCGTCCTGCGCGGAATACCACGCATCCTGCGCGAGTGCCTCGTTGACTGCCGCCGCACACGCCTCGAGGGAGTCGAAGTAGCGGCTGTAGACGCCGTAGCCTGCTCCGCAGAAGACGGCCTGCGCCAGGTTGATCCCCGCCGCGTCGGCCGCGCCGTAAACGGCGTTCGGGCCACATGCTTCAAGGAGCGCCTTGAGCTGCGGGTCGTCCCAGCAGTGAAACCCGGGTTTACCGAATTCCCCGGTACAGACCCGACCGTTGGGCCGGTATTCCTCCAGAAAATAGCGGCCGTCGTCTTGGCCGCGGACGTGAAAGCGGCGGCCGTTCGCATGCTGCAAGGACCACTCCGGGGGCCGGATCGCCTCGCGGATGAAATCGCGCGCGCTGACGGGTTGATGACTTTGCATGGATACCTCCTTCTTCGTGACCTGTAGGGTATAGCGAACCACAAAGAAAGACCCCGCTCGAGCGGGGTCGGGAAGTATAGCTGCTCCGTTAGGCCACGCGGCCGCGGGGGAGTGTTTCGGGGTCCAGATACGCCAGATAGCGCGAGCCTTGGAGTTCCCAGCTAAACCCCTCGCCCCGGTTCCAGACCAAGGCTCGGCGTTTGCCGTGATTCGCGGCTCACAGGCGTCCTGAAACGACGCTGCCGTCAAGCAGCGATGGTTTCAGGGGTTTGTACGCCTCCACGCGCATAACGTCCCGGACTCCCTCCGGTAGTGATGTCTTGGTTTTCGACATCGAGATATGCAGCGATGCTGCATGTGTAT
>JACDJA010003184.1_pt1 | contig 10833 bp, 10 predicted proteins | sample 7449241 | NCBI WGS metagenome assembly JACDJA01 (sample SAMN14253289, study PRJNA609438) | sludge metagenome | isolation source: initial anaerobic sludge | collected 2018-12-20 | reverse complement strand
GTTCGATGGCAGCGGCATGGAGGCGGTCGATCCTCAACTCCTCGCGCAGCTCGATCAGCATGCGGCCCTCAAGCTCGCTCACCCTTCCGTCGGCGGCGGCCACGTCGCAGGCAAGGGCATAGGAGGTTTCATACAGACGTTCCGGCAGGGCGTCGCGGATGAGGCCGAACAGCGCATCGAGCCCGTCCTCCTGGTCCATCAGGTCGAAGACCGTGCGACTGACCCGGTCGAGCCGGTCGGTGTCGTAATCGGCGAAGATCGGCAGGTGATTGATGATCGTCTGGATCTGTACCAGCTCGGCCGTGCGCACGTTTTCATCGGCAAGCGTCACGCTGATCATCACCGCAACGAGCGCGTCCTGCGCGGTCAGGGGCTGGGGTTCGGTCACGGGCATTCTCCTGGCTTCGGGCCGTTTTATTGACGCCCTCGCCGCGCCGCAATAGGGAGAGGCGCCCGGGGCCTGCCCGGGTGGGCCGGGGGACGGGACAAACGATGGCGAATCTGCGCGAAGTGGCGATGGAGTCGAGGGCCTGGCCCTTTGCCGAGGCGCGCGCGTTGCTCAAGCGCTACCGCGACGGTCCTCCCGAAAAGGGCCATGTGCTGTTCGAGACCGGCTATGGACCCTCGGGCCTGCCGCATATGGGCACCTTTGGCGAGGTACTGCGCACCTCGATGATCCGCCGCGCCTTCGAGCTTCTGTCCGACATTCCCACGCGCCTTGTCGTGTTCTCGGACGATCTCGACGGGATGCGCAAGGTGCCGGACAATGTGCCCAACAACGAGATGCTGCGCGGGCATCTGCAGATGCCGCTGACCTCGGTGCCCGATCCGTTCGGAGAATACGACAGCTTCGGGGCCCATAACAACGCGATGCTGCGGCGGTTCCTTGATACATTCGGCTTCGATTACGAATTTATCAGCGCCACCGAATTCTACCGCTCGGGCGCCTTCGATCCGACCCTGCGCCGCGCCGCCGAGAAATATGACGACATCATGCGCATCATGCTGGCTTCCCTGCGCGAGGAGCGGCAGCAGACCTATTCCTGCTTCCTGCCGCTTCACCCCGAGACGGGGCGCGTGCTGTATGTCCCGATCAAGAATGTCGATGCGGTCGCGGGCACCGTGACCTTCGATGACGAGGAGGGCCGCGAATGGACCCTGCCCGTCACCGGCGGCCATGTGAAGCTGCAGTGGAAGCCCGATTTCGGCGCCCGCTGGGCGGCGCTCGGCGTGGATTTCGAGATGTATGGCAAGGACCATGCCTCGAACACGAGGATTTACGACGGAATCTGTCGCACGCTTGGCGGGCGGGCGCCGGAGCATTTCGTCTATGAGCTTTTCCTCGATGAATTCGGCCAGAAGATTTCCAAGTCCAAGGGCAACGGACTGACCATGGACGAATGGCTGGCCTATGCGGCGACTGAAAGCCTGTCCTATTTCATGTATCAGAAGCCCAAGACCGCCAAGCGCCTGCATTGGGACGTGATCCCGCGCGCGGTGGATGACTACCACCAGGAATTGCGCGCCTTCCCAACGCAGGATGCGGCGGCGCAGCTGGCCAATCCGGTCTGGCATATCCATGGCGGGAAGGTACCGCCGAGCACATTGATGGTGCCCTTCGGGCTGCTGCTGAACCTTGCCTCGGTCTCGGGGGCCGAGGATCGCGGGACCCTGTGGAAATACATCGAGCGGCGCGTGCCCGGGACCACGCCCGAAACCCATCCCGACCTGGATGCGGCAGCCGGCTATGCGGTGCGCTATTTCCAGGACCGGGTGAAGCCCGAGCGCGTGTTCCGCCTGCCCGACACGCGCGAGCGGGCGGCAATGGCGGACCTTGCCCGGCGCTTTGCCGACAGCGGCGAGACCGAGGCCGAAGCCTTGCAGACCCTGGCTTATGCGGTGGGCAAGGAGCACGGGTTCGATCCGCTGCGCGACTGGTTCAAGGCGTTGTACGAAGTGTTGCTCGGGGCCCCTGACGGGCCGCGTTTCGGGGCCTTTGCCGCGCTATATGGCGTGAGCGAGACCGTGGAGTTGATCGAGGGTGCGCTTGCGGGCGACCTGATCGGCTGACGGCGTGCGGCGGACCCTGTGGCTGCTTCTCGGGCATCTGTCGCTCGGGCTGGGGATCCTGGGGGCATTCCTGCCGCTCTTGCCGACAACGCCGTTCCTGCTGCTGGCGGCTGTGTCCTTCTCGCGGTCGTCGCCGCGTCTGGCGCGCTGGATGGAGGAGCATCCGCGCCTCGGCCCGCCGGTTCTTGACTGGCGCAATCACGGGGTGATCGGGCGCGGGACGAAACGGCTGGTGCTGGTGGCGGTGGCGTTTTCGGTTGGCCTGTCGCTGTGGCTGGCGATTCCGTTGTGGGCGCTGGCCGTGCAGGTCACGATCCTGGCGGCCGTGCTGGTCTTCGTGCTCAGCCGACCTTCACAGCCGCTGTTGCGCCGCCCGCCCGCCAGCGAACGCTGAGGCTGCAGCACGTTCACGATTACGGCCTATCCCCCATTCTGCGGCATCGGGCCGCGCGCGAGGGGGGTTTTGCAATGAACAAGGCGATCACCGAGGGTCTGGTCCTGATGCCCACGCCCTTTGCCGCCGGGCTGTCTTCCTGGTCCAGCGGTGACGGCACGCCGGGTTCGGACAGCTACGCGGGCGCGGGCGGCGGCCTGCTGATACCGGCCGATCAGGATTTCGGCAGCTGCATGGAGATCACCAAGACCGCTTCGGTGCAGAAAGTCCGCTACACGGGCGAGACGCCGATCCTGCCGGGCTGTTACCTGCGCGTCACGGCGCGGGTGAAGGCGATTTCGGGGCCCCTGCCCTCGGTGCGGATTGCGGGCTGGGCCGGGGTGGATGCGACCACGGCGCTGACCGGAGTCATCACCATGGGAGCGGCCACCGATCTGCCCGGCTATGGCGAGGTGATCGAGGTCAGCGCCATCATCGGCACCGGATTGCGTGGCGGTGTGGACATGGTCTGGACCGGGGCGCAGATCGGGCATCTCGGGCTCGATCTCGTCGGTGCCAATGGCGGGGTGCTGCGGATCGACGATCTGGTGATCGAGGATGTCACCCAGATCTTCCTGCGCGACATGCTCGCGCAGGTCGATGTGCGCGACCACGGCGCGCGCGGGGACGGGGTGACGGATGACACGGCGGCCTTCATCGCCGCCGATGCAGCGGCGGAAGGACGGGTGATCCTGGTGCCGGCGGGCACCTATCACCTTGCCGGGAATGTGACGCTGCGCAATCGCGCCCGGTTCGAGGGCAAGGTCGTGCAGGGGAATGATGCTTGGTTCATCCTGCAGAAGAATTTCGATTTTCCAACCTACGCTGACGCCTTTGCCGATGAAGAGACGGCTTTTCGCAAGGCGTTTCAGGCGCTCTTGAACTTTTCCGACCATGACGGGCTTGACCTCTGCGGGCGGCGGGTCGGGCTTTCGGCGCCGGTGGACATGCGGGAATGCGATCCTGCCAAGGCCACTTTCGCCACCCGCCGCGTGATCCGCAACGGGCAGTTCCAGGCGCTGGACAGCCCGGAATGGGCGGACGGGGTCGTCACCTCGCAGGCCAGCTATGCCGCCGCCAATCCGCGCGAGCTGACCTCGGTGGCCAATGTCGCCAATATCAAGCCAGGCAGCCTGGTCACCGGCGCGGGTGTGGGCCGCGAGGTCTATGTGACCGAGATCAACATCGCACAGGCGCGCGTCACCCTGTCGCGCGAGCTTTACGATGCCGAGGGCACGCAGGTCTTCACCTTTCGCAGGTTCCGCTACCTGCTCGACTTTTCGGGTTTCGACAGCCTCTCGGGGTTTACCCTCGCCGATATCGATTTCTTCTGCGAGGGACGCGCCAGCGGCGTGATGCTGGCCCGGCAGGGGATCGCCGCCAGTTTCCGCGACTGCGCCTTCACCAAGCCGAAGGATCGCGGCATCACCTCGACCGGCAGCGGCTGCCAGGGGCTGCAGATCGACCGCTGCCAGTTCATCTCGAACGAGCAGCCGCTGGAGGTGAGCGCCCGCAGCGCCATCGCCTTCAATGCCAACGCCAATGATGTGAAGATCCGCGACAACCGCGTGGTGCTGTGGAAGCATTTCTGCGTGCTGGCAGGTTCGGGAAACGTCATCACCGGCAATCACTGGTTCCACGGCGACAGCACCAGCGCAGGCGTGCGGCAGGGCGGCATCATCCTCACGTCACCCAATGTGAAGACGATGGTGACCGGCAACTACATCGACAACAATTTCATCGAATGGACCAATGAGCATGACGCAACACCCGCGCTGGGCATGCAGTATTCCTTTGGCGGGCTGACGCTGAGCGGCAACATCCTCACCGTGAACGATGTCGCGCCCTGGTTTCACTGGCTGGTGGTGAAGCCGCATGGTCCGGGGCATTTCATCCACGGGCTTACCGTCATGGGCAATGTGTTCCGGGCGCTCAATGGTGCCATCGACCGCGTCGAGCATGTCGATACGACCATCGCCGATCTCGATTACGGGCGGATGCGCAATATCACCTTCGCGGGCAATGTCTTTCACGGCGTCAACGAGGAGGTGCGCAACCCGATGAGCCTGAGCCACAGCCAGTCCACCCCCGCGCAGGGCTGGGTCATCGACACCGGCACGACATTGCCGTTCCTGGGGCGCGCGCGCACGGTCGAGGCGGTGGTGGCGCAGGGCGCGATCCGCGATGCGGACGGGCAGGCGATCTTCGAGCATCCCCATGTCGAGACCAGCCATGGCCCCGGTGGCCGCCAGGTTCGCGCCGTCTTTGCCACAGCCTGCACCGGGTCCTTGCGGGTGCAGGTCCGGATGGACAATCCGTTATAGGCCGGGGGAGCAAGGCGAGTGGAGGTGACCCCGCGACTGCGCCATGCTCTCGCCGTCTGATTTCGCATGTTCGAGAAGCGGAAAGCCGGTTCCCACTCTTGCGCAACATGCTTAGTCTGGCCGCGGGCGGCCGTCGCCCGCAGCAGCTGCGACGAGAGCGTCATGCCCCGGTTCCATTCCTTTGTCCTATTCGCCGAGATGCGGACCGGCTCGAATTTTCTCGAAGCCAATCTCAATGCCTTGCCCGGGGTTGCCTGCCTTGGCGAGGCCTTCAACCCCGCCTTCATCGGCTATCCCGGGCGCGACGACCTGCTGGGCATCACCCTGGCCGAGCGAGAGGCCGACCCCGCGCGCCTCGTGCAGGCCATTCGCGGGCAAGAGGGGACGCTGGGCGGATTCCGGTTCTTCAACGATCACGATCCGCGTGTTCTTGACCTTGTCCTGCCCGATCCGGGCTGCGCGAAGATCATCCTCACCCGCAACCCGCTGGACAGCTATATCAGCCGACTGATCGCTGCGGCCACCGGCCAGTGGAAGCTGACCAACGCGCGGCATGCAAGAAGCGAGGTGGTGGAGTTCGACGCGGGCGAGTTCGAGAAACATCTTGAACAATTGCAGGCGTTCCAGCTGCGCCTGCTGCGGGCATTGCAGGTGAGCGGCCAGACCGCCTTCTATCTGGATTACGAGGATATCCAGGACCTCGAGGTAATGAACGGCCTGGCGGGCTGGCTGGGTGTCGAGGGGCGGCTCGAATCGCTGAACCGCAAGCTGAAGAAGCAGAATCCGGCCCCGCACCGGGAGAAGGTCGCCAATTTCGACGAGATGGAGGCGAGCCTTGCGCGGCTGGACCGGTTCGACCTGTCGCGCACACCAAATTTCGAGCCCCGGCGCGGCCCCGCCATTCCCGCCATCTTGGCGGCGGCGAAAAGTCCCCTGCTTTATCTGCCGGTGCGCGGCGGGCCCGAGGCGCAGGTAATGGCGTGGCTCGGCGCGCTCGATGGCGCGCCGCCCCAGGGGGGTTTCACGCACAAGACCTTGCGGCAATGGAAGAACCGCCATCGCGATGACCGGGGCGGGCATCGCAGCTTTACCATCATCCGCCACCCGCTCGCACGCGCCCATGCAACATTCTGTGAGCATATCCTTGCCACCGGCCCCGGCAGCTATACTGCGATCCGGGCGGCGCTTCGTGCGAATTACGCGCTGCCGATTCCCGAGGATGCGCCGCCGCCCGACTGGCCCGATGCCGATCACCGCGCGGCCTTTGCCGCGTTCCTCGTCTTCCTGAAGGCCAATCTTTCAGCGCAGACCGCGATTCGCGTCGATCCCGCCTGGGCGACCCAGACTGCCATCCTGCAGGGCATGGCGGGTTTTGCGCTGCCAGACCACATCCTGCGCGAGGACGAAGCCCCGACGGCACTGCCCGCACTTGCCGCAGCGCTGGGCGCCCCTGCGGAGCCATGGCCCGGGACCGGGGACGATTCGCAGGCGGCGCTCCTGGCGCGGATTCACGATGCGGAACTCGAATCCCTCGCGCGTGATGCCTATGGCCGCGACTACATGACCTTCGGCTTTGCCGACCTGGCCTGAAACTGCGGCCTATTCCGGCGCGGTCGGGACGCTGACATGCGCCTCGGTCAGGATTGCATGCAGCTTGGCGGGGTCGGTATTGGCGCGCAGCTTGGCGCAGACCGAGGCTTCGCGCAGCGTGCGCGACACCAATGCCAGCGCCTTGAGGTGATCGACCCCGGCACCGGGTGGCGCGATGAGGCAGAACACGAGGTCGACCGGCTGCCGGTCCACCGCATCGAAATCAAGCGGTCGCTCGAGGCGCACGAAGAAGCCACGCACCTCGCCCGCACCGGTGACGCGCGCATGCGGCAGCGCCACGCCGTTACCGACGCCGGTAGGGCCCAGCCCCTCGCGTTCGAGCAGGGCTTCGGCGGTGATGCCAGCATCGAGGCCGCAGCAGGTGGCGGCCATTTCCGCCAGTTCCTGGAACAACCTCTTCTTGCTGCCGACGGCGGACAGGACACGCACCCCATCCGCCGAGAGGATATCCGCGAGTCTCATGCGGATACTCCTGCGGTTGCCGACCTAGCCGCGTTCCTGCGGGTCGATCCAGCCGATATTACCGTCTTCACGCTGATATACGACATTGATTGCGCCGTTCTTTTCATTTCGGAACATGAGAAGGGGGGCATTGGCCAGCTCCATCTGCATGACCGCATCACCGACCGAGAGTGTCGCAATCTGCGTCTCCATCTCGGCGATGATGGTGGGAGAAGACGGGGCATCCGCCTCCTCATCCGAATCCTCTGTGGCGGCGACGATATACTGGGAGGCGGCCAGCACTTCAACCGGCTGCGAGCGCGGACGGTAGTGGTCCTTCAGCCGACGCTTGTAGCGGCGCAGCTGCTTGTCCATCTTTTCCACCCCGGCATCGAAGGCGGCATAGATCTCGGTTGCAAGTCCGCGCGCCTGTGCGGTCAGGCCGCTGGACAGGTGCACCGTGATCTCGGCGACGTATTCATGCGCCGAGCGTGAGAAGATCACGGTCGCATCGGTCGGGCGGGCCACATATTTTGCCGTCAACTCGTCGATGGCCTCCTGCACATGTCCCGTGAGCGCTTCTCCGATGTCGATCTGCTTGCCACTGATCTGATACCGCATTGTTCCTCCTGCGACTTTGACGCAAATACCCGCCTTTCGCAGTCTGGCTGCGCCGGATCGGGCCTGCGGGGCTGACAGAGCAGACCTTACGCCGCCGCCCTGTGCCGCAGAATGCGGGCGGAGGGCGGGCCGGGTTGCCCCGGGCTGGATTGCGAGCCTGTCCATCCCTCTCATGTGGGCAGAGTGGCCCCCTTCCGTCAATGTGTTTGCGGCGCGGAAGGCGGGCGGTGGCCGACGGGGCAGCTCAGCCGACGCGAAATGTCTGCCCCAGATAGACGCGGCGCACGTTCTCGTCAGCCACGACCTCGTCGGCGGTTCCAGACATGAGCACCTGACCGTCGTGCAGGATATAGGCGCGGTCCACGATACCCAGAGTCTCGCGTACATTGTGGTCGGTGATGAGCACGCCGATGCCGCGATCCTTGAGATGGGCCACAAGGCTGCGGATTTCGGCCACGGCTATTGGGTCGACCCCGGCGAAAGGTTCGTCCAGCAATACATAGCGCGGGCCGGCAGCAAGGCAGCGCGCGATCTCGGCGCGGCGGCGTTCGCCGCCGGACAGGGCCAGGCCGTTCACGCGGCGAAGATGGGTGATGGAGAAATCCGAGAGCAGTTCTTCCAGCCGCTCGCGGCGGGCGGCGCGGTCTGGTTCGGCAATTTCCAGCACCGCAAGGATATTGTCCTCGACCGAGAGGCCACGAAAGATCGACATCTCCTGCGGCAGATAGCCAAGACCCAGCCGCGCGCGGCGATACATCGGCAAGGCCGACACGTCGCGCCCGTCGATGCTGACCTGCCCGCCATCGGCGCGCACCAGTCCGGCGATGGCATAGAAGCAGGTGGTCTTGCCCGACCCATTGGGACCCAGCAGCGCGACGACCTCGCCGGAGCCAAGTTCCATGCTCACATCGCGGATGACGAGGCGGCGGCGATAGCTCTTGCGCAGGCGGGCGACCAGCAGGCCATGACCCTCGCCCATATCGGGCGCGGGCGCGTTCATCCTCCCTGCCCGAAGACGGTGCTCACCCGCCCCTCCATCACCGCCGTTCCGTCACGCAGGTTGATGGTCATGCGCTGGGCGGAAAGGACATTGGCGCCCTGCGACAGCAGCACGTCGCCGGACAGGGCAAGGGTGCCCGAGGTCAGGTCATAATCGGCGGTCTGCGCCTCGGCCTCCTCCTGGGCGGTGACGAAAGTCACGCCGCCGGAAAGCGAGAGGCGCGCGATCGCGCCGGTGTCCTCGCCATAGATGACCTCGACCCGCCCGGCAGCGATATGCATCTCGCCCTGGGTGATGACCACATCGCCCGCAAAGACGGCGCTGCGCGTGTTCTGGTCGACCGTGAGGCTGTCGGCGGTCACCTCGACCGGCGCGGTGGCATCGACCGTCAGGCCGCCGAGCGCCACCTGCGCCTGCGACACCGCAAGATGCGGCGCGAGGGCGAGCGTGGCGACAAGGGCGAAGCGGGACAGGATGGCTGGTCTCACGGGGACGCTCCTTCGGCTGGGGGCTGGTATAGCAGGCGCACGCCTTCGTTGAAAACCAGATGCTCGCCGCCTTCGGTCACCTCGAGCCCGCCGGCCTCGAAATCGCCGAACGGGGCGCGGGCGGCCAGCGGCCCGAGGGTCCGCAATGTGCCCTCGGCGAGATTGACCTCGAGACCCGTGGCCTCGAGCCGGTATCCCGTGGTGGATTCGATCCGTGCCAGCCCCGTCAGGGTCGCGCGGCGGGTGGTGGGGTCAAAGTCGCCCTCCTGCGCCGTGACGACCACGCCCTCGTCCGAACGTGCGGTGATCTCGATGCGCAGATCGTCGACGATGAGCGCATTGCCCTGCGGCCGCACCGCCCGCGCGCCAAGCGTGACCGCCGCGCCGTCCGGCGTCACGCCCGAAAACGCGGGGGCGCCGATACGGGGGTCGCGGGCGATATCCTCGATCACGGCATAGGGGACCTCGCCCTCGGGGGCCGGCGAGCGGGCAAAGAGGAACACCGTGGCCAGAAGCCCGAGCGCCATCAGCGGCAACAGGATCTTCAGCCAGTTGACGACCCGCGTATAGCGGTCGCCCGGCATCTCAGCCGACCCCGGCGCGCAGGCAGTCGTGAATATGAATGAGCCCCAGGAGCGCGTTGTCCTCGCCGGTGACGAAGAGGCAGGTGATCTTGCGCTCGTTCATCTGCGCCACCGCCTCTTCGGCCAGCGCGTCGGGGTGGATGGTGCTGGGGTGAGACGTCATCACCTCGCCCGCGCTTCTTGCCAGCAGCCCGTCCATGTTGCGCCGGAGGTCCCCGTCGGTGATGACACCCAGAAGCCTGTCGCCTTCGGCCACGCCCGCGACGCCGAATCCGGCGCCGGTGATGGCGAGCAGCACACCCCCCATTGCCGCGTCGGGTGCGACCAGCGGCAGGCGTTCGCGGCCATGCATGAGGTCGCGCACATGGGACAGCCGCGCGCCAAGGCGCCCGCCAGGGTGGAACAGGCGGAAATGTTCGGGCGTGAAGTCGCGCGCCTTCATCAGCGCGATGGCCAGCGCATCACCAAGACCCAGCATCATCGTGGTCGAGGTCGTCGGCACGATGCCCACCCCGCAGGCTTCCGGCACCTGCGGCAGGAGCAGCTGCACATCCGCCGCCTGCATCAGCGCCGAATCGGCCCGCGAGGCGATGGCAATGAGCGGGATCGAGAAGCGACGGGTATAGGCGACGAGATCGGCCAGCTCTGGCGTCTCGCCCGAGTTGGACAGCACCAGCACCACATCGCCGCGAATCATCATGCCAAGGTCGCCATGGCTGGCCTCGGCGGGGTGGACGAAATGGGCGGGCGTGCCGGTCGAGGCGAAGGTTGCCGCGATCTTGCGGGCCACATGGCCGGACTTGCCCATGCCCGAGACGATGACCCGGCCCTTTGCTGCAAGGATCGTGACCACGGCCGAGTCGAAGCCTGCACCGATCTGTTCGGCCAGCGCGGACAGCGCCGCCGCCTCTTCGCGCAGGACGCGGGCGCCGGTGGTGGTGTGGCGGGCGGATGGTGCGGTGTCAGTGATGGAAAATCTCCTCCTCGCCCCAGCCGAGAAGGTCGAGACGCGCGCGCATCGGCAGGAAGTCAAAGCACGCCTGCGCGATCTCGACCCGTCCCTCGCGCTCGAGCAGCGCCTCGAGCGCGGTCTTCAGCCGGTGCAGATACAGGACATCCGAGGCGGCATAGTCGAGCTGCGCGGGGCTGAACTCCTTCGCGCCCCAGTCGCTCTGCTGTTGCTGTTTCGAGATGTCGATGCCCAGCAGATCCCCGAGAAGATGCTTCAGCCCGTGGCGCTCGGTGAAGGTGCGCACCAGTT
>JACDJA010003180.1_pt1 | contig 10840 bp, 9 predicted proteins | sample 7449241 | NCBI WGS metagenome assembly JACDJA01 (sample SAMN14253289, study PRJNA609438) | sludge metagenome | isolation source: initial anaerobic sludge | collected 2018-12-20 | reverse complement strand
GCCGTAGCCGATGTCCTTGATCCCCATCTCCTTCAGCGTCAGCAGCACCCGCAGCGCCCGGTCGAACGTCCCTTCGCGCCCACGCAGGTCGTCGTTCTTCTGCGAAAGCCCCTCGATGCTGACGCGGATGCCGATGTTCGGGAACCGTTCGGCCATCTTGATGATGCGATCGGTATGCCAGCCCGACGTCGATATCACGATGCGGTCGGACTTCTTGAACATCACCTCGACGATGTCCTGCAGATCGCGCCGCACGAAAGGCTCGCCGCCGGTGATGTTCACGAACCTGAACTTCGGCAGGATCTCCAGTTCCTTCGCCTGGATTTCGCGCTTGCTGTCGGTCGGGTTCTCCCAGATGTCGCACATCTTGCAGCGCATCTGGCATCGGTAGGTCGTGATGATCGAAACGTCGGTCGGATATGCTGCGGCTGCCATCGTTCAACTCCTCCTTATTGATTCGTATATGTCCATCAAGCCGGCATTGTGCGCATCGAGCGAAAACTCCTGCTCAACACGCAGCCTCGCAGCGTTGCCCAACTGCCGTCGAAGCTCGGCGGAGGACATCAAGCGGTCCAGGATCGACGCCAGCTCGTCCGCATTGCCAGCCTCGAACAGCAATCCGGTCCTGCCCTCCTCGACCAGTTCCGGAATCCCGCCCATGCGGCTGCCCACCACCGGCTTGCCGTAGGCCATCGCCTCCAGCACCGACATCGGGCAGTTCTCGTACCATTCCGACGGCACCACGACGACCGACGCACGGTCGATCATCGCCTTCAGCGCATCGCCCGCCACATACCCGACAAAATTACTCGGGTTATATCTTGCCATCAATTCGTCGCCCAATGGCCCTGTTCCGGCAATGGCCAAGCGCCATCCGGCCGTCGATCGCGCGTGCGCCTCAAGCAGCGTTTCCACACCCTTTTCATGCGACAGTCTGCCCAGAAACAGCACGTAGCCCTCGTCCGCCCCGCTGCCATACAGTTCGTTCGTGTCGATGCCGTTGTACAGCAGCCGGACGCGATCGGCCGGCACGCGGTGCGCGATGGATTCCCGCATGAAGCGGCTGGGCGCGATGAACGCGTCCACCTTCTCGTAGCTGCCCAGCGCGCGCTGTACCCGCGCCTCGGCATACAGCAGCGCGCTCTTGCCGCGCGAACCCTCCGCGCAGCGGTTGCGCAGCACGTGCGAGAAGTCGCCGTCGAGACAGTCCGAGCACGGCTTGCCGTCGCGCAGCCGGTTGTAGACCGGACACACCGGTTTGTAGTCGTGCAGCGTCAGCACCACCGGCACGCCCAGCTTCTTCGCCGCGCCAATGATCGAAGGCGTCAACTGGTGATAGATATTGTGGCAATGCACCAGGTCCGGCCGCGTCTCGCGGATCAGCGCCGAGATCCCCTTCACCGCCTTGGGCGAATGCAGCAGCGACAAGGCGGTTTTGAGCTTGCCCAGCGTGCCGCTTCCGCTGCGGTAATCCTGACGGCCGACGAAGAAGGCGGCGTGCGGGCTCGGCACGTTGCGCTCGTCCTGCATCGAGAAGTCGACGACCTCGTGGCCCGCGCCGAGCAGATAGTCACGCTCCTGAAACATCACCACTTCGGAGCCGCCGTTGCGGAAGAAGAATTTGTTGGCGAAGAGGACTTTCATCTGGCGACCCCACTCGGCCCATCCAAGAGCAGGCGATAACGAGCCATGACGTGTTCAGCAATTCGGTCGTACGTACGGTTTTCCTTGACCCAACCAGGCCCTTTCGCCGCGATCTTTTCTGCCATCTCCGGGTCGTTCAGCAACCGGAGAATCGCCCCCGCGAACGCCTGCGCGCCCCACGGCACGCACAAGCCGGCGCCGCTTGCCGCAATGGCGGCAGACTGCTCCGGATGATCGTTGGCCACGACGGGCCGCCCCAGCGCGAAATACTCATTGAGTTTGGTGGGCGAGGTCGAGCGCAGGACAAATGTCGGATAGAAGGGAGACACGCACACCTGCGCCGAGGCCGCGTAACGCCAAGCCTCCTCCATCGGGACGAACCCGGTGAATTGCACTTGGCTGGAAATACCCAGCCGTGCAGCCTCCTGTTCCAGAAAAGCGCGCTCAGCAGGCAAATCGCCATCCCCCACCATGACCAGCGTGGCATCGGGCCGCTGAGCGGCCACCCTGGCAAACGCTTCGATAAGTGTTTCCAGCCGGCGAACGCGGGCCATCGTCCCCACGTAAACGACGCGCCCTGCCACAACCTCGGTGGGGTTGTCGGCGGTCCACTTCAGCAGCGCTGGCGGCACGCCCATCGGCACGGGAGTCATCCGATCTCCCGGCACCCCGTAGCGCGCAACGTCCTGCTTCATCTGTTCGCTCTGCACAAAGATATGGTCCGCACGACGCATCAGCCACTTGTAGACGAACCAGAAGGAAATCGTGCCCTGCATCCAGCGCACGAAACGGGAAAGCCCCCGGCTCTTACCGGACCATTCCAGATAATGCTCAGGAAACGGGTACGACAGCCAATACGTAAACTTCGCACCTCTGATGCGCGCGGCCACCCAGCCGAAGAAAGCCGAGGCGTAGCGAACGTCCCTGGCCTGGATGATGTCGTTGCGTTCACCGAACAATAGCCTGAAAAAGAGGGGGACTTCGCAAACGTCGTGAGTCAGCCTGCTTGCGAGGCGTGCAGCCCGCGAAGAACGTCCCGCAGACATCGGCAACACGACGCGCTGCCCACGCCAATCACATGACCCACAAGACCCCGGCTTGTCCCGCCACATGCTCCACGTGACCCTCGCCCCCAAGCCGGGCAACTGGTCGCCGAATAGATGTCCGACGTCGAGCCGCCACGGGGGGAAATACTCGGGGACAGCGTAGCTAATCTTGATCCGGTGCATCGCAGCTGCAGGAAGTTTCGAAAAGAGCAACATGTTGACTATTTCAATGTGGGAATTCCAGCCGTCGACTCACAAGATGCGTAACGCTTCCACACGAAGCAAGATCCCACAGGCCACGCCAAATCCAACAGATTGAATAGATATGTCACCATGCCCCGTTAGCCCGTCTGCCGTATCGCAACAATATTGGACATCGAAAACCACGGGAAGAAGCGAACCAGCAACAGTTCCAGCGGCCGCAGGAAAGGCAGACGTTCCGACAACCTGAACGGCAACTGGAAGTAGTCCTCCGCGTACTGAATGACCTTGAGACCGAGGATCACCTCGATGAAGTTCATCCAGTGGGAACGGTCCCACGCGTAGACATGCCCCTGGTTGACGTTCTTCTTCCTCAGCAGATTGGTGGCCATGATGTTGGGGCGCACCGGATTGGGCACCGCGAGGATCAGCACGCCGCCCGGGCGGATGGTTTTCATGATCTCCCGGACCACACGGGCCGGTTCGAGCATGTGCTCAAGGGAATGCGACATGACCACGCAGTCGTACTTGGGCACGCCGTCGAACAACTCCTCGACATCCTTGATCAACCGTTTCTCGCTCAGGTTCACCCGCGAGCCGGTGATGGCGAGGCAGTTCTCGTCGATGTCCGCCCCCACCAGTTTGATGTCGGGACGCTTCGCCTGGATGAGTGCAAGGCAGTGTCCGACCCCCACACCGATGTCCAGCGCGACGGCGCCCTGCGGGCAATGTTTCCGTACGAGGTCCGCGACCACCGCGTGATAGGGCTGCGGCTTCTGGTCGTAACGGATGTGGACACTCGTGTTGGCGAGTTCATTATTCTCTGGCATGACTCCTCCTCTTTATGTTTGGAAACCCATCATTCCCCCCGTGATGCGGGGCATCACGTCACGGCCGCTGGCTGGCTTCCGTTTGTGAACCCGTGTTGTTCTTCATGAATTGTTCACGCAGCAAGGCAAGAACCGGTGTATCCAGCCTTCGCTGGGCCGCGGCCGCCTGGAGCGTCGACGGCTTGGGGGCCATCGCCGGCAATTCGTGATCCCAGCCATGAAACCCGCGGAAGGCGTGGAAGGTCCACGACCATCCCTCCGCCTCGAACAGGTCGACCGCATCCTTGATCCAGCGGTAGGACGCGCCGTCGGGCGCATTCCGCACGGCGCCGAATTCGCCCACGTAGATGGGCAGTTTGTGTCGCCTGGCGAATGCGCGCACCTGTTCCAGTTCCCTGGACAGCCGCGCCTTGTCCCAGCGCCAGGTCGGATAGCCGTGTCCATAAGAGGTATTGCCGATCCCTTGATGGGTCACATCCACAGGTGTGTAAAAATGGGGCGAGTACAGCACGTTGCCGTACGGTAGCGGCGCTTTCAACTCCTTGAAGGCATAGAAGGTGTTGCCGCGCGGTGCCGGTTCATAGACGATCATGCGCTGCGGATCGACCTCGCGCACGGCTTCGATCAGACGGCCCGCGAATTTGGCGTATCGCCGGTGCGCTTCGCCTGCCTTGCCCGGCGGATTGGGTTCGTTGATGAGGTCGAATCCGCCCATGGCAGCATGGCCCTTGTACCGCCCGGCAAGTTCCGACCAGATCGCCGTGATGCTGTCCTGCAAGGCCGCGCTTGTCCAGTACGCGGCATTGACGGGCGGTTCCGGTGCCATGGTCAGGATGACGTAGATCTGCCTTGCTTCCGCGAAATTCACGACCCGATCGATTTCGTCGAGGTCCCCCGCCCGCACCGTATAGGCGGTACATCCGTCGCAGCGCTCAAGATGGACCCACACCCGGACGAGGTTCACGCCGAGCGCGGCAAGAGCGTCGAAGTCATCCGCGGGCCTGCTCAACGGACGATCCAGCGTGAATCCGCGATAGACACGCTTGGCGAAATCGTCCGCTTTCAATGGCGGCATGTCAGCGGCCAAGGAGTGGCCACACAGGAAGCACATCGCCAGCAGTCCCGTGATCCATCGCACCATGTTCATGGCCGGCCACCTTCGATCTGCGCTGCGGCCTCTGGCCTGCGGCGCATCCACCGGCGCAACTGCGCAACCTCTTCTGCAGAAAACGGCCGCATCAAGGCGAGCAGAACGAGCCAGACAAGCAGCGCTGCGACGCCCCCTGGCACTGATTCCTGCGACTCGCGCAGCGCCAGCCCCAACACTGCGGCCAGGACAAACCCGGCCAGGGCGTACAGGATGGGGCGGGCGTCCAGGCTGAACGCCTGCCCCTGCGGCGCCAGCCTGATGCGGATATACGCGATGGCCAGGACGTTGCCGATAAGGTTCGCCAGAACGATGGCCCATGCCCCAAGGACAGGCAGGAGCGGCAGGGCCAATACCAGGGAACCGGAAAGCAGCAGGTTGCCGTAGATGAGCAGGCCGTTGCGCTCGAGCGTCTGGCACAGTAGCACATGCTGAATCTGCAGGCTTTCGAGCACGAGCAGCCCCAGCATGGCCGCGACGAGATAAACCGTACTGCCATACTTTCCGTCGGTGAGCATGTCCACGGCGGGCTCGCCAAAGAACATCAGCACCAGGGCCACGCCGCTCACCAGGACCAGGTTCACGCGGAACATCAGGTTCGCCATGCGCTCCAGGTGATGCAATTTTCCGGTTTCGGCATAGCGTGCGAAATACAGCGGCCTGATGAAGCCGATCAGCAAGGCGCTGGGCAGAAAGCGCCGGAACAGGTTGGCCAATGAATCGGCAAATCCATAATCGCCCATCGCGTGCGGCGGCAGGAATCGTGCGGCAATGGCGCGGTTGGGTTGGCTTCCGTAGAGCAGCGTGCTCAACGAATATCCATAGCCGCGCACTGCGTAGCGTGCGATGCGCGTCTTGTTCTCGGCGAACCAGGCAAGGCTGCCTTCGTGCCGGTGCGGATCCTGGCGCCGGTTGCGCCACAAGCCCAGCAGCAGCAGCGCAAGGGTGAGGCCATGGCAGACGATTTCGATCAACACCACGCGCGGCAGATCGATCTCGCCGCGGAAGTAGCTGGCGCCCAGCAGCGCCAGCCGCAACGCCGCGGTGGCGGCGATGGTGTACTGCGAGCTTTTCTGCCACATCAGCGATTCCATCACCTGCGCGACCAGAAACCACGTCAGGCTCGCCCAGCCCGCCAGCAGGAACCATGGGAACAACGCGCTCCATTGCGTGAAGTTCATCCACCCTGCGAGCAAGGGCGCGGCGGCTGCAAGGGCGAGGCAGGCCCCACCATAGACCGCCGCGCGACTGATCAGGGCCTTGCGGATCAAGCTGTAGAGAGCCACCCCGTTGTTGGCCGTCCGCAATTCCGGGACGTAGCGCAACAGTGTCTGGTTGATGCCGAACGAGGCGACCATGCCGGTCAGCGCCACCAGCGCCTCGAAGACGACGAACGTCGCGTAGTCCGCCTTCGGCAGCGCCCGCGCCAGAAGCAGCAGGACAAGGACGGTCGAGACGGCTGCGAACGCCTTGCCGGTGAGGAAATGGGCAAGGCTGCGTCGAACCCTGCCGGCGTCGTAATGCCGGCTCATCGGCCCGGCGCGCTTGGCGACCGTTTGTCCGCATGGTGCAGATGGCGCGCCGAATAGATCAGGTAACCCATGATCGTCACGAACAGCATCTGGAAGATGACGCTGAAGACGATCAGGTTCTTGTGCACGACGCTCAGCGCAAGGATCGCGACGCCTGCCTGCAGGCCCTTGAAAAGCGCTGCGTCGAAGGGCCGGTCGACGTTCTCCCGGGCGAGACGGCCGGCCAGCCGGAAGGCACTGAAAAACATGAGCGTGGCCAGAGTCGCACCGAGCACGCCGACATCCCAAAGCAGCGCGCTCAGCCCCGTGAGGCCGATGCCCATGCCGTGGTACCGTCGCGCCCCGAGGCTGTCCGAGACGTCGAGCAGCAGCGCAGCTTCCTGGGTCTCGCCCAGGCCATGTCCGACGAGAGCATGCCAAAGGTCATGGGGAAAATGCTCCTCATACCAGAAGAGCAACGCGGTCCAGCGGTTCAGCTCGTAGGTCCCGTACCCTTTGTACAGGTTCTGTTCGATCAGGACATCCAGGTAATGCCCCATCGTGTGTGCCTTGCCGGCCTCAACCGCCAGGTAGGCATAGGTCAGGGCGAAGAGAAACAGGAACACGAACAGGAAGACGTTGGCAACGATGAAGCGCAGCGGACGCCGGACAATGTCCGCCCAGTACAGCACGACGAACATCACCCACGCGTAGAAGAACGCAATCTTCGCCTCGTTGAGAAACACCGGAACGGCCAGCATCAGCACGGCCGGGAAGACCAGCCGGGCAGGCGCGGCCTTGTGCCGCCAGAGCGACAGCAGCAGACCGATGACGATGAACAGATACGCGGCGAGCAGGGCATTGTTGCCGCCGCCGTACAGTTCGGCCCCGAACGTGCCCGAAACGGCATCCTCGGCGACCAGCACCCCGGCGAACCGCGCGCGCTCGGGCACGACGTAGAAGTACTGGTGCAGCACGAACGGCAGTTGCAGCAGGCCGAGCGCCACGAGAAAGACCGTCATCCCCCGGGTGAAATCCCCCCTGTAGCGGATCGCGGCGAATACGACGATGAGGCTCCAGACCTGGAAATAATTCTTGCCGCCCACGAGCGCGGCGGAGACGCCTCGCCAGTTGAACAGGGTCGACATCAGCGCGGCTACGGCGAATGCCACGCCCCACCAGAACAGTGCAGGCAGCTTCGAATTGTCGAAGCGGTCCGGCTTGAATGCCTGCAAGAGGAGTACGGAAAGCGGCGCGGCCAGTCCCATCAGCGGGATGATCCAGCGAATGATCTGGAACTGCGGCGCATACAGCTTCAACACCCCCATCACGACCAGGCCGCTGAAGATGATGAGCCAGGTGAACAGCCAGGGATGGAACGCCAGCACCAGGCTCACGAACAGCAGCACCGGGATGGTGACCAGGAAAATGCTGCCGGTGACCGCGAGCAGCCCGGCGACTGGCGCCAGCAGCACGAGCATGCCCGCCAACAGCCAGATGCCCCACTGGGGGCCGGCATATCGATAGCTCGCGGTCGACAGCGCCATCTGCTTCATGCCCGGCGCCAGCTTTCCAGGTTGCACCCGAGCAGCCTTTCCAGGGACACGACTTCATCCCCGAACGCCGCCCGCAGCTTGTCCAGGGTTTGCGCCGGCACCGGCGGGACGACGGCCTCGCTCGGCTTGCGGTTCGCGCGCCGGTAGAGCCGCCGCAGGCCGCTGTCGCCCAGGGCCTGCCAGAGACCGCCGAGGCCGAGCCGTCGGACCGTCTGGCGCACCCGCTGAATGGCGGTGTCCGTCAGCCTGGAGCGGACCGCGTAGCTCGGATTGCTCTTTTCGTGCAAGGCGGCGGAGCGATGGTTGGGGTCGATCCCGAGAAATTGGTAAACCCTGTGCGCAGCGGCCTCGGGGTCCTTGCGGATGTCTTCCATCAAGACGACCAGCACCTGGTTCTCGGGGAAGCACGACAGCCAGCGCGACAGGTGCGTGGCATAGCGGCCCTGGTCGATGTAGCTGGGGTTGTCGGCGAGAGCCGATTCGAAACGGTAATCCGGACCGGGAATCATGCCGATGCGGATCTGGTGGCGGTGCTGCGACAGCGCCCGCTCGACCGGGTCGCGCAGCGAAAGCAGGATGCGCAGGTCGGGCGAATACAGCCTGGCCCGTTCCGGCACCGAGGCTTCATTGAAATAGGACGGGGAAATCTCGCCGATTGCCCTGGCGCCCGGCTTGTCGGGAAACTGGCTTTCGTACCAGCGATAGCCCTGCTCATAGCGATAGGAGAAGAAATCCAGTTCCTTCTTCTCGCTGAGCGCCGCCTCAGGGTGGTCGGCCAGGATGTCGTAAAGCCAGGACGAGGCGCACTTCTGCGCGCCGATCCCGATGAAGGTCGCTTTCATCCGCCCTGGCCAGTCGCACCGATGATGCGCTGCTTGCCCTCGGGCGTGAGCGCACCCAGCAAGGCGCGCGAGAAATCATCCTGCGCCCCGTAGGCGGCGCCCTCATCCGCCTGGATGCTGGAGATGCGGAACAGCAGGCCGTCCGGGATCTTGCCGGTGAGGCCGTACTTGATCTGGCTGAGCTTCCACTGCAAGCCCTCCTTGATGGCGACCGTGTTGCCGACGGTGGTCCAGTAAGTGATCGGCTCGACACGGCGCCCCTGTGCGGCAACGAGACGCCTCACCGGAATCTCGCCGAATCCGGTCGAGAAACGGCCGTCCTTCTTCTTGAGAATCTCGAAGCCCTGCGCCGGATAGCACACCTCGGGCTTGTGCACGGCCATGGAATCGCTCTGGTCGCCGCCATAGGCGATCGACAGCATGATGCGCTCGTTGCGCGAGTTGACGTACGTGCGCGAGAGCGTCTGGTTGTAGATTTTCTCGATGACCGCCTTCTGCACCGGGTTCAGGATGATCGGAGCGATCGTGTTTTCCATCCGCCAGTCACCGAACTGCTTCGGGATCATAGTTTCGAGGTCAACCGTGCGGTCCACGTCCGCCATCCTTTCGGTGGGCCTCAGCGCCAGCGCCATGCCCGCCGCGGCGAACATGAGCAGACCGACGATCAGGTGCTTGAAGCTGAAGAGATTCATATCGTCTCCGCAAAATCGATAACTGCCTGGGCACTGCCCTGCCTCGCAGGTCTAGGCTTGCCCCAACGTTTACTCAAAATGCTGCCAAGAGACAGCGCGGGCTATTTCTTATCCAGCAATCCAGCACCCGTTAGCTACTTCCAGCGTTCATGTAGCCCCAGCGCTGCAACGTTGATGATTGGATTTCGTCAACATGTCGTTTTTCTTTGTCAGTCCAATTTTCCATCCAGAGTTCGGCCCTCGGCTTCAGTTGTAGAGATTCGATCAGCTGACAGTACTGGTCGGGGAGGCTAGCCCCCAGCCCCATGAAGTCAGCCATCCGACGTATTTCCTCCAAAGGGTTTTCCAATAGGCTTTCATAACGGACTTCCAACAACTTGGCTGGCTCGATGAGGGGAAGACCGGCCTCTAGAGATTTCATTTCCTCGACCCAATTAACTGCTGCCAACTCGACAGAGTTGGCTCCATCGGCAACCAACTGTGCGGGGGTCTTACCAGCCCAGTAAAGAACATGTTCAGCCCACCAGCCAACGCGAGGGAGAGAGTAGGCGACAGCTCGGCCGTCTCGTACGAGATGGATATATCTTGCGTCAGGAAAAATGCGTGTTAGTTGCGGGATGCGCCGGTTGTTGGCCGTGCGTTTGGTTACCAGAACCTTCCCACCTGCCAAAGCACGAACGCGGTCAAACCGAGTGTTCAAACATGCAGCCAAGAACTTATCTGGATAAAAGTCGTGTCCCGGCGTAAGTGGGAGACCACATGCAGCGTAGACCGGCTCGGCCTCAGAGGGCGTTGGAACCAAGGAGTGCAGCCACCTGCGGCGCTCGTTAAAGTAAGCGCCACCCTCTTTCTTGAACCACGTTTGGCGTTTAACAGCAGGAAAACTGTTGAGAATCCTATGCAGGACAGCACTAAAAGCCCAAGTTGGCCAGCGGTTCTGGTAGTTACTGAGGTACGCGATACTCGGATGGGCAGCCAAGATCTTATAGAGGAGCGTCGTACCTGACCGTCCTGCTCCGAGTATAAAGACAAAACTCTTGGATTTGCTCATAGCGAGGCAGCAGCGCGCGGACGGTCGGGGAAGATGAAGCCGAGTATCCAGTCCAGCAGGAACAGGAACAGCAGGCCGATGATGAACAGCATGATGCCGGCGAAACCGTGCAGGAAGCCCTGCCCCGCTTCGTCGCCCATGTGGTAGGTGATCAGGATCAGCACCATGACGCGGATCACGTTGGCGGCGAACGCGATGGGCAGGATGGCGGCCATGAGGATGAGGTTGCGGGCGACGCTGGTGTGCTGCATCAGGTACAGGTAGAGCAGGCCCATGGCCGACAGGCTGAACATGGAGTGCAGGCCGGAGCAGGCGTCGGC
>JACDJA010003177.1_pt1 | contig 10848 bp, 10 predicted proteins | sample 7449241 | NCBI WGS metagenome assembly JACDJA01 (sample SAMN14253289, study PRJNA609438) | sludge metagenome | isolation source: initial anaerobic sludge | collected 2018-12-20 | reverse complement strand
TTTTTTTGCCATGCTCAAAGATAATAAATTCTGTCGGCCGTTAGAAATTTTGTTGCTTATTAATACTTCGGCCCCACCTGGAAATAAGATGAATTCAAAGTAAATGATAGTCTGGCTATAAACTGTAAATCTGTAACCTTTTTGAGGTCAAAACAAAAAAAATAACGCCAAATCAAACATTTTTTTCATTTCCTATTGCCAAAACCCACAACAATACTTATTTTTGCAACATCAAAAAAAGCGAACCATGTTGATGCACGCCAATTTTTTCTTCTTTTATTTTTACTTTTTTGGAAGTTCAACCAGAAAGGGCAGGCCTGTGCATCGTAAACTATAGAGTAACAATAGCTAACAATACGTATCCCGCCCCACCAGGCGGGATTTTTTATTTAAACTTATGACAACACCAAAGCCAATAACCATTGCCATCCAGGGAGGCGCAGGCGCCAACCACGAAATTGCTGCCAGAGCCTATTTCCACGACCGGGAAGTAAATATAATACCCTGTATAACTTTTCCCGAGCTCTTCGATGCCATTCACAATCAGAAGGGTATTCTGGGAATTGTGGCCATTGAGAACACCCTGGTAGGCAGTTTGCTTCCCAACAATACCCTTCTCCGCGAGTCGGGTCTCACTATTTTGGGCGAATACAAATTGCGTATTAAGCATCACCTGATGGCACTTCAGGGTCAAACCATTGACCAGCTGCGCGAAGTACACTCCCATCCCATGGCCCTGGCGCAATGTGCAGCCTTCTTTAAGGCACACCCACACATCAAACTCATCGAGAGTGACGACACCGCCCTGAGCGCCAAAGAGATAGCCGACCACAAAATAGAAGGACGCGGAGCCATCGCCTCTTCACTGGCAAGCAGGCTCTACCATCTCAATATCATTGAAAGAGGCATTGAAACCAACAAACACAACTTTACCCGCTTTTTAATTATAGGAGAAGAGGATGCCTCCCTGAAAAACCGGCTGCTGGAAGAGAAGAGGATCAATAAATCATCTCTGGTTTTTTCGTTGCCTCACGAGGAAGGCAGCCTCTCAAAAGTTTTAACGGTGCTTGCTTTTTACAACATCAACCTAACCAAAATTCAATCACTCCCCGTGGTGGGAGCCGAATGGGAGTATCTCTTTTACATCGATGTGATGTTCCAAAGCTATCAACGCTATCATCAGTCGCTGGATGCCATACGCCCCTTATGCAGCAGGCTGCGAATACTTGGAGAATATGAGGCCGCTCTCATCACACAAATTCAAAATGGAGACGAAGAAAACAAACCCAATAAGTCATTAATTACCTTTTAATGTTGGCAATACACTTGATATGATGATTAAACCAGCCCAAAGAGTAAGCACCGTTGAGGAATACTACTTCTCAATAAAGCTGAAAGAGATAGAACAAATGCGCCAGGAAGGTAAACCGGTGATAAATCTGGGTATTGGAAATCCCGATCAAAAACCGGCACCCGTTGTGCTGGAGGCACTTCATACCTCGTCCGCACAGGATGACACCCACGGTTATCAATCCTACGTTGGAATTCCGGCGCTTCGCAAAGCTTTTGCCAACTGGTACCAAAAATACTACCGGGTAAAATTGGATGCCGGCCACGAAATATTGCCCCTCATGGGTTCTAAGGAAGGCATCATGCACATCTCTCTGGCATTTTTAAACCCGGGTGATAAGGTGCTCATTCCCAACCCCGGATACCCCACTTACAGCGCTGTAACAAAGCTGGTGGGTGCCAAAATCCACACCTACGATTTACTGTCAGAGCTCAATTGGCAGCCCGATTTCAAGGCTCTGGAACAACAAAACCTTACAGATGTGAAATTGATGTGGGTGAATTATCCCAATATGCCCACCGGTGCTAAGGCCGACCAGGCCCTGTTTGAGAAACTCATTGATTTTGGTAAACGTCACAATATCCTTATCTGCAACGACAATCCATACAGCTTCATACTAAACGACAATCCTCAAAGCATCTTACAGGTACCCGGGGCCAAAGACACAGCCATTGAGCTGAACTCATTGAGCAAATCGCACAACATGGCCGGATGGCGGATGGGAATGGCCGCCTCGAATGCACAGTTTATTAAATACATTCTCAGAGTAAAAAGCAATATGGATTCGGGCATGTTCCGCCCCATGCAGGAAGCTGCGGCCATTGCACTATCTCTGGAAAAAGATTGGTACCAAAGCATCAACGAGGTTTACAGCAAACGACGCGAGCTGGTTTATGACATTTTGAATGCACTGCAATGCACCTGGGACAAAGAACAGTCAGGCATGTTTATATGGGCTTCCATACCCCCTCAGGCCTCATCGTCAAAAGAGTTGGCAGACCAAATTTTATACAACGCGCATGTGTTTATAACCCCCGGCTCAATTTTTGGCAGCAATGGCGACCGATACCTACGTATATCGCTTTGCACACCACAAGAGGTGCTGAAAGAAGCCCTCGAAAGAATTAAAAAAGTTAAATCGAAGGAATCATGACCAAGCTAAATTTACAACCACTGTCGCTCCCGGGCATAGAACTCAAACGTCCCATAATTATTTCGGGCCCCTGCAGCGCCGAAACCGAGGAGCAAACCCTTTCCACCGCGAAAGAACTGGCCGCCCAGGGCATCAAGCTCTTCAGAGCCGGTATTTGGAAACCACGTACCCGCCCCGGGGCTTTCGAGGGTGTGGGTACCGTTGGTTTACCCTGGCTCAGACGGGTAAAAGAGGAAACCGGCATGTTTGTGGGTGTGGAGGTGGCAACCCCCTACCATGTGTATGAAGCTCTGAAATATGGCATTGACCTGGTATGGATTGGTGCCCGCACCTCAGCCAACCCCTTTGCCGTGCAGGAAGTAGCCAATGCCTTAAAAGGCATGAACATACCGGTATTTGTTAAAAACCCGGTAAATCCCGACCTGGACCTTTGGATAGGAGCCATAGAACGCATCAATGGCGCGGGTATCACGCAGCTTGCAGCCATCCACCGTGGGTTCAGTATGTACGATAAGTCGGAATTTCGCAACCACCCGCAATGGCAAATCCCCATTGAGTTGCGGCGCCGTCTCCCTGAGCTGCCCATCATCACCGACCCCAGCCACATTGCCGGCAAGCGTCACCTGTTGGCAGGTCTGTGCCAGGAGGCTATGGACCTGAACTTCGACGGGCTCATCATTGAGTCGCACATCTGTCCCGACAAAGCCTGGAGCGATGCTGCCCAGCAGGTTACCCCAGCCGATTTAAAAGAGATTCTTGGCCACCTGGTATTGCGCAGGTCAAACATCGGCGACACACCCCGAGTCACCATCGATGCCTTGCGCAAACAGATTGACATCCTGGACAACTCCTTGCTGGACCTGCTGAAACAAAGAATGGTTGTGTCGGATGCCATCGGAAAATACAAATATGAGCACAACATCACCATTCTCCAAACACGGCGCTACGACGAGCTGATGACCGACAGGAAGAACAAAGCCATCACCAGTGGGCTGGAAGAAGAGTTTGTGACCGAAATATTCGAAACCATCCACAAAGAGTCCATCGCCCGGCAAAGTTTGATAATGAATAAGGAGTTGGAGAGGAAAAAGATTAAGGAGCGGGGGGTGGAAAGGTGAAAGCTGAAGGCTCAAAGCTGAAAGGGAATGTTGGAATAATGGAATGTTGGAAGCAGTATCCGGCAGCTGCCGAAGGAAGGAAGAAAGGAAGGAAGGCTGAAGATGGAAGAAAAAGCTCAAAGCTGAAGGCTCAAAGCTCAAAGCAAAATAGGCAATAGGCAGTAGGCAGCAGGCAATAGGCAGCAAGCAGTAGGCAATAGGGGCTAGAGGTTAGTCCCGATAGCCATCGGGATTAGGGATTAGGATTAGTATGCTTATCAGTTATATTCCCCGTAGAACGGGGCAGGCTCCCGAATCCAGTTCGGGACAGGATTTGTTTTTCTTGGCAATCCCGAAGCATCGGGATCAAACAACAAATCGCAAAAAACAATCCCGAATTGCCTTAGAAATTCTGAACAATAATAAAACAAACCATGAAAATATGCATTTTAGGTGCGGGGAAAATGGGTACCTGGCTCACCGACGCCTTGTGTCTGCAGCACGAGGTAGCTGTTTACGACCCCGATATGGAGAAGCTGCGGTTTATTTTTAACACGCAACGGCTCACAAAAACCGACGAGATAGCTGGCTTTGCACCTGAACTGCTCATCAACGCAGTAAATCTGGAGCATACCATTGCCGCCTTTAAGCAAATAACACCCTACCTGCCTCAGGGCTGTATCATCTGCGACATAGCCTCGGTTAAAACCGGCTTTAAAGAGTATTATCAAAAATCGGGTCGCCGGTTTGTTTCCACCCACCCCATGTTTGGGCCTACCTTTGGTAACCTAAAGGAACTCAAAGAGAATCACGCCGTCATCATCAGCGAATCGGACCACATGGGAAAAGCCTTTTTCAAAGATTTTTTTGGAACGCTGGGCCTCAATCTGCACGAATACTCGTTTGAGGAACACGACCAGGTTATTGCCTACTCCCTGTCGGTTCCCTTCTCCTCTACGCTGGTGTTTGCGGCCTGCATGAAAAAGCAGGATGCACCGGGCACCACCTTCAGCAAGCATCTTAGCATTGCCAAAGGACTCCTGTCGGAAGATGATTTTTTGCTGACCGAAATATTGTTTAATCCCTTTACGATAGGACAGGTAGAGAAGATACGCCGGGAGCTTAAACACCTGCTGCAATTGATTGAGACCCGTGATACCGCCGGTATGCAGAAGTTTCTGGCTCAGGTACGTGCCAATATCAGCGATTAAGGTCAGATGGTTACCATAATCTCTAAAACGCGGCGGGTGGATTTGGTAATTTTAAAACGCTCATCCAGGCGGGCGCCAATCACCCACACAATTTCCCCACCGGCCAGCAGCAGCCAGGTTTCCTCTTTTTGGATGAGGGAGAATTTTTCATCTACGAAAAAGTCGCTGAGCTTCTTAAAATTATCCATACCCAGCGGCCTGAACTGATCCCCCTCGCGCCAATGACGCAGCTCCAGCGGAAAATCGATCAAGTCGGCATCAAAATGGGCCAGCCAGGGATTTCGGGAAAATTTAAATGTGGGGAGTTTCCCGAAAATGCGAAACTGCATTTTTAGCGGCGTTGAAATCGTCTCCACCTCGCTGTCGATGTACCACGACTCCGCTGAAGCCTCCTCCCTGGGAACCACTACCAGGTTGTACCTGTCGCGTATCAACCGGTGTGTTCTGGAAAAAAATTGCTTGCCGGGCGTTCCCTCCAGGCTGCTCACCACATCGGCCACCACCGAGGCATTAAATCCATAAGGACGCAATATCTCAAAAAGCACCGAAGAGCGCTGCGGATGACTGGAGATTAGGCCAATGGGAATAAGCAAATTGCCATCTTCGGCAGCCACCATTTGCTCTTTCACCCGTTCCACCTCGTTGCTAAAAACATCCCATACCTCGGTAAGGTTTCGGAAATTTTGAAACATGGTGTCAAAAAATGAGGGATTGAGCAAAGTCATCTCAGGGATAACATGGTGCCGTACCTGATTGCGCCGGATGGTAGTATCGGAGTTGGTAGAATCGGTACGAAAGTTAAGACCGTGCGTTCTGCAATAGAACTCAATATCGCTGCGCCTGAAATAGACCAGCGGGCGCAGCAACTTTCCTTTGCACGGTCGCATCCCTCGTAAACCGCGAAGGCCGCTGCCCCGGGCCAGGTTCAAAAAAAAAGTCTCAATCATATCGTCGCCATGATGCCCGGTGACCAAAAAATCAAGCGATTCCTCTTCCAGCAAATCCCAAAACCACTGATAACGTAAATCCCGCGCTGCCATTTCAACAGAGATTTTCCGTTCACGGGCCACCTCTTCAGTTTTAAAATGCCTTACATGGAAGGGCACCTCAATGTGGTGGCAATAATTACGCACAAAAGCCTCATCACCATCCGATTCACCTCCCCTCAGATGAAAGTTGCAATGGGCCACCTGGCACGAATAGCCCATGCGGGTGAGCAGATGAAGCAGAGCCATAGAGTCGGCACCACCACTTACGCCAATCAGCAACTTATGGTGTCTTAAAACACCACACTCGTTCAATACCTGCCTAACCGCGGATTGATTCATGTTTTATTTTATTGGGGCCAAACACTTTTTTCAGAACACCGGCCTTCAGCAGGCACTCCCGGTACTCCTCTTCGGGATTACACCCCGCTGTAATGGCGCTGCCCACACTGTAGGAGAGATACCTGGTAGCTTCATTGTACAGGAAGCTACGTATCACCACGTTAAAATCATAATCCAGCTCCGGGGTAATGTATCCCACCGCACCGCTGTACAACCCACGGGGACTTAGCTCGTAGCGGTCGATCAATTGCATGGCTTTTATTTTGGGGGCGCCTGTCATTGAGCCCATTGGAAAGGCGGCCTTTAATGGAGCCAGCCAAACTGCATCGGGATGCATCTGGGCTGAGATGGTTGAAACCATCTGATACAGACCCGGATATGAAAAGATGCCGCACAATTCATCCACCCTCACAGTGCCGCGGGCGGCCACACGCGAAAGATCGTTGCGCACCAGGTCGGCAATCATAATATTTTCGGCCCGCTCCTTTTCCGATGCCAAAAACCCACGCATTACCTGAAGGTCCTCTCCGGCATGACGACCACGTTGTATGGTGCCTTTCATGGGTTGCGAGAGAATGCGGGCTCCCCGCTTGCGAAGGTAACGTTCGGGCGAGGCCCCTATCAGATAGGAGTCGTTCTGCTTATAAAACACGCCAAAAGGCATGGGAGAAACACCCATCAAACGGTCGAATACAGCCACAGGATTTATGGTAGCATCCTCCGAAAAAAGTTCAAAGCAATAGTTTATCTCGTAAATATCACCTCTGCGGATATGCTCTTTTAATTTTGAAACCGCCTGGAGATATTGAGCACGTGAAGCACGGCCCTTAAAGTCAGGCCGGGATGAGGAAAACACACTCTCATCCATTGGAAGAGCATTTATCTTCGCCAAAAATTGGCGACCCGAGGCAGGGGTATCGGTTTTTGAATCGTAGCCCAAATACCAATTGCCCCCCTGTTTCCTGATAAGGTAACGGGGACGGAAAAAGCTCAGCGGCCCAAAATCAAACTTGTCGTTCGTCATTTTAGTCAATACCCCCGGCTCCACCTGGTTGGCCAAACCGTATGAGAAATAACCCAAAAGCCAATCGTTTAAACCGGTGGCACCACGCTCCAAAGCATCAAAATCACCCTGAAACAGATCCAGAGCATCGAAGCCAGCCAACAGATCAAACTCATGATACTGCTGTGCATGACCATTGTAGAAAGGATATTTATCGGTTAACACCGCAGCATGTTTACATTGCGATGCCATCCCGTACAATTTCCTCTCATAAAGCTCCCGGTCACCCACGGGTGAAAAAGATATCCAATTACGCATATCCGCAAAATTACATCGTAAAAAGCTCCTTTACAAATTATTTGAGAAAGAGATTCGCTAAATGTGGTTTACCCGTTGATTGTATAAACCGAAAATATTTTTGACAGGGTCGCAGGTTATCTTGAAAGAAGACCTTACTACCGGAGGGAAAAATATCCTTTTTAACAATTTAATCATGTAATTAAAGCTATCTTTGAGAATTAATCTATATCCTAAAACCATTATGAAACGCTTATTTTTACTTCCTCTTATTGCAAGTGGATTTTTTCTGATGAGCGGCTGCGATGATTCCACCACCGACTCTCCCCAAGCCGATGAACTCTCATTTGAGATGGACACACTTATCGTTTCTCAAAAGGGAGGCCAGTATGAAATTGCCATTAATGGCACCAGATCATTCGACTTCGTTGTTTCTGATGCCCCTGAAGGCCCAATTGAGCCTGCCACCATCTTCAGCCCTGCCGACATTGATTTAAAAGCCTCCTTAAACCAGGAACAAAGGACTTTAAAATTAACGATACAACCTGCGAAAAATGCTTTAATCAGGGGAGTTATTATTTCCATAGAGAGCAACGATAAAAAACAGAAAGCGTCTCTTATTGTATTGCAGGAAGGAGATTTTAATAAAATGTCTGAGAGATTGGAGCCAATTATATCAGGTCTGATGCAGATCATAAGCCAGGCTTCCGAAAAGCTTTTCACCATGGAATCTTTCTACACTCAGAGCGTTCCCGAAGTCTTTTACTTCGGAATGAATGATTTCTATCATCATAAGCCTGCCATCATAAATAATCCCTTTCTACACGACTCCTTTACCGGCTCTTTTCAGGCCATCCATGCTATAAACTCAATCATTCGGGATTACGAGAAGTATTACTCCAACCCGCTTTTCCCCTCACTCTTAAAAAACATGCGGGCATGGTTGTATTACCAGATGGGGATTGTGTGGGGTAACCTGCCTTACTACGATAAAGTGTTAACCACGAATGATAATCCCCTGCCCCAGGAAAACCGGCAGGTCTTTTTTCAGAAGATTGAGACAGAATTAAAAACCACCTTTCAATTATATCAGGATCAGGGAGATGATGGTCCTTTTTCCAACTCGAAGAGTTTTACCGCGCATTTACTGGCCAGGGTTTATTGCCAATTAAAACAGCCCGGCGAAGCCATCAAATATCTGAATCACATCATCGAAAGTGACCATTACTACCTGGACTCCAATCCGGATGCACCTTTAGAAGCAAACAGCCCGGAACTTATCTATGGCCTGGAACTCGACCATGAGTCCGCTATTTATCCAAAATTAATAATGGAGACCGACCTTTTACCGGCACTCACCTACACCGAAGTGCTTCTTTTAGCAGCCGACTGTCATGCCGCTATCGGCCAAAATGATAAGGCCCTTGAATTGATGAACCGGATTAGAGGACATCACCATTTGTCCCTTGCAACCCATGATAATTTTGATGACCTTTTAAAGGAAACCTGGAAAGCCGTTTTGAAAGGCCAATTTTCTTACTTTGCCTTTTTAGAACGCCATGACCTTTTACAGACCGAATTGAACATTGAACCATACCAGGAATTATTTCCCATTCCGGGAAAGATCGCGTATGAGAACCCAAGCATCAAACAAAATCCAGGCTGGTGAAGAGATATCTAATTACCATTATTTGGTTACTGCTGGTGGTTTTGGTGCCGGCTCAAAACCCGCCCAAACCCCTCATAGGCCTTTCGTCTGCCTCGGGCAACGGGGTTTCTGCTTCGGTGCACCTCGCTTATGTTAAGTCGGTTTTCCGGGCGGGTGGTGTGCCGGTTGTGTTGCCCATTACCTGCAATAAAGAAGATTTATGCCGCCTGCTTGATGCAGTGGATGGTGTGATCCTCACCGGGGGCGAGGACATCGATCCCCTTACCTGGTATAATGAGCAACCTCTGCCCCAACTTGAAGCGGTGGCTCTTCGTCGCGACTCTTTCGATATTGAATTGGCGCGACTGGCTGTGGAGAGAGGCATTCCACTGTTGGGAATCTGCAGAGGTCAACAGGTGATCAACGTGGCTTTTGGAGGGTCACTCTACCAGGACATCCCCTCACAAGTGCCTTCCTCGAAGGTAAACCATCGCCAAACGGAGCCTTACCATAAAGCTACCCACAGCATATATATTGCTCCCGGCTCGTTGTTAAAGCAACAAACGGGCCTTGACAGTATAGCTGTCAATTCGTTTCACCACCAGGCAATCAAGAGAGTAGCCCCGGGATTCAGAGTTACGGCCACCGCTGCCGACGGTGTGATCGAAGCCATTGAAAAAATTGACTCCCCCGGGGTTTTTGCCGTTCAGTTTCACCCTGAAGGAATTACCGCTCATGGTGATGATACCTTTTTGGGAATTTTCAAACACCTGATAGATGAAGCTCGTCGCTACCTGGAAGAACAAGAAAAAACCGCTTCCAAAAAAGTGGAAGCGGCCCAATCAAACTAAATCAATAATTTCTGCGTTAAAGGTGCAAATATTTATTTTGCGGCCAAATAGCTGGCAATTCCCTCCTGGGTAGCCTCAAGGCCCTTTTCACCCTTATGCCAGTCGGCTGGACAAACCTCACCGTTTTCCTCGAAGAACTGAAGTGCATCCACCATTCTCAGCACCTCGCTCACGCTTCTGCCCAGGGGCATGTCGTTCACCACCTGATGACGCACAATACCATCCCTGTCAATCAGGAACAATCCCCGGTAAGCCTGGGGCGTCCCTTTAAAGATGGTCTGTCCGGCCTCATCGTAGTCAAATTCGCCGGCCAGTACATCATAGTTTTCGGAGATGGTCATGCTGCTGTCGGCTACCAATGGGAATTTGACCCCTTTAATGCCGCCATCATTTTTTTCAGTTTGCAACCACTTCCAGTGACTGAATTCCTGATCGGTAGAGACGCCTACGACCTCGACGCCCCGCTCCTTAAATTCACTCATTTTATCCTGAAAGGCCAATATCTCCGTGGGACAAACAAAAGTGAAATCTGCCGGGTAAAAGAAAAGTACCACGTATTTTTCACCCTGATATTGTTCCAATGAGAAATTTTGTACAATCTCTCCCCCATTTACTACAGCGGGTGCTGAAAACACAGGGGCCATTTTTCCTACTAATACAGACATAAATACAGTTGTTTAATTTTCAATTATTTAATAATAAGGTTGAGTTTTCAACCGGGAACAAAACTACAAAAACAACCGGTTTAATCGGAGTTTTTTATCCATTATTTATTTATAGGGTATAGATGCGAGTTATAAGTGGGGAGTGGGGAGTGGGAAGTGGGAAGACAGAAGACAGAAGACGGAAGACGGAAGACGGAAGACGGAAGACGGAAGACGGAAGACGGAAGGGTTCAGGGTTCGGGGT
>JACDJA010003176.1_pt1 | contig 10849 bp, 7 predicted proteins | sample 7449241 | NCBI WGS metagenome assembly JACDJA01 (sample SAMN14253289, study PRJNA609438) | sludge metagenome | isolation source: initial anaerobic sludge | collected 2018-12-20 | reverse complement strand
TTTGCCCGCTTTGCTGCCAGTCTGTAACGAGTTGCAGCATTTTTTCTCTACGTTCTTGTGGGGTCATAATTCTTAGATTTTGAACGCAAAATTGATGGGTTATTTTGGGACGGGCAAGATGCTTGTGGCCGGAGGGTTACGCATATACTATTATTAATAATATCAGCCTTATAATAACCATCTCCAACAATTCCGAAAGCAGTCCAGTTATTAAAAAAACGATTATTTTCAATAAGGGCATAAGCATTATACCCTAATGCATATCTTATGATTATTGCTCCTCCTCCACCTGTTATATAGCCTTGACCTATGTAATAAGCTCGGTTATAATTAAATAGATTTTGCCTGATATACAGCTTATTAACTTTTAGAATAGCGGCACCCCCTCCTTCGGTATAACAATGGTTATATTTAAAATGACAATGTTCAATCAATACATAATCACCCACTTCAAAGAATAATCCTCCACCATCAGCTTTCGTGCGGCCATTGCCGATATAACAATTTTCAATCACTATACTGCCAAAATCAATGGCATAGATATTTCCTCCCCGGTTGTCAGGCTTATCATAATAGGGAATCCATGAGCCGGGTACAACAGCTTTACCGTTTTCAATTTTACAGAATTTAAAAAAAGAGGTATCGGTTGAGGAGCGCGGCAAGAAACGGATGCCATGCCAGCCGCCTTTCGTGGTTGAGGTGTCGGCATGATATAGGGTGTCGAGATGTGTAAACACGATACTGTCTGTTATAGTCCCGATGGCGCGTATGGTGCCATACGATTGAATGCTGTAGTACCCATTAATATGAATAAATGTTCCCGGTAATACCGTTAGTGTTACATTGCTATCGATCAATACATTGCCGGTAATTAAAAGGGTATCAGCCGACCAGGTAGTATCGTTGTGGATACTGCCCTCAAACTGAAAGTTTTGCGCCTTGGCATCATGGCATAGCGCAACAATAAATATCAATAAAATGCCTGAAACACGAATTATAGAAGTTTTTATTTTTTTTAGAGTAAAATTGTTAATATTAAGGGAATTTGTTTTTTTTAATTTCAATAAATTCGTTGGTTATCGGCTACATGAAGGGAACCCTATAAACATGAAGGAAACCTCATGTAGCCTATGTATTACGAATTTATTCTTGCCAAGTTTGAAGATGTATTTGGTGGTAAAATAAAGTACAAGATTGTAAAGGTCTATGAGAAGATAACCGCAACAAACGGCAAGCCTTAGCGGGGGGGGTAAAATGCTTATTATCAGTTAAATACGTCATAATTAATTGGGTGCTAAAGGTAAGTTTGTTCGCTAAGATTTGCCAAAGGTAAAAATATTTTTGAATAAACACGCAATTCAAAAAACCTTTTCATTTTTTAAACATAATTTTTGCAAGATTCAATCCCTTGGAATCAGATTGATAATTTATGCCGTAATCCACACTGCTTCAGTATTGTAAATTATTTTTTCAATTTTTTTCGACGTTTTTTAAGCTTTGTCGTCAAGGGTGTTTGACAAGACGATGGTTCGATTTAACAAATTTCACGGATTCGTGCTCACGCGAATCCATTATGCACATAATAAAACCCTACATTTTCTAAAACACAAGCTTACAAAAAAAAAGACCGGTCAAATCTTAGGTTGACCGGTCTTTAGTATCAGCTATAAAAGCCTATTTCTTTTTGCCTTTTGGAGCGAGAGCAGCTTTTTCGGCAGCTTCTTTTTCTTGTTTTGGGCCTTTGAGCAAATCGAAAGCCAGCGGTGTTGCGCTAAATACAGAGGAATAAGTACCTACTAAAATACCGACCAACAAAGCGAAAACAAATCCACGGATTACTTCACCACCAAAAACGGCAATTACGATAAGTACCAGAGAGGTAGTTCCTGATGTATTAAATGTACGCATCAAGGTACTGTTGAGGCCATCGTTGATATTGCTGCGAAGTAATTTCTTCGGATGCAGTGCCACGTTTTCGCGGATACGGTCGAAGATGATTACGGTATCGTTGATCGAATATCCAATTATGGTAAGGATTGCCGCGATAAACGCCTGATCAATCTCCATGCTAAAGGGTAGGATATTGTAGAAGAGTGAGAAAACACCCAGCACAATAATCGTATCGTGGAACAAAGCAATAATACCGGCCAAACCATATTGCCATTTTCTGAATCGTACGGCGATATAGGCAAAGATGATAAACAAGGAGATTACGATAGCTGTTAACGCCTTTTTCCTGATGTCATCGGCGATAGTAGGGCCAACTTTTTGTGAACTCAAAATACCAATAAACTTGTCGATGCCCTCCTGGTCTGATGTGAAATCGTTGTATGATATATCACCGGCATAGAACTGAGACAAGCTTGAATAAAGCATAGTTTGGATGATAGAGTCAACCTCTTTGCCCTCGTCTTCAATCATAAATTTGGTCGTGATTTTCACCTGACGTGAAGGGCCGAAGGTTTTAACCTCAGGAGTAGCTTCGGTAAACTGTACGTCCAACGCATCGCGGATTTCGTTTACAGTAACATCTTGGTCAAAACGAACCAAATAAGTACGTCCACCGGTGAAATCTACACCATAGTTAAGCCCGCGGAAAGTAAGTGATCCCAAACTGACAACAATCAATATGGCAGAGATGATATAGGCTTTCTTACGCATCCCGAGGAAGTTGATTGTGGTATTAACCAGGAAGTTACGGGTTGCCTTGGTATCGAAGGTGATTTTCTTGTTTTTATCGAGCAGGTAAACAAAGATCATTCTCGAAATAAAGATGGAGGTAAACAAGGAGGTGAGCAGACCAATAATAAGCGTGGTAGCAAAGCCCTGAACCGGCCCTGTTCCAAAGGTGTAAAGTACAATACCGGTCAACAGTGTTGTAACGTTACCGTCAATAATAGCGGAATAGGCGTTTTTATAACCATCGGTGATGGCCAATCTGACCCCTTTCCCGGCCCTTAACTCTTCTTTAATACGTTCGTATATAATCACGTTAGCATCCACGGCCATACCGAGGGTAAGCACGATACCGGCGATACCGGGAAGCGTTAACACAGCGCCTAATGAGGCCAGCACACCTAAAAGGAAGAATACGTTTGTAAACAAGGCGATGTCTGCAACGAGACCGGCTCTATGATAGAACAAGGCCATGTAAATAAGCACGAGTACGAAGGCCAGGATAAACGAGTACAAACCGGCGCTAACCGCTTCACGACCCAAAGAAGGGCCAACTACGGCTTCTTCCATAATGCGCGAAGGTGCAGGAAGTTTACCGGCTTTCAAGATATTGGCAAGGTCTTGTGCTTCACTGATGCTCATTTCGCCGCCCGAGATAGATGATCTGCCGTTAGGGATTTCATCATTAACAACAGGATACGAATAAACGTAATCATCAAGAACGATAGCTACTTGTCTGCCAATATTTTCTCCGGTAAGGCGTTTCCATGACTTGGCGCCTTCGCTATTCATTTGAATAGTAACTTCTACGCGGCCATTTTGGTCGTAATCCTGACGTGCATCAACAATAACATCGCCGCCGAGGGCTGCTTTATTATCGCGTGATCCTTTAAGGGCAACGAGCTCCATCAGTTCGGTTTCGCCGGCAGCCCGTGGCTTTACTGTCCAGGCCAGTTTCATGTTGCGTGGGAAAATAGATTTCACACGACTGAGCATTTTATTGACGCGGGCTGTATCTTTTACTGCTGCCGTACCTACGCGGGCCGTATTTCCGGGGAAAAACTGACCTGATTCATTTTGCACATAAGAGGGCATCAGGAAAGCGTACAATGGGTTTTTGGCTGCGTATTCTTCAAAGGAGGCTTCGTCCATTTGATCCGTGTCGTCGGCTAACTGATCAATCAGTGAAGTGCTGTCTGCTATTTCGCCTACTAAAGTGTCTTCCTCCTGTTCAACTGCTTCATCAGTAGTTTGTTCTGGAGCTTCGTTGTTCTGAGTTTCAGCTGTTTCTGAAGCAATGGAATCCGTTTTTAAGTCGGTAGTAGCTTCAATTTCAGCAAGACGCTGGTTGGCTTCATCAAAAAAGCCATAAAGCTCGGAGAAGTTATAGGTTTCCCAAAACTCAAGTTGTGCAGTTCCCTGTAGGAGTTTACGAACACGTTTGGGATCTTTGATGCCAGGCAGTTCAACCAGGATACGGCCTGAGGTGGCAAGCTTTTGGATGTTGGGCTGTGATACACCAAAACGGTCGATACGTGTGCGCAGAATTTGGAAAGAACGGTCGATAGCACCTTCGGCCTCTTTTTTGATAACGGCAAGAACTTGATCATTTGTAGAGTTTACAGTGATTCCTTTGTCCTTAAATTCAAAAAGGAAAATAGAGGCCAGGCTTGCGTTGGGGTCTATCTCTTTAAAAGACTCACCAAATAATGTTACGAAATCCTGCTGACTGTTACGTTGTTTTTCTTTGGCCATCTGCATGGCTTGCACAAAAACTTCGTCCTGGCTTTCGCCTGATAAAGCCTGAATAATGTCACTAACCGACACTTCCAACACAACGTTCATCCCCCCTTTAAGGTCGAGACCAAGATTGATTTCGCGCTCTTTAACATCCCGGTATGTGTACTTGTCGATCAAGATGTTATAAACTACCTGATTATCCATTGAATCCAGGTAATAGGTTTGGCGCGCTTTTGTTATCGAATCGAGATAATGACCGTACATCAATTCATCTCCTTGCGCAAGCTCATTTGCCAGCTTTTCTGTTACTTTGCCGGTGGCATACGCTTTAGCATCACGCTCAATTTTTTGACTTATAAATGTGAATGACAACTGATAAAGCGATACGATTGCAAAGGCGATGGCAAATACCTTGATTGCTCCTTTATTCTGCATTTGAATTGTGAATTAAATTAACTTCTTCCTACTCTCTTGAATATTTTTAGAGGGTGCAAAATTAGAATAATATTTGACAACTCCCAACAATTCAACAGATAAAACATGAGACCTTGTCGCCTTTTGCTTTATGTAATTTTTATGGCTTTAATTATTTACTTAAAATAGTGTAAATCAATAATTAAATGAAGATGAGATACAAGGGTTTTAATATTTAAGCCATTTCCAAACTTCTTTATAGCTCACTTTTTTTCCGTACATCAATATTCCTGTGCGGTAAATTTTTCCGGCAAACCAAGTCGTAAATATAAATCCTGCAATCAATAAGGACATCGAAAGGATAAGTTCGCCAAAAGGCACGCCAAATGGAATGCGCACCATCATCACAACGGGGGATGTTAGTGGAATAATGGAGAGCCAGAAAGCCAGAGTTCCATCGGGATTATTTACAATGAAATTGCTGATAACCAGTCCTAATATCAAGGGTAAGGATACCGGTAGCATAAATTGCTGGGTGTCGGCTTCGTTGTCAACAGCCGAGCCAATAGCAGCGAAAAGCGCACCGTAAAGCAGGTAGCCACCCAAAAAGTAAAACAGAAAGCTGCCGATAATTACCTTGAAATTGATGGCCTCAATCACTTCAAAAACTTCTGTGACAGCAGCCTGATCCAGGCCTTCCATGGCCGGATTAGCCTGTTGCATCATAGTGCCGGTACTCATTTGCGCCTGGGTCATTTCGCCCGGATTGTAAATAAGCATAAAAGCACCATAAATACCTGCGGTAAGCACCACCCAAAGTGAAAATTGGGTGAGTCCGACTAATGCAATTCCTGTAATTTTTCCCATCATCAACTGGAAAGGACGTACCGAACTCACGATAACTTCTACGATTCGGCTGGTTTTTTCTTCGATAACGCCGCGCATCACCTGTGAGCCGAAAATGAAGATGAAAAAGTAAATCATGATAGAAGTAACGAGGCCCAGCACCACATTTACCGCCGTATAAGATTTTTTTGATTCACCATCTTCGTCTAGGCGAAAAGTAACCAAATTGATGGTGGCCTTTGCCGATTTTATCACTGCGGGGTCAATGCCCGAAGCCAATAACTTCTTGGTTTCCACTTCCCGGCTCATGGTGTTGCGGATATAGGAAATGGTAGTCATTGGAACTTGCCGGTTGCTGTAAATCTCGGCATTGGCCGGAATATTTAGCTCGGGCCGCGGCACATAAAGTAAAGCATCGTAGCTGCCATCGAGCACTGCTTTTCGGGCACTGTCAACCGACACAAAAATGTACTGAAAAGCCATATTATCAGTGTCTTCAAACTTGCCGAGAAACCAATTTGTTTCGTCAATCACAGCAATACTTTTTTTGCTGACGCTGTCCATTGTTGCCAAAACTATTGGCACAATCATGAGTGCAGCCATCAAAAGCGGCCCAAGAATCGTCATCACGATAAAGCTGGTTTTTTTTACCCGCGTAAGGTATTCCCGTTTGAGTATGAGCAAGGTTTTATTCATGGGAAAGGGTATTTAAAGCTGAGCCACTTACATGGGAAATAAAAATTTCGTTCATCGAAGGCAATAATTCCTTAAAAGCGGTTATTTCGCCCAGGGGCAGAAGCTGTTGCAATAAGTCGTTGCCGCTATCGCTTTCGTTAGCAGCGATGGTAAGTGAAAGCTGTTCGTTGGGTTTTCGCTCAAAACTTTTCACGCTAAACGGAAGGCTTTGGATATGCGTTTCAAAGTGGGCGACCGGATGTTTTATTTCGCACTCAAAAGTGTTAGTACGGTGATTTTCGCGGATTTCGCTCATTTTGCCTTCCAAAATTTTGTTGCCATTATTTATGAGCGCGATATTGTCGCAAAGCTCTTCCACCGAAGCCATATTGTGCGTGGAAAAGATAATGGTAGCGCCCTGATCGCGCAGCGTCAAAATTTCCGACTTCAAAAGATTAACATTGATGGGGTCGAAGCCGCTGAATGGCTCATCGAAAATCAGCAGTTCGGGCTGATGCAGTATGGTTACGATAAACTGTATTTTTTGTTGCATGCCTTTGCTCAACTCTTCTACTTTACGGTTCCACCAGTTTTCGATGGAAAATTTCTCGAACCAGTATTGTAGTTTTTGAAGGGCAACCGTTTTCGACATCCCTTTCAGCTGCGCCAGATACAAAGCCTGCTCGCCCACTTTCATCTTTTTGTAAAGGCCGCGCTCTTCGGGTAGGTAACCAATCCTGGAGATATGCTCGGGCGACAAAGCTTGTCCGTCAATGAATACCTCACCTGTGTCGGGCGCGGTAATTTGATTGATGATACGGATCAAAGAAGTTTTCCCGGCACCATTCGGGCCAAGCAAGCCATAGATGCTATTTTTTGGAACCTGTAGACTAAGATTATTGATTGCCAGATGATTGGCATATTTTTTGGTAACTTCTTTAACCGACAGGAAGGCTTGCATAAATGTTTGCTTAATCTATAAGGTCTATTAATGGAAAAAATCCTTCATCCGTTCAAAGTAACTCTTTTCGCTGGCTGAGGGATTGGGTTTGAAGTTTTCTGAATGCGTAAAATCTCCCAGAATCTTTGATTCTTCTTTGCTGAGGTTTTTGGGCGTCCACACATTTACGTTTACAAGCAGATCGCCTGTTCCATAGCTATTTACATTAGGCAACCCTTTACCTTTAAGGCGAAATACTTTACCCGACTGCGTGCCCGGCTGTATCTTCATCCGCGCCTTTCCATCAATTGTTGGCACTTCTACCTGATCGCCGAGAGCGGCCTGTGGGAAACTGATAAATAGGTTGTGAATCAGGTTGTCGCCATCTCTTTCAAGTTCGGGATGTTTTTCTTCTTCGATGAGTACAATCAGGTCGCCGGGAATTCCGCCTCTGGCGCCTGCGTTACCTTTCCCGCTAACTGAAAGCTGCATGCCTTCGGCCACACCTGCCGGTATGTTGAGGCTGATGATTTCTTCGTCGCGCACCACGCCATTGCCCTGACAGTGGGTACATTTTTTTGTTATCATGCGGCCTTCTCCACCACAGCTCGGACAGGTAGAAGAAGTTTGCATCTGTCCCAGAAAGGTGTTGGTAATTTGAGTAATGTGTCCGCTGCCATTACAGGTAGAACACGTTGAGTAGCTACTTCCGCTATCGGCACCCGATCCATCGCAGGGTTTGCAGGAGACGTATTTATTTACCTTAATTTTTTTCTCGGCACCGTTGGCAATATCTTTCAGGTTCAGGCGCACCTTTACGCGCAGGTTTGCACCTTTGTTAACGCGGCGGCGTTGCCGTTGGCCACCAAAACCTCCACCGAAAGCACCGCCAAAAACGTCGCCAAATTGGCTGAAGATATCATCCATGCTCATGCTGCCACCAAAACCGCCTCCACCTGCTGCACCACCCATACCCGCATGGCCATAGCGATCGTAGCGCGCTCTTTTATCCTGATTGCTTAACACCTCATAAGCCTCGGCGGCTTCCTTAAACTTTTCTTCTGCAGATTTGTCGTCCGGGTTCTTGTCAGGATGGTATTTGATAGCCATTTTTCGATAGGCCTTCTTGATTTCGTTTTCGTTAGCGCTGCGCTCTATTTCTAATATTTCGTAATAATCTCTTTTAGACATGCTTTATACTTTGGGTTTGATTAGTTAGCAACAACAACTTTCGCAAATCGGATTACTTTTCCGTTAAGTTGATAGCCTTTTTGAACTACATCAACCACTTTTCCTTTGAGCTCAGGTTTGGAAGCCGGGATATTGGTTATCGCTTCGTGAAAATCGGTGTCGAAAGTTTGGTGGAGGGCTTCCACTTCTTGGAGTCCTTTTTGCTGAAGTGTTTTTAGTAATTTATTATAGATTAATAAAATTCCTTCGAGTGTTTCTTTGATACCTCCTTGGTCTAGGTTTTCGAGTGCTACAATGGCACGTTCAAAGTCGTCTAAAACTGGCAATAAGGCAGTAATTACTTCTTCAGAAGCCGTTTTGCTCAGCTCAATTTTTTCTTTTAGTGTCCGTTTTCTAAAATTGTCAAACTCAGAGAAAAGCCTCAGATATTTATCGTTTAGCGCATCGTGTGTCTCTTTGCTCACGGTATCTTCCTCGTGTTTCTTTCTGTCTTTTCTCATTCTGCCTCTCTTATTATTATTTTCGGAAGGTTTTTGTGCGTCATCAGCTGCTGCTTGCTTCACATTCTCTTCATCTGTCTGGTTCTCATCAATTCTTATGTCTTCAAACTCATCCATTTCTCTGGATTTTTTCTGATTGTCTTCCATGATATGTAATCTTTTTTATTTTTTCAACTTCCTTATTAAGAACGCATCCTTATCAAATAATTTGCCATAGGGAAGCACGATTGTCAAAATGACAGCTTAAGATGTTTTTCCTCAAAACCTGTTTTCTTTTAAATGCGTTCGATCTGAGCGCCGAGTTGTTGCAAACGTAGGTCGATAAACTGGTATCCGCGGTCAATTTGATCGATATTATCGATGATGCTCACGCCTTTGGCGGATAGGGCTGCTATAAGCAAAGCAACTCCTGCTCTGATATCTGGCGAGCTCATCCGAATGCCTTTGAGTGGGTGGTGATGGTTAAGGCCAATGACGTTGGCGCGGTGCGGATCGCATAGGATAATTTGCGCGCCCATATCAATGAGTTTGTCCACGAAAAACAGTCTGCTTTCAAACATTTTTTGATGGATAAGTACGGTTCCCTTGGCTTGGGTGGCCACTACCAGCACAATACTGATTAGGTCTGGAGTAAAGCCGGGCCAGGGTGCATCGGAGATGGTCATTATTCCGCCGTCCATAAAACTCTCAATAACATAAGACTCCTGTGCCTGCACGATGATGTCGTCACCCTCGTAATCAAGCCTGATTCCCATTTTTTTGAAGACGGATGGAATCATTCCTAAATGGTCGATGCCGGCATTTTGAATACGAATTGTAGAACGTGTCATGGCAGCCATCCCGATAAAGCTGCCCACCTCGATCATATCAGCAAGTAGGCGGTGTTCTGTGCCATGCAGTTGCGTAACGCCTTCGATTTTAAGGAGATTCGATCCAATTCCTTCGATTTTCGCGCCCATGCGCACCAACATATTGCAAAGCTGCACGATATAAGGTTCGCAGGCAGCATTGAAAATGGTGGTGTTGCCCTTAGCCAAAGTAGCTGCCATGATCACATTAGCGGTGCCGGTTACGGATGCTTCATCAAGCAGCATGGATGTGCCTTTGAGGCCTTGTGGTGCAACGATGTGGTAACAGTGTTTGGCATGATTGTCGCGAAACTCTGCACCAAGTTTTTTTAGACCTATAAAATGGGTGTCAAGGCGACGGCGGCCAATTTTATCTCCTCCCGGATGAGGCAGAAAAGCTTTGCTGAATCTGGCCAAAAGTGGGCCTAAAATCATAATACTTCCGCGCAGGCTGGCTGCTTTTTCAATAAATTCATCGGAAGTAAGATAATCTAGGTTGACGTTTTTTGCCTGCAACTCCAGCTCAGACGAACTGATCCGATTGACGTCAACACCAAGGCCGCCAAGTAGCGAAATCAGGTTATTGACATCTAATATATCGGGAAGGTTAGCTATTTTAAGCTTTTCGGGGGTGAGCAAACAAGCACACAGAATTTGCAGGGCCTCGTTTTTCGCGCCTTGTGGCTGTATGATGCCTGATAATGTATTGCCGCCTGTGACTTTGAACGAACTCATCTCAAAACTTTTAAACTTTTAAAAAAAAAGTGACTTAATAATGTGGGGTATTAGCGCTGCTGACGCGGGCTGTTGTTTCGTTTGTATGCGAACTCTTTCTTTTTATTGGGTTTTTTCTTTTTGGCGGCTGACTGGGCAGCGGGATTTTTACTCACCACTTCTGCCTGAGCAATAAGCCTGGTGTCTTCAGGTAAGGTGAGCGCACCATTAGAGACCCTTTCAAGTTCTGCCAGAATGATGTTGTCATTTACGGTATCTCTGTTCCAGTTAAGGTAATCTTTTTT
>JACDJA010003175.1_pt1 | contig 10850 bp, 7 predicted proteins | sample 7449241 | NCBI WGS metagenome assembly JACDJA01 (sample SAMN14253289, study PRJNA609438) | sludge metagenome | isolation source: initial anaerobic sludge | collected 2018-12-20 | reverse complement strand
CGCGTCCTGGACGACGGCGGCTACGAACTGAAAGTACCCTACGGCCGACCGGAGGAATTGGTGATGGACATCCTGAAATACGGCCCGGAGGTGGAGGTGATCGGACCCGCCGACCTGCGGGAGCGGGTGGCGCAGGCACTCAGGGCGGCGGCGGAGCGGTATCGGTGAAGGGGGCGGTCAGGATTTGGCAGGGGGACTGGGCATAATCCAATAAAACCGGCATCAGGGGGAGAAAAAAAGAGTGAACCACCTACACGATCAGAGCCCGGAGACTCATTTTTCCGACCGATGTGCCTCCATATATGCGCGCAGCAGGGCATTGATGCGGGACTGGTATCCCCTGCCGCGGTTCTTGAACCACTGCAGTACGTCGGCATCTATGCGCAGCGTTACTTGCTGCTTGTGCGGAAGCGGTTTCAACCCCTTGCGTACGGTGGCGCGGGCGAACTGCTCGGGGGTCGGTTCGGGGATATCGGAAGTGTCGATGTCCTCATCGGGCATCCGCTCCAGCCGCTCCCAGTCAGTTTCGGAAGTATTCGAAATAACGGCGGGCGGTCTCTTGGTTGGCTTTGCGGGCATGGATTATCCGGAGGGTGTCGTCGGTTTCAGTGTGGGCGATGAGGACCACAATGTGCTTGAGCAGTCCGATAGTGATAAAGCGACGTTCGCTGTATTCGAATCGCGTGTCTTCATAGGTGAGCGTGTGGCCCTCAAAGACCGTGGGAACGTCCGTGAAATCGATACCGTGCTTCCTGAGGTTGGCAAGACGTTTGCCTTCATCCCAAGCGAACTTGCTCATAGTATACCTACAATTTGTAGTTACGGATATCCAGAGTTCCATTAGTTTATAAGACGTATTTAGTTGGATCAACGTTTATGGATTTTGTTCTTACCTTGACAAAACAAATATCATCGAACTAACCTTCTTGGACCGGTTGATATTCTGGTCCTCATTGAAGTATGGATTTTGTTCTTAATTTATTGAAATACTAACAATTATTCCGGGGCTCGGCCCCGGCCTCATTGGCTAATACCCAGGAAAAATTTAAGGTGAGGAGAAAACCCCATGGTCAATCTATTGAAATACGCGGATTTAAAAAATGCAGTCAGTGGTGCTGCAGCCGCATTCCGCTGCCGCCGCCGCTTGCAACCCGCTGGTGGTGAGGGCGACAAGGTGTTTCCGCCCACCTTCGCGGGAGCGGTGTACGCCGTTGAGCAGCGGCGCATACCAGGGCAGGAGGGGTCGGTGACCTGCGTACTGCTCGATAGCGTGCAGAGTCAGGCCAACCGCATGGAATTGGCGCTGCAGGAGGCGGTCGATGCAGGGAAGATCAGGTTGCCGCTGGTAGAAGTCGATTTCTCCGCGCATGATCCTACTGGGGATCTGGAAGCGGACGAAAAGGCCGGACGCCTGATCGATGCGGTGGGTAAAGTCAATAGCTTGCAATTGCCTCATCGCTTGGCCGACGCCATCCTGCGTGACAGCGAGTTAAACGGTGAGCCGTTTCGTCGGTCCGGGACCGGCAAGGTGCTAAACACCATGAGCCTTGCCAATGCTACGCCGCTATTCGAACTTTGTCCGACGGCGTTGTTGTTCGGTATGTGGGACTCAACGGGACCAAAAGGCGGGCTAGGTCCGAAGTTCGAGCGTGTCGTTGTCTCCGAGATCGTCGGCATCGGCGCGGAGGTAGGGGATCTGCTGCGCGGTGTACGCCGCGACCCGCTGGAGATCCGCGCTGCCGTCAAGGTTCAGAAGAACGCCGACGGTTCGTGGCAAGTATCCGATGACCGCAAGGCCAAGGGCGTTGTCTCCCCTTCCGAGATAAATCATTCTAGCGTGCCCTATCCCAAACGGCGGGATCAAAAATCAGACGACAACTACTACGCCGGTACCACGATCGAGTACGCCGAGCAGACCACCACGCTCTCTCTAATCGGCCTGCGCCGCCTACGCTTCCCCATCGACGGCAACGCCTCCGATGCAGCCGATCAGGCCGCGCGCGTCGTCCTAACAGCCCTGGGTCTGTGTGGCGTGACGCAGGCGTTCGAGGCTGGCGTCGGTCTGCGTTCACGTAGTCTGCTATGGCCGGAGGGACCTATGGTGTGGGAGCTGCTCGAAAAGCCCGGTACGCCACCGCGCGCCTTCGAGCTCACCGGCGAGCAGGCTATCGCGCTGCTCAACGAGGCCATCGACATCGCACGCCAGAGCGGGCTCTCCTGGCGCGAGGAACCCGTTCAATTAAAACCATCCTCCCAACTGCTCAAGCTGGTTCGTCTCAGCCAGCTTCAAGCCACCAAGGAAGTGGCGGAAGGGAGTGCATAAGGTGCTGGCCTTCGGCATCCGTTATCTCAACGGTTTCGTCGCTGCCGCCGAACTGGACGATCGGGAGCGTACCGAATGGCCGCCACATCCGGGGCGGGTGTTCATGGCCTTAGCCGCGGCGCACTTCCAGACCGGTGCCGACCCGACGGAACACACCGCGCTGCTGTGGCTGGAGGGCGCGGAACGGGGTGGCGAGATCACCGCACCTGTCATCGCCGCTCCCGAGGTCATGCAGCGTGCCATTGTTAAGCATTACGTCCCCGTGAACGACAAAGCGGGCCCCTCCAAAGCTCAGCTGCATTCCCTGCCATTGACCCGCGATCGCCAGGATCGCGTTTTTGCCCGCGCTTGGCTTGATGACGACATAGTATATCTCCAGTGGCCCGACCTGGATCCACCCGAACCGCACCGCGCGGCCTTGGCAAGGTTGTGCGCCAAGGTCACCCGTATCGGCCATTCCAGCTCGTTGGTGCAGATGTGGCTCGCCGAAGCGGAAGAGATTACCGCGCCTACCTGGATACCTGACGACACGAATGCCATTGTCCACTTGCGCATTGCCGGCCCGGGTACACTCGACCACCTCCAACAGCAATACAACGAAGTGGCCACCGAAGATTACGCTGCACTCAAGGTGATCGAGATACACACGGACGACGCGAAGCTCAGGAAAACTACTCGGGAACGCCTACGCGAGACCTACGACAATCACCCCCCACTCCGGCAGCGACCGAACCTATCCTTGTTCCACGGTTATGCGCGGGCTGCGCAGCAAGTCACTGAGCCCACCACCCCGGGCACGGTCTTCAGCCCCTATGTGCTGGCATTGCAACTGCGCGCCAGTCGGGGTCCGTACCGAGCGCTCGATCTCAGCACCACTCTCGCCGTCACCGGCCGCTGGCGCGAGGCCATTCTGAGCCACAGCAATGGCCTCTCCGAACCGGTGCGTCGAATGCTGAGCGGCCACGATGCCGACGGCGGTCCTACCGACGATCCGCACTTGGCCTTCCTGCCGCTCGCCTTCATCGGCCACAAGCACGCCGACGGCCACTTGCTGGGTATGGGTCTCATTCTGCCAGCCGACATATCCCGCGACGAGCGCCGCGAGGCCCTGCGCACCATCGCCGCGGTGCGCGAGCTCAAGCTCGGCCCTCTGGGTGTCTGGAGCGTCGAACCGGTAACCAATTCGCAACCCCCATTGACCCTGCGCCCCGACACCTGGACCGCGCTCCCCGCCGGCGCCACTCACTGGTCCACCATCACACCCATTGTCTTCGACCGCCATCCCAAGGCCAGGGACAAAGCGCGACACCAACAGGAAACCATCACCATGATCCGCGATGCTTGCACCCGTGTCGGCCTACCCCAGCCACGAGAGGTGATCGTCACCCAGGTTTCCACCCATGTCGGTGCACCACCCGCCTTCGCCTTCCCGCGCCTAAAACGCAAGGATGGCAGTGAGCGCCGCCATAGCCACGCGATCCTAGTGTTCGACGAACCGGTGTGCGGACCTGTGATGCTCGGGGCAGGACGGTTTCGTGGATATGGGGTTTGCCGGCCAATGAATGAGAAATGAAAATGGTGGACATTAATCTCATGAATACGTTTCCCTCATTCTCAGAATTCTTTGCGGAGTTGTGGCGTCACGAACCTTTCCCTTGGCAACGCATGCTCGTCGAATCCCTTGTAGCGGGCGAATGGCCGAAGGCCCTGGATTTGCCCACGGCGACAGGTAAAACGGCATGCATCGATATCGCGCTCTATGCACTGGCTGCGCAGGTAGGAAAACCCGTGTGGGAGCGCACAGCGCCGCGACGCATCTGGTTCGTGGTGGACCGGCGCATCGTGGTAGACGAGGCGTTCGAGCGCGCGCACGAGATCACTGAAAAGTTGCGTGATGCGAAAAGCGGGCCACTCAAGGAGATCGCCGACTGCTTGCGGGAAATCAGCGGCACCGGACGGCCGCTGGCTGTGGGCCGGCTGCGTGGCGGGGTGTTACGAGACGATGGCTGGGCACGGCTGCCCTCGCAGCCGGCGGTGATCACCTCCACGGTGGACCAACTGGGCTCGCGGCTGCTGTTTCGCGGTTATGGCAGCAGTACGCTGACCGCACCGATTTATGCGGGCCTAGCCGCGCACGACAGTCTGATTCTATTGGACGAAGCGCATTTGTCCGTGCCGTTCATGCAGACTTTGCGCGCGGTGGAACGTTACCGGGGCGATGACTGGGCAGAGCAGCCGATCCGCACGCCGTTTGCATTTGCCATACTTTCGGCAACCCCCCCGGAGGATATTCCCGAAGACACTGTATTTCCTGGTGTGGATCGGGAGGCGGCCCTGGATCATCCAGAATTGAAGCGGCGCATTCGCGCATCCAAACCCGCAGAGCTGATATTGGTAAAGGCAGATAAATCCGCGGATAAAGATCCACTGGTTGAGACGGCCGCGGAGTGCGCAACGGCGTTTGTGAAACGGGATGGCCGTCAGCGCGTGGCGGTGATCGTCAACCGTGTGCGTACGGCGCAGGACATCGCAACGATTCTTAATGAACGGCACAGGAACGAAATGGACGTCGTCCTGCTCACCGGCCGCTTGCGACCTTTTGAGCGCGACCGTCTCGTCGCCCGCTGGAAGCCATTGCTCAAGGCCAACCGGCCGGATGCGTCTGAACGGCCGATCCTGCTAGTGACCACCCAATGCATCGAAGTGGGCGCAGATTTCAGTTTCGATGCGCTGGTCAGCGAGATCGCGAGCCTGGATGCCTTGCGCCAGCGCTTCGGTAGGCTCAACCGGCTGGGTACATTGCCATCCGCGCCGGCAGTCATCCTGGCTCGCGACGAAGACGCCAAGGCGGGCGCGGAGGATTTCATCTACGGTGCTGCCCTTGAGCAGACCTGGCATTTGTTGTATGAACTGGCCGAAACACAAACGCGGGGAAAACAAGAATGCAGCGTCATTGATTTCGGTATTGCGGCGCTCGATCTCCGCTTGCAGACCATCGACAATCTCTCACCGTATCTCGCTCCGGCACCCGATGCACCGCCGCTCCTACCCTCCCATGTGGACCTACTCTGTCAGACCGCGCCGAGGCCGCAGGTGGAACCCGATATCCAGCTGTATCTGCACGGCACGGGCCGCGGGAGGGCGGAAGTCCGTGTGGCGTGGCGCGCGGATCTGGATGCGAGCGACACGAGCACATGGACGGAGACAGTGGCGCTGTGCCCACCTAATAGCGCCGAGATCTTGATGGTGCCCTTATATCGTTTGCGGCAGTGGCTGGCCGAGGGTACCGGTGACGATGAAGACGGTGATGTAGAAGGCACCCCCGAAGCCGAGTCTCAGGCAAGAGAACGCATCCGTCCCGCACTGGCGTGGCGTGGTCGAGAACACTCGCGAGTCTGTGATCGTGCCGTGCAATTGTTGCCGGACGAGGTAGTCGTCCTGCCGGCCGCCTACAGCATGGACGGGCTGGGCCAGTCCGCCCCGGAACAGACCCTGGGTGCGGAGCAGTTGGACATCTGGGAGTCCAGCCATGCCCAAGGCGGCAAAGCCGTGGCACTGCGCTTGCATAGCGCCGTGTTGAAGCCCTGGTTGAGCTGCCCACCGTTACGGTCGCTGGCGACACTCGCTGAGGATCCGGCATGGGAACGTGGTGGTGTCCGCGATGCCATAGACGAGATGCTTGCTTATAAACTCGAGCACGAGGACGAACCATCTGCCCCACCGGACTGGTGGCTTACGCTATTAGAGCAGGTTCGCGACGGCTGCTATGAGCAACATCCCGGCGGTGGTCTAATCCTGCGTGCACGCAAGACGGAATCACAGAACCAAGGTGAACAAGACCTCTTCGCCGACGATGACGATCTGCTCTCCGCCGTCGGACAGGAGGTCCGGCTCGACATCCACAGCGCATCGGTGACACGTGCCGTAGACCAACTGGCCAGCCGCTGCATGCCGGAAGCCCTTCGCGCGACGCTCAAGACGGCGGCTTGGTGGCACGATGTGGGCAAACTCGACGAGCGTTTTCAGATCATGCTCCGCCAGGGCGATGAGCTGGCCGTCCTTGTAGGTGAGCCACTGGCCAAGTCTGCCGCGATACCCGAGTCGCCGGCGCGGCGCCGTACCCTGCGCGCAGCGAGCGGCCTGCCCGAGAATTTCCGGCATGAGATGCTGTCCTTACAGCTTGTGGAGCGTTGCTTGCCAAACGATAACGATGCGTGGGAAGAAGATTTGCTGTTGCACGCCGTCGCCAGCCACCATGGCCACGGCCGGCCGTTCGCGCCCATCTGTCCCGATCCCGTGCCGCCGTCCATTCAGGGCATACACGGCGGTATTGCGATCGACGCAAATTCAAAAACGCGCAGTGAATGGCCTGCGCCGCATGCACTGGCCTCGGGTGTGCCCGAACGGTTTTGGCGCCTCACCCGACGTTATGGCTGGTGGGGGCTGGCCTACCTGGAGGCGATTCTGCGACTGGGCGACTGGTACGGCAGCCGCTGGATGGTTGATAAGGTTTCTGTTACGAATGAACAGTCGCCCCAACCCCGGCTATCCAATATTGCCAGTGACAACGGTAAGCCCCTTGTTCTCAGTGGCATTGACGGTACTAATCCGCTGGGGTTCCTTGCTGCGCTGGGCGCACTGGTGGTGTTGCATGAGGCGAAACAACATGAGGTGCGTCTGGCCTGGCAGCGGGATGGGCTTACCTGGCGACCGTGGCTGAGCGGGTTGCCAAAGGATGATCCAGAGACATTATCAGAACTGCTCGCGCAGCACTTGGGTGGAACTAGTATTTCCAAAGACGCGGAATATAAGCGCAAGGATGCAGAACAACGGCTTGCAAATAAAAGAAAAGTGATCAAGGACAAGCACGATGCCATCAAGCAGCGCAGCCTACGGGGCAAAGAGCGCAAACTAGCGTTTGATGAGGAAGTCGCTCCGCTGGAGCAGGAACTTGAAGTGCTGCGCAGAACATGGCTGGAATGCCTGCGCCACTCGGTACCCCGGCCCGAGCTAGCGCTAGGTAAGAACATCGATTGTACGGAACAGGAGTACCGCGCGATAGTCGAGCCGCTCCTGCAGGATGCACGGTCCAATGATCGCCAGCCACTGGATTTGTTGGCTGCATTTTGCAGCGCGGGCTGTCTGCATGAGAGTCACTCTAAGCGCAAGAACGGAAAGCTTGGGGTAACGCCGTTCGCCTTTATCACAGGATCCGGGCATCAGGACTTCTTGGCCACAGTGGGGACACTTCTGCAAAACGTCACTCCCGCGCGCCTGACATCCACACTCTTTACGCCGTGGGTCTATGAAGACGAGGGGCTTTCCATGCGCTGGGATCCAATCGAGGATCGCCGCTATGCCCTGATGGATCGCGACCCCACGGCCAGCGACAACAAGCCTCGCACTATCTGGATGGCCAATCTGCTCGCCTACCGGGCACTGTCGCTGTTTCCTTCGGCGCCCGGCTTGCGTGGACTGATGACGACTGGCTGGATGAAAGATGAGGGAGACAAATCCCTGTTCACATGGCCACTCTGGTCTCATCCAATCGTTCCCGACTCGATCCGATCGTTGTTACTGCTTCCAGATCTGTACCACGAGATACCCAACCGTGTAGCGCTGCACGCCAGAGGGGTGGAAGCGACCTTTCGCGCGCGTCGCATCAAGGTCGGCAGCGGATCGAATTTCAAGGTAAATTTCAGTCAAGCCCGGCAGGTCTGACGTATAAAATCACACAATTGGCTAGTCAGCGTCTGGCCGGCACTACCATGCTCTCCCCACGTAGCACGGCTCTTTAACAACTCGGACTACCATATCTCCGCCCCAGCCGCCGCCGACGGCCGGGGCGGCCTCATTTTGCGCACCGAATCGACATGCCCATCGTTCCGCAAACAGCTGCCCAATGCACTGTGCCGGTGTCAGCATCTTCACGCCAGAGTCTGGTGAGAAATCACGGCCGTTTCCCGTCACGATGACAGGCTGCAGTGCTTGCGCACAGATCTCCTCGACAATCCACACGGGTGGGTCGGCAGGGTTGCTGATAGCGCAGCCCAGGCCGCTGCAACTGCCTGAAACTAAAGCTCGCCATGACGTCGACCGATATTCTCCACGGATACCGACACGGATGGAGGCTGTTATGGACGACCAGACCCCCCAGGGCGAACTACCCCTGCCCTTCCCTGAGCTGGCTGGTGACCTGCCCCTGCTCCCCGCGCGCATGGTCAACGAGTTTCAGTATTGTCCGCGGCTTGCCTACCTGGAATGGGTGCAGGGCGAATGGGCGGACTCCGGCGACACGGTCGAAGGCCGTTATCAGCACCGCCGCGTGGATCGTGCCAAAGGCGATCTTCCACCAGCGGACACGATCGAAGCGGAGGAACGCATTCATGCGCGTTCGATCACGCTGTCCTCCAACCGTCTCGGACTGATCGCGAAGCTGGATCTGGTCGAGGGCGATGGACCGCAGGTCACACCGGTGGATTACAAGCGCGGCAAGCGCCCACACGTCCCGCGCGGCGCCTACGACCCGGAACGTGTCCAGCTCTGTGTGCAGGGGATGCTGCTGGAGGAACAGGGTTATCAGTGCGATGAAGGTATCCTGTACTTCTGTGCCTCACGAGAACGCGTACGTGTTGTCTTTGACGACGAACTGCGGGCACAGACATTGGCAGCCATCGACGGGCTGCGTCTGGTTGCTGTCGGCGGCCAGATACCGCCACCGCTGACCGACAGCCCGAAATGTCCCCGCTGCTCTCTGGTCGGCATCTGCCTCCCGGATGAAGTCATTTTCCTCAAGCAGGCCACGATCGAACCCCGCGCCTTGTCGGTAGGGCGTGAGGAAGCACTTCCGTTGTATGTCCAGGCTCAGCACGCCAAGATCGGTAAGAAAGGTGAAACCCTCGAAGTCAGCGTGGATGATGCCAAGGTCGCAAGCGCACGGCTTATCGACACATCACAGGTCATCGTGCAGGGCAACGTGTATATCACCACGCCTGCGCTGCATGAACTCATGGCCCGTCAGATCCCGGTGAGCTGGCATTCCCATGGTGGCTGGTTCCTGGGACACACGATCGGGACTGGCCATAAGAACGTCGAACTGAGAACCGCGCAGTACCGTGCAAGCTTTGATGATACCGCCTGCCTGCGTATTGCCAAAAGCCTGGTGCATGCGAAGATCATGAACTGCCGCACCCTGATGCGGCGCAACTGGCGCGATAACGAACCGCCGAGCGATCTTCTCGACAATCTGCGCGGCGATGCACGTACCGTGCAACGGGTAACCGGTATCCAGGAACTACTGGGGGTCGAAGGGGCAGCAGCATCCCGCTATTTCGGTGCCTTCACGAATCTCATCAAACGGGATGATGATGAACGCAGCCTGGCCTTCGATTTCACACGCCGTAATCGCCGTCCGCCCCCGGACCCAATCAATGCCCTGCTGTCCTATGCGTATGCCCTGCTGGTGCGCTCCTGGACGGTCGCGCTCACGGCGGTGGGATTCGATGTCTACCGCGGCTTCTACCATCAGCCGCGCTACGGACGTCCCGCATTGGCCCTCGATTTGATGGAGCCATTCCGTCCACTCATCGCAGACTCCTGCGTCATTCAGGCCGTCAACAATGGTGAGCTCAGGCCCAGCGACTTTATCGTCGCGGCCGGTAGCGCCGCGCTGACACCGGATGGCCGCAAACGCTTTATCGCGACCTTCGAACGGCGTCTCAACCACGAAGTGACCCATCCACTGTTTGGCTACAAGGTCAGTTACCGTAGGCTACTGGGATTGCAAGCCAGGCTGCTTGGCCGACATCTACTCGGAGAGATCCCCGAATATCCAAATTTCCTAACGCGGTGAACCAATGGATGAACATATCTACATCGTCACGTACGACATCGCCGATCAGAAGCGCTGGCGCAGAGTCTTCAAACTCATGAACGGCTACGGTGAATGGCTTCAGCTTTCTGTATTTCAGTGTCGACTCAGCCGCCGGCGGCAAGCAGAGTTGATTGCCCTGCTTGATGGGATTCTGCATCATAAGCATGACCATGTAGTCCTGTTGGACATCGGCCCGGCCGATGCGGTAAAACCCCGGATCGTGAGCCTCGGCAAGGATTTTCAGGCCATCGAGCGCGAACCGATCATTGTTTAATTTTTTGCCCTCCCGACGCGAGCGGTCCAATGGTACCGAAAACCCCGGGGAGCGCTCGAAAAGCGATATCAGGTTGAAATATTAAGAAGTTATGCCCTTGACCAATGCGGAGGATAGCATTGACACACCTCGTGTTTGCAACAGCGGGAACAGCGCTCGCGAATCGCGCGTTAAATCTATTGCCAATATGGCATTACATCGGGACTGTATTCCGCGGCATATTGCCGCGGCCTCATTGAAGCTGCAGTTCCTCGACGTGTTCCAGCCCGTACCGGCGGTATTCCGCGGCATATTGCCGCGGCCTCATTGAAGCTTGACTGTATGGCTCTATTATGCACGGACGCCTAAGGTATTCCGCGGCATATTGCCGCGGCCTCATT
>JACDJA010003174.1_pt1 | contig 10856 bp, 21 predicted proteins | sample 7449241 | NCBI WGS metagenome assembly JACDJA01 (sample SAMN14253289, study PRJNA609438) | sludge metagenome | isolation source: initial anaerobic sludge | collected 2018-12-20 | reverse complement strand
GACCACCGTTGCGTGCTTGTCGTCTGTCTCGGAGACGTAAAACTTTTCGCACGACGGGTTGTTTTTGATGAGCCCAGCGATGAACTGAGCCCCCCACCCCACACGACCATGCACCACGTATGCCTGAGTCAGCGCGATCATCGCTGGTACGCCAAGATTCTGCCCCCATGCGATCACGACGATGGCCTGTTCCGCGGTTCCGATCTGCGGAAACATTCGCGAGCTGGCGACATCAGCGGCAAAGGCACGTAGGGAGTTCTGCCCGCTGGGCTGCAATGCCCATGGATCGCTTTTGGCCGTCATCTGTACGGTCTTGGATGCGGGCACCATGGAAACCATAGGAGCGGGCTGCGCGGGCTCTGGGGTTGGTTGTGGTTCGCCTTTGATTTCAATGCGCTGCATTACGGGTTCTCCGGTCAGTCGTTCAAAGTCAATCGGCAGATCACGTACGATGGTGGCAACCTCCAAAGCCTTGCGCGCCGGTTCAGGTCCGGCAGCAACAAACGACTCCGCAAGCTTGGCTCCCAGGATGTTTGCAAGGTCTGCCATAGATACGACCCCCTCAAACATCGCAAGCGCGTTGCCGTAGTGCTTGATCAACTCAACGGCCCGCTTGTCGCCTACGCCTGCATACGGCTTGTAGTTGTCGGACACGTCGCCAGCCAAAGCCAAAAAATCAGGAATCTTGGCCGGAATGATTCCGTACTTTTCGAGAACCGCCGCTTCGTCGTAAACCTTCCGCTCCTGGTCGAGCGGTCGCAGCATCGTCACTTGCGGATTGACGAGCTGTAGGAGGTCTTTGTCTGACGACAGGATCGTGACGCTGTGCCCAGACTCCCAAGACCATGCGCAGAGACTCCCGATAACGTCGTCGGCCTCTGCGAATAGATCGCCGTTGTACTTCGGAGCGCGGAACACAGAGCATCCTTCCGCTTCCAGCGCCTCGATTGCGTAGCGGATCTGCGTCCGGTACGCCTCTCCTCGGTCGGGTCGGTTTGCTTTGTAGGACTCCCAGATCTGCGAGCGAAACGACTTACCGCTGTCGCAGCAAATCGCAACCCGATCATGCCCCTCTCGAAAGCGTCGAATTGCATTGATCGTCGCAGTCCTTGGCTTGTCAAAGTCGCGGCCCTTGCCGCTGTCCACTTCCCACATCTGGGAAAACACGCCGCTGATGTCTACCGCTAGGATTCTCACGTCGTCACCTTCCGCACGTCTCGCAACGCCACGGTTTCTTGATCGGTATGCATTGCTATCGTTACCGTGGGAATGCCTTCTCTAACTATTTGGCGCACAACGGGACCAACTAGACCCACATCGCTTCCGCTAGTCCACCGCGTGCATGTTGCCTGAAACACCTCCACCACATCCCCCACCTTAATCTCATCCGGCTCAGTTTTCACCGCTGCCTCCGCCGCCTGCTTGCCCGTGGGCGTGTCGTGGGTGGCTTCCGTTGGTGGGTCGCAGGGTTCGCAGTTACTTATAAACCAGATCCGGTTACCATCAATATGCTCGACAGTGTATGTCGGCGGCCTGTCATTCTCGTTAATGCTAAGCACTTTCGCGATGGTGCCACTTCCAAGGACGATAGGATTTAACCTCTTAACCCACTCTCCCACCTTGACCGGATGCTTGGGAGTCCGAGACTTCAGCGCGGCGACCTCCATCTGCGCAAGGTCACCCCGCGCTATCGATGCGCGTAGCCTTTCCTGTAGCGCCGCGACCTCTGCCCGAAGTGCGTCGCGCTCTGTGTGCAGTCGATCGATCGTCTCGGCATCTGCTTTTGTCCGCGCACCAAACGCTGCCCGGTGCTCGACCATCTTGGCTTCGTGGTCGGCTGCCTGTTTGTGAAACCGAGTGACAAGTCGATCGACGATCTCCGCAACGCTGAGTAGTTCTTCGTTGGTCATGACGTAACTCCTTACGATTCAATCCAGGCCCAGATCACGGCTGCCATCACGGCTGCAAAACACAAAGCGACGACGATCCAGCATGGAGACAGAACCCACCACCAGGACCAATCGATCTGATGGGTGAGCTTGAGATAGACGAACAGAATCGTCAGACCGGAAACCAAGATTCCGTTACTGGTGTTAGAGCCTTGCGCCATGTTCCAGACCTCCTAAAGATCGCCCCTACTCACTCCGGCAACACGCCGGACCATCACGGCAGACCCGCTCCCAAGCCTCTTCCAGTCACAGGGAGAAAGGATTTAGCGGGTCAGGCTTTCGGGGCAAAGAGTGCGCTAGGGACGGGCAGCGAGCGTGTATAGGAGTGCTGCTTCGTCCGTCGCGCTGTGCTCGGGGCCGGAATCGAACCGGCGTCTCCGCGTCTTGGGGCGTGCTCTCCTACCTGCTGAGCTACCCGAGCAGTGCCGTCTTTCCGGCTGTCATGGCATACGGTTTTGCCGCCGACCCGGCGCGGGCTGTTGTATTTGTGGGCCTCGCCCGTCTTCGTTAGTCATTCTCCACCTCCACAGGAACGATGATGGGTCCAGCGTCACACTCAGGATTGCAGCACACGCCGACGTATTCCGGAGTACCGTTGCAATACTGTACCGGAGGAGCAATGCCATCCTCGGACGGCTCCGCAAGCTCTCCGCATTCGCATACAAAATCAGGTCGACGCATCTAAACCTCCTAAAAGTCGCCCCTAAGCGGGCGCGGAATGGTTACTCGTCTTCGTCTTCGTCTTCGTCTTCGTCTTCGTCTTCGTCTTCGTCGTAATCCATCGGCGGAAGATCGGGAAGCGGCGCGCCGTTGTCCAGCGCATCGATCAGCGCCTTGGCCAGATTGATTCCGCCGTCTGTCTCGCCTATTCCGTAGGCGTCATCCATGTTGCCGCTGTCTACGTAATGTGGCATGCCATCCGAGTCGCATTCTGGACGATCTCGGTACTGACTCAGTTTCCGAAGGTGCTTAATGATCTGTGCTTCCGTTGCCATCTCTCAACCTCCCGCGCCAATCCGGCGCACGTAGTCGCTCACAGTCAGATCCATCGCTATCCATGCCGCGTCAGCGCTCACGCACGGCACCGGATCTGGTAGTAACTCAGGAATCGCTAGTCCAAGTCCAGACCAGCGCCACGACCATCCCGAACCCCGGCGCTCGACCGTGCCCCATGCACTGAGCGCACGTCGCTTGCTGGCAAGGTCCGCGTGGTAGTTGGCGGATGCTAGACCGCGCTCTATTGCGTCGGCGATCATGCGCATCGTCGCACCACAAGCTCCGGGTACTCGTCTTTGATGCTGGCGTGCAGGATTGCCCGGCCCATACCGTCGGCTATGTCGGACATGCGCTCGGCCTGGTACTCGACGTCTGTGCTTAGATATGCGTTGAAATCGGCCACTGCGTCTGCGTCGCCACGGACCGACACGATTGTGAGTTCACGACAGTTTTCCGTCTTGTCGATTAGCAGCTCGCATCCAACCACCAACTTGCGATCGTGGTCTTGATCGTTGGCATCCACCACAACCCAATCGAGAGTGACCGTGCTTGGCTGCCCTACGATTCCACGGTCGACGACTAGGGCTAGGTCCGGATATTCAAAGCGATCTGCGCTCATTGCCACACCAGAAACTCTGGACGAGCACAATAGTAATAGTCGTCTCCATAGTGATATTGCAGTAAAAAGGCTTCTGGATTGCGTTGTGCTTCGTTCCAGATTTCTTGACCGCACTGCTCAAGCTCTGGAGACACTCCATCACGAATTGCCGCCGCTAGACTATGATGACCGTCTACAACGACTCTGTACTCTTCGCCTTCCACGACAACCAGAGCATACTTGACGACGTAATCTTCAGTATCCTGCTTTTCGGTAACGGTAGTTTCGTCAAGAAAGCGTTGGCTGCTGATCAAGTTGGCTGGAATCTGGCTCATCTGTTTGCTCCCTGGTAAGAAGCACTCTGCCAGGGCTGGCGCGTGGTGTCAACATATTTCCCGAAAAAAGTTAGTTTATTTCTGCTTCCGTCGCTGCTGATAGACGTAAGCCGTGCTAACACACAGCTCTTTTGCGATCTCACGTGCGGTGTAGCCCTCCTTGTGCATGCGTCTGATTGACTCACCGCTGCCGGTCACTACTCTGGCATCTGGGATCGTCTCGGTCTCTTTGAGGATTAGGCGCTGGTCTTCGACAAAGCGTTTGGGTACGGCAAAGCGCTCTATGATCTGCTCAATCGTGGCCCCGTTGCGGATAGCGGCACGCACGTCCTCTGTAAGCACGTCGACAATTGCAGCTCGAAGCCGCTTCACTGCCTCGCTCACAGCATGTTCCCTTCTGCGTCTGTGGGCCACTGCACCTTGTTACCGTTGGCGTCGCAGGGCCAAAAGTAGGACTCATTATCGCGCGGCGAAGGAAACTCATCGATCAGACGCGATAGCACTGTTGCAATTGTTTCGGTTCCGATTGAGCGAAGCCAGAGTCCACGATGGGCTCGCAAAGCTGCTTTGCTCGGCACCCCCTTGCGCATCCGTGGGTTGATCTCGCGGAGTAGGGCTTGCGCGTTTCCGTTGGTGTAGATCGCAGCAAGCGCATGCGTCCAAAACCACAACTGGTCGAAGGTTTCGGAGTCAAAAATAAAAGCATCTTCTCCGCGCTCCCACCATCGCGGTTTTGTTTGCGTCCATCCGTTGGTCAGCAGCCAGCCTGTTACCAGTTGCGGCGTGACCCCCTGAAACTCGTCAAGCTCATCAATTCTCATTTGCCGTCACCTACCACGCTCCCAATCCCGCGTCAACACATTTCACGAAACGCTAGCACTTCGCCAGCATCGCACCGGCAACGATGACAAGCACAGCCAGGAAACACCACAGCGCGGGCCACGATTCCCACCACCCCGGAGCGTCCTCTGCCGTCCCCTCGACTGCATGCAGCACGGGCCACAGTTTGCGCGGCTCACGTCCTCGGGCTAGGGCTTCTGTCAAATCGGGGTCTAGTCGGTCAGTGTCCATTAAAACAGGCTCCTTTGCTTGGCTCCGATGCAGTGCGGACTAAACCAAATCCGCTCACGCTTGGCGTTCGGGTTGTTGTGTTCCTTCGACTGCCCACCGTAACCGCCCTTTGCCTTCCATTCTACGCACTCCCATGATGCTGGCATTACGTGCTCGCCCTCATACCCGCAAAGCGCGATCCGCATCAGCGGGTTGTCGCCGTTTTCGATCGCCCACTTGGCTACGTCTTGGGACACGTTTCCATGCCCGGCGACATATTCCATGTTTCCGTCTGAATATGGTGGATCAAGCAGAACCCCGGTTAGGCCATGCCGCCACGTTACCGAGTCACCAGTCACCCGCGACCAATCACCGCAGCACACACGGACGCGGCGCAGCCGGGCTGTCAGATCCTCAAACAAGCCGCCCCTTCCCGCATCGCCGACGTGCGGTAGTTTACGATGGACACCCATTCCCGCATCGCCGACGTGCGGGAGATGTCTGCCCGGCTTTCGTTCCGCGCACCATCCGTCCCCTATCCACTGACAGATCCCCCAAACCCACCAACCGGCAATCTTGGCGTCGAAGTAGCCCGGCTCTGTCATCATCCGCTCCCGGTGCGCTGGCAAGCCCTGGATCAGCCACAGGTGCCGAGCGTGCAGGTCTGCCTCGTTTACCGGGCAGTCGCACCACTTCGCGACGGATTCCGGGTCCGCTTGCACAGCGCGCCAAAAGTTGGCGACGTGACAATCGAGGTCGTTCACCGTCTCAATTTTAGGCTCAGTGGGTCGCGCTAATAGGACAGCGAGCGACCCGGCGAAGGGCTCGACGTAGTTTGCCACATCACCGAAGCGCTCCCAGATCAGGGGCGCTGCTCGGGACTTGCCGCCAAACCAAAGCGTCAAGGGAAGGGCGCGCGTAGTTGCGCAACCCTTCCCTTGACACCTCCTTTCGTTTCTAGATCGTCGCCCATGTTATACCCTTGATAGCCTTGTAAACCGTGGTTACGCCGACGCCAAGTCTTGCCGCAATGGTCGAATATGACTCACCATTTCGCTTCCATTGGCGAGCCTGCTTTACGCTTGTTTCCGTTAGCCTTGATAGCCAATGCTCCTCTGCCCGAGGATATTTGCATCGAGCTACATCTGTTTTACGACCACCGCTAACAGCCCTTCCCTTGCTTCGCATGTCTGCATTGTTGTCGGCTTTGCTGCCTAGAAAAAGATGTGTTGGCCTCACACATGCCGGAACGTCGCACCTGTGCAAGACGCAAGCGGCTTCGGGTATCGGGCCAAACTGCAATTCGTATGAGACTCGGTGAGCCTTCGCTGTCTTTCCCCCTGGAATTCCTACGGCTCCATACCCTTTGTGCCCCTTCGCTGCCATCCAAAGCCAGCAACCATCTGCATTCCTCGTCACATGCGACCAAAATCGCTCGGAATATGAAGCTTTATCCAAAGCGGTAAGATGCTCAAGCATGGGAGTCATGCTAGCACCCTTCCCCTGGTCGTGTCAAGTAAAACTACGGGAAAGGCTTACTCCCCGTCATGCTCACCAGCGGTCGATACTCCGCCGGGCGTTTCAACTCTAGGCGCTTGTACGGGCTCTGCTCTGTCTGCGGTGGCTCGCACGTTGCCCAGGTCGTGCATGCAAAGCCGGTGACTAGGCAGAGGGCTAGGAATCGTAGGAGGTTCATGATCATGGCTTCACTTTCTCGGCTACGGCATATGCCAGCCGAATCAACGCGAGCGCGATTCGTTCGCATGGGCTAGGGCTGGCGTCGTCGGTCACATCGTCAGACTCAATCCAGAAACCAACGATGTCCCGCTCCCGTCCGTACTCCGTTCCCAGTTCTATGCACACACAGGGAGCTCCCCGTGGGCAGTCTTGCCCGATTCCCATTGGTCGGCGCTGGGAGCGGGCAAACAGAATCGCGTCTTTAAGCGGTGCTAGCATGCCGTGCAGGACTTTAAGCTGGTCCTCCATTCTCCGTGAGTGCTCGACCTCGCAGGCGATCGTACTCTCGCGTTGCTCCGCAATCGCAATCACGTCGCGAGCGAGCAAATCACCCTGCGTCGCTCCCGTGAACAGCGCCTTGGCCTTGGCGAGTGTTTCGCGGTCGGTCATGATGGTTTCCTTAGCGTGTCTGTGGACCAACGATGCACGGCAGGAAGATCAAAAATCGTTCTTTGCCGCACCTGCGTATAAATCGCCTCTGTGGTGATCCGAAAATCCCATGTCTTAGCAGTTGTCTTTGCCCTGCGGTCCCATCGGTCAAGACACGTCCGCAACCTGTGCGGAGTCTGCGACCAGTTCCGACCGGCATCCGTGCTGTCGGCTTGCGCAAACGGAAAAGGCCCGCCAGCCAGCTGCAAACCTCGAAGCGCATGCAACCTAGTTCCCGGAGCATCGCGAGTGATAGCGTTAAACGCTTCGATCATGCGCATGGTGTACGCTTTCCCCGTCACATGAGAGTGTGCGCCCATCGGACCGATGCATACCCTGCCAAAATTCCAGGCCAGGCGCACCAACCGAAACAAAGAATCTTCAGTGTGCCACACCGGCCATGCTCTCCACCGCAGATCCGGCGGAAACGACTTGATCAGCTTGTCGTTTTCCGACTCGCTGCCCATGATCACGTCTGGAATAATCACCTCTGTCGGACGACCTAGCGTGATCATCTGGCGATACCACTCAATCACGGTCGGCACATCAAGAGGCTTGGGATTCTGTCCCCGCTGCTGAGCCCTCCAGTACGGGAATGCGCCGCAATCCAGCAGCAGACTACCAGCCACGCCAGCATGGGCCACAGCGGATTGCGTTGGCTCACTGGTGCGCTCTCCTTTGATTTTGCGTGCGTAGGATGTCCACGTCAGCACCAGATTGCGACCTCGCAATACGTTTTGGTTTCGGCCTAACGCCCCGATCGGCGTCCCGTGAAATGGGATCATCGCCCCACCTTCGCCAATATCATCTTGACCGTGTGTGCATGCTCCCCCATGTAGCCCCGCATGCAATACGCGGCAAGCTCACGCAACTTCTGCGCCTCCTCACGGTCGAAGTGGACGCCTCCGACTTCCTTGACTGCAATCGTTTTGATGCGCTGGATCACCTGCTTGGCTGTTTTCATGTTATCGGCTCCCAGGTATTCGGCTCGCGTCCGAGTAGCTCTGCGATCTCCCAATAGCTAAACCCTCCGCGCTCTGCGATGCGCTCAGCGGACTGTCCGCGATGTCTGCGGTTGTAGACCGTCCATGCTTCCAGATGCTCGCTCCAACCCACTGAGCCATACGGTTTTGAGCCTTGCTTGCATCCTCGGTGTTCGCCCTGGACTGGTGCTCTTCTTGCGGCAGGATCTGTTTTGTTCATGGCTTCACCTCGGTGGCTTTCTGGTAATCGTTCATAAGTGCTTCGAGTGCTGAATCTAGCCGGTACTGCGCTTGCTGGCTCCTCTGTTGAGCGTCCCAGAGTGATTGTTGAGCGTCCCAGAGTGATTTGGCTGCATCGGCACATGCGTTGAGAGCCCAGCGGATCTCTGCGTCGTGTTCTTTGCGTGTCTTCATGGCATCTCTCCCATCGGTAGTAAATCCTGTGCCAGCCGTTTCTCAGCCAGCGCGCAAGCCTCGTCGGATACGTCGCAGCCGATCGCCTTCCTGCGTAGTTCCTTGGCCGCGTACAGAGTCGTTCCCGACCCACAGAACGGGTCTAGGATCGTGTCCCCTGGTTGGGTAAACAGTCGGACGAACTCCGATACCAGCGCGACCGGCTTTTGCGTCGGATAGAGCGCATCGCGGCAGACTCCGTGCGTAAAAACCGAGTTGCGCCCACCGCCGTGCCAACGCTTCTTCATCGGCTCCCCAGCGGGCTTTGTCCGGTGCAGAAACGCGATTGCCTCCCAGCCCGTACCCGGTCTGTCTCCGGTCATCTGCGGCGTACAGTTTGTCTTAACCCACACGCCAGCGCGAACGAACTCCCAACCTATCGGAGTCGATGACCTGAGAAGCATCACATGCTCGATATCGCAGGTCATCACGCACCATGTCCGTACGTAATCCGCTAGGTGCGTGAGCTTGTTTGCAAGCTGGCCAAAAGTCATCGGCTCAAACGTCACTTGCACAGAGCCACCAGTCTGCGCGCTAAACGGAGGGTCCGAGATCATCACGTCCGCTGGCTCTGTCAGCACAAGCTCGCGGCAGTCCCCGTGATAGATGCTCACCCCGGCGTGGTTGTATAACTGCTTCATGATTACACATTCTCCGACTGCACCAACAAAAAACCATGCCCCGGAATGAGCACTGGATCGCCAAACGACTGCCGACGCTTTCCGGTGTAACCACACTCGCTGCAACCGCTTGACTCATGGCCGCATCCGGGATGGCAGTCACACGTACACCCCGAGCATGTTGTGGTAAAGTGGCATACCGTCGCGAGTACGCCATCAAACCCGATGGTGTAGACTCGCCTACGGTCAAGCTTGTACCGAAGCACAGCGCGGCGTATTTCAGCGGCTTCTTTGGCGTCCAATGCCCTGGTACGAACTGGTTTGTGCTGTCGCATTTTCTCACTCATCCGTAAACGTGGTCGTCTCGGCGTACCACCGAGCGCGGGTTATCGATTCCTAGCCGCAGCGCACGGAGCGCAGCGGGTTGTGCTCTGTGGGTCTTCGAGCTTCTTGCCGCACGACTGGCATAGCGACTCATCCCAAACGCTCGGCCTGCCTGTGCCAATTCGGTCTAGGATCTCCTGTGCTCGCATCGCTAGCAGTCTGTCGCAGTCAGCACCCAGGATCGCTCGGGCTTCGACCGGACTGCCATTAGCCACAACTCGGTCAATCTTTGCTCGTAGCTCTGGAGTCATGAGGTTCGCCCTAGGATGACGTCAAGCTCTGCCTTGATCTTGGCGTCGCTTTCTGGAGTCCGTTGCGCTTCGACCTTCTCGCGGAGCGCTTTAAAGTCTATGCCCCCTGGGGGGTTGCTGGCGCTCTTCGGCGGCTCAGGTGGCCGCGCTGACTGCGGTGCTTGGTTGCGTGGCTTCTGCACCACGTCTGCTTCGGTTAGAGCTAGGTAGCGCTCGACGTTGCGCACCCGGAACCAATCAGGGACAAACCACTTGGCTTGCTCGGGGTTTGCCTTGACCTCTGCGGCTTTGAGCTTGATCACATGCCTGATTTGGTCCGGCGTATAGTCGGCACCCAGGCAGGCTTTAAGCCCGGCTAGCGCGGCGGGTCTTGGCTGTAACTGCTCAGCTCCCGCGATAACGCTCATGCGAGCCGCTACAAGCTCGGCAAAGAGCCCAAGGGCTACTTGGGCTTGGATCTGTGCCTTACTGGGCTTAGCGCTAGCCTTGCTCGTATCCGCAGCAAGCTGCGGCACTAGCGCTAGTTCGGGCTGCTGATGCTCCGGTTTGGCACAAGATAGATCTAATCTAATCTCTTCTGATCTATTCTTATCTAGTTCGCGTTTCGTTACCAATTCGTTACAGTCCGGTAACTTTTCGTTACATGATCGTTTCTCTGGTGTTACCGAGTCGTTACGCATGCGCTTCCTGTATTCCGCGACTCTCTCGGCGGTGGTGGCTGCCTTTTGACTATCGGCAAAGTGTGGAAGGTTGACCTCTGAACCGTCAACCTCTGCCCAGCCAGCCGCTAGCAGCGCAGAAAAAAACGGCTCTATCTCGAACCATGGTGCGTTCAATCCACCGGCCAAGGATGGCAAGCCCAGCCTGCCCAGGGGAATGCGTCCAAGGTCATTGGCAAGCCCCAGCAGCAGCGCGTACAAGCCCCGCGATTGCCAGGGTAACGCGGGCCAGTCTAGCCCCGGCGGATTGCTGGCCAGTTTCCGCCATGGGAGCCAGGAGCCCACAACTAGACCTCTGCCCCATTTTGGACAGGCTGGCCAGCCAGACATGTCATATGCTTCCGAATGTCTG
>JACDJA010003173.1_pt1 | contig 10866 bp, 9 predicted proteins | sample 7449241 | NCBI WGS metagenome assembly JACDJA01 (sample SAMN14253289, study PRJNA609438) | sludge metagenome | isolation source: initial anaerobic sludge | collected 2018-12-20 | reverse complement strand
GCGCCGGCCCCTCGGCCTGCGCCTGCGCGGCCTCGCTGGCGATGCCCAGATTCTGCTTCTGGGCCGGGGTAAACGGCAGGACGTCGGCCGCCAGGGCAGGCAGGGTGCCCGTCAGGCTCAGGACCAGCAGACTGCGGGAAAAAATGGCAGCAAGCATGCAGGGGCTCCAGATCGAAAAGGAGAAGATGGATACGGGAAAACCCCAGGCCTCTTTTACGAGATTCGGTGGTGTAGCCTTGGGCGCGTTCAGTACAGCATTTGCATGAGCGTGGAGGGTGAATCGGTGAGTGGAACGGCGATACGGCGCCCCCCCCACCTGGAAGACAGCGCCGTGTGCAACACCGAAAAAATTGCCGTGGTGTTAGCGTAGTGTTTCGCGGCGCCAAGGAGACATGCGGCGTAGCGTATTGTCGTGTGCAATAAAATGATGAAAAAGTGCGGCCAGAGCATGCAACCCGATGAGGTAGTAGCCGATGGTTCCCGCCACCTCGTGAATAACCTCGATGTTTTTTGCAAGCATCCTGTCCGGTGCGGCCAGGACCGGCAGCTCCAGCCCAAAAAACAGAACGGGTTTACCCTTGGCGTTCAACATGAGCCAGCCGAGCAAGGGCATCGCAATTAGGAATACGTACAGTATCAAGCGCATCCCGGCTGCAACAAGATGTTGCCATGCGGGTGGTCGCGGCTCGATAGGCCGCACGGGGTAGAGGTGGCGCAAAAATAGACGCGGAAAGACGAGAGCAAATAGCGCCAACCCCAGCATGGAGTGCCAGAGTTTCATCGCTTCTCTGGGATCACTGCCCTTGGGATAAAGGTCACGCAGCTCGATCAGCATGTATACCGCGATCAGAAACATCAGAGTTAACCAGTGTGCGCCGATCGACAGAGGATGGTAACGGCTGTGGGCGCCGTGCGTATTCATGCGCACTCCGGCAAGCTGGATGGCAGTGGAGCTTTTGGGTTCAACGATCCAACCGCTATGTCGAAACGTGGTGCCCGTAATCCGAAACCCAGCGAGACCGGATTGGCCTGCGCGGAAAGATTGGCCGTGACGCGCCGTGTGGTTTCCTGTTGCATTGGCCTGCCTTTCCACATGCACCTGCGTTGCTCAAGAACATACTCAAGCGCGGGTCACGTGCGCTTGGATACCGTTGCGAGACCCATTGTCGGCTGCGAGGGTTTCTCTCTTATTTCCATGGTGAAACAGCCCGGTTTCATTTGGTTACTTGTGGCTTGCAGCGGCGGGCCTGCTTTAGATGCTTGCGCAAATGAGTGGCGTCCCGGACTGGCGTGCCGACTAGAGAGTTCCATGGGACCGTCTTGTGTCCATGTATTCGAAACCGTTCCCGGCATGTTTCCTTGGGCACGAATGAGATCGGGACAGACTGGGGCGACGCAAAACCGGTTTGGGGGCTGGCTGGGGTGGCGAATTGACAAGGTAGGGCATTATTGACTATAAGTAAGTAATTAGACGCTTACTTATGTCCGCGTTGCTGTGCCAAGAAAGTGTCTTTAGCCAGATGCTGCAGGACGCAACGTGTATCACGAGGTGGGGTTGAGGCGTCCTTTCATGGTGAGTCGTCGTTCCATGTTTTTTGGCAATGAATCGCCATGAACGGTAGTCCGCTTTTCAGTATTGGGGGTGATCATGCGCGCGCACGACATCAATGGATTTGAACGTACGCATTTTGACGCCTGGTGGGCAGCGACGCGCTGCTGCCTTTGTGCACATCCGGAAACCCAGGTGCCGCCTGTCACCGAGACCGGTAATTTTTGCTTGCTGCTGGCAACAGACAGTCAGGACAGCAAGCGACGCTCAATCGCTCGGGTGCGAGGCCGCCTTATGCGTTCGGCAGCTTGTCATCCCCGTGACCCGCTGCGTGGTCTGGAGCGCTCCTGTCAGCCGCTGATTGCCCATGTTCTCTGGCATCCATCGGCTCCCAGGTATCTACTCGCATGGCTCCAACACGACCAACATCCTGGCCTGCGACGGCGGGTCCGGTGCATTTGCAATCTTTCGGGCCGCACTGACCGGCTTGCCGGAATGGCCCGGCGGGTCCCAAGGTCGCGCGCTCTGACGCACGCTTGGGTTTGTATCCCCAACTGAACGCGCCGCCAATATGAATCAGGCGTTTCGAATCAACTCAAGGAGACCCTTCATGAATCTGTCCCGTTCCCCCCGCAGCATTCCCTTACTGGCTGCTTCCCTCATCGGTATCGTATTTGGCCTGTTGACCCTCAAGGAAGGCGGCACCGTTCTGTTCGGCGGCGAAGCCGCCCGTGCAGCCGCCGGTAATTACGTTCCATTCGTGCTCTGGTTCAATTTCCTCGCCGGCTTCGCCTACATCGCAGCGGGGGTCGGCCTGTGGCTGCGGCAACGCTGGGCAGCGTACGCGGCAATCGCCATCGCGGCCGCAACGGCGGTGGTATTTGTCGCACTCGGTGTCCGTATTCTGTCCGGCGGTGCCTTTGAAGTGCGCACGGTCGTTGCCATGATTTTCCGTACCGGAATATGGATGGTGATCGCCATCGTCGCGTGGCGGGCCCTGTTGCGCTTTGCGGTTGTGGAGCGCGCGCAATGACTCGGCGCTGGGTCTTGATTCTCGTGCTCGCGATGCCACTGCATGCCTTTGCGCAGGATACGGCCGAGACGAAGGTCGCGCACGGCGCCTCGACGCCTGCCGGGCACACGCGCCCGGTTTTTTCCGGTGACTGGCAACTCAATGCAAAGGCCAGCGACGATCCACGGGCGAAGCTGCGCGAGGCGATGCAGGCGTCGCGTCAGGCAGCGGGCGGTGGTGGCGGCATGGGCGGGGGCATGGGGCGGGGAGGCGGCGGCAAGGGGCGCGGCGGCATGGCTGGTATTGGTGGCACAGGGGGCATGGGCAATTCGAGCGCGGAATTTTCCGGACAGTTGGCGACGGCGCAGAAACTGCACATCAGTCATGAAGACCCGGCATTGCTCATCGTCGACGAAAGCGAGCGGCCGCAGCGTCTGTACACGGATTTTCGCGGGGGCAGCGTGTCCGCGGGCGGCGGGCTCGAACAGCGGGTGTCCGTCGCGGGCTGGGAGGGCGACGTGCTGGTGGTCGAGACCACCATGCTTGGCAGAAAGACCGTCCAGCAATACGCGATCGACAAGGCGAACGAACAGCTCGTTGTCACCACGCAAGCCGAGGTGTCGACCCTGCCGCGGGTGTCGTACCGCCTGGTGTACGACCGCGTGGCGGCGGGCGCGCACAGTGAATCCGCGGTGACGAAATCCACCAATGCCGACTCCGCCGTCCTGCCCGGGGAGATACGCCGATGAAGCTCACTTTCCTTGGTGCCGCACGCGAAGTGACGGGTTCGTGTTTTCTGGTGGAAACCGGGCAGGTACGATTCCTCGTCGACTGCGGCATGATACAGGGCGGGCGCGAGGCCCCCGCACGCAACCGCAAGCCATTCGCCTTCGATCCGCAAACGATCGATTTCGTGCTGCTTACCCACGCGCACATCGACCACAGCGGGCTGTTGCCCAAGCTCACCCGGGAAGGATACCGCGGCCCGATATTCGCCACCGCGGCAAGCGCCGACCTGCTGCAGGTCATGCTGCCCGACAGCGCGCACATCCAGGAAACCGAGGCGCGACGCGATGGGCGCCGCGTACGGGCGAAACGTGGGCAGAATACCGATCCCGTGCCGCTTTATACGCTGCAGGATGCCCAAGGGTGCCTGCGCCAGGTGTGGCCGGTTCCCTATGACGAAGAACTGGTGCCGCGTGCCGGGGTGCGCTGCCGCTTTCGCGACGCCGGTCACATCCTCGGCTCGGCCATCATCGAGGTCTGGGTCGACGAGTCGGGCGGCACGATCAAGCTCGTGTTCAGTGGCGACCTCGGCCACCCCGGCCGGCCCATCCTGCGCGACCCGACGCCTGTCCTGGACGCGGACATTCTCGTCATCGAGTCCACCTATGGCGATCGGGCGCACAAGGACCATGCGGCCAGCCAGGCCGAACTCATCGACATCGTCGAGCGCACGCTGCACCGGCAGCGCGGCAACGTCATCATTCCGGCCTTCGCCGTCGGCCGCACCCAGGAGATCATCTACCACCTGCATCGCCTCACGCGTGAAGGGCGTTTGCGCGGACTGCGAATATTCGTCGATTCGCCCATGGCCACCGAAGCCACGCGCATCACTCGCCGGCACCTGGAACTGTTCGACGAAGCGGCGAGAAACCTCGCAGCCTGGCACGCGCGCGGCCGCGATCTGCCCTACCTGCATTTCACCGAAAGCGTCGAGGAGTCGATGGCGCTGAACAAGGTCAGTGCGGGGGCGATCATCATCTCGGCGAGCGGCATGTGTGACGCGGGACGCATCCGGCACCACCTGCGGCACAACCTGCCGCGCCGCGAGTCGAGTGTATTGATCGCCGGTTTCCAGGCAAACGGCACGCTCGGGCGGCGCCTGGTCGACGGCGCGAAACGGGTGCGCCTGTTCGGTGAGGACATTCCGGTGCGCGCGGGCATTCACACCGTGGGCGGCCTGTCCGCGCACGCCGACCAGCCCGCCCTGCTGGCGTGGGCGGCCGGGTTCCAGCGGCCGCCGCGGCAGACCTGCATCGTGCACGGCGAAACCACCGCCGCTGACGCGCTCGCCGAAAAACTGGGCGCCATGCCCGGCTGGAAGGTGGCGGTTCCCGAGCCCGGCTCGGCACTGCACTGGCCCCCTCACGCGAAGGAAACGCACCATGACTGAGCCTACAGACCAGGCGGCATTGCAACAGACAATCCTCGACAGCCCCGCCTACCGCATGGCGCACGAGGACCTCGATTTTCTCGCCATGGACGACCTGCGCCCGGTGCGCCTGCAACTCGAACTGCTCAAGCCCGAGCATGCGCTGCGCGAGGAAGGCATCGATTCGACCGTCGTGGTTTTCGGCAGCGCGCGCATCGCTGCACCCGATGCGCATCGCGCGCCCCCTGGCGATGCGCGCGCCCGCGAACACGCGCGCTACTACGGCGAGGCCCGGCGTTTCGCGCATCTCGTCTCGACACGTTTCCAGCAGGAAGGCCGGCGTGACTTCGTCGTCGTCACCGGCGGCGGCCCCGGCATCATGGAAGCTGCCAACCGCGGCGCGTTCGAGGCCGGCGCGCGCTCGATCGGCCTCAACATCACGCTGCCGCACGAACAGGAGCCCAATCCCTACATCAGTCCGGAACTCGCCTTCCGCTTCCGTTATTTCGCTCTGCGCAAGATGCATTTTCTGCTGCGCGCACGCGCGCTGGTCGCCTTTCCCGGGGGCTTCGGCACGCTCGACGAACTGTTCGAGGTACTCACTCTGGTGCAGACCGGCAAGATGGCGCGCATTCCCATCGTGCTGGTCGGTACGGCATTCTGGAATCGCCTCGTCGACTTCGACTACCTGGTGGACGAAGGATTCGTCAGCCCGTCCGATCTGGAACTTTTTGTCCGCGCGGACACGGCGGAACAGATCATCGCCGCGCTGGAAGCCTTCTACACCGGCCACCCCCCACATGGCAGGCAAGCCGGGACAGCACAAAACGGCACATCATGATCCTCACCGTCAACGCCGGCAGTTCTTCCATCCGCCTCGCCGCATTCGCCGGCGCCGCGGACGGACTGCACCGGATTGCGGCGCATCGCGGCGACACCGCGCCCGTGTTGGAGGAAGACGTGTTGCGTACCTTCATCGAACAGCACGAGCTTCGCGACATCGCGGCCGTCGCCCACCGGGTGGTCCATGGCGGCGACAAATTCATCCATTCCTGCCTGGTCGAACCCGAGGTCGAGCAGGAGATCGAACGTCTGTCCACGCTCGCCCCGCTGCACAATCCGCCGGCGCTGCGCTGGCTGCGCGCCTGCCGCGCGCTGCTGGGCGCAGACGTCCCGCAGGTGGCGGTATTCGATACGGCGTTCTACGCGGAACTGCCGGAGGTGGCACGCACCTATGCGTTGCCGCGCGAGTTGTGCCAGTGCCATGCCATCCGGCGCTACGGTTTTCACGGCATCGCCCACGAAGCCATGTGGCGGCGCTGGCGGGAATTGCGTCCCGATTTCCGGGATGGAGGGCGGGTGATTTCGTTGCAGCTTGGTGCGGGCTGCTCGATCTCCGCGGTGCATGGCGGCAAGGCGGTCGATACCTCCATGGGCTTTTCGCCGCTCGAAGGTCTGGTCATGGCGACGCGCTGCGGCGACGTCGATGCCGGCCTGCTGCTGTATCTGCAACGCGCCGAAAACCTTTCATCCGTGCAACTCGAAACGCTGCTCAATGAAAACTCCGGCCTGCGCGGCATTTCCGGGCTGAGCGGCGACATGCGCTGCCTGCTGGGCTCCGGCGATCCCGCTGCGCGCTTGGCCATCGAGGTCTATGCTTACCGCACGCGCAAGTATATCGGCGCGTATCTCGCCGCGCTGGGCGGGGCGGACGCGATTCTCATCGGCGGCGGCGTGGGTGAGCATGCGCCAGCGATAAGAGAAGCGATCCTGGCGCGCATGGAATGGTGCGGCGTCGTCCTGGACGGCGACAAAAACCGCGCCGTGAAAACAGAAGCATGCATCAGCCGTGACGACAGCGCAGTGGATATATGGATCATCCCCGTCGACGAGGCGGCGATCCTCGCGCAGGAGGCCCTGATCGTCACGCACCGGCCGGCAACCACCACCCCCGAGGAGGGCAAACGATGAACGAGACCACACCGCGAATTGACATGGAGACCGCACCCTTGGCACCCGATGCGCTACACCGCATCGACGGCTGGTGGCGCGCGGCCAACTATCTTTCGGTCGGGCAGATCTATCTGCTCGACAACCCGCTGCTGCGCGAACCGCTGGCACCCGCGCACGTGAAACCCCGGCTGCTCGGACACTGGGGCACGACTCCGGGGCTCAACTTTATCTACGCGCATCTCAACCGCGTCATCAACGAGCACGACCTCGACATGATCTACATTGCCGGTCCCGGGCATGGTGGCCCGGCACTGGTTGCGAACACCTGGCTGGAAGGCAGCTACAGCGAACTGTACTCGAACGTGTCGCACGACGCCGAAGGCATGAAACGGCTGTTCCGGCAGTTCTCGTTTCCGGGCGGCGTGGGCAGCCATGCGACACCCGAGACACCGGGCTCGATCCACGAGGGTGGAGAGCTCGGCTATGCCCTGTCGCACGCCTACGGCGCGGCCTTCGACAATCCCGACCTGATCGTCGCCTGCGTGGTCGGTGATGGCGAGGCCGAAACCGGTCCCCTGGCCGCCGCGTGGCACTCGAACAAGTTCCTCAACCCGCAGCATGACGGTGCGGTACTGCCGATCCTGCATCTCAACGGCTACAAGATCGCCGGCCCCACCGTGCTCGCCCGCATTCCCCACGCAGAGCTCGAAGGCCTGCTCGTCGGCTATGGCCACAAACCTTACTTCGTCGAAGGTGCGGATCCCGCGACGATGCATCAGCAAATGGCCGCCACGATGGATGCCGTGCTCGCCGAGATCAGGTCGATCCAGCATGTAGCGCGTACCGGTGGCGACGTTCGCCGGGCGAGCTGGCCGATGATCGTCCTCAAAACGCCGAAGGGCTGGACGGGTCCGAAGGAGGTGGACGGCAAGAAAACCGAGGGTTTTTGGCGCTCGCACCAGGTACCCTTCGGAGATCTTTCCAATCCCGCGCATCTGCACCTGCTCGAACAGTGGATGAGGAGCTACCGTCCGGAGGAACTGTTCGAAGCAAGCGGCGCGCTGAAGGCGGATTTCGCCGCGCTTGCGCCGCGCGGCCCCCGGCGCATGGGCGCCAACCCCCATGCCAACGGCGGCAAGCTGCTGCGCGATCTCGCGCTGCCCGATTTTCGCGACCATGCCATCGCAGTGCCCGCCCCCGGGGCCGTCTCGGCCGAGGCCACGCGCGTCATGGGCGAATTCCTGCGCGAGGTCATGAGGCTCAATATGCGCAGCTTTCGCGTCATGGGCCCCGACGAGACGGCTTCGAACCGTCTCGGCGCGCTGTTCGACGTCACCGCGCGCACGTGGGTGGCCGAGTACCTGCCCGAGGACGAGCAGCTGGCGCCTGATGGACGGGTGATGGAAATCCTGTCCGAGCATACCTGCCAGGGCTGGCTCGAAGGCTACCTGCTCACGGGGCGGCACGGCCTGTTCTCCTGCTATGAAGCCTTCATCCACATCGTCGACTCGATGTTCAACCAGCACGCCAAGTGGCTCAAGGTCGCCAACGAAATCGCCTGGCGGCGCCCGGTGGCCTCGCTCAACATCCTTCTGACCTCGCACGTCTGGCGCCAGGACCACAATGGTTTCTCGCACCAGGATCCGGGCTTCATCGACCTGGTGGTCAACAAGAAGGCCGACATCATCCGCGTCTACCTGCCGCCCGACGCGAACTCCCTGCTGTGGGTCACCGACAGGTGCCTGCGTTCGCGCAATTTCATCAACGTCATCGTCGCGGGCAAGAACGACCAGCCGCAATGGCTCGATCGGGACGCGGCGATCGAGCATTGTGCCGCCGGCATCGGCATCTTTTCCTGGGCAAGCAACGATCAGGATGGCGCGCCGGACGTGGTGATGGCGTGTGCCGGCGACGTGCCCACGATCGAGACACTCGCCGCCGTGGATCTGCTGCGCCAGCACATCCCCCAACTCCGGATACGCGTGGTGAACGTGGTGGATCTCATGACGCTGCAACCGAAGGAAGAACACCCGCACGGTCTGTCCGATCGTGACTTCGACGGCCTGTTCACCACCGACAAGCCGGTCATCTTCGTCTACCACGGCTACCCGTGGCTGATCCACCGCCTGACCTACCGGCGCACCAACCACGACAACATGCATGTGCGCGGCTACAAGGAGGAAGGCACCACGACCACACCCTTCGACATGGCGGTACTGAACAACATCGACCGTTTCGATCTGGTCGGGGACGTCATCGATCGCGTCCCCGGTCTTGGATACCGTGCGGCGCACGTCAAGCAGCTGATGCGCAACAAGCTGACTGAACACCGCCGCTACATCGTCGAACACGGGGAAGACATGCCCGAGATACGCGACTGGAAATGGTCGGCAGGCGCAAAAGCATGAGGCGGTCTGTGTGGGCGTTGGGCGTGCGGGATCGTGCGCCGCACAAAGCCGGGGGGCGTTTGGCCGCCTTGATGCGGCCGCTGCAAACGCACCGCGGCCACGACCCGCGCGGCGTCCTGTTCCGCATGTCCTCACAGGGCTTCGGCGCGTTGCATGTTCCGCCATGAGCTGGCGTCGTTCGCTGCTCCTGCCGCTACTGGCGCTTCTGTTTGCCGGCTGCGCGCACTATCCGCCGAACGTCCCGCTTGCCCGCCACGCGCCGGAGCAGGGCTACCGGTTTGCCAATCTCGTCAGCCCGCCTGATACGGACGAGATCTTTCTCATCCTCACCTTCTCGGGCGGCGGAACGCGTGCGGCGGCGCTTGCCTACGGCGTGCTGGAGGAGCTCGCCGCCACGACCTGGCAGCGCAACGGCAAGACTTTGCGCCTGCTCGACGAGGTCGACATCATTTCCTCGGTGTCCGGCGGCAGTTTCGCTGCCGCGTACTATGCCCTGCATGGCGATCGCATGTTCGACGACTTCCTGGCCGTCTTCCTCAAACGCGACGTGCAGGGTGAGATCACACGCAAGATGCTCGCCCCTTACAACCTCGCACGTGCCTCCTCGCCCAAGTTCGGTCGCATCGACCTGGTGGCCGAATATCTCGACGCTGAGATCTACGGCGGCAGCACCTATGGCGATCTCGTGCGACGTGGCACACGCCCCTTCGTCATGCTGAATGCCAGCGACATGTCGCTTGGCACGCGTTTCGAATTCACCCAGGACCAGTTCGACCTGCTCTGTTCCGATCTGTCGGCCTTTCCCGTTGCGCGCGCCGTCGCGGCGTCGAGCGCCGTGCCCATCCTGTTCAGCCCGATGACGCTGAAAAACTACAGCGGCCAGTGCGACTATGCAGGTCCCGCGCTGCCGGGCAGCCAGATTGCGACCACACGGCAGACCTACAAGGCCGCCGAGACGCGTTCCTATCTGGATGCGACGGCGCGGCCCTATATCCATCTGCTCGACGGCGGTCTCACCGACAACCTCGGCCTGCGCGGCATGCTCGACCGCGTCGCCGCGCGCGATGACCCGCACGAACTGACCCGCGCCCTGCGCCTTGGCCGTTTCGACAAGGCGGTGCTCGTCATCGTCAACGCCGAGACCAGCCCCGACCTGGCCCTGGATCGACGAGAGGAGGTGCCGACCATCGTGCAGGTGTTCCGTGCCATCAAGGACATTCCGATCAACCGTTATTCCTTCGAAACGATCGAGCTGTTCAAGGCCAACCTGGAGAACTGGTCGCGACAGTTGCGTGAACAGGGCGGCGAGCATGGCCACGCGGGCTTCGACTTCTATCTCGTCGAGGTAACTTTTGACGCGATCCCGGACGTCGCCGAACGTGACGCCTTCCGGGTAATTCCCACTTCGCTTGCATTGCCGGCCGAAACGGTCGATCGCCTGCGCGCGCTGGGCCCCCGCCTGATGCAGGCGTCGGAGGGTTATCAAAGGCTGCTGCGCGATCTGGCACACGGACCATGAAACAGGCTGTTGCAGCACGACGCAGGGTGGAGGAGGCGTATACGCCCTCGCGGCAATCATCTGGACAGGCAAGGAGACAAACAGGCAATGGCTGAACAACACAGGCAACGGCTCTCGGCGGAAGCGCGGCAGGAAGAAATCATTCGCGCCGCCGTCGATCTCGCCGGCGAGCAGGGCGTGGACGGCGTGACGACGCAGGACATGGCGAAGGCGGTGGGCATTACGCAGGGTGCGATCTTCCGTCACTTTCCTACCAAGGACATGATCTGG
>JACDJA010003171.1_pt1 | contig 10867 bp, 6 predicted proteins | sample 7449241 | NCBI WGS metagenome assembly JACDJA01 (sample SAMN14253289, study PRJNA609438) | sludge metagenome | isolation source: initial anaerobic sludge | collected 2018-12-20 | reverse complement strand
GGATGCCCAGGCTCCAGGCCAGGCTCTCCAGCGTCCGGCTCGCGACGGTGACGGCGTGGGCGTGGGTCAGACCCCAGCGCTCCTGCCGGGCGAAGAAGCGCTTTTGCAGCGGCGAATAGGGGGCGATGTCGTTCCATCCGCCCGCGCCTTCCCAGTCGTCGGTGTCCATGACCAGCCGGACGTGACCGCGATGGAAGCGCCACAGCCATTCGGCCGCCAGACCGCTGTAGGCCTTGGGCTTGAAGGCGTGGACGACGTCGGGGCGCCAGTCCAGCGTCTCGCGCACTAGTCGGCGGGTGATGCCGAGTGTGCCGCCGCCCAGCGGGACGTAGCGCAGCTCGACACCGTCCTCCTGCCACTCGCGATCGGCCTCGGCGGGCGTATCCCAGGGGGGCATGAGCAGGCGCACGGCATGACCACGGGCGACAAGCGGCCGCGCCAATCCAAGTGCCCGGCTGCGCATGGTCTGCTTGGGATGCAGCCCGAACGGGCCGATCATGGCGATTCGCATGGGGAAATGATAACGCTATTTGAGGGGAGATACGAAGTACGGGATACGAGATACGGGATACGAAATACGAACGATGGTCTGCATTCGTCACTCGTCACTCCTCATTCGTCATTCGTCATTCGTCACTCGTCACTCGCTTGTCTTCCGGAAAGGGGCTGCCGTTCTCGCGCAGCAGTTTGAGCAGGCGCGGGTGGTCGGCGTAGACGCCGCGGTAATCGGGCGGCAGCAGGGCGGCGATGCGACACATGAGGTCGTCGGTCTGGTCCTGGAGCCATTCGTCCCGCCCGGCGCGGGGCATGGGCGGCAGCGTGTATGGTTCACCGATCCGCGCGATGACGTCCAGCCGTTTGAATCGCTTCAGGCGGTATTTGACGACGGCATCCTCTGTGCCGACGACGCCGATCGGAATGAGCGGCAGGCCGGACTTGGCGGCCAGATAGATCGCGCCGGGTTTGCCGGGCAGGAGTGTGGCCGTGGGGCTGCGAGTGCCCTCGGGAGCCACGGCCAGCACCTCGCCCTGCTCCAGCCGTTTCAGGACGGACCGCAGCGCGGCGAAGTCGGCGTCGAAGCGGTTGACCCAGATGGCGTCCACCTTGCGGGCTACGTAGCGCCAGAAGGCGTACTGCTTGTACTTTTCGGCCAGGATCAAGACGATGTCATCCCGGTCGGCCAGCAGCATGACGAGGAAGGCCTCCAGCCGGCCGATATGGTTGCCGGCAACGATATAGCCGCCGGTTCGGTAATCGACGTTACCGATGATCTCAATGCGGGCGATGATACCCAGGACAATGCGGGCGATGGCGCGGACAATGCGAAGAAACGTATGTTTGCTCATCAGGACGGGAATTGTAGCCTAACTTGTGTGAGTTGCGTCGGGTTACGAGGCAAGGAATTTACGCTACGGGGTGCGCGGCGCGAGCGTCCAGGTTCCGCGTGCCGCGGCCGATACCCTCTCGCGCGAGAAGAGCAGCGGGAAGTAGCGGCCTGCCTGCCATTCCGCGATGCGATCCTGGTAATGGAGGCTGGCCGGGTGACCCGACTGCCCGCCGGGCAGGGCTGCGAGGCAGTCGTCCCACGCGCCGACGTCGACTATGATGCGGCAACTGGCGATGACGGTCGACGGGCCGGGCGGGAAGTGGGGCGTCAGATCGCTCTGGTTGATGGTGTAGCCGTCGCCGGGGGCAGGGATGGTCAGCGGCTTCCACAGGCGGCCGATGCCCGGCAACCGCGCGATTTCGTGCTCGAAGGAGATTCGATGGACACGTCCCCAGGCCCAGCCGGCCGGGTCGCGGCCGAATTCCCGGCGCAGCGTCGCCAGGGTCTTTTCCAGGGCGGGCAGCAACAAAGGGCGCACGCCGGTGATCCACTCCGGCCGGTTGCCCTCCAGCCAGCGCAGCGCAAGCTCATAGCCGATTTCATAGAAAGGCATCAGGGGAAACCCGGCTCGATCGCCAGGGGTGAAAAGTGCCGCGGCCCGCGATTCGCCGACGGCCTGGGCAACGGCAGCCTGTGTGAAGTGGACGAGCCAGCCGAAGTAGAGCGTGGCCGGGACGCTGTCCATGGCCATGTTGCCATCCCAGGCGGCCAGCGCGCGCAGGGCTTTGCGTTGGTCCTCATCCTGGCCGGATGCTGCCTGCGCAACCGGCAATGCCGTGGCCAGAAACCGCCGGGCCATCAGCGACACCGACTCGTTCTGGATCCGCCGGTGATCGTCGAGGGTCAGCTCCCGACTCTCCGCCAGCAACTCGCGGATGCGCCGCGCGCGGTAATCGGGCAGCCACTCGCCGGTCAACAGGTAGGGGTAGCTGTCGCCGGCCATGCAGTTGTTGGCTGTAGCGATGAACCCCTCCGGTGGATTGACGTAAAGGGGGAGTTCATCGAACGGGATGAAGTCGTCCCACTCAAAATCATCGACCCAGCCGGGGACGGGTGATAATCCGTCTCCCTTGCGTCGCCGGGGCACAAGCCCGGGCATCATATAGCCGATCGTGCCGTCGACCCCGGCATAGACGACGTTTTGGCCGGGAAAACGCCAGTGGCGCAGACCCTCACGGAAGCTCGGCCAGTCTGTGGCTCGGTTCGTCTCCAGCACTGCGCGCAAATGATTGCCGCCGTGGAAGAGCGTCCAGTTATAGGCGAGATCGGCATGTTTGCCGGGCAGCACGTCGGAAAAAACAGGGCCGTGACGCGTGGTTCGCGGACGAATGCGAACGGGACGACGGCCGCGCACCCGGATGATCTCGTCGCTGATCCCGGCCGCGCGCCACTCGCCGTTCACTTGATAGCGGGTGGGGTCGGCGGGATCGAACCGCTCGATGTACACGTCCTGGATGTCGGGGAAGGCGTTGGTGATGCCCCAGGCACCCTGCTCGTTGTGTCCGATGATGACGCCGGGGACGCCGGGCAGCGTGAAGCCGGTGACGTGATACTCCCCGCCGCTGAGATGGTTGGCGTACCAGATGGTCGGGAAGACGGGCGGCAGGTGCGGGTCGTTGGCCAGATGCGGCCGTCCGCTTGCCGTGCGCGAGCCGTCGACGACCCAGTTGTTGCTGCCCAGCCCCTGGCCGAAGATCGGCGCGCCGATCGGGCCGTGGGCCGCCGTCTCGCGGAACGCGCCGAGCAGCCCCTCGGCCAGCCGTCGCCCAACCTGCTCGTTGGGGAGCGTCGTGGCGTAGTTTTCGGCGTAGACCGGCGTCAGGTCGGCCGCCCGCTCCGGCCCCAGTTCGTCCAGTAGCCAGGCGCGCAGCAACTCCGTCTCCCAATTGCACGCCAGTCCCCAGGCCAGCGCGGTTCCCCAGGCGCTCGTTGACAGCGCGTCCCACGGCTCGGGGCGATAAGCCAGCAGTCTGAACTCGGCCGGCAGCGGCTGGGTGGCGATGAAGGTGTTGACGCCGGCGGCATAGGCGTCGATGACGGCCGCTGTGGCCTCATCCGTGCCGTCCACCTGCGCCCGCGCCGCCCGCGGCCAGCCCAGATAGCGAGCGAACTTGTCCAGCGACAGGCTCATTGGCCCCGTCACCTCTGCCAGCCGTCCCAACCCCAGCCGCCGGTTCAGATCCATCTGGAACAGGCGGTCCTGGGCATGGGCAAAACCCTGGGCGAAGAAGAGGTCGTGCGCATCGGCGGCGTAGATGTGGGGCACGCCCCACTCGTCGCGGATGATCTCCACGGGCGCGTGAAGGCCATCGACGCTCAGCCGGCCGTCCGGCGGCGGCACAGGATGGCGCATGAGGCGGCGAAGAGCGACCGCCGTGCCCAGCGCGCCCGCGGCCAGAGCGACCGGCAGCGCCAGCCACCCGACGGGCGGGTGGCGATCAGACGGGTTCCTTGAAGTCATAGAGGCCGTCCTCGACGCGCCAGCGACGACCGCATGTTGGGTTGGCGCAGGCGAGCAGACCGCCATCCGGCGGGCCGAGTGGTGCGCGGCATGTCGGGCAGGCGAAAAACGCATCGGGGGGCGCAATCGGGCCGATGTCGGCGTGACGGCTGTGCACGAAGACGCTGGGCGTCAATTGCCACCAGGCGCCGGTGCGTTGGGCCGCGCTATCCAGCGCAACAAGCCAGCCGATGGGCACAGTCCGTTTGAGCGGCGCGAAGCGAAAATGGGACGTGGTCAGTGTTTCCCCCGGCGCGAAGCCGGCCGCGTTTAGCTGCTGCCTGATCCAGGCCGGATGGAAGTCGAAGTTGAGCGCCACGAACTCCACCGGCTCCTTGTCAAACGGTGACCAGGATTGCCGCCCCAGGCCGCAGCGAACCATGGCTTTCAGGTTGTGCTTGCTGGCAAACTCCAGCACGTAGGCGGCTCGCGGACGGGCAATGCGACCCAGTTCGCGGAAGAGCGCCGGCGCGTCGGCCGCGTGGTGGAGTGTGCGCACCTGAACCAGCGTGTCGAACAGCCCGTCGACGAACGGCATCTCATACCAGTTGCCCGCCACGTAGAGGTAGCGTGGATCGTCGCCCAGATGGGCTTGCGCCTCACGCAGCAGCGAGCGGGAATAGTCGAACAGCACGACGCGCTCGTAACCGCGATATTCGTCGGCCAGCCGGCCGAAGCCCGCGCCGACGTCGAGCAGCGTCTTTCCGGCCGGCGGCATCAGCCGCCGCAGGGCGATGCGTTCGACCTGATCTTCGTAATCGCGTCCCTGATTATCCCAGAAGCGGGCGCGATAGTCGGAACCTTCGTAGTCACAGACGGGGGGTGTGTCGGCCATGTATCGCATGGTACCAACAACGGGCGACGATGCCAAACCGGCGTATGTTTCCCGGGAAACATCTTGCCCGCCTGTTTCCCGGGAAACATCGTCAATTAGTCCCCGATTTGCATTGCGAGTTCACTCGAATCCGCTAGAATCACCCAAGATTTTACGTTACGGATCGGATGATCATTTGACTGCCTCCTCTCCGTGGCCAATGCGGAAAAGTGCTCATGGCCAATGATGTCGCCATATTTCTGGACCTGGATAACCTGGTGATTGGCGCGCGCGACGCCGGCCTCAATTTCGACGTCAACCTGATCGTCGATCGCGTGAAGCAGCTCACCGGCGGCCGCGTGGTGTTGCGCCGGGCCTACTCGGGCAATTTGCGCCAGGATCAAAAACTGATGAAGGACCTGGCAACCGCCGGCTTCACCATGCAGTCGGCCGTGCCGCTCAATAATTTCGGCAAAAACCTGATCGATATGTACATGGTTGTCGATACGATGGATACCATCGTCGATGGTCAGGAGTACAGCACCTACGTGCTCGTCACCGGCGATCGGGATTTTGTGCCCCTGATTCATGCCCTGCGTCGCCGCGGCAAACACGTCATCGGTGTCGGACTTCGTCATACCACCACCGAAAACCTGATGGGGTTGTGCGACGATTACATCTATTACGAAGATTTGCTGCCCGCCCCACCGCTCTCGGAGGCCGAAGCCGAGGTCTTGCTCGGCCGGGCGGTGGACAGCCTGCTGGCCAACGAAGAGCGCGTGCGCGCCAGTGTGGTCAAGGAGCGCATGATCGAATTGAGCGGCGGGCAGTTCGGCCGCCTTCAGTTTTCCGATACCTCCTTCAGCAAATTCCTGAGCCGTCATACCGACCGGATCGTACTGGAGCGGGAGGGGACAACCACGTTCGTCCGGCGAACAGCCGAGCAGGCTTCCCAGCCCGAATTGTACCGGCGCTATCGCAGCGCGCTGAAGAAACAAAAACTGCGTATTGTGCCGCCGCGCCTGCGATTAACCTTGCTCAAAGAGATGATCCACGAATTGCAGACGGTGAGCAGCATGGAATGGCGCGAACTGAGCGACCGGCTGGCGGCTCGCCATCCGGCCGAGGAAGACGGCGAGGCCTCGCGCAACCTGATCAACGCGCAAATCGTCCTGGCGCGCCGGGCCGGGGTGGTGCGCACCCAGAAGGGCAAAACCCTGGCCACCGCGCCGGTCCTCCTGGCGATTGAGGGGCCGAAGCCTTTTCAGGAAGCGGTAATCCGCTGCGACACTGCCTATCTGGAAGCGATCCTGGGGCTGCCCGAGCCGTTCGACGTGGAAGAGGCCGCCCTGGCGCTCTATGACCAGGTGAGCTACGCGCCCTATCTGCGGCAACTGGTCGGCCGCCTTGAGACGACGCGCGTAAACGGCGCGGGCTGACGCCCCCGCCGCCATTGCCCCGAAAACAAAAGAACGCCCGGCATTTGCGTGCCGGGCGTTCTTGCTTCAAGCCACCGTACTGATACTACGCGGCGGCCTTTTGGCCGTTTGCCTTCTCCTTGTACTCGCGGACCAACTCACGCTTGAGCACCTTGCCGACAGTTGTCTTGGGCAATTCGTTGCGGAATTCGATATAGCGCGGGTACTTGTAGGCCGCCAGTTCGTTCTTGCTCCACGCGATGATTTCGGCCTCGGTGACGTTCTCGAACCCCGGCCGTTTGACGACCCAGGCCATGACGTTTTCGCCGCGCTTGGGGTCGGGGACGCCGGCGACGCTCACCTCCATGACGGCCGGATGGCGGGCCAGCACCTCTTCAATCTCGCGCGGGTAAACATTGTAGCCGCCGCAGATGATCAGGTCTTTCTTGCGATCCTCGATGTAGAAGTAGCCCTCTTCGTCCATCCGGGCAATATCGCCGGTGTAGAGCCAGCCGTCACGCAGGGAACTGGCCGTCTCGTTGGGCATGTTCCAGTAACCTTGCATGATCGTCGGCCCGCGCATGATCAGCTCGCCAACCGCGCCGATGGGCAACTCCTTGTCGCCCTCGATCGGATCGACGATGCGAACCTCGACGCCGGGTAGCGGCAGGCCGATGGAGCCGGGCGGGTTCTTGCCCAGGATTGGGTTGGCGTGGGTGGCCACGTGGGATTCGGTCAGGCCGTAGCCCTCGACCAGCTTGCCGCCGGTGAGCTTCTCGAATTTCTGCTTCGTGTCGACCAGAAGCGGGGCCGAGCCGGAGATGCAGGCGCGGATGGAGCGCAGGTCATATTTGCCGGCGGCCACGTCCTTGTTGTTGTTGATGCCCACGTACATGGCCGGGACGCCGGGGAAGTAGGCCGGCTTATACTTGCTGATACTTTCCAGCACGTAGGGTAAATCGCGCGGGTTGGGGACGATGAGCAGGCGGCCGCCGACGGCAAAGGTGAAGATCGCTGCCGTCACCATTCCGTAGGAGTGGAAGAAGGGAATGGCTCCCAACAACGTGTCCTTGCCGTATTCCCAGTCCTGAATCCATTTGGAAACCATCGTCACGTTGGACACAAGGTTGCGATGAAGTCCGATCGCTCCCTTCGAGAGGCCGGTGGTGCCGCCTGTATATTGCAGCAAGGCGATGTCCTCACCGGTCACCGTAACGTTGGCCTTCGGACTGCGCGCGCCCAACGCCAGGAAATCCTTCATGGTCATGTCGCCCGGCTCGATATCGACCCGGTCGCCCTCTTTCTTCTCTTTCACCAGTCCATAGAGAAGGCTTTTGACGCCCGGCAGATAGTCCTTGATGTAGGCGACGATGATGCGCTTTACTTTGGTTTCGCCGCTTTTCTGGACTTTCTTAAGCAGTGGGTAATAGCGGCTGAGGACGAAAACGGTCTCCGCGCCGCAGTCCTTCAGTTGATGCTGCAATTCGCGCTCGGTGTAGAGCGGGTTGGTGGCGATGACGATGCCGCCCGCCTTCAGGATGCCGTAATAGATCATGACAAACTGGGGCAGGTTAGGCATGTAGATCACCGCGCGGTCCCCTTTCTTGAAACCGTTGGCGGCCAAACCGGCGGCAATGGTGTCGGCCGTGCTGTTCAGCTCTGCGTAGGAGACTTCCCGACCCTGAAAGATCATCGCCGTGTTGTTGGGCACGCGGCGGGCGCCCTCTTCCAGAAAGTATTGAACTGGATGGGAAGGAACGTCGATTGTTTCCGGAACGCCCTTATCGTAGCTCTTCGTCCAGGGCTTATCGGCGTAGTGCAGACTCATGATTACCACTCCTTTTCTCTAGTTGTATCGTGACTGCGGCGAGGCAACAACGCTGCACGCCGCCGATCGTCTATCGCAGAGCCATAATACCGTGCGCCCGGTCGAAAAATGGCCCCAACCCTCCGGCGCAGCAAGCGGGATCGATTGAGAGAGCGAACCGCTTCCTACAATAATAGCGACTAATCGCTATATGATCTAGTTGTAATTGATATATCTTTGGGGTGATCTTTGTCAGGTGTTTGGCTGTTCTTGTGGTCAAATTGCCGGCTTGCGCGCTCGTCCCTGTCCATGTCGCTACCCGCGGGCGGGGATTCGGGTAAACTATCCCAATGACTTGCTCGGCCATCGAAATCGTTCCCTTCGGCGAGTTCACCAATCCGCGTGTGGCGTACGTGATCGCCTGTGCCGCATGGATGAGGAAACAGGCATGAATTCCACGAGCTTCACCGTCGCCTTTCAGGGCGAGCATGGCGCTTATTCCGAGGAGGCGATTCGCCGGCACTTCGGTCCCGACATCATCACGCGGCCGTGCCGCACGTTTCTGGAGATCATCGACGCGCTCCAGGCGGGCGACGCGCAATACAGCATGTTGCCGGTGGAGAATTCGCTGGCCGGCACGGTCATTCCCGCCTATGACCTGCTCATTGACTACGACCTGCATATTCAGGCCGAGGCGATCCTGCGCGTGCGCCACTGTCTGATGGCCCCGCCGGGGACGACGCCGGCCGGCGTGCGCCGGGTACGCTCCCATCCGCAAGCGCTCATGCAATGCGAGGCTACCTTGAGACGCATGGGTCTGGAGCCGGTGGAATATTACGACACGGCCGGAGCGGCGCGCGACCTGGCGGCCGACCCACAGCCCGGGACGGCGGCCATCGCCTCGGCCCTGGCGGCCGAGACCTACGGCCTTGAGATTCTCGCTCGCGGTCTGGAGGATCAGGACATCAACTTCACCCGCTTCTTTGTCCTGGGCAGAGAGTATCCGGCGCGACAGGACCCCAGCAAGACGTCGATTATCCTGACGACGCGCCACGTTCCGGGCGCGCTCTACGCGGCGCTGGGCGAGCTGGCGAAGCGGGACATCAACATGACCAAGATCGAGTCGCGACCGCGCCGCAATCGACCGTGGCATTATTTATTTTATGTCGACTTCGAGGGCCACGAGGAAGACGAACCGGTGCGCGAGGCGCTGCTGGGCATCCTGCGGCACGCCTCGTTCCTGAAGGTGTTGGGGTCCTATCCGGCGGCGAAAGTTGAATAAATATGTGATGCGCCAATGATGCGGCGCGGGTATCAATGTCGAAATCGTGGGGCGGCTGGGCCGCCCCACGATCGTTCACCGGAATTAACGCACGATCACCGGCACAAAGATTTGTCCGCCGTCCGGGCCGACCTCCACCGCTCCCACATCACAGGCCGTTCCTTGCGGGCGGGCCATGCCGTGCTGGTCAATTGTATATACGCCGCACTCGGCCGCGTCGATCAACACGCTGTCCGGTTGCGGCCAATGACCCGGCGTCGCGCGGCCGTTCAATTCCAGCGGCCCCAGGTCGAGGTCGCTGCTGACTGCAACCGGCGCGCCACAGGAGTTGTCGTTTGCCATATTGCCGCCGCCCTGTGGCGCGGGTAATCCGGCATCGGTAACGCAGTTGGGCGTTGCCGTCGTGCCGCGGTCGATGGCCGAAGCCTCCAGCACGAGCTGCCCCCCCGTGCGTCGAATCTGGCCGGCGGCGTTGCCGCGCACGGTGCTGAAGCCCAGGAGAGTCTGGATGCTGTTCTGCCCCGCCCACACACCCCACTCGCCGTTCTGACTGATGGTGCTGTTGCCGATGGTCAGGGTGCTGTTCTCGCCGTTGTAGAAGCCGCCGCCCGCATTGTCGTGAATGCTGCTCTGGGTGACGACCATGTAGCTGCCGCCCGATACGGTCTGCCACAGATAGACGGCCAGGGGACCGTTACCGGCGATTTCGGATTGGTTCACGGTCACATAGGCACGGCTTGCCAGAATGCCGCTCCCGGCTCCCGCCTGATTGCCGGTGATGTCGCTGCCGGTGATGTCGGCCCAGTTGTCGGCGCCCGCCCCGGCGATCTCCGTTAGATATAGCCCCCCGCCTTCCGTTGCCGCATTATCGGCGACTTGCGAGTTGTCGATGACAACCCCGCCGCCGTGGGCATAGATGCCGCCGCCCTTGTCGGCCGAGTTCTCCGTCACCGACGCGCCGTCCATTGCCAGTTGTCCGTCCCAGCTGAGAATCCCGCCGCCCGCCACGGCCGTGTTGCCGGTCACCCGTGTGTTGCGCAGCGTGAGAGATCCGTTACTCTCGATGCCGCCGCCGTTAATGCCGCTGACATTGTCGGCAATACGGCTGTTCTCGATCAGCATCCAGCCTGTCCTGTCGCTGTTATTGCTGTTCCTGACACCGCCACCCCACAGGGTTGCCGCGTTGCCTTCGATATAGCTGCCGCGAATGGTCACCTGGCCGCCGATATTTTCAATGCCGCCACCCGCGCCGCCGGTGGTGTGGCCGCTGATGGTGCTGTCGGTAATGCTGCTGTCGATGGTGTTCCACAAGCGCACGCCGCCCCCTCCCTCGGCCGAAGTGGAGTCGATCACGGTGGCATTGATGAAGATGTCGTAGCCGTTCGCGCCATTATAGGCGCCGCCCCATTTGGCGCTGCTGCCGCTGATGATCGAATCCTGGACGCGCACGATGCCGCCCTCATTGGCGATGGCCCCGCCCCAGGCGGTGCTGGCGCTGTTGAGGATCGTTGTTCCCTGCACGTCCAGCTGTCCCGTACCCCAGACGACGATCGACCCGCCCTGCGATCCCCAGCCGTCACCCGCGGGGCCGCGCGCGCCTTCGAGAACCATATCGTTCAGCGTCAGCCAGCCGCCCGCGTTCACTTCGAAGAAACGCGG
>JACDJA010003170.1_pt1 | contig 10870 bp, 10 predicted proteins | sample 7449241 | NCBI WGS metagenome assembly JACDJA01 (sample SAMN14253289, study PRJNA609438) | sludge metagenome | isolation source: initial anaerobic sludge | collected 2018-12-20 | reverse complement strand
TTGGCCATCTCAATGATACCAAGTAATCAATGCAGGCTTGCTCCGATTTAAACATTTCTTCAAATTCCATTTGGTCTGCCGGATATTTCATTTCGTAAAGATAAAACTTTACGGGAGATGATTAGATACCCCATTTAAATTTATACCTTTGTCATTATACACCTCCTTTCTTCTTTGTCCACCATAGCTATTGCAAAGGTGGATTTGAGTTAAGGGAGCCGGAAGAGGAAGCATTGGCTGGTGAAGCGTTTGGATTCCTCTTCTTTTTCCCGGTTGTTATATCTTTTTATTTTGTGGTATTCATCCTGTTTTAGATTGCGTTGCTGATAACTATCCACCTGCCTAAGCGGCAGGCAGGCTGTTCACCTACCTTCCCTTCGGTCGGCAGGCAGGCTGTTCACCACTTCTCCCGTTATCAGCAACTCTACCCGATTTTCCTCGATATTCCCAAAAACCTGGATGCTTTTGAAAAACCGGCCGGGTAGCCTGCCATCGTAGGTTACCGTAATTTCTGCTTCTTCTCCGGGCTTTACAAGTTTTTTTGGCCATTGGGGTTCGGTGCCGCCACAACTGGCCTCCACGTGTTGAATCACCAAAGGGTTTTTGCCCACATTTTGGAATTCAAAGGAGGCAGATTGGGGGTGTCCTTGTTTCAATTCTCCCATGTTGATCTCAGTCTAATCAAATGAGACCTGAGTCGGTGAGGTCTCTTTAAATAACCGGGATTCACTTCTGCTTCCAATGAGCAACCATCCCGAAATGAGAAGAGAAAGAGCTGCTGCTGATAAAATAGTGAAATTCTTTATAGCCATAATGCACTAATATTTTATAAAGGTAGCCACTGATGATTATTTCATGTGACAAAGCAACCCACAAAATGAAATTTCACCCAAAAAACAGCGTGACAAAATACATTTAATTGTTAAACAACTAATTGCGATGGAGAGGTTTCCTTGCTCTGATGGAGTAAAAATTTCATCTCTCGGCCTGATATTGCTTAATCCTTTATGTTAATATCAATCCCACCTTTGCTATCCGGTTAGTATGCTGTACCCGGTCGCCATTATTTACCTTAACAGCTGCAATTTGTTCCAGCACCTAAAAGGGAACTATGGCCTTTTCCAGTGCCGTCAGCTAGCTTCTGGCTGCTCACCAGCTCACGGTCAAAATCACATAGATAAAAACCCTGAACCCCCTGAATAGAATCCCATGTTGCTTTAATGATCTCTTTTCGTTTTTCAATGACCTCTTTTGCACAGAGGTTGGAGCTTCTCAGGAGGGCCTGGAATTGCGGGGCGCGAGAATTCTCGTAAAAAAAATGACCTGGAAGATTTGAGATAAGGTATTCGGCAGCCCTGCGCTCTAATGTTTCCGGATTATAGTGGGTTATTACCTTTTCTAATTCTTTTTTATTCTCACCTGCCAATTTATATGTTTCGTTCAATTCTTTACTATCATTAAACAGAAATCCACTAAAAAAATATGACAGCGAGATAGTTATGATTATAGATAATACAATAATCATGGATGAGTGTTTTTTGATTTTCATTTGGCTGATTTTTTATTTCTGAGTAACATTCCAATTCTGTTCCACCTTATGTTTTTCCAATTAGTTTTATCTGAATTTTGGCTCCAACAAACAGCAAAAGCTTTTCCTATTATATGATCGGCTGGAATCAAACCCCAGTTGCGACTGTCCAGGCTGTTATGACGATTGTCGCCCATCACGAAATAATAATCTTTTTTGCAGACATAGCGGTCTGAAATAGAACCATTAATATAAATTGAATCCAATTTTAGTTCGAACAGATTATTTTCATACACCTCAATTAGACGGCTGTATTTAAATAAGTTATCTCCCAAAAGAGAAAGTGTATCCCCTTTCTTAGGGATATAAACAGGACCATAATTATCCCAACTCCAAGGCATGGGTTTATCATTTAAGAAAGGATAGGTGCTGGGATTTATCCACGTTTCGTAATGAGGTCTAATACTGTCAATAAGACCGGATTCGACATAACTATCAAGCTGCATTTTTTCGTTTGAGGTAAGAGATGCCATGAGGTGGTCTTCAAAAAACTTTGGGTGAGAGTGGTTTATTTGAGAAATAATCTCTGACCTGTCCGTATTATTCCTAAAGTAGATATGATACCATCGCTTTATGGCGAAATTCATTGTGAAAATGTTATTGTTAATGATAAGGTGCCCATTTTTTACTTGTAAACTGTCACCCGGTAGGCCCACACATCTTTTAAGGTAAGGTATTCTAAAGGTAAGGGGCAAACTTACCACTTCAGAACCACCAAAATGTTGGTGATTAACAATGCTCCAACGCTTTTTATCATAATAATTAATGGCGGGGTCGCGTATAAAAACGGAATCTCCCTCGGGAAAATGAAACACCATGATATCTCCTCTCTTTATGCTTCGAATTTTTGGCGTTTGCCACTCTTTACCAAAGAGGTTAATCATATTCCCATATCCAAATTTATCGACACAAACCCAATCGCCCGGCCAGATATTGGGCAACATCGATTCGGAAGGGATCTTGTATGCAGATAAAAGGAAAGTTTTTAAAATAAACACAATGATCCAGGCGCAAACTGCCAGGAACAGGATTTGTTCCAGGAGCTTGCTCTTGAGGATCGCTGTAAGATATCTACAATTCATCATATTGCAGCTTTGCCCGATATTTTTGTGTCTGTTTGATGTAACACACAGGATTGGTAATTTAAGATACTATCGCAAGGAAAATTTTGGCCTGTTCAGACATGAAATTTTCATTTGTTTCTTATTTTAATTTCTTGTTTGTACAACTCTGCCAGTTTTTCGCTGTATAAAGGGTTACCTACTATGAGTACTTCATCATTTTCGTTGAGAAGGAAGGTCTGAAACATCTTGTTGGAACTTAAACGATTCTTCACATAGAAAGCGTTGTTTACATCATTTATGAGGGGTAAGGGGAAATTAACCTCTTCTTTGACATAGTTCAACAAACCGTCATAGTCTAAGGCATTGACATAAAATGTATAATTAACATTCTTAATGTTGTGGATGAATGTTTTCCACTTATCAAGATCATCAATGCACACGCTACAATTTCCATCAATAAAAGTGGCAATTGTAAGGTGAAAATCTCTACCGGAACCAAAATTTAAGGTATCGGGCAGATGTAATTTCTTTCCGACCCATTCATTTATGACTTTCGAGGTCTTTTCATACGTCTTTTTGCGGAAATAATAGTCATCAGCCATCCGCCAAATAGCGATTAATAAAACTATTCCACCTAAAATAAAAAATGATCTTCGGACTAAGCTTATATTTTTTGAAGGAAGTTTCATAATTGAAAATAAACTATTTGAGGTTCCGGGTTATGAGTTATGCCATAAATCGTGCGGCCTGCTTCATCGATGGCAAAGTTAACGATCTCCTTATCCATTATGATCTTTTCAAGTGGCTTGGCCTGCCAGTCATAAACATGAATTATGTTGCTTTTTACCGCATCAGACATATCCTCCTTTTTATACTTTTTTCCTGAGTAAAGCAAATATATTCTGTCGTTTGTAGTGGCGATATCTAAATAACCCTTAACATTATCGACCGTAAAAGTAGAACCATATCCCTGTCCTTTGTTGTCAGGTGTATACAGAGGAAAACCACCCATTTGGTTTCCGGTATGAGTAATAGAATAATCATCTGACAACCTATATGTTTGTAAAATTCTTGAATTGGAACATGCCCACGCCAACTTATTGCCGTAAAGGGAGAAAGGCCCCTGATAAGCAAGGCTTTTATTCATTGCACCGTTTTTATCCTCGGGGTTAAAATCGTAATCTCCGAATTGTGCCTTCACGTTGTCCAAAGTATCCATTATTTGAAACTGGTATTGGTCATCAAACAATCCATTGTCTATATAGGACTGCCCATTAAAAAATGCACATTTATATGTAGCCATATTTTTCACTCTATGCCCTTGAGGAATGGTTCTTTCATGATGGATGCGGCAAGAATCAATTTGAAATTGAAACAGCGTTTTTTTAGCAAAGTCAAATACTTCAAATAATTTTCTATCAAGATTGCCAGGAGCAATGCCCATAGGAGCTAAAAGTTCACCGGGACCCTTGCCTTTTCGACCGGTTTCAAATACTTCATTACTCTTTAAATCGTAAATGGTAATACAATTTTGAGGCTTGTGGCTATAGATAATGAGGGCCGAATCCATGAAAATCATATCTGAGGGAAATCCAAGTAATGGATTATCGTTTTGTGCTTCAAAAGCGAAGGTTTGGTAATTATTTACAGTGGGGAAAGATAGTGCTTCACCCTTGTTTTTGCCGGGGTTACAACTGAAACAAAGCAAGCTTACTAAAAGGAGATTAAAGAAGGGTTGTGTTTTCATTGTTTTAGCTTTAATGTTCCATATTCCATTTTACCAGTTGCATTTCATCGTTTACCACTGCTGTGGAATAAAGCTCTTTGTCGCCATCAGAAACGGCAATACATTGAATTTGATGATCTGGTGCATAGGCACATATTGGGGTCAAATTCCAATCGAAAACATATAACCTATCAGACTTCGCGAACATGTTGCCATTTTCGGAAAACGTTTTTCCCGAATAAAGGCCATATATGTAACGGGAGGTAACATAGCTTCCAATAAAACCCAGTGGGCTGGTTGCATTATGTGCAACTGAACTCTCCTGGGCCTTAAAATCCGGATAATAGCTTTGAAATCTTGTTACAGGATCGTTTTTTCCTCTTGAACAATCTATTACCTCAATGAGGTCGCTAGAGACGCAGAAATAAGTACATTTTGGGAGAAAGGGATGTGAATGTATACTTTGGTAGCCCATTGCCAGTTGAATGTTACTCATTCTTTTTTGATCCTGACTTTTCACGTAATCCCCTATGATGCTGTCTATCTTACCATCGATGTGGCTAATAGCATATTTCCCTTTCTCGAATAAACCCGGGCCTAAATATTGATTAACTCCATGAAGTTTGGCCACCGTTGTATAACCCACATTCTGCGTTCCTTTTTCAAATCTCGTACCTTGCCGGACAATCGGAAAAGAAGATTTGCTAATCAATTCTGTAAGGGAGTACTTCATAATACGATTAGTGGCAGGGAAAAACATAATGAAAGAGAAGTCTTCTTTATCTATGTCGATACTGGTTGGATACATTATTTCGTTTGGTCCCTTCCCGGCTCTTCCAAATCTTCGAATGAGCCTTTTGTTTTTAATGTCTATCAGGGTAAAATAATTCGTCTTGCTATTCTCAGTAAATTTGTCGTAAAATACCAACAATGTATCTAATAATACAGCATCCATAGGGTTACCATAAAAAATAGAATCTATTTCTATTAGGTTGAAGTACAGACTTGTAGAGTTTCTCTTAAATGAACTTTCCAGAGAATTATCATTGGTATTGCAACTCGTGAATAGAATTAAAACGACAAAACCTAAACTCTGATTTTTTTATTTATATACCACTTTTCCATGATTGTTCTGTTTGAGTAGGGTTGTAAGCAGGTCGATTAAATATCAATTTTCCATTTCACCAGTTGCATTTCATCATTTACTAATGCTGTGGAATAGAGTTCTTTATCATCCTCTGAAACAAATAAACAATTAATATCGTGGTCCAGAACATACGAACATACCGGCTTCATATTCCATTTAAAAACATACAATTTATTACCGAGGAAAGCTTTGTCACTTTCATCATTAAATGTTCTACCCGAAAAAAGCGCATATATATAGTTGGATGTGACCTTCAATGATATAAATCCTACCCGGGAGTCTCGGGTTTCAAGAATGGTCCCATTCTGTATCGTTAATTCAGGAAAATAAGACTGAAAGCTCCTGGTCTCATAGTCAGTTTCATCAACTATTTCAATTAAATCACATGAAGTAGAAACGTGTACAAACTTTTTTTGGGTTGGATGAGATTTTGTTATGCCTTGGTAAACCATCCCGATTTTGTAATTATCAATATTCATTTGATTATCGGGTCGTTGAATCTCCCCTATAACAGTATCCAGCACACCTGCCTCATTTGTAATTCCATATTTTCCACGACGAAACAAACCCGTTCCTACATATCGCTTACTTCCATATAGCGGAGTAGTATTAAAAAGAGATTCTTCTTTAAAATCGAATTTTACTACTTCATTGTACTCAGGGTTAAGATTTTGCAACAAATCGTCGATACTGTATTCCACAAATTGCTCAGGATTTCTCAGCAGCATCTGAAAGGTGTTCTTAGCCTTATCAACAGAAATGCAAACCGGCTCCAACATTTCGAGCGGACCCCTGCCTTTTTGGCCAAATCTCCTGATAAGCTTATTACGTTTCAAATCAACCAGTGAGAAATATCTGTTTTTATACTCATCTAACAGGATGAGTGTATTATCAAAACCTTCAATATCCCAAACCTGACCAATAAACAGAGAATCGACAGGCACCACTTGTGATTTAAGCTGAATAGATGAATTATTAAAATAATCCTCTAATGATTGGACGTTTTTGGTTTTGCAGGCCGAAAACAAAAATAACCAGAGAAAAAGAATAAATATTCGTATTACAATTCTTTCTATCATAAGAATTAAGAATTAAATATGGTTCTACTACCATTTTCGTGGAAAGATTAGATTTAAATGGTGGTAAGATTCATAAAATCAAAATATTAAGAGCGTATTGCTTGTGAAACCCCATTATTATACGTAAACAGCAGAATATGAGGGTGTTAAATAACAAAAAGGATATTTCTCCCACGAAGTTGGTAGTAGAACCTTTTTTATGTTGATTTTCGCTTTAACATACTCAACTTTGGGAAGTCATCCCATTTGTGACTTTAAAAAGCTAACAAATATTCATAGCGCAAATTAAGAGTGTGATATGTTGTACCTGCAACCACTCTAAAACTTTCTTTTTCATTATTGCAGAACACTTTAATTGTTTTGATGAAGTGACCAAGATATTTGGCATCGTAAGTTACTTTTATCTCAGAGGATTTGTCGGCCATAATAGGGCGTTTATTCCATTCCGGCTCGGTACAACCGCAACTGGCTTCCACATTTTGTATAACCAATGGATGTTCTTTAATATTCTTGAATTGAAAGGAAGCCGACTGCGGTTTCCCCTGTTCCAGTTTTCCCATGTCGATCTCTGTCTGTTCAAAAGAAACGAGGGTCGGAGTGATCTTTCTCAATGAAATGGATTCATTCCTGCTATCAATGAGTAACCATCCCGAAATGAGAAGAGAAATAGCAGCTGCTGATAAAATAATGATCTTCTTTATAACCATAACGCACTAATATTTTATGAACGTAACCACTGATGTTTTTTTCATGTACAAAGCAAACAACAAAAAATACCTTCACCAAAAAATGGGCGTGACAAAAGCGTGACAAATGGTAACATGCTGATTATTAAAAGAAAAAAAATGAATGTTTCAGTATAAAACTTCATTTTCACTCTATTTTTCACTCAATACCACCTCTGTTCTCCGTCCTGGTAAATAAATATTCGCTCCGCCCCTCTTGGTCCCCAATTGTTATTTTTCAACATCAATAAAGAGTTGCCAGGTACGTTTGTGAAAACCAGATTTTTCCCCGTTCCCTCTTTTATGGCTATGGAGCGCCAACCGTTTTTCCAATAAAACAGTTCAAATGGATCATTTTGAAGAAGGTTGCAATAAATTCTCGGAGAATAGCCTATGGCATCAATTCTGGTGGTTTTGCCAAAATCTAATCCTACCCATAATAAGTTGGTTTTATCCGATAGTGTCTCAACGGGAAGACGGGTGGTGAAATCGGTGGCTACAAGATGATCAAATACCTTTCCAACCTCTGATTTATCAATGGCTTTATGGCAAATAATATCCCCTGTGAGACGTTCTGTAGTTCCCTGGGGTGTTTTTTTATAAAAGCTCAACTCTGACAGCTCCGCAATTTCACCCTGAAAAACAAGTCGGACAAAACGTCCGTTTACCGGATTTTCAAGAGGGTCTAAGTTCATTTCGCACAACATGGAATCAGGGATTACCCCAACCAGTTCGGGGTCATAAAAGTCGGGGTCATCGGATATTTCAACCCGGCTTCCTCCTAAAATTCCAATTCCCGAGGCGTACATGGGAAACTCATAATTAACCCGGTTTAGATTTACAGTCTCCCTGCTGAATTCATCAGAATTTAATGTTTGCACATCCCCACCGGGGGTCAATAGAAACGGATCGGCTGCATAAACCAATTTCCCGTTTTTAAAGAAACAGGGAAGATACACAATATCCTTCCCCATGCCTTTAAAGTGTGCTTTTGAACCGCTTATCTTTCCCCATTGCACCGGATGCCACTGGTGATAACCAAAGACGCACAGATATGCGTAATGCGTGTTGTCAGGGATTTTGTTTGTTAATTCAATTTCTACATTTTCCGTTTCAAAGTACTCGTCCGACACATCTCTCTTTTTTAAGTTCCGGAACAATACCGGAATATCAGAGGGTTCCACTTTTGAATCAACCACAGGCCCCTCGGGGTGTGAAGAGTAAGTATGCCGAAACACCCTGGGCAATCGAAACTTTCCCCATTCGTCGTCAAACGATTCGTTGTTGTAGATGCGTTTGTATTTCCATCTCTCTTTATCCCAAAACGGCTCGAAGGCATACGACTCGCCATTTTGGATAATTACATTCCATGAGTGACCGGCATTGCGATTACCCCATGCCAGCACAAAGTCAATGGCACAAGCAATTCCATGTGATGCAAACAACATGGAGTTATACCAACATTTATGCTCACATGCCCCCCGTTTTAGCACCTCAAAATCTTCAACTTTTAACAGCGGGAGGTCAGATAGCATGAACTGATTATGCTTTAGCGCTTTATACCGGAACAAAAGAGAGTCGCAAGCCGCAATGAGGGGCATGGGGTAGGAATTGTTAAAATGGTCTATGTTTTGGCTCCAAAAATGATTCCGCCAGGACTCTATCGGCAGTCCATTTTTTCGTTTGTAGGGCAAAACATACTCTCGAAACTCATCGAAAGAGGTATTCTTGTTATATGGATTGTTCCGCCAGGCATTGTATGCCAGTTCAATATCCTGAATCAAAAACCGACTTCTAATTATTTCATAATCTGGTTGGTAGTGATAATTAGCCGGTGCAATCCGGTTATTCTCTTTAAAGAGTTCCCAGCTTTTGGCAACTTCTGATTTTGCTGAATTCTTATCATGCTCAACATATAAACTGCAGGCTTCCTGCAAAAAAGGGCGGTAAGAGGCAAGCATGGTGGTGTCAACCGAAAAATTGCCAGGCATGTTTCGTATCACAAACTTGGCGGCTTCATATCTTTCCTGACAGGAGTCATTTTCAAAATAGTTCAAAACCTTTTGAAGTTCAATGCCATTGCTGCCTGCCCGTTTTACTACATCCTTTTCGGGTGAACTACAGGCGTTAAGAGCAACCAGCGTGATGAGTGTTATAAGGTGTCTGTTCATATTATTTGTTTTTCAAACTCTTTCCAATTCTATCCCATCGAATGCTTTTCCAGCTGTTTTCATGAGGATTTCGGCTCCATCCAATGGCAAAGGCTTTCCCTATGATATGATTTGCCGGTACAAGCCCCCAGTTACGACTGTCCAGACTGTTGTGGCGATTGTCGCCCATCACGAAATAATAATCTTGCTTGCAAATGTAGCTGTCTGCAATAACACTGTTTATTAGAAGCGATTCGCCCTTTACTTCTATACTATTATCCTCATAAACCTCTATCAAACGTTTGTATCTAAAGTAATTATCCCTTTTTAGTGAAAGCGTATCTCCTTTTTTGGGCACATATACAGGGCCGTAATTGTCCCATGTCCAGGACATGGGGCGATCGCCTAAAAAAGGGTAGGTACTGTGGTTAATCCAGGTTTCGTAGTAGGGCTTGATGCTGTCAATAACTCCTGAGGTAATCATGCTGTCAAGAGCGCCTTTTTCTGCCGGTGTAAGTGAAGCCACAAAGTGGTTTCCCCATGCTTTAAATTTATTGTTTTCAATATTTTTAACTGTCTCCAACCTCTGCGATTTATTAGTAATAAAGAGATGATACCATTGCTTTACCGGAAAATCAGGTTGATAAATGGTGTGATTTAAAAAGACAGCGCCGTCGGTAATGTGCAAACTGTCACCAGGTAAGCCCAAACACCTTTTGATATAAGGGATTCTAAATGTAACAGGCAGGTTCACTACATTAAATCCATTGTATGATTGCTGATTTACGACTCCCCACCGTTTTTTATCGTAATAATTGACGACCGGGTCGTTGGCATAAACCGAGTCGCCCTCCGGGAAGTGAAATACCATAATGTCGCCTCTTTCCAGATTCCGGATTTTAGGCGTTTGCCACTCTTTACCAAAGAGGTTAATCACATTTCCATATCCGAACTTATCGACACAAACCCAATCGCCGGGCCAAACATTGGGTAACATCGATTCGGAAGGGATCTTGTAAGCAGATATAAAGAAGGTCTTTGAAACAAATACAATTAGCCAGGTGCAAACTGCCAGAAATATAATTTGTTCCAGGAGCTTGCTCTTGAAGATGGCTGTGAGGTATCTCCCAAAGGTTCGGCTCATCTTTTCACTGTTTTGCGTTTTGTTCGCATATTTCATATAATACCTTCGTTGTTTGCCGATATCTAAAAAAAGCTGCTATGAATTTATAATTTTGAGCACCTAAATATTGAGTCCACTCCGACAACCCTGTTTTCTCAAATCATCGAGAATCGAATATTTTCGGAATGTGACAGGTTGGTGGGCAATATTGCCTCAAAAAATAATTTGATCGCTGAATTTAGTCTAAAAAGTAAGGATTTTGAGTTGT
>JACDJA010003169.1_pt1 | contig 10870 bp, 7 predicted proteins | sample 7449241 | NCBI WGS metagenome assembly JACDJA01 (sample SAMN14253289, study PRJNA609438) | sludge metagenome | isolation source: initial anaerobic sludge | collected 2018-12-20 | reverse complement strand
GGCGACCTTGAAAAAGATCCGCTACTTAGCTCGCCGGATCGCGCAGCGCGCAGTGCCATTACGTCGGGATTCATTACGCGGCTACTACGTCTGATGCTATGCGGCTCGCGGGAGATGGTGGGCCCGCTCGCTACCAAACAAGTCGTATATGTAGCTGTTTGTATTGTATTTATATTTGTGCGACCTTCTCGAATGCCCCCAAAGATGCCCCCCAGGTTGGTTTGCAGGGTCATCTACGGCAACTCTTGTGTTGCTCGAGATACCCACTTTCCAGCCTGTAGAGTTACTACCAGTGCCAGCTCATTCAGTCCGTCAGCTCACAGAGAGAAGCGCGCAGAAGCAGCAGTCCAGCGACGTTGGTATGACATATCCAGATCCTCGCACGGGGGCGCCTGTTGATTTATATTATTTATCAATTAGATAAGTAATCAATGGGGTTTTGTACTTGTAAGCGCTGTGTCTTGTGAAAAATGACGGTACTGAAATATGTGATATCTTGTAACGTTAGGTGTAAAGTTACGTGTAACGTTAAGTGTAAGGTTCTGGCGCCGTCAGCCGACACGGTTGCCAGTCAAGATCGAGTTTTCACGCGATCGAACTGCTCTCGCCAGCCGTTCGAGCTGCACCTATGTAGACAGAGGAGCAAGCCATGTCCCAGGAGCAGGGGTCACGGAAGTTAACGAACGCGCCGCTCGTGTATGTATTGGCACAGGTTCGATACAGTCCGATCCTGTCAATGGAGAAATTCATCCCTCACATCCAAGAGCAGGTAAGAAAGACATTCCCTAAGTTTCGTAAAGTGGTTATGCAGTCTTTGGTCCTTGGGGTTAATGGCCAGCCGGATACTACAAAGGTGGAGCGTTGGGAGTTTGCGGGCAAAGACGGGGATGCAGGCTTTATAGTCCAAACTGATTCATTCGTATTCCACACTACAGCCTACAAGACGTTTGAAGATTTTATTTCTCAGTTTGAGTTTGCACTGAGCGAAGTAAACAAAGAGGCCAATATTTCTCTAATTGAGCGTATCGGGTTGCGTTACGTAGACGTAATTGAGGCTGAGGAAGGCGAAGAGCTAGGGGTCTTTCTAGTTCCGGGGCTTGCTGGGTTTCCCTTAGAGAAGCTCCAAGTGAAAACGCTTATTTCTTATATGGAGACTATTACGACGACGGATGAGGGCGTGCTAGTCCTCAAAGCAACTAAGAAGTTAGATGGTAATTTGTTGCCGCCAGACTTGCAGCCAATTGGGCTTAAGATGGATAGGAAGATATCAGAAGGTAGACCAAATGCCATTTTAGATTTTGATCATTATTCTGAGCAGGCTATGGAGTTTTCTATTGATGATGTGGTGAAAAAAATTGATCGATTACATAACGCTACATCATCGGCTTTCTGGGCGACTACTACGAAATACGCTATTGATCGCTGGACTTGATCAAGGAGATCAGCATGGATGACATGAGTAGGGGTGCAGGGGCAGCGGTTGGTTCCGGTGGAGTGTTGTCCGGAATTTGTCGCTCAAACCAATTCGCTGATCCTTGCAAGTTTCCTATTAAGTTTTCGGGTGCGCCATACTTATTGGCAATCGCGCTTGGGACCGGTAGCCAGTTATTGCCAAATGTATTGATGTTGATGCGTACTACAGGCGGCGAAGTTATAGAGCTTAAGCAGGACCAGCTTCTTAAAGAACAAAGAGTGCATGTTGCCAATGCAAGGGAGCAAGTATCGGCAATAAAGCTACATCTTGGGCTTAGCATGTCTGATATTGCAGATGCCTTGCAGGTGAAGAGGCCGACAGTATATCAGTGGTTATCGGGTTCGGAGCCAAGACAGGCCAATCTTAAGCGGCTTCATAAGCTTTACGGCGTGGCCCGGGAGTGGTCTGGTCTTAACGATAAAACGCCTGGGCGCTATCTTAGGGTGCCCATAATAAATGGAAAATCTCTGATAGATTTACTATCAGAGGACGATCTTGATTCAGAAGCGATATCTAGAATTCTTCTTGAAATAAATGGGAAGATCTCGTTTGATCTGGCACAACTGGAAAAGCCTTCTATCGCGAGTCGTCTAATGCAGCGGGGGTATCAGCGCCCCTTAAAAGAAGAGCAAGCCGAGAGTATTCGTGCGTCTGGGGCGCTTGTTTCAGACAGGGAAGAATGAATTTAGGGGGCAAGAGTGCTGGACGTCGATGCGATTCACGCTCACAGATGGCGTCAAGGCTCTGTGTTCAGAGAGGATGACCACCCGCGGTTATCAGAAGCATTCCAGTTTGATATCCCTGCGAATTCTCGCCTGATAGTTGTCAGCCAAGATTGCGATATAGTTCACCCCTCCATAGAAGGTGAGCCATTCGTAGAGGTTATATTGGCAACCCGACTAGCTGACGGAGCTAGCGGATCCTTAACGTATGGAAAAAATCCCCGTCGTCTACATATTCCTATCCGGATCAATGACGATGCGCAAGATTTTGAATGCCTTTCGCGGCGATATATAATTGATAGGCGTTTTCTTGTGGGCCACGCCCCTGATAATGACAGCGTAGTTGCTAGTTCGACAATTCTCGTAATCAGACGTTGGCTTGCTGCTAGATATACGAGAACAGCTTTCCCTGACGAATTTAACGCAAGAATTCGGAAGGGACTTGAGGTTCAAGAGAGAAGCTTAAAGCGTCGTGGCGCTGAGATCAGTGGCATTTATATAGCTGTTAATCCCTGGGAAGAAGTAGATGAAGGTGAGACCTACCAAGTTTCTCTATATGCCACTATGGAAGTGGAGACTTGGAGTGACCATAGAATCAGAGGGGAAATGTCCTCTCTTCTTGGGGACATCGCTACTGCATTAAATCGGTGTGATGGAATTGAGGTTGATGATTTCCAGCTGTTGTCCGAGGCGGATCTTAGTCTCGCTGACATCAGGTTGTTGCGTCGTTGGGATTACGATTATCTCAGTTATCGGGATACTCCGGGGGGGGCATTACCTCCTCAGTAAAATCAAAGACTGATCTTTCTCGCTCACCAACTAGGCCAAGAGCAGCCCTAGAAGATCATAGCGTAAGCTTCCCCTTCAGCAGGACAAGTAGAAACTAGAGCTTTCTGGCAAGATTAGCCCAGGAGGCCCTATGAAGAATCCCGATTTACCGAAACCCAGATCGTCGCCATTTTGAAGTCGGCCGATGCCGGCCTGAAGGTCAAAGGCCTGTGCCGCAAGCACGGCATCAGCGAGGCGACTTACTACAACTGGAAGTCGAAGTACGGCGGCCTGGAGGCGTCCGACGTGCGCCGCATGAAGGAGTTGGAGACCGAACTGAGCCAGCTCAAGCGCATGTACGCCGATCTCGCCCTGGAGAATCGGGCGATGAAGGACCTGATCGAAAAAAGCTCTGACGCCGCCCGCACGACGCGAGGCGGCACGCTTTCTTCAGGAGGTCCAGCAACTGTCAGTGCGCCGAAGCTGCGACTGCGTCGGGTTATCCCACGCAGCATTCTATGTCGAACCGATCGACTACCTCTTAAGTGCGCTTACTGCTAAACAGTTGTAATCCATTGGCCCGTTCTTTCAAAATCACGTCGAGCAATAATCTTGCGAATTCCGATGAAGTCATTGTGTTCTGTAGCAACTGACTTGCCAGCCCATTGTGGGTCTGCAAGCTCTCCATAATCGCCTCCATAACCGCGACAGGATAATCCCCAAGCATCACCTGGTCGGGGGTGTTGCTGTCAATCTGCTGAACCACCTTGGTGTTCTCCAACACCTTGTCCTTTATGGTATGCATGTAGTTCAATCGGTCTTTGTCGGTCAGGCCGTCACCGGCAAACAGCTCGTTAAGCCGGGTGATGATCGCTGACAGGGCCTCCTTCTCGGCGTCGTGCGGTGCCCCGGTACCAACACCATCGGTGGGCTTGAGGCGGGTATCGACGTCACCGTCTTTAAGATTGATCTGGTGCTCGGCGATCTTCTTCAGCCGGTAGTGAGTTAGCTGAAGACCTGAGATATCGATCTCTTCGTCCAAACGCTCCTCGCGTAGCAATGGACGCAGGTGGCGGGCGTAGACGGCGAGCTTCTCCAGATCGCGGTCGTTGTAGTCGACGATCTGGGACATGAATTCATAGAAGCGTACGAAGGTGCCGAGGTTCTTTTTGAATAGATCCAAAGCATCCTTGGCCTCACCAGCGTCTTTCAATGCTTGCCGTGCATTGGCAAGTTGAACCTTATCGTCGTTCTTCTTGGCTTCGCGCTCAGCATGGCGGGCGGCCTTGATGACCTCGATGACTGCCTTGTAGCGTTCCTTGAAGCGGTCCACAGCCGGTTTAGTGTGATAGCTGAGCTTGTCTGCGCTCTGTTTGGGATCGAAGAAGGCGTTGGCGAAGGCGTCGATCTCCATCCAGAGGTAGATATGCTCATCGTCCAGATTCTTCTGGATGTCGTAGACCAGATTCGGGTCGGAGACATCAGCCAGTTCGGCGGTGCGGTAGTAGGGGCGGAAGGCGTCGAGGACATCCTCCGGGTCATTGACGAAATCCAGTACGAAGGGTTCGTCCTTGCCAGGGTGGGTGCGGTTCAGGCGCGATAGGGTCTGCACGCAATCCACGCCCTTGAGCTTCTTGTCCACGTACATGGCGCAGAGCTTGGGTTGGTCGAAGCCGGTCTGGAACTTGTTGGCGACGATCATCACCTGATATTCGTCGGTGTCGAAGGCGTCGCGCAGGTCGCGGCCCTTGAGGCCGGGGTTCATGTTGCGCTCATTGAACGGATCCGAGCCGCTGTCCTTGTCCTCTACATCACCTGAGAATGCCACCAGCGCATGCACATCCTGATAGCCCTTGTCGGCGATGTATTTCTCCAGCGCCAGTTTGTAGCGCACCGCGGCTTTGCGTGAATCCGTGACCACCATGGCCTTGGCCTGGCCATTGAGCAGCGCGCCGACATGCTTGCGGAAATGCTCGACGATCACTTCCACCTTCTGCTCGATGTTGTAGGGGTGTAGCTTCACCCAGCGGAAGATGCGGTCGGCGGCCTTGCCCTTGTCCACCTCCTCGTCGGCACCCTCCTGCTTCTGCTCCAATTTGAAGGCCATCGAATAGGTGGTGTACCGCTTCAACACGTCCAGAATGAAACCTTCCTCGATGGCCTGCTGCATGGTGTAGACGTGGAAGGCTTGCGGCAGGTTGTCATCCGCAGGCGGGCGTGTGGGGTCGGGCACGCGGCCGAACAGCTCCAGCGTCTTGGCCTTGGGTGTGGCGGTGAAGGCGAAATAGCTGATGTTGTCCGCCTTGCCGCGTGCAGCCAGGGTGGCGTCCAGCACATCCTCGCCAGTGACCTCGGCATCCTCATCCAAGTGCTCGGCCATCAGCACCTCACGCACCTTACGGGCGGTGGTCCCGGACTGTGAGGAATGAGCCTCGTCCGCGATTACGGCAAAGCGCCGGTCCTTCAGGCTGGTCTGCTGCTGGATGGCCTCCAGCACGAACGGGAAGGTCTGGATGGTGACGATGATGATGCGTGTATTGTCCGCCAGAGCCTGAGCTAGCTGGGCGGATTTGCTGCCTTCGCCGTCTTCACGCGAAATGCGGCACACCACCCCTTCGGCATGTTCGAATTGGTAGATGGTTTCCTGGAGCTGTGCGTCCAGCACCGTGCGGTCGGTGATGACGATCACCGAATCGAATACCCGCTGATCCTGCGCGTTATGAAGCGAGGCCAGCCGGTGCGCGGTCCAAGCGATGGAGTTGGACTTGCCCGAGCCGGCGCTGTGCTGGATGAGGTAGTTGTGCCCCGGCCCCTCGGCGCGGGCGCTGCTCACCATCCGATTCACTACGTCCCACTGATGGAAGCGCGGGAAGATCAAGGTCTCTTTGGTGTACTTCTTCCCTTCAAAGGTTTCCTTCTCTTCCTGTTGGAGGTGGATGAAACGGCCGAGAATGTCCAGCCAGGCATCGCGAGCAAAGACTTGTTTCCAGAGATAGTCGGTGGCGTAGCCGTGTTCGTTGGGTGGGTTGCCAGCGCCGCCTTCATGTCCCTTGTTAAAGGGCAGGAAGAAGGTGTCCGTGCCAGCGAGTTTGGTGGTCATCCACACCTCGTCCTGGCTCACGGCGAAGTGCACCAGGGTGCGCTGCTTGAAGCTCAGCAGCGGTTCGGGCTTCTTGGTCTTCGGGTCTTTGGGTGGACGATCCTTGCGGTACTGCTGCTTGGCATTCTCCACCGACTGCTTGAATTCCGATTTGAGTTCCAGCGTCGCTACCGGCATGCCGTTCACGAACAGCACCAGATCCAGGCGCGGGTTGTAACCCTCGCGAGCATGCGGCGAGTAGGACACCTCTTGCACCACGCGCAGGCGGTTGGCGGCGAAACGCGTCAGGGTTTCCGGATTGAGACCATGATCGGGCTTGAACTGGCAGAGGCGAATCTTCGCGCCGCGATCCTTGAAGCCATGCCGCAGCACATGCAGCGCGCCGTGTTTGTCCATCTGCTCGACGGCGCGCTTGAGGATCATTGCGTCCGTCTTGTCGTGATAGAACTTGGCGAGCTTGTCGATGGCCTCGGGCTGGGTTTCGTGCAGATACGCCAGCAGGTCTTCGGGATACAGGGCCAACTCGCGGTCGTAGTGCTCGGCCTTACCTTCCAGCCAGCCGTCGGCGGTCAGGGCACTGACGATGGCCTGCTGAAAGACGAGTTCCTTGGCCTTGTCCACGCTGCCCCCTAGGCGCTGACCGCGGTGGCGGTTTCTTGTGGTTCTGTATCGGGTTTCTGCCAGCCGCGCACGTCGATCTTGCCGGTGACGGCGGAAGAGATTAGCGCGGTGCGATGTTCTTGCAGCAATGCCACCATTTCACTGGCTCGATCAATGGTTGTATCAATTTTGACTAGGTTCTTTTTGATCGCAGCCACAATAGATAGCTGATCATCCAACGTGGGGACAGGTAATGACAGTCTCGCCAGGTCTTCAGTTGGCAGTACGCGAGTTCCATGAGCAGAGCTGTCTACCAATTCAAGAATGCGGTCTTTTATGCCTTTCAACAGATACAACAGGTATTCTGCATGTACGTACTTCCCGGCAATCATTGCCTTCATATCTTGATTGACCGTTACCTCTACCGTAGTGAGACCAACCGGCACGGAATGAAGGAGTATCATGCCACGGACTACAATCAAGACTGCACTAACTGGTATCTTCTTGGTTGACGACTCGAGTACAGCTGCTTCAGTGATTTTATCTTGGGCATCAACAATAAAATCAGATTTCATGTCTTTCGGTGATACCCACGGTATATCGCCGTCCCAGTAATCTGTATTGTCTTTGGATGGGGTGCCGCCACCTAGAAATTTGACCACGTATCTAAGTTGCTTAATTCCCCAATGCGCCGGCACATCACCCAGCCACTCCACACCGGAGTCTTTCATCGGCGCGTCGGGGTTGAGGCCCTTGGTGACCGCACGGGAAATCACCGCCTGCCGCTTTTCCTTGAGCAGCTCGATCAACCGCTCCTGCTTGGCGATAAGCCGGTCGATCTTGGCGGTTTCGTGGTCGAGGAAGGCGGCGACGTTCTCCTGCTCTCGTCGCGGAGGACAAAACAGCGGCAGCCATTTTAAGTCGCTGAACTTCATTGTCTGCCGTAATCCACCACCCATCCCGTAATAAACCTTGTATAGGTCATAGGCGTGGAGCAGGTAATATGCGAATTTTGGGTCGAATCGCTGGTTGAACTGCAACCCAAGATACGCGGACGTGATAATTCCCTCTTCTTCAACGAAACCCACTCGCAGGCTGCGCTTGTCATTCTGCAGATCGGTAAGCCGCATCACGACGTGACCTGGCTGAATGATCTGGTATGTATTGAATGATTCTGGCAGCAAGCCGAAGTTTGTCTCTACGTCTCTACGGACAATTCGACCGTAACTTAGGGAAAGCACGTTATCGATTGCGCTTGCTGAATTGGTACAGCGGTTTTCCCCGCAGGCTGCAAACGCGGGAACAACATCCCAACCCACGGGGCACTTGGGCGCCCATTCGATGCCAGAGTCTCGGTATGCCGCGTAGGGTTGGAACTTGCCCATCAGGCATGCACCTCAGCCAGCTTCTTTTCGTCCCAGATTTCATCTGCCAAGGCGCGATATAACGCATGCCGAGCTTCCAAATCATCCACTTTGAAGTGCTTATGTGCACGGAAAGGCAGCCCGCTTTCCTTAACGTAGGATAAGAACCCCGGATTGCGCTTATAGCAATTGCTATGCAGTGACCTGGCTAGCAGATTCTGGCTGTTGTAATGCTCCAGCTTGTCTTCATACGGCAAATCGCCATAGCTGGCGTTGAAGTTTTTTGGGAGCAATAGCAGACCGCCCAAATAATCCCGGTAGTCCGCGAACTCGGCTGCGGAATCAAATTCATCTTTATGGCGCTCGAAGTGATTCGCCCAGATATGCTCTACCTCGAAGCGGCTACGCCCACCAGCCAAATATTTTTCCAGACTGGAAGGCATGCCGGATTGCTGCTCCAGATAATCGGTCATGCGTGCCAGCAGGACTTTGATATAGCGTTTGGACCATTGATTGAGGGCGAACTCCGAGAACCCTTCCCTGCGACCATCGCGGGCGCCATCGAAATCACACTTGGCTTCATCGAGCCGCTGTTGCAGTAATTTCGGCAGTTTCTTGAGGCTTGCGCCTCTGATCGCCATCATGATCAGAAAGACGGCGTAGGACATGGCGCCGTAGGTCAAGGACAGGTAATTCACCACGCGACGTGCAAGCAGGATGTCCAGAAAGGTCGCAACCAGACAAATCTTCTGGTCCACCACCTTCGGGTCATCACCCATTTCCAGCGGCGCCAAAAATATGGGGTACTGTAGCGTGAACTCGAAACAAGACACCTGATAGACCGGCTCTAGTCCTGCAATCTGCTTCTCGGATGCTCTTCGCAGGCGCTCATACTGGCGGGTATAGAAATCAAATTCGCCATGCACAAAGCGAAAATAGTCTTCACTGGTCTTAAGGCCGATCATTTCTGCATGCTCACCGACCCACCGGTGGAACTCGGTACCGATTCGTTCGAAGTCCTTGTTTCCGGCCCCACGGCTTCGTTCACGCACAGTCTGTGCATAGCGTGCGCGCAGCCAGGCTTTCACCGCATCAGAGTCTTCTTCCTTGCCTAATTTACGCAACGCCTCGACCCGCTCGCGCCAGACTTTGGCAGCGAGATTTCGCTTGTCCGGGTCGCTGATTTTGGATAACAGGAAACCCTTGAGCATGTCCAGCGGCGACAGAGACAGACCTCGATCATTCATGGTCTCGAATACGGTATAGGCGTCTTCGTCAGTGGTGGCCGTAATTTCCACTAAATGAACATTCTCGATCAGCCAATCGGCGAAATATGGCAGTGCTTCTTCTGCAAGATCAATCGGGAACAGATCGGGAAGCTCCTGATAGCGAGCGGCAATATTCTGTACAGACTCACTGAGATGATTGGCCTCGAAGTCTTCCCCCAAGAACAGGGCTTCCATGCAGGGCACACGCTCAGGTACATCAATATTGAAGGATCTTCGGCCATACTTTTCTGCAAAGATCAGATCATCCAGTTTTACCCGGTCATCGCGGTCGCCTTGAAGATTGTGCAGATAGATCAGCAGGAGGGTGAGCGTGGTGAGTCGTTGCTGACCATCCACAATAAAAACTTTGTTATCACGCTTGCTTAGAATGACCGAGCCTAAAAAATAGTGGCCGTATTTTTGAACTGCATCGCGCTCATCGCCCGGCGAATAGGAGTCCTGGAACTGATCGGTCAAATCTTCAATCAGCTCTTGCACATGCTTGCGTTGCCAGCGGTATTCCCGTTGGTAGTAGTCAATGGAGTAGCGTTGGCCTGACAGCAACTCCCGAACGGTTTTGGCAACGCCATCTATCTTCTTCATGCGTGCACTTCCTGGAGCAAATCCATGATCTCCCGGCTGACCTTATCCAGATCAGCATCGATCTCTTCCAGCGGGCGCGGCGGCACGTACTTGTAGAAGTGCCTATTGAAGGGGATCTCGTAGCCGACGATGCCGACCTGACCGTCCTTCTCGTCGCGCTTGGTCTCGTCGATCCAGGCGTTGGGAACGTGGGGCAGCACTTCGCGCCTGAAGTAGTCGTGGATGTCTTCGCCGAGAGGCACGTTCTCGTTGTCGCGCAGGTCGGGGTTGGCTTCGACCTTGCCGGCGGTCTTGCAGATCTCGGCCGCGTCGTCGTGTTCGCCCAGGTGTTTCTGTAGCAATTTGAGGGCAGGTGCCGGCAAGGCCTCGCCGTTCATGTGGACCTTGAGCCATTTCTTGAAGGTGGAGCGGGAGAGCACCTTGTCTTCCTCAAAGCGCGGCAGGGCATCGAGGATGGCCTGTTGCAGGTCGGCATCCAGTTTGGCCCAGGCGGTGTCGGCTTGCAGTGCTGCCAGACGCTCGGGGTCCCTGGGATAAAAGGCGAGCTGCAAGGGGCGCTCGACCGTGATGCGGCGGTAGCCGAAGGCGGTGGTCGGGAAGATCTTGCAGGTCTCGCTTTCCTGGAAGTCGCCGTACAGACGCACGATGGCGTCGATATTGTCTTCGGTGAGGTATTTGCGCTTGGAGCCGAGTGACTTGCGCATCTTGTCGCCCATATCCGTGGCATTGATGAGCTGGACCTTGGCCTTGCGCTCATCGGCCTTGTGGTTGGAGAGAATCCACACATAGGTGGCGATGCCGGTGTTGTAGAACATGTCCGTGGGCAGGGCGACGATGGCCTCCAGCAGATCGTGTTCGAGGATATAACGCCGGATCTCGGATTCGCCCGAGCCGGCGCCACCGGTGAACAGCGGCGAGCCGTTGAGGATGATGCCGATGCGGGCGCCGCCGTCCTTCGCGTCGCGCATCTT
>JACDJA010003167.1_pt1 | contig 10879 bp, 6 predicted proteins | sample 7449241 | NCBI WGS metagenome assembly JACDJA01 (sample SAMN14253289, study PRJNA609438) | sludge metagenome | isolation source: initial anaerobic sludge | collected 2018-12-20 | reverse complement strand
TGCTGCGCTCGTCGGAGCGACCGCCGCCGAAGATCATCGCGAAGCGGGCCATGCTCGCCACGAAGGTGATGCCCATGGCGATCGCGGCGGCGACCGAGCCGATCAGGATGTCGCGGTTGCGGACGTGGGAGAGCTCGTGGGCGAGCACGCCGCGGATCTCCTCCCAGTCGAGGATCTGCAGCAGGCCCTGGGTCACGCACACCGCGGCGTTGTCGGGGTTGCGACCGGTGGCGAACGCGTTGGGTTGCGGGTTGGGCGACACGTACAGCCGGGGCTTGGGGATGCCGGCGCGCATGGCCAGGTCGGCGACGATGGCGTGGTACTGCGGCATCTGCTCGACGGTGACCTCGACCGCCTTCGCAGACCGGATCGCCAACTTGTCCGAGGACCAGTACGAGAACCCGCACAGGCCCAGGCCGATCAGCAGGCCGATGACCACGCCCTTGGGGCCCCAGAACGAGCCGATGACCATGCAGAGTGCGCCCAGACCTGCGAGCAGTGCCGCCGTCTTGAGGTTGTTCCGCACGGGTTGCAGCGTAGGACGGCCGTCGACGGATCGGACTCGCGCTCTGAACGCAAGCTCAGGCTGACGGGTCCCGGCTCCCGGCGGTCGCTGTCAGCGGACGACGACGAAGCTCGACGCGAACGACCCGTAGGACGACGAGGTGATGCCGTTGGCGGTGCTGCCCTCGTAGGCGTCGCGTCCGGGGGTGAGCTCGACGGTGACCGAGCCGCCATCGTCGACGGTGATGACCCCCTGGTGGACCCCCGCGGTGCAGACCGACGAGTCGCCGGTGTACTCGTCGGTACCCCAGATGCTGCCGGGCGTGCCGCCGGGTCCGCAGTCGAGCGTCGCCGTCTGGCCCTCCTCGATGCCGAGTTGGGTGGCGTTGACCGACCACGCCGCCGGGTCGACCTCGAACTCGACGGAGTCCGGCGGGGCGTCGGGGAACGTGAAGCTGCCACCGAAGCTCCCGTACCGGACCGAGGTGACGCCGTTGGCGCGGCCGCCGTCGTAGCTGTCCTGACCGGCTGCGATCTCGATCGTCACGTCGCCGCCCTCGGCGAAGGTGATGAGACCCACCTGCACCGCGGCGGTGCACACCGAGGAGTCCGCCGTGTAGGTGCCGGTGCCCCAGACCGAATGCGCCTCGCCGCCCGGCGGGCAGCTGAACGGGAACGTCTCGCCGATGCGATCCTGGTGCTCCGCGGCGGTGGCGCTCCACGCCGTGGCGATCTCGTCCGCGTCGCCACCCGAGGGTGCCGTCGTCGTCGACGAGGTGGTCGTGGTCGCCTTCTTGTTGCTGGTGGCGGCGTCGTCGCTGTCGTCACCGCATCCGCTCAGCGCGACGAGGGCACATGACGTGGCGACGGCAGCGAAGGTCACGAGTCGATGTCGGCGTGACGGGGTCTGGCGAATCCGGGACATGGGTTCGAGGCTAGGGCGCCACGGGCCGGATTGCATCGGGTCTGCGGGTCCGACGGGCACTGCAACTCGGCGGCCGCGCAGTCGGTCGAGCAGCGGGTCAGTTGTAGTAGCCGGAGTGGATGTAGATGCACGGGATGCCCTCGCCGTGGAACATGGCCACGTTGCGGGGGTCGTCCTCGAACGCCAGCTGCAGCTCGTGGCCTCGACTGCGCAGCTCGGCGACGGTGCGCTGCTTGAAGTGCCTGGCGGCCATGTAGTCGCCGTACTCCCGCATGATCAGCACGTCCCAGCGCAGGCCGTAGCGGTCGAGCCAGCCGAGCGTCTGGGGCTGGACGCGGATCGGGCGGGCGGTGAGCAGGACGATCTGCAGGTCGTCGTCGAGCACGTCGAGCAGCCGGGCGACCTCGTCGATCAGCGCGTCGTCGCCGCACGCCTCGAAGAACGACTCCCAGTCCCGGCGCGGGAACTCCAGGTAGTGCTGGCGGGTGCTGGCGTTGGACAGGACGCCGTCCATGTCGAACACGATCGACGTCGTCGCGTCGAGCGGCTCGTCGCGCCACAGCCAGTTGGAGAAGTCGGGGTCCCAGTTCGGCACGGCCGGCAGGTTACGCCGCGCCACCCGCCGGCTTGAGCGGGTCGGGGTGTGTGTTCAGTCGTCGGAGGACGCGGCGGCACCGTCGCGGATCGCCTCGACGACCGCTGCGTCCGCGAGCGTGGTGGTGTCGCCCAGCTCGCGACCTTCGACCACGTCGCGCAGCAGTCGGCGCATGATCTTGCCCGAACGGGTCTTGGGCAGGTCCGACACGATGATCACCGCCTTGGGACGGGCGATCGCGCCGAGCTTGGTCGCGACGTGCTGGCGGATCTGCTCGCGCAGCTCGTCGGACGGATCGTGACCGCCGCGCAGGATCACGTAGCCGACGATCGCCTGTCCGGTCGTCGGATCGGTCGCACCGACGACCGCCGCCTCGGCAACGGCCGGATGGTCGACGAGCGCGGATTCGACCTCGGCGGTCGAGATGCGGTGACCTGAGATGTTCATGACGTCGTCGACGCGACCCAGCACCCACAGGTAGCCGTCCTCGTCGAGCTTGGCGCCGTCACCGGCGAAGTACCGGCCCTCGAACCTCGACCAGTACGTGTCTCGGTAGCGCTCCGGGTCGCCCCAGATCCCACGCAGCATCGACGGCCACGGCCGCGTCAGCGTCAGGTAGCCACCGCCCTGGGTGACGACGTTGCCGTCGTCGTCGACCAGCTCGGCACCGATGCCCGGAAGGGGCAGGCACGCGGAGCCCGGCTTGGTGTCGGTCAGGGCCGGCAGCGGGTTGATCATGTGACCGCCGGTCTCGGTCTGCCACCACGTGTCGACGATCGGGCAGCGCTCCGAGCCGATGTGGCGGTGGTACCACATCCACGCCTCGGGGTTGATGGGCTCACCGACGGTGCCCAGCACCCGCAGCGAGCTGAGGTCGTGACGCTCGGGCCACTCTGCACCCCACTTCATGAAGGTCCGGATGGCGGTCGGCGCGGTGTAGATCTGGGTGACGCCGTAGCGCTCGACGATGTCCCACAGCCGATCCTTGGCCCAGTCGCTCGGTCCGGCGCCGGTCCGCTCGGACTCCCGAGGCGTGTCGGGAGTTCCCTCGTACATGACCGTCGTCGCTCCGTTGGCCAGCGGCCCGTACACGATGTAGCTGTGGCCGGTGACCCAGCCGATGTCGGCCGCGCACCAGTACACGTCGGTCGCTGCGTGCAGGTCGAAGGCCGCCCGGTGCGTCCACGCCACCTGGGTGAGGTAGCCGCCCGAGGTGTGCATGATCCCCTTGGGGCTCGCCGTGGTGCCCGACGTGTAGAGCAGGAACAGCAGCTGCTCGGCGTCGAAGGCCTCCGCACGGTGGGTGTCGGGCTGACGCCCGAGCCGGTCGTCCCACCAGTGGTCGCGTCCGTCGGTCATGTCGACGTCGATGCCGCAGCGATCGACGACGAGGACCGTCTCCACCGTCGGGCACGCGGCGAGGGCGACGTCGACGTTCGGCTTGAGCGGGAACGGCTCGCCACGCCGGTAGCCGCCGTCGGAGGTGATGACCAGCTTGGCGCCGGCGTCGTTGATGCGGTCGATGAGCGAATCGGGGCTGAAGCCGCCGAACACCACCGAGTGGGTGGCGCCGAGGCGGGCACACGCCAGCATGGCGATGACCGCCTCGGGGATCATCGGCAGGTAGATGCACACCCTGTCCCCGGCGACCACGCCCGTCGCAGCGAGTGCGTTGGCGGCCCGGCACACGTGGCGCAGGAGATCGGAGTAGGTGATCGTGCGGGTGTCGCCCGGCTCGCCCTCCCAGTGGATCGCCACCCGGTCGCCCAGGCCGGCGTCGACGTGGCGGTCCACGCAGTTCACCGCCACGTTCAGGCGACCGCCGACGAACCACTTCGCGAACGGCAGGTCCCACTCCAGCGACGTGTGGAAGTCGGTGTCCCACGTGATGAGGTCACGGGCCTGCTCGGCCCAGAAGGCCTCGGGGTCCGCCTCGGCCCTCTCGTAGATCGCCGGGTCGCTCACCACGGCCTGGGCGACGAACTCCGGCGACGGGGGGAAGGTCCGATCCTCGTGGTAGTAGTCCTCGATCGTCGCGCCATCGGCTGTTGCGTCGTCCATCGTTCCCCCTTTTCGGTGACCTCCGACACGCTACGCCCTGGGGGTCGGCGCAAGGTCGGCGCAACCGAGTTCTGTGTGCAGTCAGTACGGCGTGGGCGAGCTCGTTGCACACAGAGCGCTGATCGTCAGTGCGGCACGCGCCATTCGAGGACACCGAAGGCGCCGAGTCCGGTGGGGTCGCACAGCGCCTCCGCCTCCACTGCCCGGCTCCGGGCCCGCAGCGCGGCCAGGTCGCCCACACCGGCACGCTCAGACCAGATCCGCCGGCCCTCCGCGACCATGCCCTCGATCCCCCATCGCCGCAGCCACTCGTCCTGACGGTGCTGCTCGTCGGGCGCGGCGACCGTGGCGAGCTGATCGACGGCGACCTCCACGGTGATGTCCTGGGTCCCGGGGCTCTCCAGCGGCGCGGTGCCGCGCTCGTGGCCACGGTAGGTGCGCACCCACTCGTCGACGGGTCGCGCCGCGAGCTGCGCCGTGGTCGCGGAGGTGTAGTCGAACACGAGCACCGAGCCGCGCCGCAGCACGCCCAGCGCCCGGCGAAGCCACTCGCCCGCATCGGCCTGCCACGGCACCCGCTCGCCGGGGCGGGCATCGGGGGCGAGCGAGTCGAGGCGGCCGGCCAGGTCGTCGTCCGCGGGCACGAGCAACTCGACGAACCGACCGGCGTCGACGGTGACGCGCACCTCGGCCCATCGAGGTGCCGAGCCCGAACTTGGGGGAATCGGACGTCTCAGGCGTCGAGATCCCCCAAGTTCGTCCGCTTCAACCGACTCGACACGCTCGAACAGCCGGAACGGCACGTTGTCGAGGAGCTCGTTGGCGAGCACCACCCCTGAGACGGGTTGCGCGGGCAGGTCGGGCAGCGCACACACCAGCGGGCCGGTCCCCGCGGCGGGCGACGACACGCCGCCGTCGGCGTCCCCGTCGCCGTCGGGGCCCAGCACCTCGGCCGGGTGCGAGAGCGCCAGGTGCTCGGCCTGCTGTGCCCGCAGCGCGGCGGATCGCTCGACGAGCACGTAGCGCAGCGCGGGCGTGCACACCGGTGAAGCGGCGAGGATCGAGATGGCGAGCGCGCCGCGGCCGGCGCCGGCCTCGACCACGACGAACGGGTCGGGTCGGTCGAGCTCTTCCCAACGAGCATCGATCCAGCGGGCGAGCACCGCGCCGAACAGCGGACCGACCTCGGCGCTGGTGATGAAGTCGCTGCCCGCACGACCGGCTCGGCCTCGACCACCCTCGCCCAGCGATGCGAAGAACCCGTCGGCGGCGTCGTAGAGGGCGGCTTGGACGAGCTCGTCGAAGCGGATCGACCCGAACCGTGCGATCCGGTCCGCGAGCGCCCTCACCCCAACCACCTCACCCCACCCACCTCACCCGCGCCCGGACCCGTTCTGTTCAGCAATATCGACCGATTTTGGTCGATATTGCTGAACAGAACGGGCGGGGCGCGGGGGCATGCTCCGCTGGCGGCGGGGTCAGCCGCCGAGGGCGAGCGGGCCGTAGGCCGTGACGTTGGTCAGCAGGCCGGGCAGGACGCCGAAGGCGAACGTGGCCACCAGCGCGATGCCGACCGCGGCCGACAGCGACGGCGGGGTCCGCGGCGCGGGGGCCGTGTCGCCGTCGGGGGCGTCGTCGAAGATCATCGCCTTGGCGACGTTCAGGTAGTAGTACGCGGCGATCGCGGTGTTGATCGCCATGATGATCGCCGTGGCCCACCCGAGACCGGTCTCTGCGCCGACCAGCACCTTGAACACGCCGAACTTGGCGTACCAGCCGCCGAGGGGCGGGATGCCGATCAGCGAGGCGAGGAACAGCACCATGCACCAGGCCATGCCCGGCATCGAGTGCACGATCCCAGCCAGGTCCTTCAGCTCGGCGGAGCGGGTCTTGCGGGCGATGGCGATGATGACGGCGAAGGCGCCGAGGTTCATCGCGGCGTAGATCACCAGGTAGATGACGACGGCCTGCATGGCGGCGAACGGGTTCTCGCCGGCAACCACGAACGGGGCGAGCATGAAGCCGGCCTGGGCGATGCCGGAGTAGGCGAGCATCCGCACCACGTTGGTCTGGCGCAGGGCGGCCAGGTTGCCGACGGTCATCGACGCGACGGCCAGCACGAAGAACAGCGGCTGGATGATGTCGGCGCGGGGCAGGAAGGCGTAGAAGACCAGGCTGATCAGCGCCACGAAGCCGGCGGCTTTGGACGCGACGGCCAGGAAGGCGGTGACCGGTGTGGGCGCGCCTTCGTAGGTGTCGGGCGCCCACACGTGGAACGGCACGGCGGAGACCTTGAAGGCGAAGCCGACGACCACGAACAGCAGGGCGAGCGTGATGACCGGCACGCCCTTGTCCGGCGCGTCCGCGATGGCCCGGCCGATCTCCTCGAGCTGGGTCGAGCCACCGAGTCCGTAGACGAGCGACATGCCGTAGAGCAGCACCGCCGAGGCGAACACGCCCATCAGGTAGTACTTCATGCCGGCCTCGTTGGAGCGCACGTCGCCCTTGCGCCACGACGCCAGCATGTAGGCGGGGATGGACAGCAGCTCGAGGGCCACGAAGATGCCGATGAGGTCGCGGGTGGAGGCCATGACGACCATGCCGAGCACCGAGCACACGAGCAGCGTGTAGTACTCCGACTCCCAGTAGTCGCCCTCGGCGACGTAGTTGGTCGACAGCAGCACCACCACGTACGCGGAGACCAGGAACATGGCCTTGAGGAGCAGCGACATCGGGCCGACGACGTAGGACCCGCCGAAGAGCACCCGGGTGCCGCCGTCGTAGGCCAACGTCAACAGCGGGATCAGCGCGGCGAGCAGGCCGAGGTTGGTGACGACCGGCATGAACGCCTTGGCCCGCTCCAGCTTGATCGAGTCGAGCAGCACCAGCACGACCACCGTCGCCGTGAGGATGATCTCCGGAGCGAGCGCGTGGTAGTCGATCGTCGGCCCGCGGAACGCCGGTTCCGCGGCCCCGAGCAGGGCCCCGTGCAGGACCCCGGGAAGGGCCCCGATCACGGCGGGGAGCTGGGCGGCCAGCGACACGGTCGATCAGCCCCCGACCGACTTGGCGATGATGTTCACCGCGGGTTCGGTCACGTTGAAGATGATGGCCGGCACGAAGCCCAACACGACCATGAGGACGATGAGCGGCGTCCAGGAGATCCACTCGGTGGTCTGGACGTCAACGATGTTCGGGTCGTTGACGAACTCCTCCTTGGGCGTGCCGAACGCGGTGCGCTGGTACAGCCAGAGGAGGTAGCCGGCGGCGAGCACGGTGCCCAGCGCCGCGATGACCATCAGCGTGCGGAACAGCCCGACGCTCAGGCCGGCGGCGGGCTCGTAGGCCGACAGGATCGCCGGGAACTCGCCCCAGAAGCCGGCCAGACCGGGGAGCCCCAGCGATGCCATGGTCGACAGGCCGAGGATCCAACCCATCTTCGGCGCCGAGATCAACAGGCCGCCCAGCCGCTTGATCTCGAGCGTGTGGTAGCGCTCCTTCACCGAGCCGGCGATGAAGAACAACATGCCGGTGATGATGCCGTGGGCGACCATCCCGAACACCGCGGCGTTGAAGCCGAAGGTGGTCATCGTGGAGATGGCGAGCATGGTGAAGCCCATGTGGCTGACCGAGGAGAAGGCGATGAGCCGCTTCATGTCGGTCTGGGCCAGGCAGCACAGGGCGCCGTAGATGATGCCGATCACCGCCAGGATGCCGATGGCCGGGGCCCACTGGCGGGCGCCGTCGGGCAGCACCGGGATGGCGATGCGGATGAAGCCGTAGGTGCCGAGCTTCAGGAGCACCGCGGCCAGGATCACCGAGCCCTGGGTGGGGGCCTGGGTGTGGGCGTCGGGCAGCCAGGTGTGGAACGGGAACATCGGCACCTTGATGCCGAAGCCCATGAACATGCCGCCGAAGAGGACGACCTGGGCGGCCCGCTCGACGCCGAAGCCGCCGGCGGCCTTGAGCGCCGGGATCGAGAACGTGCGGATGGACTCGCCGGTCACCGGGTCCTTCACCAGGAAGTAGACGGCCACGAAGCTGACGATCATCAGCGCCGAGCCGAGCAGCGTGTAGATGAAGAACTTGATCGACGCGTACTTGCGCTCCGGGCCGCCCCAGACGCCGATCAGGAAGTACATCGGCAGCAGCACGACCTCGAAGAACACGAAGAACAGGACGAGGTCCTGGGCCAGGAACGACCCGATCATGCCCGTCTCCAGGATGAGCATGAGGACGAAGAACGCCTTGGGGTTGCCCGGCTCCGGGACGTGGTTCCAGCTGTAGATGAAGACCAGCGGGACGATCAGCAGCGTGAGGGCGAGCAGCGGGAGGGAGAGCCCGTCGAGACCCATCAGGAAGCGGCTGTTGATCTGGTCGATCCAGCTGTGGTCGACGCGGAACTGCAGGATGCCGGCCCGGTCGTAGTTGAAGTTGACCAGGAGCAGGACGCCGACGAACGCGGTGGCCAGCGACGTGACCAACGCCAGCAGCTTGTGCGTGTCCTCGGACTCCTTGGGGACGCACAGCATCGCCGCCACGCCCACCAACGGCAGGAACGTGACGAGGATCAGGCCCCAGTCGTTCAGGAACTCTTTCATCGGAACGTGGTTCTCCCTACTCGATCAGCCGATGAGCACGACGAAGATGCCGGCCAGGACTGCGGCAGCCGCGAAGAACAGGGCTGCGTACTGCTGGATGTGACCGCTGGTGATGCGACGGAGGCCGCCGCCGGCTGCGCCGGATGCCGTGCCCAAGCCGTTGACCGCGCCGTCGACGACGGTCTGGTCGACGTTGCGGTAGACCCAACGGCCGCCGCCCGCCGCGCCCTTGCCGACGCCGTTGACGATGCCGTCGATCACGTGCTTGTTCGCCCAGTCGCTGGCCCGGGCCAGTCGGCCCTTCACGAAGCCGGTGATGACCGTCGTGTACAACCAGTCGAAGTAGTACTTGTTGACGAGCACGTTCTTGGCCCAGGCGGCGAGCCGGTTGCGCTCCGACAGGCCGTGCAGTCCGGCGAAGGCGCCCTTCCAGAAGTAGAGGTAGGCGCAGACGATGCCGATGGTGGCGACGCCGAAGGACGTCACGGCGAGCACCGGGTGGAACTCGGCGTGGGAGATCGACGGGAAGTAGAGGCCGACGGGCTCCACGAAGTGCTCGAAGGCGTGGGCGCCGATGATCGGCACGTCCCACGGCAGGTTGGCGATGCCGGCGATGGCGCCGAGGAAGGCCAGGATGATGAGCGGCACGGTGATCCGGGGACCGGACTCGTGCGGGGTGCCGTGGCCGCGGAACTCGCCGAAGAACGCGTACCAGATGGTGCGGGTCATGTAGGCCGCGGTGCAGAACGCGGCGAGCAGCAACATGACGAGCATCAGGTGGTACGTGCCGTTGGCGCCTTCGGTGCCGGGGAACGAACCGGTGCCGGCCAGGATCTCGTCCTTGGACCAGAAGCCCGACAGCGGGAAGAACCCGGCCAGCGCGCCCGTGGCGATCAGGTAGGTCCAGAACGTCTTGGGCATGATCTTCCGGAGCCCGCCCATGTCGTCGACCATGTTGAAGCTGTGGTGACAGGCGTGGCTGAGCGAGCCGGCGCCGAGGAACAGGCAGGCCTTGAAGAAGGCGTGGGTGAACAGGTGGAACATCGCCGCGGTCCACGCGCCGATGCCGAGCGACGTGACCATGAAGCCGAGCTGGCTGACCGTCGAGTACGCCAGCACCTTCTTGATGTCCTTCTGGACGAAGGCGAGCAGTGCTCCGAACAGGGCGGTGACGGCGCCGACGACGGCGAGGGCGTTGATCGAGCTGCCGCCGATCGACAGGCCGTGGAAGAACACCGGGTAGAGGCGGGCGACCATGAAGATGCCGGCCACGACCATCGTCGCGGCGTGGATCAGCGCGGACACGGGCGTGGGGCCGGCCATGGCGTCGGGCAGCCACGTGTGCAGGATGAACTGACCGGACTTCGACATCACCGCGGCGATCAGGCACAGCGACGCGATCATCAGCGTGGTGTGTCCGATCCCGCCCTCGTTGGCGAGGATGTTGACGTCCATGATCGAGAACGACTTGTCGGCCGCGAAGAACAGGATGATCATCCCGATCAGCAGGCCCATGTCGCCGACGCGGTTGGTGAGGAACGCCTTGAGCGCGGCGTCGGAGTTGGGCTTCTCCTCCCACCAGTGCCCGATGAGCGCGAACGAGCACACGCCGACGAGCTCCCAGCCGACGATCATCTGCAGCGTGCTCTGGGACAGCACGAAGAACAGCATCGAGGCGGTGAACAGCGACAGGAAGGCGAAGTAGTGGGTGTAGCGCCGGTCGCCGTGCACGTAGTCGGTGGAGAAGACGTGCACGAGCAGCGAGATCAGCGTGACGACGACGAGCATCATCACCGACAGGCCGTCGATCTGGGTGCCCCAGGTGATCGAGGACTGCGGCGTGTCGATCCAGGTGGCGCAGCGCACGACGGGCCGGGTGATCGCCTCGGACTCCTCGCCGCCACCGGAGGCGGCGGTCGCGGCCGATGCCGTCTCCCCCGCGCCCGAGCCGGCGGCGGGGGCGCCGTGTTCCTCCCCGGCGGGGGTCTCTTCGGCGGGGGCCTCATCGGCGGGGCCGTCGCCCTCGTGGTCCGACGCGCCTTCGGCGTGGCCGCCGGCACCGGTCAGCTCGCGGGCCTCTGCGGCCAGCTCCGAGCACGCGGACGGGACGTTGGAGAGCGCGCCGGCTTCGGTGGCGAGCGCCTGCGCCTCGGTGTCGTGGGCGCTGACCTCGGGGGCGTCGTGGTTCCAGGT
>JACDJA010003163.1_pt1 | contig 10894 bp, 7 predicted proteins | sample 7449241 | NCBI WGS metagenome assembly JACDJA01 (sample SAMN14253289, study PRJNA609438) | sludge metagenome | isolation source: initial anaerobic sludge | collected 2018-12-20 | reverse complement strand
TGTTCTGAACTACTTTTTCGTCTTTCATGAAGTGTCCTCAGTAGAATGTATACGAAATGGCCACCACAATACTTCTCAACAGATGATGACCTGCAAGGTATAGCGAATGGCGAGGGAAACTCGTCGTCGCCTGGAGGACAAGCAATAGAAACCCCTCTCGCATAGGCGAGAGGGGCTGTTGAACCGGCCTATGCCGTCAACGTATCAATGCCCTCCTTTGAAGTTGAAAACTGGATAGAGCGGAGTGCCACCTCCGCCTCGCTCGCCGGGCTCCGGCGCCAACCTGAGCCCGTACTTCACCGCCATGGGTGCCACCCCATGGTTCCACCTGTTGTCGCGTCGTGACTTTCGAAGATCCCGGTGCCACCCGGGACTGGCGTCCTCGCCTGCACAGGCTTTCGGCCCATGCTTGCTTCTGTTCGTCACTCGCTCCCGGTCTCTGTGCCGACCACGGCTCGCTACGCCGCTGCCGCCGGGTGCCACCCCGGCGAATTGCTCAGAGACTTTCCCGTGTTATGCACCAGCTCCCGCTGGTCGATCCATCGCGGCAGTTCGATCGCATACGCCACGCGCCTCACCTACCAACTCTGCTTTTCCAGGTTCTGGAATTTCACCGGCCCGAAGATCCAAAGCGGCTCGGTTACCAACGTTTGTAGTGTTTCCAGCGCTATTGCAGCCCACTGCTGGGGCCTAAATGGCTCATACGACTTTACCCCGCAGCATCCGGTCTGGATGCCGTTACAGGCTTGAGCTATCACTGACCCATCGAAGTTGCCTTCGGTGGTGTCCCGGAACCCGTGTTTCGCTTTCGCGCAGGCCGCTTGGCCTGTGGTTCCGATGCTGTCATCGCTGACAGCTTGAGCCCACCTGCGGGGCCACGGTTATACCCTTCCGGGCATCCCCGTGGAGGGATTTTCGCCCTTTCCTACCGGCCAGGTCCTTGCGCATTCCATGCACTTCCTCTGTTACCAGAGTGACCGTGTCCACGTCGCCCATCGTCAATTTCTATTTGGCGAATAGTGATGAGGTAGACGGACGAGATTACTCCCTGGCGGGGATTACTTCGTCCGGCCCCTCTCGCACCCAGCGAGCCCTATTAGAGGCACTGAGCGCTACGCGACAACATCCAGATGGCTGGCAACCATCTGGCGTGTTCCGGCTTGGCGACCGGACGAGGCATCGCGCCTCGGATGGAACTTGGCGATGTGGCAGGCGGCCCGATGGACCCTCATCCGGAAGACCCATAGGGCCGCCTGCCGGCGCGATTGGATGCGCGGTTGCGCATGTCGCATGCATTGCCTGTCCCTACTGCTGTATAGCGAATCAAGCTCCCTGCCCATGGATCTTCAATAATGTGTGCGCCAGCCGGCGCACGGACAGTTTGCATTCAATGCCTTAAATCCTGATGCCCGCGCATACCGCTATGCAGTATCGAGTTACCTATACTGCGTATGAAACTGCCCCCGCAACGGCCGTCAATTGCGAAACTTCGCGTACCGCGCTCGAAGAGCGCGGCAATGTGGGTGCTGATGGACCTCGTCCGCACGGGTCATCGGCATTGGACACGCGGAACGGTCAGGCCCGAGAAACTGGACGCCCTGGTCGATAAACTCGACACGCGCTTCGGCATATTGATGACCGACTCAACCCGTGCACGCCACCGCAGGCAGGGGCGGCCTACCGCGCGGCTGGTCGTCTATCCGGTCGGAGAGGTGTTCTTCTGGTGGCTGCTGATTGCCGGGCCTGAGTGCCGTGTTCAGCAATTGTGTACGGAGTATCAGGAGGTACTGCACGATGCATATCATCCCGAGCACCGCGTGCATTGGGGAGACGAATACATTTTGAAGCCTCGGCAACGCAGTCGGAGCGGCGGCGGAGGTCACGCCTGGACGTGGTTCCTGACACGCCGCGTCATGAACGATGTCGAGCGCGAGATCGTGACGCTGACTGCGGCACACGGACGCAGCAATGAGCGTACCGATGACCTGGAACGGTCGATACAGAGATTGCGTAACCGGCCGATGTTCGGCGGTGTGCGCGTGCAGACATCCCGAGTGTTGCTGAGGGCGCGCAGGGTTTGGTGCAAGACACACACAGCACCTGCCCCTTCATGCATAACCGACCGACTGCCGTTCTTTGGTGGCAGACCGGTGATCTATTGACGATCAATCATGCATAAACTCTCATGCATTGCAGCCCCAGCTAGCACTCCAAGATTCTACCGAGTCACACTGTGCTGGCTAGAATTCCTCAGCAAGGTCCCACTTAGGTCAATGGTCAGGTATCTGCTACCATTCGGAATCAAAATGGCATACCGTGTAGAGATCCTTTGTAAAAGCTCGGTAGCCTACCGTCGTTATCACGTAGGCTCTCAGGCTCACCTCTACATCCGAGCAACCCGAACATATCATCGCGCCCACACGCGGAAAGCAGGTGAAAGGCAGTCCAGCCTGTATTAGTTCTATGCAATGGGTTTGCGCCAGCTGCGATTAACCGTTGCACCGCGGCGTATCGACTGCCTGAGATGGCATGAAACAACGCGGTCCATCCACCGTTATCGATGTCATCGACCGACGCGCCGTGGATAAGAAGAGCCTCGATTAACTCCAGCGAACCCTGACGGGCCGCCAGGATCAGCGGTGTCCAGCCAAAAATATCGCCCCGATCCAACGTGGCGTTATATTTCACCAACTGTTCGATCATGTGGACATTGCCCGATAAGGCAGCCAGGTGCAGTGCCGTGCGCCCGATCTGATCCGCGCTCGTTGTTGAGGCGTCCGCTGCCAGCAGGATTTCGACACATGCTTTCGCTCCCTGCATCACGGCCAGCATCAGTGCTGTGGCGTGATTCGCATCGATGCCATCCACAGACTCATCGCCCGCGAGCAACCGTTCCAGCGACTCGACATCGTTGCGGATGACCGCTTCGTGCAACTTACCCATGCCCTCGCCCCGTGATTTGAGACTCAGGGGTCACGATAACGCAGTCCTGCGACGATTTAGGTCGTGGTCAATGCCGCTGGTAAAATTGTGGAGGGGTCGCTGACTGCGACCTATTTTGTCGCAGCAGGGGTGAATACTAGGGTCAAACCCGCAGACCAGGAGCTACCCATGCCACGGACTTCCCGCACATCCCGCGACGAGACGGACGTCGATCTGCCGACACCCTCGGCCGCGCTGTCGCCCCTGCTGAATCTGTGGATCCTCCGGGCGTTGGTGCCCCTGAAGGGCTATCTCAATTGGTTGGAAGCGGATGGCTTCGATGGTTTTTCGGGGGGGCTGACGGCCGCCTTGGGGTTCTGCGAATGGGAGGGCTATGGCGGGAAACGGTTCAATCGGCGGACTGTTGTCCAACAGTTGCGTCAATTGCATGCACGGTCGGAAAAAGATGCGGTGAAGGCATGTCTGCCCAAGCCGCTCGCGGCGAACTGTGTGCGCATCGCCGGCCTGATCGGACTCGATACCGCAGCCCAACAGATTCTGGCCTTCACGGTACTTCTTCAGCAGAACGCACTGCTCCAGGAGGCCATGGAGCTCTTGAAGAGAATTTCCACGACGCAGCTCTATGCACTGCTGGCCACCGTGCTGAACCTGCCTGAGCCGGCGGTTCGTCAGGCCTTGACGCCCGCCGGCGTATTGTCGCAAAGCGGTCTGGTCAAGATCGATCATGACACCGATTTCAGTCTGCACATGAAGCTGGATTTGCTCAACAAGCAGTTTGCCGACCGCATGACCTCCGAGGTGGACGATCCCCTGCAATTGTTTAGTGATTCCATCATCCCCGCGTCGCCGGCCGAACTGACGTTGGATGACTTCGCGCATGTTCAGGCATTGGTGGATATCACCCTGCCGCTGCTGCGCGGTGCGTTGTCCACGGACCGTGGCGGAGTGAACATCCTGCTGCACGGCAAGCCCGGTACTGGCAAGAGTCAGTTCGCCCGGAGTCTGGCTGCTGCGTTGAATACGCAACTCTTCCAGGTGTCGAGCGAAGATGAGGACGGCGACCCGATCGGTGGCGAGAAGCGCCTGCGTGCCTACCGTGCCGCGTTGAATGTCGTCGCCCGCAGCAAGACCCTGCTGGTGTTCGATGAAGCGGAAGATGTGTTCGCGGGCGGTCACGGATGGTTCAGTCCGCCGAGTCCGGCTCAACAGCGCAAGGCCTGGGTCAATCGCATCCTGGAAAGCAACCCGGTGCCCTCTCTGTGGCTATCGAATGCCATTGAAGACATGGATCCGGCCTTCATCCGCCGCTTCGATGTGGTCTACGAGTTGCCGATTCCGCCCTGGCGGCAACGCGCACGGGTGATCGAGGCGTTGTGCAGTGACCTGGTTTCGCCCGCCGGGGTTCGGCGGCTCGCCAGTTCCGAACACCTCGCGCCCGCCGTGATCGCCCGCGCCGCGACGGTGACACGCGCCATTCATGATGACCTCCCTGCCGGTGAAATCCAGGCGGTCGTCACCCGGCTGGTCGATCACACCCTGATCGCCCAGGGGCATCCGCCGCTGCCACCGGCGGATGATGCCTCGTTCGCGGAAGGCTACGATCTGGCCTGTGCGCCGGTGGACACCGATCTCTCGCAACTTGCCGCCGGCATTGCGCAGTCACCCAATGCTCGCCTGTGCCTGTACGGCCCACCGGGCACGGGCAAGACCGCCTTCGCGCAGTGGCTTGCCCAACAACTCGGCAAGCCGTTACTCGTGCGTCGTGTCTCCGACTTGATCGGCCCCTATGTGGGCGAAAGCGAGCGCAACCTGGCCGTTGCCTTCCGCCAAGCCACCCAGGATGAATCCATCCTGCTCCTCGATGAGGTCGACAGCTTCCTCTATGACCGCCGCGATGCGCAGCGCAGCTGGGAAGTGACCTTGGTCAATGAGCTACTGAGTCAGATGGAAGCCTTCGCCGGTGTCTTTATTGCCACCACAAACCGGATGGACCACCTCGATCCGGCGGCGCTGCGACGTTTCGATCTCAAGCTGCGGTTCGATTATCTGCAACCGTCCCAGGCCTGGTCGTTGTTGCAGCGCTATGCCACCTTGCTGGGACTTCCAGCGCCCGATGCTTGCCACAAGGCCGAACTGGAGCGCCTGCCCCTGCTGGCGCCCGGCGATTTTGCGGCGGTCGCCCGGCAGGCCCGCTTCCGGCCGTTCCCCGATACCACGGCCTTGGTCGCGGCACTCGTGGCGGAGTGTGCGGCGAAACCGCTCGGTCCGCGCCGTGCTATCGGCTTTATTTAAGCCCCCGCCCGTGTCTATGATGATGGCCAGCGCAGAAGGACAATAACAATGAAAGGGCTTTCGAAATCCAAGCTGCTCCAGCATTGCCAGTGCCCTAAACGGCTGTGGCTGAACACCTATAGCCCCGAGCTGGCCGAGGACGTTGGCGACGCGGCGCAACGGATGGCCACCGGCACCCAGGTGGGTGAGGTTGCGCGTGCCTTGCATACAAACGGCCTGCTCATCGAAGGCAAGACGCTGACACGCGCTCTGGCGCTAACTCAGCAGGCACTCAACGAAACGCCCAAGCGGCCGTTGTTCGAAGCCACCTTCAAGCACGACCCGGTGCTGGTGCGTGCTGACCTGCTGCTGCCGGTCCGCAACGGCTATCGCTTGGTCGAGGTGAAATCATCATCCAGCGTCAAGGATTATCACTATGCGGATGCCGCCGTGCAGGCGTGGACGCTGCGCGGCGTTGGGCTGAAGCTGGTCAAAGTCGAGATCGCGCACATCAATTCGCAATTCATCTATCCGGGTGGCGAGGATTATCGCGGCCTGTTCACGCACGCGGACGCCACCCAGGAGACAACCGAGATTGCCGGCGAGATACCCGGTTGGGTGCAAGCCGCCCAGCGCACCCTCGCGGGCAAGGAGCCGAGTATCGAGCCGGGCGATCAGTGCTCGGAACCCTTTGAGTGTCCATTCCGGGCCTATTGCGATCCCGACAGCGTGGATGATTCAGGCTATCCGCCGGAAATTCTCCCCTACGGCAAAACGGTCGCGAAGAAGCTGCGTGAAGAGGGCTATACCGATCTGCGCCAAGTCCCCAAGGGGCGCCTCGAAAAAGGAAATCACATCCGTATCTGGAAGGCCTGTGTCACCGGCGAGGCCACTCTCAATCCCGAAGCCGGCAAGCTTCTGAAGAGATATCCCTATCCGCGCTATTACTTCGATTTCGAGACGATCAACCCGGCCGTGCCGACGTGGGCTGGCACGCGTCCCTATCAGCAGGTACCGTTCCAATGGTCCTGTCACCGCGAGGACAAGGACGGTACGGTCGAGGCCCGCGAGTTCCTGGCAAGCGATGCAGATGACCCGCGCCGCGCCTGCGCGGAAAACCTGCTGCAAGCGCTTGGCAACAGTGGGCCGATCTTCGCCTATAACGCATCTTTCGAAAAAGGTCGGATCAAGGAATTGTCCGAGGCGTTCCCAGACCTGAAAACCGCGCTCGACGTCGTCAACAAACGCTTCGTCGATCTGTTGCCGATCGCCAAGGAACACTACTACCACCCCGACATGCGTGGTTCATGGTCGATCAAGGCCGTGCTCCCGACCATCGCGCCCGATCTGGACTACGAAGATCTCGATGTGGCCGATGGCGGCATGGCGCAGGAGGCGTATCGAGAGATGATTCATCCCGAAACGAGCGCGAAACGCCGCCAGGCGTTGCGCAAGGCGCTGTTGGAATATTGTGGTCAAGACACGCTGGCGCTAGTGCGACTGGCGAGATTTTTTCAAGGAGCCTGAGAATGGGCCAGTCAAACAAGAGAGATGCACTGATGAGGCAGTGGGTATTGTTGCAGAGCATTGCCCCGAAGCCACCCGGCAAGACGGTGACAGAACTTATGGCAGCGCTTAACAAAGAGGGTTTCGACGTTACGCGAAGAACGGTCGAGCGCGATCTCTGGACACTCCGGGAGCCCTTCAGTCTGACCTGCAATAACAAAGGCACGCCAAATGGCTGGCACTACTCATCCGGAACCAAGCTAAGTTTTCACGCACTCACGGTTTCGGAAGCGCTCTCGCTGCGTCTATTGAAGGAGTATCTGAAACCACTTCTGCCAGCGCAAATATTATCGGTATTGGAATCGCGTTTTGATGAGGCTGAGCGTCTACTGTCTCAGGTTGCTTGTAAGAATGTCGCCGCCAACTGGGCCGACAAGGTGCGCGTGGTGCAGCCCACGTTACCTTTGCTCCCGCCTGTGATTAACGAGGGCGTTCTTGAGAGCATACAGGAGGCGCTTTTGAAGGATGCCCAAATCGCCTGCCTGTATAAGCCGGCCAGCAGCGATCAGCCAGAGACAAGGCAACTACACCCCCTGGCATTGGTCCAGCGCGGCCCGGTGATGTATCTCGTGGCGTCGGCATCCGGCAAGCCGAAAGCAAAATTGTATGCCCTGCATCGTTTCGAGCAGGTCGAGATTACCGAGGAACCCGTCGAGCGGCCTGAGGGCTTCGATATCGACAGCTATATTGCAAAAGGCGCGCTGCAATTCGGCAACGGGAAGACGCTGAGGCTGAAAGCTAGCATCGACGAAGACCTCGCCACACATCTTTTGGAAACGCCATTGTCCGAGGATATGCTGATCAAGGAGCGGGACGAAGACTGCCTGCTCACCGCGACAGTATCCGACAGTTGGCAATTGCGCTGGTGGTTGTTATCGTGGGGCTCCTCGGTGGAGGTGCTAGGGCCGAAAGGGTTAAGAAATGAGATTCAAGATAAGATTATAAATATGAAGGGAGTGTATCTATAACCTATCTCACACTCAAAAATTGAGCAGAATCCCATATAATTTCGTTGCATGCTACGGATGAGCGTTCATGTCCTGGAGACGTACCCGGGAACACTTTCCGGAGGAGATATTCTCACATGTCGTGTTTGCCGGAAGTCGGTCTCCTCTCGCCAGATTCTCGAAACAGTTCTCTAAACTCTCTGCACCGGCATACAGTGGTACATGCTGCCTCAATGCAGATTTTATGATCGACGCCGCCACCTACGACTGGTTCTCTCCCGCGCCAAGTGAGGTCACGTCCTCGCGGCTCTCGCTAGACTTCGGTCTGCGTAAGGCTGACCTGTCTTTCCGCGATCTCGTGGTGCCCGAGCTTGGTCGCATCTGGTTCGTGCGGCAGCTCTCGTGGCCCCTGGCCGCGCTGGCGCTACACGAGGAGCTTGCAAGCCACAGCTCGAATGCACCGAAACCCACCGCCATCTGTCACGGCATCGAGGCGCTCGCGTGCAAGCTGGAGTACGATGACAACTCCGACCGCGAGACTCGTTCACGTCGAATTCTAGGGACCCGGGCGTTTGGTCGTGAGGACGGCCAGGAAATGTGGTCGTTCCGCCGGCTTTGCCAGGCGTCGAACTACGTGCGGAACACTCATCGTCAGGCCGCAGCTCGGGCGGTTCGCGTCGATGGTGGGCTGGGTTTCGCGAGCGGCTCGCGCTTCGATCTGCTCGAGCTGGAGCCGGTCGGGCGCGCGCTGGCCAACGCATTCCTTGAGCAGCGCGTCGGGAAAGGCGGCACTAGCCTTCGCAAGTGGCTGCTCGGGTGGCTCGAAGGCGACCACGAGATCTCGGGCCGGCCCAAGACCCTCCTGCAAGCGCTGTCGCCCGAACGCCCCACCGACGACGAGCGCGCCCTGGTCCGTTCACGGCTGCTCGAAACGTTGACTCCTGCAAGCGAGAAGCGGCAGCGGCTGGCCCGCGCGATCGGACGCGCAGGAGACCTGCGGAGCATCGAGGATGTCGTCGCTCGTCTCCGCAAGGCCGGTCATCACGAGCAGGCCAACGAAGTCGTCGCGGCGCGTGCGTTCGGCACACTGCTCGACCGAGCGCGTGACGCGGTCGCGAGACTGACCCATAAGGTCGAGCCCGAGCGCGGCGGTGTGAAGCTCGTGACTCTGGCCAGTGACTCGACGCTCAAGAGATCGATCAAGGACCTCCGGGCCGCATCGAAGAACTACGTCGAGAAGGCGAACACAGCGGGCGTCAAGGAGGCGACGAGTTGGTCGTTCGCTGACGCAGTCGCTGCGGGCGACGACGCGGAAGCTATCCGAATCCTCGCCCGACGTTCTGGCAAGGTATTCGGCCTCGCCGACGGCTCTGTCACCCGCGGCCCGCTGTTCCGCGTCGTCGACGGCACCGATGAAGCGAGCGACCTCGAAGACGGCGCGGCGAGCATCGAGCCCGATCGGACGGGCCGAACGTTCCGCATCGCGAACCTCCACTCGCTCCTGCGCGACGTCGACCAGCGAGGTGCGCGATGAGCGCCGAAACGCTGCTCGACATCTTCGTGCCGCCGGAGGGCATGGTCGGGCACAGCGCCGCTCTCGTCGCCATGACCGGCGCGGAGGACTTCCTCGAGGCCGCCATGCAGCGATTCACAGGGCTTCGGCCACGGCAGCGCGCAGAGCTTGGCAACGTGCTCGTCTACTTGATGCTGGATGGGCATGCATCGTCGTCGCGGCAGGAGGTCTTCCCGCCCGGCCGCATTCCCGGTCTCCACGAGTTCCAGCCGCGCAAGGTAGAGCCCGGTTCGCTGCTGCACGCCAAGATCGCGCTGCTGGCATTCGCCCCGAACCGGACGGGCGCACCGGTCCGTCTCCGGCTCGCCGTGCTCACGGCCAATTACACGTACACCTCGGCGCGGCAGCAGCTCGAGCTGGTGTGGGTCGTCGATCTTCCGCTCGTTGGCAGCGCCCGTGTCGAGGACCGCGCCGACGTCGCAGCGGCGGGTGATTTCGTCGAGAGACTCCTCTCACGGCGGTTTCATCGTGATGAGCAGACGCTCCCGGCGAAGGAGCGCAAGCTCACCGCACGGCTCGACGTGCTCCTCGCGGCAGCATCATCGCTTGCTCCGACGAACCGCAAACCGCGCTTCATCCACTCGCTCGACAGGCCTCTGTATGACCAGATCAGCGAGCGCTTCCGAAGTGCGATCGACAAGCCGAGGAATCTGCTGCTGTGCGGCTCGGGGTTCTATGAGGAGCCGCCCACCAAGAAGAGTAAGAAGAAGCCCAAACCCACTGTCTTGGGGGAGCTAGAGAAGCTCGGCGTGTTCACGACGAATGTGCGCCGCGTGGCACTCGTCGAGCCCGGCGAAGCGGGCGCGGTGGCGACATGGGCCAAGGCGGGCGACACGGACGGTTGGGAGGTCGTCCGCCCGTTTGATGCGCTCGGCCACAACCGGCGACTTCACGCGAAGTTCGTGTACGCGGGCTACCTCCGCGACGGGCACGTGAGCAAAGGCTGGCTCTATCTCGGGTCCGGCAACCTCTCGCGCCGCGGCCTCCTTACCCACGGTGGGATGGACGAGGGGAACGTAGAGACCGGCGTGGTCTTCGCAGTCGACGACCGGCTCGATGGTGAGGCGATCGAGCGTTGGCTGTTCTGGTCGGACGAGGCCGAGACCGTCGGCGACGAGGAGTGGGACATAGGTCAGCTGGGCGACGCGCCGGACGCGCAGCCCATCCTGGAAGCACCGCCGATCCTCTCGGCGACGATCGAGACTGCGCCGACTCGACGCCTACGCTTGCTCTGGCGCGAGGACTTCTCAGACGAGTCCCGCGTGAGGATCTCCTGGACGGGCCGCGACTGGTGTGACGTGAAGCGACGGGACGATGTTCCGTTGCAGAACGACGAGAGTCCGGCTGCGCTCAACGTCTCCGGCGATAGCGACCGCAGGTGGCTCGTGCCCGTCGTGGATGCCGCGGGGCGCGTTGGTTGGCAGCCGCCACGCTTCGACACCTATGCTGACGCGCTCGCGGCTCTCCTCGACTTCCCGATCCGTCCTGCCGAGGCGACCGACGACGGCGATGGCGATGGCGGTGGCGGTGGCGGTGGCGGTGACAGCGAAGGCGACGGAACCAAGGGTACGGCCACAGCGGCAGCGATCGAGCA
>JACDJA010003162.1_pt1 | contig 10898 bp, 12 predicted proteins | sample 7449241 | NCBI WGS metagenome assembly JACDJA01 (sample SAMN14253289, study PRJNA609438) | sludge metagenome | isolation source: initial anaerobic sludge | collected 2018-12-20 | reverse complement strand
GGATTCATTATCCTCCAGTGATTTTATTCATTGTCTGTTGCATCTGTTGCATTATTTGGGCTAACTTAGGATCTAATCCACCAGTATTTTGTTGTTGATTACCATAACCTTGCTGAAATCTAGCTGTTTCTTCATCTATCATTGATGGTTTGTTTCTTTGTCCAAATTTCTCTTGAGATTGTTGTAACATAGCATCTCTATCGTCTTCTTCTTCTGGTTCTTTATTTTCTTCTTCATTTCCAGTAAATTTATTTTTTATAAATTCCTTGATTTCATCAAAAGATTTTCCAGCATCCAAAGCTTTATTTATAAATGTTCCATATCCCGGATTAATTTTAGACAGACCCTTAATAGCTAGTGATTGAGGGATATATTTACTTAAAAAAGGAAGAACTCTTCCTAATGCTATTGCTCCAGCTCCTCCAATCCCAAATTGTGCTATTTTTCCAGCGCCCTTTAATAATTTTAAAGGAGCTTCTCCTTGTTCTCTTATTTTTTCATTAGCTTTTTGATAAGGTTGCATTTTAAAATCCTTTTATTGTATTCCTGAAAAACTTGATAGCCACCAATCATTCCATTTACCAATCAAATTTTGAGGAATATCCAATTGATCTGCTTGTCTGACGCTTAAATCTAATTCTTTTTTATGATCTCTTACATAATTTAACCATGATTTAGGGTCATATCCTTTTTTTTCTAATTCATATGCTACGGCTAAAGGACTTCCTTTTTTACCTAATGATTTAGCTAATTTAGGAGATATTTCTAATGTTTTTTCTCTAGAAACTTTAGGATTTACATTATATGCAGCAATATTTTCCATTCCTTTTAATACTGGTAATGATTTTATTTCTTTGTTTAAATTATTTTCTCTTTTAACAGGTTCTGCTAACGCATAAGCAAACTTAGGAGATACATCATATTTTTCAATCATTGAATCTGCTAAATTGTAAGTGTCCCCTCTTTCTTCAAAAGAATTTTGTATAGATTTTAATGTTCTTGTTATTTCTGAGGGTTTATTTAATGTAATTCCCCATCCAGAAAGTTGATTAAGTTTTGAATAATCTCTTGAGATTGAATCGAGTTCTTTTCCATATTTTTTTATTGATTGTTGTTCAGTTAACCCCTCTCCTCCAAGACTTTTTGGTTTAGTAGATTGAATAGCTCTATCTTCTATATCCGAATAAACATTTGATGGAATTTCAACACCTAATTTGTTTGATTGATCTTTCAATCTTTTAACTACATTATCCTGAATACCAGAAAGTTTTTCATTTTGAATATTAGCGGTTTCATAAATTTTTTCTTTTCTAAGTTCAGCTTTTTCGGCTGCTTCGATAGCTTTATTTGGGTCATTTCCATAAAGAGCAGGATTTTCATTGAACATTCGTCCAGCATTTTCAATTATTTGTTCTTGTGTAGGAGGCACATACCCTTCTTGAATTTTTCTTAAATTTTCTTCTTGTGTAATAGAAGGAATTTCAGATCCACTTGGTTTATTTAAACCCATTTTATTATCTTTAGGAAAAGGAGATTTTTTTATTTCATTTCCTCTATTTTGAGATTGAATTAAGGCTTGTCCTTTAGATTGTTGTTTTCCTAATTCTCCAAACGATTGAATCATTTGGGGCGTAACACCAGGAATAGTAGATATTCTAGCTAATTGCTGTAATGGAGTTAAATTTGCACTATCTTCTGCAAATCTATTTAATCCAGATGATAATCTATTTCTTTCAATCTCTTTTGGCAATTGTTCAGCCAACCCAGCCCCTAAACCTGATCCAATTCTTCCAAAAATATTGGCGTTTTGAATTTCTTGAGCCATTATTACCCCCTTCCAAAATTAAATGATGGCAATTGAGATGAGAATCTAGGTGATTGCATTTGTTGATTTCCATAAGGAGAAGAATTTTGCCCTACTTTTTGACCACCAAAAGAATTAAATAAACTTGATCCAAATGCTCCGGCTGCGGGACCTGCTAAAGTTCCTAATCCAGCACCAATCGCAGGAGCAATATTACTTAAAAAACCTGATGATCCTGGTCTAGTCTCCATATTCTGACTGAAATTACCAAGTCCTTGTTGACCTATTCCTTGTAAACCCTGTGCTCCTTGTTGTCGAAGTCCAGCTCTAATAGCTCCAAGTCTTTCACTTAAATCTGATCCAGCGTTTACAGCAGCATTTCTAAATCCAGAACTACTTAATCCACCTGATCCCATTCCTGCAAATTGTTCTGCTAAACCTGGAATCGTTTCTTCATTAAATTGACGCATCTCTGGAGCTGCAAAAGCATTAAAATCAGCACTGTCATTTCCTAATAATCCTCTATAATAATCTGCTGAATCTCCAAAAGCACCACCCGCACCTTGACCTTGTGCAGCTTGTTGTAATTGAGTAAAAAGGTCTTCTTGTTCCGGTCTAAGTGTTGAAACATTTTCTCTTTTTGCCGGTGTACCTGTAAAAAAATTACTAGCTTTTTTGTTCCACGACTTTGGTGCTAATCCTAACCAACCTAAACTTAATCCGCCCATTTTAAACCTCTTTAAATTTCCTGAATGAATTCAATAGTGACAAAGACTCTTGTATACGATGTTCTGTTACTACCAGTAATAATATTAATATTTGTTGCATCCATATACATCCATGTCACTCCTGTTGCCGGTTCTGCATGATCTATTTCAAATGATGTTAATCCTATTGGATCTGTTGCACACGCATATAAATGAATAAGTGTAAATCTTGAATTAACTAAAATTCCATGAGGCACTGATTTTATTGTTGAATTTGGTAATGCTCCAAAATCTATAACTTTTCTAAGAACAGTTCTAAATTGTTGGGGAGAAGCATCTCCCATTGGAACAGGTACAGGAATAAATGATTTACCACTAATCAATTCTTCATCTAGATACCATCCAATTTCTCTTGCATTTACAGCATTTGATATTTTTTTTAGATGCTCGACTAAAAACTCTCTAGCCTCTTCCCATTTTTCGGGTACTGTATCATAGACTGGAACAAATGATTCAAAATCTTGACTATTCATTAAATACCTATCGCCACCCAAAAGAATTTAGTAAAATTAGTTGAGTTGCTACCTTCAAATAAATAACTAAATCCATTTTTAGAAACAGGATTTAATCCACCAGAGGAATAATTAACTATTGACAAAGTATTATCAGAAGAATTATTTGGTATTTCCGACAATAACGTAGGTATAACAACAAAACAAGAATTTGGAAAAGCTATAGCTCCTGGAACTCTATTTAAAAAAGTAACATTTCCTCTAGCTTGTCCAGAACTAAAAAAACTCATTGTTTTTATTCCCCATTGAATTAACATTCCACTTGTCCACATCCAACCATCACCAGTAGCTAAAAATCCTGTTAATTGAGAAACTCCGCCTAATCCTGTTTTTGTAAATAATTGAGTATCAGGAACTCCTCCTGCTGTAACAGGAGTATATATTTTTGAATAAACTTGATTTACTCCAGGAATAGTAACTGGATCAGCTCCTTGAGTTACTTGTTGAATTACTTTGTGATATCCAGAAATTGAAGTGGTATTTGTAAAATCAACATGATTAATTCCAAATGTAGTATTTGAAGATTGAAAATTTCCTTGAATGTCGACTTGACTTACACTTAATTTATCTGCTGCCTGTGGTTTATTTACTTGATAAGCCATTAATTTCTCCTATTAAATCATATTTTTTAAGATACTAAACCAAGTCTACCACCAATTCTTGACCAAATAATTTGAGCATCAATTTGAACATCTGATTCTTGGCATTGATTTTGCATTTGTTCATTTGATAATGTATATTCAATAGTCACAAAATTAGCATTAGTGGCACAAAATGCTCGATGCCAGTTCTTATTTCCTCCTACTAGACTTTGACCTTCAGGAAACGTAGGAATGGTGCTATTAAAAAATGAATCTACTGCATTTCCCGGATTTGTATTAGATGGTTCTGAATCATTGTAGTCGGTATAAATATTCATAGTGATTGCACCGTTTGCAGTGGTATCCATAAGAATGTCTATATATCCCAATTGATATTGTTTCCCTTCATCCATATAGCTAAATTTCTTACTCACTATTCTAAAATTATCACGCACTTTAATTTGACCTCCTCCTATATAAACATAAGAAGAGGGTGCTAATTGAGGTGAACTAAACTGTTCTGTTAATGCATCATAATAAGTAAGGTAAAAATCATCTGAAGAACCAGATACAGTGGTTATCATAAAAATATTATCATTTAATTCAGTGTAAAAAGGAGTTCCTAATGGAATATCAATGATTTGTATAATAGTTCCAGTAACCATATTATGTGATGGGCTAGTTACTAAAACAGGGTTATCCGTTAGGGTTGTCCCAAATCCAACAATATTTTTTATGTATAAACTCTGATCATTTGTTGTTTGACCTCCTTCAATTCCACCACCAATATATTCAATATATCCTTGTTGGTTTCCTCCTATAATAGCAGGAATATTTGCAGGTTCATTTCCCCATGTAAAATTACATTCTTGCCACGAAAGATTTGTATTTTCCCAAGTTCTTGTTGTAGGTGGCTGAAATGTTCCAAGAGCTGTCAATGAATCAGTAAATATTGCCCATGAATCATTTTCATAATTGTAAACCAATCTTCTATCAGGAAATTTTGCTCCTGTATCAGCTAAAGGATAAATCCAATAAGCTAATCTTTGAGTAAAATCTCTGATTCCTTGTATTCTTTTTGGTCCTTCATCTTGATTATTAAATTCAAAAATCAGATCAGGAATCTTAATATCGATTCTTTCGCTTTTAAATGAGTCACATTCAACAATTCCTTTATCTCCTATTCCAACTAGGGACGTGTCAAATTGAATCGCTGAGAACGTGCTTTCTGCACCTAATTCGCTGTTTACTTTTTCGATTTGAAATGGAGCAATTGATCTTCCGGTATAACGAAGTTGCCATGTACTTCTTTCGCAATATATGACTAAGTTATCTCTAACAAATCCAACGCTGACAATAGCTTGAGATGTTGGGATATCAAGAAAACCCCCTTTTCCTCTTATATCATCTCTCCAAGAATCTATTAATAAAGGATTTCCTATTTGAGACCATCTTATCCTATTATAATAAACTCCTCCGCCAGCTTCAATTGTATTAAATACAACTAATCGTCCTCTAAATGGCAACATTGCTAGGCATTGAGTAAGGAGATCTCCCGCTGCATTGATAACAGGAGAAAAGTTTGTCCAAGTTGTCCCATCGGTATATCTAATTGGATCGGAAGCAAAAAAGTTGGTAACCCAAAATAATTTCTTAAATGGTGCGGTTGCTGTTTGCCAATAATTTGTAGACCAAAAAAAGTCTGAATCTGAACCGCTCCATGTAGTTCCTGGAATAAATTCTTCAAATAATCCTAATGGTCCGTTATATCTATAAGCATATGTTTGATCAAAAATAATAGTTTCTTCAATATTTACACTATCTAGCTCTCTCAATCGAATCCCCATTACAGGAAGAGAAGGATAATATTGAATGTTAATAAATATTTGAGCACCACCAACAAGAGCGGGAGAAAAATTTAAAGTTACTGCACCTGTAGAATAATTAACCGATGATCCTGTTGCATCTCCTTGTCCTGTAACCGCAAATGTTCCGTCTCCATCATCTGTAAATGAAAATGTATCTGGTCCAGGTCCTGCTGCTGCTATAAAAATAGATCCTGGGACAATGCTTGCATTTGTTTGTGTAAATCCAAGAGTATTTAATATATTTGGAAAAATCATTGTAGCACCAGCTGTGCTATTTCCAAGTCCTGTAAGTCCTGTAAAATTACGTTGAAGTCTTCCTAGGTATTGGAACCCTTGCTTACGTTTTATTCTTTCTCTCCAAACAAAAGCATTTTCAATAACTGGATAAGCATCAGCAGGCAAAAGAAAGTTTTCTCTTGATTGAACAAGACCTGTTTCCATTCCTGCGACTTTAAGAGGTTGGTATCCTGCCATCTACCAATATCCAATTCCACCCACTCCGCCTGCTGCTGGAGTAGATGAATTAAAAATTGTATAATTAGGAGTAAATATTTCTTCGATGCTTTGTCTTTCTAAACAAAGAGCTTCTTGTCTATCAAATAGAACTGATAGATTCTGAACTCCTTCCATGTCTTGACGATCTTCTAAAACTTTTATTGCTGCTCCTAGAGCTAATAGCTGCCACCATTGATTTAATATAGGAACATCGGTTGTTTCTAAAAATTGAACAGGTGTCAGGTAAGTTTCTATTTCAATTTTATGGATCAACCTTGGAACCGGACGGACTGTAAATTCATTATTCCAGAACAATAAGCTGTAAGGTCTTCCTGTTTGATATTGACTTACCCAAAGAGTCATTTGAGTACCAGCTGCCGGAGCTACAGGAAAATTAATACTGAATAATCCACTTACGTAATTTACTTGACCGATTCCCGCAGGATAAGGATTACCAAAAATATCTAATGTTGTCGTATCTACGTAAGAAAGTCCTGGATTTGCAGTATTTAAATTCTTCATTCCTGGAATAGGCGGTATAACAGGGGGAGAATTATATTGAGCAGGCACAGAAACTACAGGATTTGGCACTTGTAATTGAAGATTGCCATTTCCATCGTCTGCCACAGAGATTGCATTTCCATTAGCATCAACTCCACCTAAAGTAACTTGTTTACTTAAAAATGGACCTGGGACTGTAAAAGTAAAAGCAGTTGTTACGCCGTCTCCATTAATAGGATGAAATAATGTTGGAAACTTCGGCCAGATATTAAAATATTGGGTTCTATCCTTGTAAAAAGATCCTGAGATTCCATCAACATACATCGGCGCTCTGATGCCTTGATTATAGTTAACATCTAACGGATATCGATCTCTATAAGGTTCCGTATAGAAAGTGTAAACCGACCTCATGACATCTAATTTTATAGAGTATGGGAAATCCTGAGAATAGTAAGTATTTAGATACTGATCTATATCGACATCTTTTAATGAAGATTCACTAGCAGAAGCGGTGAGCCTACGTATTTTTTTTCTTATCGCTACGACTGTGCTATCTGCTGGTGCAATCGACATCAAAAACCTCGATGTAAAACGGTTTTACATTAGAAAAATTTAGTAGGAACAAGTTCGTGCAATGGTTCCATATCTTGGTCTTGATCTAATGGAGAACCATTTGAATTTATGTCTTCTCCATTAACAGAAATTAATCCTGATCGTCTTTTCATCTTTGATTCATTAACTTCTTTAATTAATCCCATTGGAACTTCGTATTCTCTCCCTGGAATTAAATGATATAATTTAATTGGATCACCAGACCATCTGCAGTATGGTTTAGTTAGTCTTTCATGATTTCCTCGACGATTGATATATCGAACTTTGACTAATCGATTATCTTCTTTCTTTTCTGATTCGCATTTCTTTTTCATTTCAGGAGTCATGTTTTTAAAATCATCAAAAGGAACTGAATTGGTTAGGACTCCGATTAGTCCGTGTTCTTCTCCTGTTGCTGTTACCATTGCTACATGTGACATATTAATTTTCCTTCTTTATGTATTTTACTATGACATGGACTACATAACCATATCACCTCGAGAGGTTTGTTATAATTATCATGGTGTCCGTGTAATTTTATTTTTTCAAGGCATTTCTCACAAAATTTAGCCTTCACAATTTTTCCTGTTTTAACTGCATATCTTAATTTATTTCTTGCATTTCTTTTTATTTTGAACATTTCTTGAGTCTTATAATAATATGCTCGGGATTGTTCTTTCCCTTTTTCGGTAGCAAGATATGCATTTTCTTTTGCATTTATCTTGATTCTGTTTTTCCTGTAGTAAATACGTTGTTTTTCATTTATGAGTTTCCGGTTATTTTCAACGTATTTATGTGCTTTTTCTATTCTAGACGCCTTATGTTTTTCATAACTTTTTTTTGCAGATATTTTTATACTTTCTGGGTTTTTTTCTCTCTGCTCTTTTCTTCTCTTCAATAATTTTTCATGGTTTCTTTCAAGATATTCTTTACGATCTTTGCTAATACATTCTTTACAATAATGACAAAGACCGTCTTTACCTTTTGCCCAATTATGAAATTGATTTAACTCTCTATCTTTTTCGCATTTTCTACATTTTTTCATATTCTACCTCCATTTTGGGGTAGACTTTAACTCAATTGCCAGTATTGTTCAACGACTGAAAAGGTACTTGCTTAGTCAAATTATTAAATTCTAAATTTCTACTTCCGGCTGGAGATAAACTTGCCGGAACTTCTGCTCCTGTTGAAACAGGGATAACGAAAGGATCAAAGTAAGTAGAGTCAATGTCTACACTAATATTTGACCCACTAATTAAATTAATCTGACCTGTGAGTCCATTTGCTTGATACATACCATACAATCGAGGAACAACTAGTCTTACTAATTGTCCCACGATGTATGTGTTTGAGGCAGTTATCGAATCAACACTAATTGTAATTACCATAGGAAAAGATTGACTGATTGCTACTATCAAGAGTGAACTTGGAATAGCAATCGTTCCGGGTAAATATGTATTAGCATTATTCGGTACTGTCATTAATTTTCCATCTTATATGCTTGCCACATAATACGATCGCTAGCTGCTCCAGCAGGGCTTTGTGCTCCACCAGCCAAATACATATAAGGAATAAAGTTTCCTGTATGAAATGGTGCTTTTACAAAATCGTAACCAGTTTGAATACCAGTCAAAGGATCGTATTGAGTGCTTTGTCCAGCAGGAGCAAGAGTCGCAAACAGTTGAGCTGTAGGAGACGATGTACTTGCAGGGAAAGCAAACGTAGTGAAGTTAGTTGAATCAATGTCTACTGTTAAAGTATAGGTAGCATTAGAACTGTAAGCTCCGATTGCTACAATAGTTCCAGTTAAACCATTCATTTCTGGCATACCCATTCCTGAAGGAATACTAAAGTGAATTTTCATTCCAACTACATAATCTAATCTTGCATCTGTAGAAGTTGTGACAACCGCTTGAGTTGCTTTAGAAATTTTTGTAATAAATAAAGCTCTAGGTTCGACAGAATCTAATTGACTGATTCTTCTTACTTGGAAAGCAGTTCCTGGAGCAGCAAATCCGCTTGAATCTAATCCTAATGCAGTAAATGCAGATCCTGAAACTGAAGAAATAGTGAAATCCATTCCTGCAATTTGAAGCATTCCTGTTGAATTATAAATTCTTACACGATCACCATTTGAATAAGTGTTCGTTGCAGAAAATACGGCACCGGCAGCTTGTGTAATAGTAGTACCTGTTACAGCTGCTTCAGTAACTGGGGCTGCTTGAACATAAGTAAAACCATTAGATGCTGTGGCAGTTGAAAAATTATCAATGATGATAGCATTTGAACCATCTGATTTTTTCCATCTAATCCCATCATTTGCGGGAGTATAAGTTTTATACCATTCCCCTCTAACACAAACTCCTGGATTTGGAGCTAATGCCATTTGAGTCAAGTTAGTAGTCACAAAATAATCAGCAGAACTAGGAACTAAAACTTTAACTCCTGCGCCTGTTGATAAAAAGGACCCTTGAGTAACAATTGTAAAAGCCATTTTTTATCCCCTTATGATGCGATTGATGTTGTTACATTAAGACCGCTAATCCAGTTCTGATTAGTAATCGCACGAGCAATCGCAAATTTAGCGTACAATTGGCTATTCTGAGCGACAGATGATACGACCCAAGGTGGACGATATCCAATCACAGCGGTATAGTTATTTTGTTCAATTTTTGCTGCAGCTTCTAATCCGTACATAGGGATTGTATAAACTGTATTTCCTCGTAATGAAGCGCCTGGTTTCTTAGCTGCTTTACTAGAAACAAAGAATCTGAATCTACTAATCGAGCAATATTCTTCTGGTCTTAATCCTTCTTGAGATGGATAAGCATTTTTTAATAAAACACCTTGAACTTTCTGAAGATCATTTGTCAAAGATGTACTTGCTAAAGCAATAAAAGCATCTCTTGTTGGTCCTGTAGAAAACTTATCCATAGCATCAATACTTACAAGCATTGTACGAGCATCATTATTCAACAAAATAGTTTCAATGTTGTTAACATCGTTCAAGCTTATGTTTGAAGGCTGATCTCCATTACCACCACCCGTTGCATTTATGTAAGAAACACTCGATGCAAACAGATCTCTCATCAAAAGATCTTCTTTTTCACGGAGCCATTGTCCAAGTAATGCTGTGAACTTTGTTAGTGTCTTACTGTTTTCCCAAAGTACTACTTGTTCATTTGTAACAATACTTTTTGCGTAAATCTCCATTGTGGCATCAATATCAGAACGAACAGGTACTTCAGATGCTGGATCAATTCCAGAACCGTCAAGTTGTCCGCCTTCTGTTGAAAGACGCTCAAAACGAGACATACGAGTCGTTTTACCGATGTAGCTTTCTGCATGATGTAAATCCACTCCAAATGAGTGAATTAAATTAAATTGAGGTGTTGACAAAAGGTCTTCTGAAGCTTGTACAGGAAGCTCAGGAGCCATATTGTTAATATTTGTGATCCCTGTAGGGAAAGACATAGTTGTCTCCTTGTAAATAATTAATTTTCTACACGCTTGGCAAGGCATGTTAAATTAGCCATTTACGAGGAGCAACTCGTAAGATATTAAGCTCTCGATGATTTTAGAGTTCATCTAACTCAAAATCAAATTATCAACTTAAATATTTAATATCAACTTAAACCTTTAAGTTGTTTTTGCATCCTAGCCCAGTTCTCTTGTCTTCTTTGTTCAGTTAATTTATGAGGGGCTAATTGTGATCCTTCGGGAGAAACGGAAGCGCTAGAAATAGACTGTGGTTTTAACAAATTATTATTCATTTTACT
>JACDJA010003159.1_pt1 | contig 10904 bp, 10 predicted proteins | sample 7449241 | NCBI WGS metagenome assembly JACDJA01 (sample SAMN14253289, study PRJNA609438) | sludge metagenome | isolation source: initial anaerobic sludge | collected 2018-12-20 | reverse complement strand
CGTCATGCACTCGCCAACACAGCTGGGCAGTGATTCGAGCACCGACGTGAGCCACGCGATGCCCCAGCGCAGCCCCGCGGGCGACTGCGCCATTGCCACGACGCGCACGCTGATCTCGCGGCCCTTGCGCGCAGCGGGTCCGGCGATGTAACCCCCACTCGCGGCCAGCTGCGGCGAGCGCGTCAGCATCTGGCCCTCGGTCCACTCGATGAGCGCGAAGTCGATGAACTCGAACGACTCCGGCACACTGGCGCGATGCCACGGCAGAGAGACGCCAGGACCCCAGTAACGCGGCGCTAGGCCCTCTCCGGCATAACGATCGGCCCAACACGTGAGCGGGTCGTAGGACGCCGCTACGGGGCCACACAACGACGGACACGCCCGCATCAGGTCGGCCATACGCGTCGTGTTGATGATCTCGCAACCGCCGAGCGAAACACGTGTCGGTTTCATGATGGCTGGCGCACCTGTTGGCCGAGTTGGCGCACCACCTCATGTGCCACGAGTCGCGGGTCGGCGTAGGGCGCCGTCACGGTGACGTTTTGCTCGACGTTGCTGTTGTTTACGACTGTCGCGGTGCTCGCTGTCGTGTTGGTTGTTGTGGTCGGCGTCGTCAGCCCAAGGCGATCGAGCATCGTGAACTGCGAGGCGCGGTACTGCGCGGCAATGGTGGCGAGTATCTGACTCTCCGAACGAGCCGACGCGGCGAGCGCGGATGTGAACTGCGAGTCGCTGGCAATCGCTGCGAGGAGTTCGCTGTCGAGGCCCTTGTCGACACCGGCGTTGAATCCCGCGGCAACGTTGCGACCGATGGACTCTGCCCGCTTGCTCGGGCTGGCGATCTGCCAGTAGTCCTCCACGCCGCCGGCGACCTCGCGGGCGTAGCGAGCACCGGCGCCGTACCCGTCGCCGAGTCCGTCGGAGAAGCCAGCGCGCACCGCGGCGCCCATGTTGTGGGCCGCGTGGTTCGCCTCGCGCAGGGCGTTGTTGTCGTTGCCGATTGCGACCTGTCGCTGCGTCTCGCTCACGCCGAGAATGGCGCGGGCAAGTTCGCTGTCGGTCGTACTGATACTGACCTTGCCACCCTTTGCGTATCCCCCAACATCGACGCCGAGGATTGATGCGAGTTCGTTCGCCGTGGTCGACGTGGCGAACTTGTTGCCCTTTTGGTATCCGACCTTGACGCCTAACTTCACCGCGATCTCGTTCGCGGTGTCGAAGATCGTGACGCCCGCAGCACGGGCGCGCTCAGCAAGCGAGCCAAATGCCGCACCTACAGGCCCGCCCGCTCCCGACGATCCTCCGCCGACGGCGGTAGCGAGACTGCCAACGGCCGCAGCAACGGCGGGTTCCGCGGCCTTGATTGCCTCAGCCAGACCGGTAGCGGCCTCGAAACCAGCGTCGTAACCGAGCTCGGCCGGTGTGGCCCTTGTCGCCAACGGGCTAGCGGATTGGCGAGCACCAGCGGCAACGCCCGCAGCGAACGAGGTCGCAGCCGCGCGCCCTTCGGGGTACAGGTTGAAGTCGCCGGTCGCCCCGAGCCCGGCCAGGTTCAACGACGGCGCCGAACCCGTGGCCGACGCGGCGGCCGTTGCGGCGTTGAGCGTTGGGCCAAAGTCGAGCACGCGGCCGAAGCCCAACTGGCGGATATAGGCCTCCATTTGGGTGCGGTACCGCGGGTCGGTCGTGATGACACCCTCACGGAAGCCACCCTCGGCGAGGTTCACGAACACGCCGCCGTTGACGGCCTCGAAGATGCCGCCCTTAGAGCAGGCTGTCGCGTTCGCGTCACCGACCTTGTTCACGGTGATATTGATGGACTTACTGGTAGGGAGCGCGTTGACCGCGTCCGCGAGGTTCTTCACGCCCTTGACCGCATCGCCGGCCGTCGATGTCACTTCGACGCTCTTGTCTTTGAGCCCGTCGAGCGCGGTGCCCACGGCGCGCGTGTCACCCACGGCCTGCCCGGTGTCGACTGTCACTTCGACCTTCCGGTCTTTCAGCCCGTCAATCTGCTCCCGCAGCTTCTCGACTTCGCCGCCACCTTCGACCTTTGCCGTGATGACTTGCTCGGACTCCTCGGCGCCGAACCAGCCGCGGAGTTCCGAGCGAATCGAGACAGGAACTGTCACCGGGTGCGCCGTGACGTACGCCTGAAACTGCTCAAGACCAGCGGGGTCGAGTTGGCCGAGTTTCGCTTTGATCTCTGCGGGCTGGGCCGTCTGAGTCGCGCTCGTGATGGCATCAAACAGGGTTTGCTTGGCGGCCTCGCGGTCTGCGGTGGTCTTGAACGTCTTTTCAGGCAGCGACGCAAGGGCGGTGTCGATGCTGGCCCCTAGTTCGGCCTTCGCCGCTTCGGGGTCCGTCTTAAAGCGGGCGTCGAACTCGATTGCTGCGGTTCCGAGGGTGGTTTGCAACTGCGCCAGTGCACTGGGGTCTAGGTCCGCGGACACCTTCGCGAGAATCGGGCTTGACTCAAACTGGGCCTTCACTGCGGCGAAGTCGGAGACAACCTCAGACTGATCGAGCCCCAGCTTCACGGCGATCTCGGCACCGACGGCACCACCAAGGGCATCCTCCACGCCGCTGATCCCAGCCTTGGCCAAGTCGCTGAGGCCGTTGAACGTTGTGGCCAGCGCTGAGTTGATTCCGGCGCCCAACTTTGTGGCGTTGGCGATAATCAGGCTGCCGTTCTCGTCGAACAACTGGTTCATCGCCTCGAACGCCGCTGGCCCTTGCTGCGCGAGGAAGCCAGCGAGGTCACCGAACCCGGCCGCGGTTAGCTCCTTGATGCGCGAGCCGAACTGCGCGAAGTCGGCCGCTCGCTGGTTGGCCTCGGCAATGAACTCGTCGAGCGACTGAATGCCGTCCTTGCTGAACACGTCCTTGAACGTCTCCCCCAGGTCGGGGAAGTTCTGCGCGACGCTGGCCGCGATTCCCTGGCCCACGGCTGCGATCTTCTCGTCGACGGTGTCGAGCGCAGTCGTGTCGATGTCGATGCCGAAACGGGCTTCGATCTTGCCGAGGTCGCGTTCTGCAATCGAGTTGATTGCGCCGGTGAGGCCTTCAAGTTGCTCCTGGCCGGTGACCTCAACGGAAATGACCGACTTGGACACCTCAGCCGCGGCCGCACTTATCTTGCCGACACCCTCCGCCATCTTCGATGTCTTCGCGTTGAATACGTCGTCGGGAAAATTGACAAACGGCCCGGCGACCTTGTCAGCGATGTCGATCGCCTCTTGCAGTGCCGACTGGAATTGCTCGATCGCTTCAGGCAGTGCGCTTTGCAACACGTCGACCACGGCGCCGATTGAGTCGCCGATGCCGCTGATGAAGTCACCGATACCGTCTGGAAGCACGAAGTCGGCGACCGATGAGAAGAACTCTTTGACCGACCCAAGCGATTCGACAACCGTCGACGACGCGAAGTCAGCTATGCCAGAGGCGATGTCGGCCACCACATCGGCCGCTGCGCCTCCGAAGTCCGCAACCGTGCCCATTGCCGAGCCGATGGCCTCAAACGCCGGGGCCGCGAGCTTCAGACCGGCTGTGGCAGTGCCAAAGCCGGTAAAGATGCCGACCACCTTCAGCGCTGGGCCAGCAAGTTCGGCGAGACCAGCCGCGAGAGGAGCTACGGCCTCTAGCCCTGTGCCGAGTGAGTCCGCTATCGCCGAGCCGATGTCAAGGAGCGGGGCCCCGACGACTTCGGCGATGTTGCCGAGCTTCGCCGTGAAGCGCTCAAACGAGCGTTCCGACGCCGTCGAGATGTTCTCGAACGAGTCGCCGCCCTTGTTCTCAATGGCCGCGAACACGGCGTTGGCGCGTTCCTCGGCAGTGTCGAGCCCATCGAGCTCGACCGGGATGTTGAGCTTCTTGAGGGCAATCTCAGCGCGGGCACCGCCGCGAACGACGGCGGTTTCGATCAACGACTCGACCTGACTCAGCGACGAGCCCGCCTCGATGGCGATTGCCGCCAACTGCGGGGCGATGTTCGCGAGCTTTGCGGCGAATTTCTCAGCGGCGACGCCAGAGCCCTCAAGCACCCGGCCAACGCTCGTGGCGAACCGCTTTAGTTCCTCGTCGTCGACACCAAGAGCCTCGCCTGCTGCTTGCAGCGAGCCCGTGAAGCCATCGAAGCTCACGGTCTCCAGTTCTTTGACCGCGTCGCCAAAGACCGCGACGGCCTCGCGCGCCACAACAGCGGCGTCACGAGCCGCGCCGAACGACACCGCGGCAACGGCCCCCGCGGCGGCGATAGCCGCGCCAGCAGGACCAGCAGCGCCCGCCATTGTCCCGAGTTCAGTGGTCACCCCGGAAATGCCGCCCTTGGCCGATTGCGCTAGCCCGACGAGTTGGCTGAGGTTGGCGTTGGCGGACTCGGTGCCGGTAACCGACATCTTCACGGGTTCGCCCTCGACCGAGCCGCGTAGGGCGTCGATCTCTGACGCAGCCGCCGACGTATCGGCTTCCACGCCGATCACAACCGACTCGGAGTCAAGCGAACTTGTGAGGCCGTCGAGTGAACTGGTGTCGGCGGTAACGCCGATTTCGAGTTCGGGCGCATCACCAAGCGCGTCCTCGATGGCAGCATCGAACGCCGACGTGTCGACGTTCAACTCGATGTCTACGCCGGGAATGTTGTCGACCACGTCCGCGATGGCACTGAGTGCCGCGGCGGAATCCGCGTCAAGTTCGATCGTTGCGGCTTCGGACGCCAACGACGCCAGTAGCGCCTCGATCTCGGCGGTAGCGGCTTCGGTGTCGGTGTGGATCGGAACGTCGATCGGAGCGAAGTCACCCAGTGACGAGGCGAAACCGCTCGTGTCGGCAGTGACTTCGAGCGGCGGAACCGACACGGACGCGATGGCCGAGAGCAACGCTTCGGCGAACACCGCGCCCGCCTCCGACGCGGCTTCTCCGATGCGCTCGACAAGATCGGCACCGAGCCCCTTGAGGTCGGCCTCCAACTTGATCTCGGCCGCGGGCAGGTTCGCGAGGCCCGACGTGAGTTCGGAGGAGAACCGCGAGAAGTCCGGCCGGATGACAACAACGTCCTCAGCGATCGGCATCGGCACCCCCTTCAGCCATCGCCAACAACCGCGCCCGCGCTTCGTCGCGAGAGACACGCCACGACCGCGCCATGAGCGCGACCTCGTTCTCGGACACCTCGACGACAGCGGGCTTGGTGGGGTCATCGGCAAGCCACGCGCTCACGGCGTTGCGCGGACCGTCAAGAATCTCGGCCCAACGACGCATGTTGTCGGCGCCGTCTAGCGCCTTCTTCGTGGACGGGTTGGCCAGCGGATGCGCGATGGCGTGCTCGACAAGGTCGAGGTGTTCCTCGACTGCGAACCGTTCAACGGCATCGAGCACGTCCGCGAGAGGCATGGCCCTCAGCGACCGACCGGTACGAGCGATGAACCAGCCGCGGACTTCCGAGCCCCGCGAGTTGTAGAGCGACCAGAGCCGGACCGCGGCTTGGTAGGGCGCTCAGCCGCGGCCTCCACGGCGGCGGCGACCTGTTCACGAGCGGCCTTGATGTAGGCGTTGACCATCACGTGGAGAACGTCACCGAGTTGCATGCCCCGCTCGCGTGAGAGCTTCACCAAGGCGTCGTGAAGCTCCTCGCGACTGCGCTCGACAAGGTGGGCAGCCAGCCAGCCGAAGTACCAGTCAATCGCGGTGTCTTTGTCTTGCAAGGCGACGAAGTCGATCACCGGCTCGAACTGGAACACCTCGTCGCCAAAGCCGATCGCGACCGGCGTGAGCTTGCGGCGCTCTAGCTGTGAGGTGATGTCAATCACGTTTGTGCTCATTTGTGGGCTCCTATCGGTAGGGGGTGGTTTCCAGCGCTCGCTGGAGAACTCGGTGCGCGTCGGTGCCGGGGTGGTGCACCTCTCGCGCAAAAACAGTGCGGCCGTCCGCGCCTTGAAAAACAAGGAACTTCCCGCGGCGGGGGCGGATCGTGTGCGGTCGCGTGCCGCGCTCGATGAACGTCGAGTGCGGGGCTGTGTTGCCGATCGCGTAGGACCAGTCGGTGCCGCCGCCGCGTGACTCGTTGAAGAACCCGCCGCGGTAGGCGCCCGTGCGCGCGTTGGTTGGGTTCAGTTGCTGGGCCGTGGTCTGAATGCGCCTCGCGTAGGTCGCGAACTTGGCGTGGACCGGACCGCCGACGCCGAACAGTCGAGCGAGTTCGGCCTCGTTGATCTGCACACTCATGCGGGCCTCCGGGCCCCGTAACGAACGAGCGCGCCGACGCGCCAGCCCGCGGCGACACCCGATTCGGCTTCGCCGCAGCCGTCGGGGCACAACATCTCGGGCGGTTGCCAGAAGATGGCGTCGGGCGAGACGCACGAACCGCCGTCCTTGGTGGGAAGGATCAAGCCCGACTGAAGTGCCTTGCGCCACGCGCAGCGAAAGTCGTCAAAGCAGCCGAGCACGTCGTTGGTCGCCGCGGTGTACTCCTCCGCAGTGGGGTTGCGATCCCGGCGCACGTGCGCGCACCACGGGCGCAAGTATTCGACCCAGAGGCGCCAGTACTCCACTGCAGCGCAACACGACGAGGTGTCGAAAGGGTTCGCGTTCGGATCGAACACCGAGAGCGGGTCGAGATAAACGCGAAGGTCAACGCAGCAGCCGAGGGGCCGACAGTGCGAAATGGTGGGATTGTTGGGCGCGCAGTCGAGATCGGTGAGCGCGTCAGTAGCCCACGCGAGGGTGGTGTCGAGCAGGTCGAGAGTCCAATCCATGCCCCACCTCCCTTCGTCGGGGTTGGGCACCGGCGCCGTGGGGCTGCGGCGCTGGTGCTAGGGCCGGGCGGGCAAGAGCCCCAAGCCCGCCCGGCCAACTAGCTCATGGGCAGACGACGGGCGCCTCGGAGAGCGACCGAACGCCGGCGGTCGTCGTAAACGACGTAAGCCAGCCGCACTTGGCCTGACCGACGTAGGTCGTCGTGCCGGGCACGGCCGTCACGACCCAGTTGATGAGTCCGGGGATTGAGTTCAAGAACGCCTCAACCCCGGCCGGGTCATCGAAGAACGGCGACGGGCCGTAGGTCGCGCCGTCGACCACGATTGCGGTGATCTGGCTCGTGGCCAGCGGCCCGATGGTGGACTGCACCGTGACATCACAAAGGTCCGGCCCCGGCGTTGACACCCAGGCGCAGCGAGCACCCTCGCCGGGCAGTGACGGCACGTCGGTGGAGTCGATGCGGGTGAACACATCGACCCCGTCGGGGTACGTTGCCGCACTCCACGCGCCGGTGGTGAACGCTGGAAGGGTCGTCGCCGTGATCTTCGGGTTCGAGTACCCGCGGAACGTCAGTTCAGAGACAGCGAGCGTGCCGCCCTGCACGGTTGGCGTTCCGAAGATGAAATCACGAGCCGAGTAGAACGTGACGTGGTCGAAGACTTCCTCGCCCTCGTCGGGGCAGTCACCGGCATTGCAATCGAACTTCGGCTGCCACCACTCGACCATGAACCGACGATCGGCAACCGTGCCGCTAGTGCCCGCGTAACCGACGCCGACTGTGTCGCCAGCGCCGTCGTAGTAACCCTTTTGGCCGCTCAGCCAGACTTCCATTTCTTTGTTGACCGAGCACAGGTTCATGGTCACGTCGACCCACTTCAGTTGCTTGCCGCGCTGGACAACCTCAGTCACGGTGCCTTTGCAGTCAGCTGGCAGCGTGTAGGTCTTGTCGTCGGTGGTCGTCGCCACCATGCCCACTTCGCCGCGAATCGTCTGCTGGCACACCAGCGAAACGGCGTCAGCGTCGTCGCAGACCGTGACGGGGTAACACTGATCCAGTTCGGTGATGCGAAAGACACAAGGAGAGTCCTTGTAGATGGTCATTTGCTCAGCCCTCCTTTGAGGCCGAAGCGGCCTTGGCGGTCTTGGTGTCGGTCGAAGCCGTTTCGGCCGGGGCCTCAACGGGTGCGGGCACTTGCTCCTCGGCGGGCGCGGGCGGCACCTCGATCACGGCGTGGCCGTCGCGAATCGCGGCGGCGTAGCGCTCCTTGTTGGTGCGCGTTGCCTTGATGCGCTTGCCCTTTGGGTTCCCGCCGATGGGGACGAGAAACACGATTTGTGGACAGGCCGACCCGAGTCGGCCTCTGCGAGACGCCATGTCGGCTCCTCCTTTTTTGGCGCGCCCCTGACTTGGGGCGCGAGAACTGTCAGCGCCGCAACACACGTCACGCCGTCCCGACGAACGACGAACGGCGCGAGCGGTCAAACACGAATGCCGTGCCCGCTACCTCGCCGGGGTTGCGGGCAGAGAGCCACGCCTTGATCTCCGGCAGTTGGGCAACGCTCCACTCCAAGGCGTCGGCGTCAAGCTGGATTGTGTTGCCGTAGCCGGTGATGCTTGTGACGCGGGGGTCCATGCGGCACTCACTGGGGCAGGTGAACGACTTGACCAGTTCCAGCGCGATGGTGCGAGCGGCGATGCGGTCGAGCTCGTCGGGCGGGTTGCCCCAGCGGTATTCGACCGACATGCCCGCGTCTGGCGTCGACAGGTCGTTGCAGCGTGGCCAGGCGAACGAATCGAGCAGGATGAGGTTGCGCCAGTCGTCGACGCGGTAGTGGATCGGGTCGACGACAACGCCACCGACACGGACCGCCCCGATATCAAGCACCGGGTAGGGGCCGTCGAGCACGAGCGAGCGCAAGGCGACACAGCCGCACGGCTTCGCGCACTCACACGCGTTGCCACACGACGTGCAGTCCGAGAGCGGCGGCAGGTAGTCGCCGGATTCAAGGCGCTGGCGCCCGCACGAACCACAGCCACACACGGCCGCGATGCATGGCCACACGGTCGAGCTGCACACGCCGATCTGGCGGCCGCTCATGCTCCAGATGAGTTGCGAGGTTGCGGCAATGACCGCGTCGCGCACGGCTTGGTCTGCGTCGGTCCACGCCGAGCACGCGCCGAGAACCACGTCGCTGTCTTCAACGACGGGCTCACAACTTGGGCGCGGCGGGGCGATCGGCATGGCTACTTCGTCGCCTTGCGCTTCGCGGTGGTCTTGGCCGCGGCCTTAGCCGGCGCGGCCTGGGGAGCAGCGACGCGTGGCGCGATGGGCGCTATCGGCGGAGCGGGCACGCCACGGCCGACACTGACCGGCTCGGATGCAACGAGCGCGCCGGCGTTGCTTGTGACATCGACGGTGACGGAGTAGACGCCATCGTCGGAGCAGCCGGGGCAGAGCTCGCACGCGAGCGTGACCACGCCGCCGTCGGGCCATGTCGACACAACGAACGACGCGCCGGGGGCATTGGCGATGCCGCTCGCGCCGCCGCTGTAGGTCATCACCGCAGCGCGGGTGCTCCAGTCCGCGGGCGTGCTCAACGAGAGCAGGTGCCCGTTGAGCGGCGCGCCGGTCGAGTTGGTGATCGTGAGCGTGATCGGCTCGCAGACGCAACCGCTCGGGACTTCGAGCGATGACGGCGAGACGGTGACGCCACCACCGGGGCCACAGTTGGCGTCGTCGTAGGTGATCGACGCGGACGCGTTCGACCACGCGAAGTCGGCCGGACCGTTGTTGCCCGTTTCGGCGGAGCCGATCACGACGAAGTAATCGCCGTTTTGGAATTTCGCGAGGTCAAGCGCCGTGGCAACGAGTGACAGGGTCCATGTCCCATTGCCCGGGGGGGCACTGACATCACCAGCAACCACGGCGGCAACGCCAACCTGGGTCGCGTCCAGTACAGCGACGAACCCCTGCGGGCTTCCGACAGTCCCAGAGATGGTCAGGTCGGCCGAAAGGTCGAGGGTGACGTTGGGCCCGGTCGCGCACAGCGGGACAGCCGGCAGGCTCAGTGCTCGCCAAAACTGTTCCTGGGGAAGGTTGCCGTCCGTGTTGAGGGTGACCGTCCCGCCGGAGAACGCCGCGTCATGCGAAATCGTGTTGACGACGGTGATCGTGCCCGGGGGTGGGTTGGTCGCATCGAGGAGCGACTGGGCGGCGGCCAACTCGGCCGGGGTTAGGTCACGAGTGGTGTTGATCGGCAGCGTGATCACAGGGAACTCCTCAGATGACTTCGACGGCGAGCGACATGGCTCGGAATTGGGCGGTCCACGCGACGGCCTGGGGTTCGCTCGATTGCTCGGCGAGCAGGATCACGATGAGCGGGCGACTCCAGTCGACGGCGCCGGGAACCGGAATCGTGAAGCGCCGCCAGGTGGGCGTAAGCGTGGCGAGGTTGATGGCGCCAGCGGCCTCGAAGGTGTCCTGATGAATCGGGCCGTCGGTGTAGTGCCAGTACGCCCCGGCGCCCATGAGGGGCTGGGGGTGATCGTCGGGAGTGGCGCCCGACGCGTAGAAGCCCACGGCCACCCCGTCGGTGTACGGCGGCGCGTGGTTCGGGTCTTTGCCGAGTACGCGAGCCTCGATCGACAAGAACGCGGGGCGCCGCTCTGGCGGTAGCGCGGCGACTGCGGCGCGTGCGGCGGGCCAAAGCCCGAACCCGTACTGGATGGTCGAGCCTCCGGGGCCGAGAGCAAACGGCTCACCGGGCACACCCGACAGCGACACACCGGCGATAGACGCCACGTTGCCGACAGCGATGCCAGTAGCCCACAACGCTTCGTACCCAGCAGGCGCTGGGGCAGGCGTGCGCGTCCAGGCGCCCAACGGCGACGCGGAATACACGTGGGTCATGCCGACCTCTTTCGCGCTGGGCGCGGGCGGGCTGGCGCGTTCGAGACAGTGACCGGCCGAGACGACTCGATGAGTTGGTCGACCTTGGTGCCAAGGGCGTTGAGCCGCTCGCTCACAACGGCGTGCTGGGCCGAGTTCTCCTCGCGTGACAGCCGTGATTCCTCACGCGCTCGCTCGGCGGAAGCCGACGCGGCGTCGACTTTCTCCCCGATGTCGCCAACAACGTGACGCAAGGGTTCGCGG
>JACDJA010003158.1_pt1 | contig 10904 bp, 9 predicted proteins | sample 7449241 | NCBI WGS metagenome assembly JACDJA01 (sample SAMN14253289, study PRJNA609438) | sludge metagenome | isolation source: initial anaerobic sludge | collected 2018-12-20 | reverse complement strand
TGGTTGCGCACGGTGTTTTCCGACAGCGTCATCTTGTAGGCGATGGCCTTGTTGGAGAGGCCTTCCTTGACGTGGTCGACGATTTCCATCTCTCGCGCGGTGAGCGAGGACAGCGCGCTGTTGGCGAGCTCGCCGCGTGCCATCTTCTGCATGATGTTGAGCGGAAAGCTGCTCTGGCCGTCGCACACGCTGCGGATGGCGGCGAGCACCTGCTCGGGGTCGCTGGACTTGATGACGTAGCCGTCGACGCCCGAGGAGATGGCTTCGGAGATTTCCTCGTCGGAGTCGGCGATGGTGAGCATGATCACCTTGATGCCGAGGTCGCGCAGTTCGGAGACGAGATCGAGGCCGTCGGCGTCGGGCAGAGAGCGGTCGAGCAGCGCCGCATCCGCGCGGTGGCCGGCGGCGAGCCAGGCGCGCAATTCGGCGGCGTTGGCGTGCTGCGCGGTGAGCCGCAGATCGGGTTCCTGCTGGATGTAGCCGGCGACCCCCATGCGCAGCAGCGGGTGGTCGTCGATCAGGATGATGTTCAGGGGCGCAGGCATGGGGAGTCCTCCGGTCGTTTTGTTTTCGTCGTCACGTCGGCAGGCCGCGCGGTTTGCGCGGCGCCTTCTCGAATAATAAATCAAACACAGGATTTGGCAGCCATTTCATTGCGCGTGCGACCCAGGCCATCTGCCACGGAATGACGGCGTAGCGGCGGCGGCGGGCGATGCAGCGCGCGACGCGCCGGGCGGCATCGTCGGCGGCAAGGCGAAACGGCATGGGATAGGGGTTCACCCGGGTCATCGGCGTGTCGATGTAGCCGGGGGCGACGGTGACCACGGCGATGCCGCGCGCCCTCATTTCCAGGCGCAGCGCTTCGAGGTGGACGGTGGCGGCGGCTTTCGACGCCGAATACGCACCGCCGCCGGGCAACCCGCGCACCCCGGCGACGCTGGAAATGCCGCACAGCACGCTGTCGCGTGCGAGGACGGGGATGAAGGGCTGGAAGGTGTGCACCAGGCCGAGCACGTTGGCGTCCATCACGGCGCGGAATACCGCGGTGTCTTCGGGGTTTTCGGTGAGCGTGCCGACGCTGATGCCGGCGGCAGCAATGACCAGGTCGGGTGGGCCGCACTCGGTGACGAAGGCCGCCGCCGCGGCCTGCATGGCGGCGGCGTCGCGCACGTCGGCGACGTAGAGGCAGGCGTCGAATCCTGCGGCGGTGGCTTCGAGGGCGTCGCGGCGGCGTCCGAGCAGGCCGAGTTTGGCACCGCTGGCGCCGTAATGGCGCGCCAGCGCGGCGCCCAGCCCGGAACTCGCGCCGGTGATGAAAACCCGCTGGAACGCAGCCGGCAAGAGCTTACTTCGCCGGTTTCCGGCCGGCGCGCTCGGCGCGCGCCTTGGCGATGAGCTGGTCGAGCACCGTGAACAGGCGCGCCTCACTGCCGGTCATCGACATCGAGGTGTGATACTTGCCGTCGATGATGAAGGCGGGCACGCCGCGCAGTTCGTAGGCGGAGGCGAGCTGGCCGCCCTGGCGGGCGAGCGACTGGGTGGTGAACGAGTTGTAGATACTCTCGAATTTCTTGCGGTCGACCCCCTGCTTCGCGATCCAGTCGCCCAGCACCGCGGGGTTGTCGAGATTGATATTCTGCACGTGGTAGGCATTGAACACCCTTTCGTGCAGGCGCTCGACGAGGTTCATCTGCGCCAGGGTGTGATAGAGCTTGGCGCCAGGCATCCAGTCGTCGCGGAACACCGCGGGCAGGCGGCGGATCTGCGCGTCCTTCGGCAGGGTCTTCAGCCAGGCCTGCAGGCCGGGTTCGAGCTGGTTGCAGTGCGGGCAGCGGTACCAGAAGAACTCCAGCACCTCGATCCGGTTGCCGGTCGCCACCGCCTTGGGCGCGGCGACGCGCACGTAATCGTGGCCCTCGAAGGGCTCGTCGGCCGGGGCGGCGAGCGCGGACAGGGAAAGCAGGGCGGCGGCCAGAAAGGCCCAGGCGCGAACAAACATCAGGGTGTCTCCTGTGAAATGGGTTCTTCTCTGACCAGCGTGACCGCGATATTGTTCTGCGCGAGGCGCGCGCGGATGCTGTCGACGTCGTGCGCGCTGGCGAACGGACCAATGCGCACGCGGTGCAGCACCCCCTTGTCCGCCACCTCGGCGGTCTGGATGGCGGCTTCGATACCCAGCATCGCGAGCTGCGCCTTGAGGTTGTCGGCGTCGTTCGGATTGAGGAAGGCGCCGGCCTGCAGGTAGAGACGCGGGGCGGGCTTCACGGCGGGCGCGGTGGGCGGTTCGGCCGGCGTGCCGCCGGGCAGCACCTTGTAGAAATCGAAGCTGGGTGCCGGTTCTGGGGTGGTCGGGGTCACGGGTGCCGAAACGCTGGGCGCAGCCGGCTTCGTCGACTGGAACGGATTGTTGCCGGTCGCCCACAGCGCGACGCCGACCGCGAGCAGGGCGCCGACGATCAGGCCGATCAGCACGCCGGTGAAGACCGGGCTGCCGCTGCGCTTGCTGGAACGGGATGCGGGTTTTGCCATGAGACCTACATTTTCTCCGGCGCCGACACGCCAAGCAAGGCGAGGCCGTTGACAATGGTGATGCGCGCGGCGTCGGCCAGCGCGAGGCGCGCGAGTTTCGTCGCCGCGTCGTCGACCAGGAATTTCTCGGCGTTGTACCAGGCATGGAAATCGCCGGCCAGTCCCTGCAGATAATGCACGACGCCGTGCGGCGCGAGTTCCTTCGCCGCGCTGGCGAGGATTTCCGGATATTCGGCGATGCGCTGCATCAGCGCGAGTTCGTGCGGCGCGGCCAGCGGCGTGAGGTCGGCGGCGTCGAGCGTGGCGGCGTCCCCGCCCCATTCCTCGAACACGCGGCAGATGCGCGCGTGCGCGTACTGCACGTAGTACACCGGGTTGTCGTTGTTCTTCGCCAGCGCGAGGTCGACGTCGAAGATGTATTCGGTGTCCGGCTTGCGCGACAGGAGGAAGAAGCGCACCGCGTCCTTGCTGGTCCACTCGATGAGGTCGCGCAGGGTCACGTAGCTGCCGGCGCGCTTGGAGATCTTCACTTCCTCGCCGCCGCGCATGACCCGCACCATGGTGTGCAGCAGATAGTCGGGATAGCCGTCGGCGATGCCCAGCCCCGCCGCCTGCAGGCCCGCCCTGACGCGGGCGATCGTGCCGTGGTGGTCGGTGCCCTGGATGTTGATCGCGCGCGTAAAGCCGCGCTCCCACTTGGCGATGTGATAGGCGACGTCCGGCACGAAATAGGTGTAGCTGCCGTCGGACTTCCTCATCACGCGGTCCTTGTCGTCGCCGTACTCCGTGGTGCGCAGCCACAGCGCACCGTCCTGCGTGTAGGTCCTGCCCGCGTCGACGAGCTTCGCGACCGTCGCCTCGACGCGGCCGTCGGTGTACAGGCTCGACTCCAGATAGTAGTTGTCGAAGCGCACCGCGAACGCCTGCAAGTCGAGATCCTGTTCGTGGCGCAGGTAGGCGACGGCGAACTGGCGGATCGACTCCAGATCGTTGGCATCGCCCGAAGCGGTGAACGCGCGGTCGTCCGATTTCACCGTCTTCTTCGCCAGGAAATCGGCGGCGATGTCGGCGATGTAGTCGCCGTTGTAGGCCGCCTCCGGCCACCCGGCGTCGCCCGGTTTCAGGCCCCGGGCGCGCGCCTGCACACTCGCGGCGAGCGTGGCGATCTGCACGCCCGCGTCGTTGTAATAGAACTCGCGGTAAACGTCCCAGCCCTGCGCCGCGTAGAGATTGCAGATCGCGTCGCCGAGTGCGGCCTGGCGACCATGGCCGACGTGCAGCGGGCCGGTGGGGTTGGCGGAGACGAATTCGACCAGCACGCGTTGCCCGGCGCCGGCGTCGCCGCGGCCGAAGGCGTCGCGCTCGCTGCGCACGCGCTGCACGATGCCGTGCCACGCGGCGGGGGTGAGATGAAAGTTGATGAAGCCGGCGCCGGCGATCTCGGCCCTGGCGACGAGCGGCGAGGGCGGCAGTTCGAGGAGCACCGCCTGCGCCAGCTCGCGCGGATTCTTCTTCAGCGGGCGCGCGAGCTGCATCGCGGCATTACTGGAAAAGTCGCCGTGCGCCGGATTCTTCGGGCGCTCGATTTCCAGGCTCACCGGCGCGTCGGGGGCGATGACTTCGAGTGCAGCGCCGACGAGGAGGGCGAGCTGTTCTTTGAGCGGGTGAATACTGGACATGGCGGACAGGAAGACGTCGCCGTCTCCGGCGTCGAACGGAAGCAGGGAATTATAAGCGGCGCGCGCGGCGCCTCAAAACACCAGCGGATCGACATCGAGCGACCAGCGCGCCACGCGCGGGCGGATCGCGTCCAGGTGCACGCGCCAGTCGCGCACGAAGGCCTGCAGCGCCGTGCGCGAGGCCGATTGCACCAGCAGTTGCGCGCGCTCCAGATTGGCGACCCGCGCCATCGGCGCCGGGGTGGGGGTGAACACGCGGACGCGTGCCGCATCGGGCGCGTCGGCGGCGGCGCGCTGCAGGAAGGCGAGCGCGGCGTCCATGCTCGGTGCTTCGGCGCGCAGCAGCACCTGGCGCGTGAACGGTGGCAGATCGAGCTGGCGGCGCTCGGCGAGCAGCGTGTGCGCGTAACCGGCGTAGTCGTGTTGTTGCAGGAAGCGGAACAGCGGATGGTCGGGGAATGCAGTCTGGATCAGCACGCGGCCGGGTTTCTCCGCGCGTCCGGCACGCCCGGCCACCTGCATCAGTTGCGCGAACAGGCGTTCGGTGGCGCGAAAGTCCGGGCTGTACAACGCGCCGTCGGTATCGAGGATGAGCGCCAGCGTCATGTCGGGGAAGTCGTGGCCCTTGGCCAGCATCTGCGTGCCGACCAGCACGTCGACCTCGCGTGCGCGCACCGCTTCGCCGAGTTCGGCCCAGGCGCGCGGCTGCATGGTGTCGCGGTCGATGCGGCGGATGCGCGCACCGGGTAGAAACGTGGCAAGCGTTTCCTCCAGGCGTTGCGTGCCGTGCCCGAGGGGTTTCAGATCCGGGTTGCCGCAGCCGGGGCAGGCCACGGGGATGCGTGCGTCGAAACCGCAATGGTGGCATTTGAGGCGATGCGCGCTGCGATGCAGCACCAGCCGCGCCGAGCAGTGCGGGCACGGCGCGACCCAGCCGCAGCCCGGGCAGTACAGCGTGGGCGCGTAGCCGCGGCGGTTGAGGAACACCAGACTCTGTTCGCCGCGCGCCAGGGTGTCGGCGAGGGCAGTGAGCGCGGGACGGGTGAGGCCATTGTCCTGCGGCAGGTGGCGCAGGTCGACCAGTTCGATGTCGGGCAGGCGCGCGCGGGCGACAGCGCGCGTTTTCAACTCGATCAGCCGGTAGCGGCCGGACAGCGCCTGCGCGTAGCTCTCCAGGGAAGGGGTGGCCGAACCGAGCACCACCGGCACCGCGCGCTGCTTGGCGCGCGCAATGGCGACGTCGCGCGCCGAATAGCGCAGGCCGTCCTGCTGCTTGAACGAGCCGTCGTGCTCTTCGTCGACGACGATGACGCCGAGCCGCGGCAGCGGCGTGAACACCGCCAGCCGCGTGCCGAGCAGCACGTCGGCCGCGGGCGCGGCGAGCCAGTTTTCCGCGCGGACTTTGTCAGCCAGACCGCTGTGCAAGGCGACGATGCGCCGGCCCGGAAAACGCGTGCGGAAATGCTGTTCCAGTTGCGGGGTGAGCGCGATCTCCGGCACCAGCACCAGCGCCTGCCGCCCCTGTTGCAGCGCGGCGTCGATCAGGCGCAGGTAGAGCTCGCTCTTGCCGCAGCCGGTGACGCCGTGCAGCAGATGCACGGCGAAGCTGCCGAGCGCGGGTAGCAGGACATCCAGCGCGGCCTGCTGCTCGGCGGTGGCGACGGGCGCCGGTGCGTCGGGTTGCGGTGCCACCGCAGGCGCGTCGGCGGTCCAGGCGGCCCAGCCGGCCGCCACCAGCGCGGCGGCGTGGCGCGTCTGCTTCTGCGCACGCAAGGTCGCGCGCGCGACCGGCGCGGCGCGCAAAGCGTCGAGCAGCGCGCGCTGGGTGCGGGCGCGCGCCGGCGCTTCGGCGCCGTGCCCGGCCGCGGTGAGCACGAGCCAGGGCGTATCCGCCGCGAAGGGGGCGGCGTTCTTCAGGCGCGGCGGCAGCGCGGCGAGCAGCACGGCGCCGAGCGGGTGGTGGTAATAAGCGGCGCAGAACTGTGCCAGGCGCAGCAGTTCCGCCGGCAGCGCGGGCCGGTCGTCGAGCACGCGCAGCACGTCGCGCAGCTTGCTGGCGTGCGGGCTGGCGGCCGTCTCGCCGAGCACGACCCCGACCTGGCGGGTGCGTCCGAAGGGCACTTCGACCAGGGTGCCCGGTGTCAGCGGGCCGCCCACCGCCAGGCGATAGTCGAACCGCCGGTGAAGCGGCGTGTCGAGGGCGACCTGGAGAATGACGGACATACGGCGGGATCGGACCTGGCGAGGTGTGACCGGGCATTATGCCCAATCCGCCCGCGTTCCCGGGGAGGCTGTTTAGTGCCGGGTGTTAAGGACCTGTTGCGGAAAATGGTACAAACTGCTGTTTGACAAGCGATATCACGGTTTGTCCACGAAATCTGTGGATAATTTTGTGGGCTATTGGGTGGAAGATGCCGCAAAGCCCGTCACTGCGTGACAACCCGCCAGCGACCAAAAACAGGGCAAAACTTGTTTTATTTATAAATCAGTGGCTTATAAAGACACTAACGCTGTCAAGCCCTTGACACAAATAAAGTTCCCGTTCAATTGAGACTGTGTATAAGTCGATGCTTCTATGATCGGCACGAGGCCCTGCCGCACCCCCGAACGTGGGCGTAAAAACCAATTGAAACAAAGGCTTAAACCTGCTGGATGCCGGTAATGATCCAGCCGCCCGGGCCGTCGGCCGGCTTGCTGAGGTGCCACACTTCATCGAAGGGTTCGGCGGGCTGGTTGGCGGCCTCGCGGGCGGTTCCGGTGAAGCGAACACTCACCACATGGCGCTGCTCCTCGTCGACCGCTTCCAGCACTTCGGCGGCGACACTCAGCACGTCGGTGGTCTGCGCGCCGGTGCCGCGCTCGGCGATCTGCATCGACAGCTCGGCAAACACCTCGGGCGAGGTGAAGGCGCGCAGGTCGTCGAGGTTGCCGGCGTCGAAGGCGGCCTGCAGGCGGATGAAGTTGACCTGCGCCTCGCGGGCGAAGGCGGCGGCATCGAATCCCGGCGGGAAGCTGCGTGCGGCGTGGCGGGCTCCGCTCACGGCCGGCGTGGCCTCGAAGGCGGCCGGCGCGGACGGAGGCATGCCGGCATACTGCATCGCGGGTTCCTGCGGGATGGTGCGGCGCATGAACATGCGGAACAGCAGGAAGGCACCCATGGCCAGCAGCGCCAGCATGAGGAAACTGGCCATTTCGTCGCCGAGGCCGAGGTGGGACGCCAGCGCGGCGAGGCCGAGGCCGGCGGCGAGTCCGGCGATCGGGCCCATCCAGCTGCGTTTCTGCGGCGTGGCCTGGGCCGGCGCGCCGGCCGTCTGCTGGCGCTGCGGTGCCGGCGCGGCCTCTTTCTTGGCGGGTGCGCTGCGCTGCATGCCGAAGGACTTGCCGCCGCCGAGGCGCTTGGCTTCGGCGTCGTGCGTGACGAGGCCAAAGCCAAGCAAGACGGCGAAAAGGCTGATGAGGAAGGTTTTCACGATGGGGGCTCCTTGGTTCGGGTTCATTCGCGGCTGTTTTTCCGATATCCGTGCGGCGCGCTTCACGTGGCCGCAGCAAAGATTGTCCGGATTTGCACAGACCTGGGTTTCCATGGTGAGGCAAGGCCCCATATCATGAAAAGTCGATTTTTATACGCGAGGTATTCGAAATTTTCGATTCGTGTCAGGAGGCACCCTTCATGCGCGCACGGCCCGGCTGTGGCGGTGAACGGTGTCCGCCAGCACGGTGACCTTGTCCGGGTCGGTGAACTGCGAAATGCCGTGGCCGAGGTTGAAGACATGACCGGGGTGGTTGCCGTAGCTGTCGATGATGCGCTCGGCCTCGGCGCGGATGATTTCCGGCGTGCCGTGCAGGGTGCAGGGATCGAGGTTGCCCTGCAAGGCAACGCGATCGCCGACGCGGCGGCGCGCGTCACCGATGTCGATGGTCCAGTCGAGGCCGACGGCGTCGGCGCCGATGCCGGCCATCGCCTCCAGCCAGTTGCCGCCGCCCTTGGTAAAGATGATGCTTGGCACCACGCGGCCTTCACGCTCGCGGATGAGACCGGCGACGATCTTTTCCATGTAGGCGAGCGAGAACTCGCGGTAGGTGTGGGGCGTCAGGCTGCCGCCCCAGGAATCGAAGATCATCACCGCCTGCGCGCCGGCCTCGATCTGCGCGTTGAGGTAATCGGTCACCGCCTGCGCCGTGACGTCGAGAATGCGGTGCAGCAGATCGGGGCGGCCGTACAGCATGGTCTTGATGTGGCGGTAATCGTCCGAGCTGCCGCCTTCGATCATGTAGCACGCCAGGGTGTAGGGGCTGCCGGCGAAACCGATCAGCGGCACCGCGCCGTCGAGCGCGCGGCGGATCGAGCGCACCGCGTCCATCACGTAGCCGAGCTTGTCGGTGGGATCGGGCGCCGTGAGGTCGCGGATTTCCCATTCGTCGCGCAGCGGGCGCTCGAAACGCGGGCCCTCGCCCTGCGAGAAATACAGGCCCAGGCCCATTGCGTCGGGCACGGTGAGGATGTCGGAAAACAGGATCGCGGCGTCGAGCGGATAGCGCGCGAGCGGCTGCAGCGTCACCTCGGTGGCGAGGTCGGGCGTCTTGCACAGGGTGAGAAAGTCACCGGCGCGCGCGCGCGTGGCGTTGTACTCCGGCAGGTAACGCCCCGCCTGGCGCATCAGCCACAGCGGCGTGTAATCGGTCGGTTGGCGCAACAGGGCGCGCAGGAAGGTGTCGTTTTTCAGGGCGGACATGGCGCGGAGCCCTTGCGGGGCGTGGATGCAAAGCCCCGATTCTAGCAGCCCTGGCGCCGCCCGCCCCGTGCCATCCGGGATTCACATGCGGCGGAAACCCCATTCGCCGCGTCCGCTCGGGCAGGCGAGCACCTCCCTGGGCCTGCGGCCGTCGACCACCAGGGTGGCGGTGCGGCAGCCGTCACGCGCGTCGCCGCGCGGGGTGAAGTGGTAGCGGTGGCCGCCCCCGTTCCACACCACCGGCACGCCGGGGCGGCCGAGTTCGAGCGCGTGGCCCATACAGGCACGGTCGCGCTCGTCCATGCTGTCGCCGATAGCGTGGCCGAGCACCGCGCCGAGCACGCCGCGAACCACCATGCCCACCACGCGGTCCTCGTGTCCGGCCACGTGTCCGCCGATGACCGCGCCGGTGACGCCGCCGATCACCGCGCCGATCTCGTCGCGGTTGCAGCGGCCGGAGGAAATGCCGTAGTCGGCCACGTAAACCGCGCCGCTGCGGCCGTGGTGGCGGTACTTCGCCTTTTTCTTTTCCTTGTAATACCCGTGCGCCGGTGCGTGGTGCGGCGGGTCGGCGAAGGCCGGTGCGGCGAGGGCAAGGGCGAGGGCGTGTGTCATGTCGTCGAACTCCGATCTGAATGATCCATCAGCTAACGGCTAACGGCTGTACGCGGCGTGACTGTAGCGTCGCGTACGGTTCAGTTGTAGCGCGGGTGATAGTCGCGGTACACGCGCGCCTGCTGCTCGTAGTTTTCGGCGCGGAGGGTGCGGCCGGCCGCGTCCAGCGCCGCGTCGAGGCGGCGAAATTCCGCGGTATCGAGGCGGCCGTCGGCGAGACACTGCCGTTTCAGCGCGGCGATGTCGTCCTGCTGGCGAGTCAGGGTGCGGAATTCATGCGAAGTGAGTGCGCCCTCGCGGCGGGCGGCCTCGATGCGGGCCTGCTGCCAGGCCTGGCGGGCATCGATCTGCTGGCTGTAGTGCTGGCTTTGTTTCAGCGCCTGCGCCGGCCCGAAGGCGTCGCGCTCGCCGCGGTACCAGTCGGCCTGCGCGCCGGTTGCGGCGAGGGCGAGGCCGAGCAGGGCATGCTTGATCGATTTGGTTTGCATAAGAACTTTCTTTGCTTGTCGAAGGGCCGGACACGGCGTGCGCCGGGGACGGTTGCACTGTAAGTGCGTTGTGTGAGCGGGATGTGTGGCCGATGCAACAGCGTGTAACCGTGTGTAACGGAAGCCAGCCGGCTCGGACTAAGGTTTTGTCGTCGGCCGCCGATTATTGCTGGCGCCGGGCCGCCATTCGAGGCCGGCTTCGGTTAGAATCCGCCGCCTTTGCCTTTTTGCCGTTCCCCACCGGAGAATCCCATGCATCCCAAGAAACTCGCCATTGCCTTTCTTGCGGCGGGCGCCAGCCTGCCCGGCCTGGCCGCCGCCACCAACGGCATGATCATGGAAGGCTACGGCCCCATCGCCGCGGGCATGGGCGGCGCGGCGCTGGCCTACGACAACGGCAGCGCCGCGCTGGCGAACAATCCGGCCACGCTCGGGCTGATGGCCGACGGCCGCCGCGTCGACGTCATGCTGGGCTACGTCGGCCCCGACGTGTCGGCGCCCGGCACCTTCGGCGACTCCAGCGCGGACGCGTTCTACATGCCGGCGTTCGGCTACGTGGCAAAACAGGGCGACTTCGCCTGGGGCGCGGGGCTCTACGGCCAGGGCGGCATGGGCACCGAGTACGCCAATGGCGACATGGCCCAGGTCGGCGTCGGCCGCGTCATCGTCCCGCTCGCCTGGCGCGCCAGCCCGCGTCTGACGTTCGGCGGCAGCGTCGACCTCGTGTGGGCGGGCATGGATCTGGTTGCCGATCTCGATGGCAACGGCAGCAAGGACATCAACTTCAAGGACGACAGCGACTTCACCGGCCGTGCCAAGGGCTACAGCCTCGCCGTCAAGCTCGGCTTCACCTACCGGCT